>OCZT010000244.1_pt1 | contig 52540 bp, 58 predicted proteins | sample 1539031 | NCBI WGS metagenome assembly OCZT01 (sample SAMEA3539308, study PRJEB22396) | soil metagenome | biome: tundra; feature: field; material: soil | place: USA | collected 2010-05 | depth 0.15 m
CCATTAACAGAACCGGATATAGTAAGTTTGGACTCAGGTTGGAAGTTTTCTTTATATGAAGGTTTAGTATAAAAGTACTTTCGCCAGCCCTGAGTTAATAATAGTGCATCCAGATCACTATATCTATCCTTATCTTTGCTGAAATAGAATCCAGGATTTTCAATTTCCCCTTTCAAATCCGAGCTCAAAAGAAAATATGACAGTATATTCAATCGCGTGCTTTGTATTGATCCCATTTGATCCTTATTAAAAACCAGTAATGATAAATTGGAGCTTACTGGTTTACCAATGTTATCTGTGGTTGTAATATTCAGCTTAGTCAAATCGCGTTGTGTGCAAGTATCCTTGTCAGGAGATATGGCAATATTGATTCTTCGATCGGGCCGGTTATTAAAATAAAGCCTTTCTGCAACTGGATGCATTGAGCTATCCATCATGGTAAAGTCAATAATGCCTTCAGGAAGTGTATTAGATAGTAAGGAAAACGCAAGTAGACCATCTCTCAATTGACCTTTTATGTTATAGTACATAAATCCCCTGCAAGAACACTTTATATAAATACTATCATTTTTCAGATAGTTGGACGAAGCAGAGAGACGTATTTCATCACCAATCTTCATAATTGACAATACATTTCCCTGAGGGGCGACCATCGGTAATGGATAAATATTTGATATATTCTTGTCTGATTGTAATTTTAATCTGGCAGAATAAGTTTTATTCTTATCAACATTAGCCAACATAAATCTCCCCATACCTAATTGATTACTTTTGAATGAGGAAATTACCTCTCCTTTCCCAGTGACTATTTCTCCCTCTATAATTTTGGATTTCCCATTACAATCCAGAGCCTTAAAACCGACCATGCTTGTTAATCCATCAACCAATTCTCCACTTTCGGGGAAAAATTGCAAATCAAGCCAATCTTTATTTAAAACAAATGTCCTGGAATATGTGCAAAGATTTTTAGTCTGCATTTTCAATGTAATAAACTGACATGTATCTGGAATTGAATAATCAAGTATGTATTTATTATCATCATTTTTCTTAATTAATAAAGAGTCTTTTTTATGGTCAAGTGTTATGAAAAGTGTTAGTTCCTTCTTGTGGAGGCTGTCTATTGAAAGAGGATCAAAATAAGCAATAAGATGACGTTCATTAGCCTGTTTTTCGATTAGTGTTATGTTACTTATTGGCTGCACTTTCACTTTTCCTAAAGGATCATAAACCTGAATATATTCTTTAAAGAAAAAATCTTCACCAAAGTTTTTGTCCCATTCTGTATAAGCTCTAATCAGATAAATACCTTCGGAATAGCTTTTATTCAATTCAAAAAATCCTTCTCCAATACCATCTTTCAATTTCATCAATTTCTTCTCTATCAGTTTCTCATCAGGACCAATCAACTCTACATATAATACACCGCTTAATTTAGTTGGAATATGGTCGTCAGCGTTTAAAACAATAGATTTAAACCAGATTATTTTATCAATAGTATAAACCAATCCGTCCAGTTGCAGGTAAATTTTCTCGGGCGAAGACGAAATTGAGTATATTTCATTGGTTTGTGATAAGGTAAGTCTAAGAAAAAAAATAGAAAACAATGCAGTCAAGACTATAATTCGAATGAAATCTATTCGAAATGTATATTGTCTAGATTGAAAAGATATATACATGAGGTCTTAATTGATAATCAAAACATTAAATGGACTCAAATTCTGTGCCAAAATAACTACTAAATCACGTTTCTTAAATGGCTTCTTGAACCAGGTAATAAAACCGTGTACTAGCAAAATGAGGAGCCTGCAAACAATTAATAACAAGGCACTCAAGAATAAGTTAGAGCCCCTCCTTAGATGAATAAAACTCCCCGGTTAAGGATTTTCGGAGGTCTTTTCTGCTAAGTTCATCTCATAAGATTTCCCATAGTTACAAATCTAGCAGGATTTACCTTTCTTATTTATTGCTTTGAAAGCTAAGGTAAGAAATTATTTCTATTGCACTTACAATTCTTAAAGCCATAACTATGTATAAATTAAGAACACAGGAATATCTTTCTTAACTTGCATACATCTTATTCCATATTTAACTTTCAAAAAATAATATCTTCTAACCATAAATCATATTAAGAAGTGAATTTTATCTTTTCCATTGTAAAATTAAACTGACTGTCGCTTAGAACACTGATAACATTAATCAGTTTTGTCGTCCGTTCTTACTGCACCTTTATTTTAGAATGGACATCTAATCATCTGAATAAGATCTGCGATAAGAACGATATCAATTTTAGAATATGACATTACAGACTGGCTTGGTCCAAAGAGTTTGAATAATTCTCGTGTAATCATTTAACTATCAGTAATGCCTCTTCAGTAATTCTTGGACGAGCAATTACAGATTTGTAGTATCTGTAGAGGAAATCATACAGAACTAGTTCATGAATCCTTTGTCTTGAGCGGAAACTCCTATTCATCATCATATGAATATAGCTGGTTATCAAATCATTTAAATCAACCTCTTCAGGATATTGAGTGTGTTCTGTCAATCTCATTAACCAAAGGAGTCAGACTTTCCCTGTGACTTCTCAGTATGACGGGTAATGGAGTAATTATGCTTTCCTTTTCAGTGAGTGGATTAAGACTACGTCCCAAACCCTTCCATTCCCTGGCAAATTTATTGTTTAATTGATTTTTTAAAGAATGATTACTTCCAAACTCTTTGCTAAAATTTTCCTTCATTCCTTCCAGTAAGGTTAGCTTTTGTTCAGAATTTAGGTTTAAACAGTCAAGAAGGCAATCTATTGATTTAAGCGAAAAGTGCCAGCGTTGTGTATCTCCTTGCGGATTCATTAAAAGTTGTAAAGTATTTAGAAATAGCATACTGTCGAGAAAAAATATTTTTTCGCTCAACTTCATTGTATGAATTCCATATCTCTCTATTTTGAGTTGATAAGTATCAGTCTGAACTTTTCTGACAATCTCCTCTTCAACGAATTTACTAACGAATTTATATATAGTCCGAACAATATTGCCAATATAACTTGGTTTCTTAAAATGCAATCTCACACGAAAATGTAAATCATGGTCAGCGTAACGTATGAAAAACCATTGATCTATTTTGTCTTTTATTAGTAAATGATCAATAGATGGCGTAATTACTTCTAACAATATTCTTTCAGCATTTTGAGCTCCAGAATAAAACTTGAAATAAATCCATTCATCACCAAGTGTAAAACTTATTTTAACAATGTATTCACCCTTTATTTTCAGAACTTTTAAAAAAGGAAAAAACAATCTCATTGGTATACACTCCTTGCTCACTTTTTACTGCAGCGTTTTCAGGGTCAAACAAAAACTCTTTGAGTGAAAAATAATTCAGGTTCTTAACGCTAGCCAAAAATGTCTTGATACTTAGCAGATTTTCAAATGAAACAAATAAAGCATTATCGCCAATGCTCAATAAAACAAGTTTCGGAGCTTTGAGTTTCTCTCTCCAAACTTTTACAACTCCTTCCAAATCGTTGTCATCTTTTGTCTTGTAAAAATCTGAAATTTCCTCTTTCTTGACTGTCCATGATGCAGGACTAATAATCAGGTTTTTATAAATAACCCGAGGTCTAAATGATAAACTATTTAACGGGCTTCCCCAATTAAATCCTAAAAATGACCTCAAGTTTTGGTTTTGCAAGTCACATAAAAATTGATAGACTGGCAATGATCTATTTGAATAATTATGTGCGTTACTCAGACGTGGGATAATTCTCTTGTTCAACCTTTTGGATCTTAGTAATATTTCGTTGTTACGAACAGATAAGTGCAAATCATCCAAGGTAATAGTATGGTCTAAATCAACCGTTGGCGAGGTTAAAAAGGGTATTTCATAATCATGTAATATAAGGTCGTAAGATTACATTTCCTGTCCTAGATTCAGGTAAATGAACAATTTCTGCAATTATTGCATCTGAGTAAAAACTCTTTTCAAATACAGCTATTTCTTTAACAAAATCGAGTATTTCAATATTTCCATGACAAAATCTTCCCAGAATTTGTGAAGCACTGCTACCACCTACACCTTCAATGAGTATTCTTCCTCCAGGATATTTTTCAGTTGATGCTTCCACAATTTTAATTATGCAATAGAACGTAGAAGGAAGATCACTCCAGTTGCTTGTGAATAATTTAATCTCATCATCGGTAAATTCAATTTCATAGGAGTTTTTTCCTTTTGCTCCCAGAATTTTATTGAACAAAAAATTCTGAATATTATTCCATTCAACTTTGTGTAAATTATTGTCCTTGGAAGGTATTGCAACATCGTCAATTAATGGTGAAATATCTCCATCTGAATTGCGATTTGTCTGTAAATATCCAATTCCGGTTTCTGTATCAAGTGCATTAAGCAAGGGGCATTCTCTTGTTTCATAGTGTTTGGTAAAAGCTTCTATAAACTGAATAATGTTAGTATTTGAAAATTTAGTTGTGAGTTTATTAAATAACAATAAGCCAGCTTTAATGGAATCCTGTGTCGACTTACTGATAGAGAATTTTATAAGATTTAAGCTCATGTCAGTTTGAAACAAATATTTCAAATTATACTCGACCCCTAATTGTCTGAGGTCTCCTGCAATATTAATATATTGATCAGGTGAATTTCCTAATTTGCAGTCAATTACATCAAGTTTGTTTTTGCCTTGTCTAAGAGTATTTTTTATTTCCTCTATGTGATCAATGGGTGATAATATCCTTAAAAGCCGAATAAGAAATTCATCGCCAGTAATTGTAGGATCCAACTCACTTATAAGAATTTGATTATCAATTAATTTGTCGATATAATCATGTGCTCGTTCGAATGGGATATTTTTCCTTACCAGAAGTTCAATAAGTTCTTGAATTGTTCTTCCTTTCTTTGCTTCATATAATAAAAATTGAAGAAGGTCAGAACTTCTAATCTCAATCAGGTGGTGTGTACGGTTGTCTTTTTTGTAAAGATATTCGATGTAACGAAGTTTCTCACCCATATTATAAATAGATGTATAGGGAAGAACCGAATTTTAAACTTTATCTTTTCGTTCTTTGTGAGGGAATGTGCAAGATTACATAAGTAAGACATATCCAACCTGGTATGTCTTTTGTTTTCATAAATTTCATTTAAAATTACTTCAGTTTCTTCACCTCTTTTTTCAACCCCACAACCTGCAAACAATCCAAATGGGGTGGAACGTGTTGCCATTCTGGACAAGTATTTATATAACGATTGAAAAAATCGTTCCTTCTCTTTTGGTTCTACCTCTTTTCCGTTTATCCATTTGTGAAACTGCTCATAAAACTCAGGTGATGCAAGGAACAACGCTTCAGCAACTATTGGGTTCTGAATGACAGCTTTCATGTTTTCATATATGGTTGATTCATCAGCCATTAATGTCGTAAGAAAATTGAAGGGAAGTAAGGGTACTCTGACAATAAAAGTTGAACCAATATAATATGGAAGATTATCGTACATAAAAATGTCATATTATTAAAGCGCCTAATCTAATAGAAGGAAAATTTGGTAAGAAAATGGAATTGATTTAACTTAGAATCAAAGCTTTATCCCATGTAGGTTCAATATTCGAAACAGCAGATATCATAGCTAATCCAATGCCGGCTATGCCCTCCAGTAAACCATATTTTTTTTCCATTCCACCATATTCAGGCGGTCGGAAAAATTTAAAACCTGCTGCCCCATCATCAAATCTGGCCATTTTAAGGCTTTGTTCGAACCAATAAATTGAAGACTCTTTGAACTTCTCAATACCTGTGTTTTTATAAGCTCTATTATAGATATGCGCTATACCAGCACTGCCATGGCATAGACAGGCATCATTTACTCTTGCCTTCTTCCAATCGGTTATTTCTGTTGTACTCAGAAGTACTTTAATAGCTTCTTGCTTCCAAGACAACTTATTAAACGTTTGGCCTGCCTGCCATAATGCCATTGAAACTCCTAAATCATTATAGCACCATGCAAGCCGACCAACATCCATTTGATGGGACTCATTTTCCGTAATCCATGCTGGGTAACTGTACCCAGTATATTTTACATCATGCTTCTTCCCAAGTAAATAATTTATTGCTCTAGTTACCAGCATAAGTGTCTTATCGGAATGGATACTTGCCCTATTAAAATTATTAAGAACAGAAACTATGCTAGATAGGCCATGAGACAGACCTAAATTATAACCCTTTTCATTACCCTCAAGATATAGTTTGGATTCCCAGGCTATGCCATCAGGGGAAAAAATCCCTTTTTTTTCCAACTCATCTACAAGTTCTATAATATACAGTTTAGTCTTAGGGTTGGATGAACGATTTAAGTAATATAATCCAAACCCCAAAGCTCCATGCAGATAATCATAATCTCCCGTATGTACATACCTCATCATATATGGAAATAAAAAGTCATCCAAACAACCAATAATTGAATCGGTGTCTAATTCAATGAAACCTTCCTTTTTTAGATGTTCAAAAGCCCATCCTATACCAGCCAAACCCTCTGCAAAAGAAGGCTTGACTTTCTCAGTTCGGATACCTTGAATAATCTCAGACACTAAAGGTATTAAGGTCTCCTTTAGATTGACAGAGTCTGAAAACCTAGAATAGTATGCCCAAAATAATACTACTCCTGTTTTACCACCCATTAAATATATATTCGAATCAGAATATTGAAGTAAGCAATCACCAATTTCCTTGATTTTGTTAATTATCTCATTTTTCAGTTTTGGATCATCTATTAAAGAGTCATTCATTTTAATAGTTTTTCATTTAGTTGAATAATAATTTTAGATTCGAACATAGATATAATACACCCCATAAGTACTATAATTCCTCATGGGGTGTAATGACATTTAAAGCACTATTTAATCATGGGCAAGTCCTACATATAGTCAAATGACAATTTAAATCAGATTGAGGGTTGCCACATGTAGTATACACTGAGCCACAAGCTGTTTCGCAAGTGACACCATAGGTATTATAGCCTCCTTGGAGACTATCAAGCATTGATTTGGTTAATGTATCAATTTCAATCTTTTCCAAATCTAACTTAATAGCAGCTTTTTTTAATCCATTTTTCTTTTTCATAATTATGAATTTAATTGGTTATACGAAAGCAATTTAAGCCGTTTTGAAATAATTATAAATAGACAAATTCAGCATTTTAAGGAATTTTAAGTAATTTTTGAATACTCTCCGGAACTCCAAGTTCATTATAGATACATATCTGGTCTCTTGGGTAAATCAGCCCTCTATCCAATTTAATTTTTTTCTTCTTTAAAAGCCTATCAAATGTTTTAGTGCAGATACCATATTCGTCAGCCATTTGTTGCTTTGTTTTAGCAACACCATTATGAATTTCCATACTACTTAAGTTTAGCTTTTTTAGACTTCCCTTGATCGTGCTCCGTCAATAATTTTCATGAAGCTAGTTATTAATCACGGATTCAGTGTTTTATATAGTAATCAAGTATTGCATATCAAATCTATCGAAAAAAACGGATTTCCAGCGATACGTCCATTCCAATGTTTGTCTGTAGGTAAAGGCAATAAGCAGTTTAACTGCAGACAAGAAGTCCCTTAATTATAAGAAGATTAGGTTAAGACAAGATTTGAAAACCAAAATGTAGTTAACGCTTATTGTTTCTATCAACACCTTAGCTATACAGCGGATCTTAAAAGTAATCTCACAATAAGATTATATTCTTTCGTACTTAATCTCGCAAATGTTCCTGTCAACGAATGTAAAGATTTGGCAACCGACCGTTATACTAAAGCTGGAAATCAAGCATAATTATATAAGAAACTCTTACTGTCATTCCCTTGAGTTTACCAGGAGACCATTTTGGTGATGATTTAACTGCTTTCACGGCTTGGTTGTCATCAATGGCTTTGGCTACTCTAACGTTTGAAAACAATCTTTGTGCCAAGGTCATTTCGATCTTGGGACCAAAGGTAAAGTTACGAGTTGATTGTGTAACTAACTTAATCCATCAGTTTAAATTAAATCTTTGATACATGATGAATATCTGGAATCCCTGATTTAGATAAGAATGTGAAAAACCCTTAAGCTTTTCTCCTTGAGATATGTAGATGAGGATAATCGACAATGACAGTCTTCTTTGTACTGTTAAAAGATTAGAAGTCCTAATTTTTTTTGGTTAATGAAGAAAATGTCAGTTCTTTCCAATAGAGTTTCCTAAGCTGTTTAACAAGAGTAAAGATAAACTTCCGTCCCGTCAGTCACATTGTCCAAAATGAACTAACAAGAAAACTTAATACATGTAATATAATATATATCAGCTATTTATCCAATGCTATGCTATTTGGACAAACATCAATATTATACTTCAATTATGAAATGATTTTTGTGACTTATACATCTAATTTTCCTTTACATAGTTTAATCGGGATCATACATATTTTGTTACCTTATCTATAACATGGATAGTTTTTCTTGAATCATAATTTTAAAGTCGTTGTATTCAATAAGGTTAAGATATTCATGCCGGTTTTTATCCAAAATATTAAATTCAAAAAATAAATTGATGGGATTAATGCAATTACCGATTGAATGTTTTTTAGATAAAACGCCTATTCCCCAATCAGAATCAATACAACATGAATTTACAGAATCATTAAAACGCCATTTTAAAAATGCTTTCCAGGTTGTCCCATTCCAATATGGTCCTGCAGGTGTATCAAAATAATCATTATCTTCTCGGGCATGCCATTCTGTGAGAGGATTGCAGTCATGAAGTACGATAAATCCATCATCTTTGATATATTTTAATGAGTTAATTATATCACGATCTACTTGTTCTGCAAGGTGAAGTCCATCAATGAAGATGACATCAAATTTTATATCAGCATTTAATATTTCATTATTTTCAAGTTTGGAGAAGAATTCATCGCTGGTCATTTTAAAATCTACGGGGTTCTCAATAAAATCATATCCAGGATCAACTGAATATTTTATATCTGCTTTAATGTAATTGTAATTGCCATAAGGGTTACAGACTCCAATTTCTAAATAGGTCGTTTCTCTTTTTAATTGAGATAATAAAAAATTCAGAACTTCTGTTCGAGATGTTGATTTGTGTATTTCTTTAATGCTTTTTTCCGCTCCAAGCAATAAAACAGGATTATTTAGAAACCTTTTGCCGGTTAAGTAATACTTATTAAAATCATCATCCGGCAAGTTTCCTTTCGAATCTTTCATATCTATTCTCATATTAAATTCAAATGTCTTGTCGTAAAATATGGCTTTAGGTTAAACAATAAATTAAGCTAATTTTCAAAAAACATATTTGGAGTTTTGTAATCCAAAGATTTATTAGTCATGCATGCTGATCCTGAATTTATATTAGCACTATTTAAGCTTCCTCCCCGTCAGTCACATACCAAGAATGAACTAACAAGACATTAACACTGTGTTTTACAGCCAATTACAATGCCGTATTGATCAAAATATTATTTTACTTATTACTTTTTCACATTACTTAAATTTAATAGGGATTACCCTGAAATTGTTACCTTAAATTATTATTTTGCATATAATGGTACTCAATAGCTTATCTTTGATACTTAATTTTTTACGAAATTGCCATCGAATCCTTCATTCCATAAAACTTAAAACCCCACGGATCATTGATCTTGCGGGGTTTACGATTATAAAACGTTAGTGGCAATACTCGCTATAAATTTATTACAGAGGTTATTAGATAACTATAGTAAAAACATTTTATCTAATTGACCCGAAGGATCCAAATACAAATTAATGTTCATTTTATTGAAGCATAAAATCTTGTATTTCAATTCTACAAGGTTTCTATTTTCGGTAGAACAAAATTACACCCAAAAACATCATAAATTAAGTAATTGTCTGGAAAAACTCTGAATAATAAGGCGTAAACTTTTGAGATCTTATAAGATATGTTCCATCAATTACTGATTGGACCAGATCTAAATTATATCTTTTACATCTTCCATAATACGGTTAAAATTGTCGTTCAGATCCTTTTCTGTGATATGGTGCTTCACCTTTAACTCCAATCGTTTAAAAGGAAACAGGTCAAAATTATAGAGCTTGTCCTTCCCGTCAGCAAAAACAAAGAATTGTCCTTGCTTTAGCCTGGTGAAATCCTGGTTCTTATACTTGGATGTTTCCCTTGTTCCCTCCGATGTTCTGGTATCACCTCCAATAACGGAATTAGTAAAGGATCTGGAAACGGTCCTCTTTTCAATTTCCTCGCTTATGTTCTTGTAATATCTAACACTATCCGGGTCATTAGCCTTTCCTATCATTTGATATGAAAGGTTTGCGAGCAAGGAACTGGTGATCACGTCTCCATAATTTTCTTTAGCCAGTGCCCGGTCCTGCGTTGAAAACACTGTGGCTATGTTATAGCTCCGCATTGTTGCCGGTATCTTGGAAATACCATCAATGTAGAAAGTTGTCCCTTCATCAAACAAAAGAAAACTCCCTGGCCGGTTCCGGATCTGCATGCTATTAATTGCCGTGCTTATTATAACAGAAATAAAGGGGGCGTTTATTCTTTCAAGCCTTGGATCATTAACGATGCTCAAAAAAGTTGGGTTCTCCGGGTTGTTTATATCAAGATCAACGTCATTTGCGCTCATCACCCAAAATATTGTTGGAAGTGCAAGATCTGTTAGGGGTAGCGAAAGCGAAGCTTTAACACCTGCTACCTGGTTTTCTGATATAAGTGAATCAACCAGCGGAGATCCAATAGCTCTCGAGTATGGATTTTTCGAAATAAAGTCAACTATCTCTGTTGGTGTTTTCACCAGGCACAAAGCAACGGCGTGAGGGAGTGTACACATTTCAGGGTAATCCACTTTTAGCCTCCAGATAACAGCTGCAAGTGTCGGTTCAGGGATCTTATCAAAGAAACTACTTCCTGATTCCTTCACATTGTCAACTTTCTTAAGGTTTGCAAAGATCAGCTTTGTTTGTTGCCGAAGGTGCTGCTCGGTTGGTATGTACTTTGGAAGAAATGGGTTTACCCGGTCCGAGTACATAGGGGAATGTGGTATAATAGTTGCTTGTTTTATTGTAGAATTCTGAAAGAAAAAATGGGCAATTTCTGTTATCTCGCCGTTTTTATAATCATAACAAAGACAGGGAATGTTTCTTTCTCCCGCATGTTTAAGAATTGGTACAAAACCGCTTTCTGTTTTTCCACTCCCTGCACTACCGAAAATAGCTATTCCCCTTTTTATATTTTGCATAATAAGAGGGGAAGAGTTTCTTATTGGGAATTTAACGCTCCAAATAGGGTCAATTTTTCCTGTTTTACTTGTGAGCTTGGTGTTGGTCATAAAAAGAAAGATAATTGTAAGAAGGCTTGCCAAAACAAATATGGCGATATGTAAAGGAAGGCTGTAACTATAAAGCAAAGTAAAAAACAAGTAAACCAGGCCCTGTATAAAAAGAATAAGTAAAATTCTATCGTAATACTTAATCTTAAAAGAAAGGGCCAAGAATTGTAACAACGAAACAACCAAAACAACCACAACTAAAATAAGCTTTGCAATAAGTGTAAGTTGCTGAAAATAATTAATTATGCGTTCCATGTTTAATATTTAAAGACCCGTATTCAAGGCAGTTGTTAAAACCTTTTTACCAATATCCAGGATAATTTTTGCTGGGTTATAAGCATAATTAATTGCCTTTATACACTCTTTGGCTCCTGGTACTTGTTTAAAAACTGCTGAAAGAGCATCCAGAGGATCTTTCGCTTTAGCCAGGAGAGTGACAGTATTTACAACCTGTAAAGCTTTATTATACTCTTTTACCATCGGTACGTCTCTTGCCAGGCTCATTACAACACTTTTTGCGGTATTTCTCATTTGGTTCTTCATCGTGTGGTAATGAGAAAACTTGTGTTGTTGAGTCCGCTTGTAATCAAAATTTGTATCAAAGCTTTTTTCACAGCTCTGAACGAATTTCATCCTGTCAAAGCCGATCTGGACCTCTTTGCCATTTAAAATATTCTTAGAGTTTTTTGCGTTTGCCATCGGGCTTAAACGGATCTTCTTCGACTGATCCATTCTTGAAACTACAACATGCACGTGCGTTTGTAGTCCCTCTTTCTTTTCTCCAGCTTTATATAAACCCTCCTTCACTTCCACTGAGTCTCTTCCATAATACCGGCAGTGTTCGACCTTACCAAAGTAAACAAGGTTCTCTCCCGTTAGTCCCTTGTTAAAATTTTTAGCGTAATCGTCCATAACTTTACGGGTATAATCCTTTAAAGCTTCCTCGTAACGTTTCAGCTCGATGGCTGTTAATTGGGATATGTTTTTTATATCTCTCCCGGAAACTGACTTACTAATATGCCTCAATTCGTCCTTGCTTGGGTTAACAGAAATCATGTAAAACTTGGTCTCGTCTTTCCCTAGTTTCCCTTTGTTATTATCAATAGATGCCTGGGTTGAATAGAAAGAAACGTCATTTGTTTTTTGATCAAAAAACTTCTCCTGGTTTAAGAGATCCTTTTCCTGGTTCTCTTTCTCCAAATAATTAATAAGGTCCCTGCAGCTACCCCTGTTATTATCCTTTTTGGCCGAGTGAATTTTTACGTACATTAAAGCGTTTTTAAGTATTTTCTGTATTCATTTATATCTCCAATTGGAAGTTCAATGACCGGCTTTTTTGTCAGTCCTGTAGCTTTTTCTTCCGTATTTGAGAGTATGTTTTCAAGATATTCTTTGGTTGTTTTTAATTTCAATTCTACTTTATTAAGCTTCTCCTGGAGTAATTTAATTTCCCCGGATTGTACATCATTTTTTACAGCTTCAATTACCTTAGATCCACTCTTTTCTTCCTTGTTTATATCTGCGGAAAGAGCTAAAGATTTAACCTTATTTTGTCTTGCTTCCTCTCCTCTTTTTGGTGCTTCTTCATCTATGTATGTTACAAACCTTGCAATCAAAGTATCCATCTTTCCGAAGGTGGGTTTTATAAAATCATTCTCTTGTTTTCTCATGAATGAGATTATTGTATCCCGGAATTTCTTAAGTTCTTCTGCCGGAGAAAGTACTTGCATGTCTTTAGGATTTACCCCTGTTGTGTCAAAGTATTTGGCCATCGCTTCAGCAAAATCTTTCTGACTCATTTCGTATTTATCAGCCAGGCGGTCAATAATTATTTTACTCTTGGGAGTTATGCTAATTGTTACGTATTTTTGCATAAATAATTATTTATTAATTAGTTTTACGTACAAATATATTCATTTTATTGGATATTCAAAATCTATATCATTATTTAATAATTATACTTATTTTTTAATTACTTGATTATCAGGCTACGCATGATAACAGAATCAGGTTAGCCTGATTCCATCTTGCTTTCCTTCGGAAACTGATCTGCATAACGTGGAAATCCGCTTCTACCGGACTTATTTTTATTGCGTAATAATGTGTTGATTACAAGTGGAAAATAAATCTTTTCAAGTTAAAAAGTGAATCGTTCAAAGTAGAAAAATGAAAATAATTAAATAAATACTTGAAGAAACGGCCAAGAATTCTATGGTGCTTCGCTGATTTGTTTTATGAATTATTTTAGTTTTTTTTGCTCAATGAATGTTTGAAAAATAAAATAAATAAAGAGATCCCCAGGTGAAGATCTCTCTAAATGTTTTGAAAGTTTTTTTACAACTTCAAAAAGATTCCTTTATAAGTTTTACTCCAAAAAGATTAAAGGTGTAAGTATTTTTGAAATAAATCCCATATTGTCCTACGTGTAATTTTGGAATAGTAATTAAGTACGAGTTGGTCCCATACTTTTTAGCTTCGAATTCTACGGTTTCAGGTTTCGAAAATTTCCAGGTTCTTTTGTTGTTTTCAATATTCATTTTAACAACACTAATCACGTCATTTGGGTTAATTGAATTATCTGATACCCGAACAATAAATTGTGAGTTGATTGTGTCAGCAAAAACAGTGGAGGAGCAAAAATTAACTTCTAATGATGTTTCCTTTGACCGTAATTTAACCTTGCCCATTGTTGCTGTTTGTTGTTCCAGCAAAATACCCTTTCCCATTGAATCATTTACGAAAACTGCAATCCCGGAAAACTCTGGTTCGGAGATTCTAATCTTTTTTTCTTTTTGACAATTGGCCTGGGTAATTGAAAAAAGTAAAACCGCCAAGATTAATAAATTTCTTTTCATGGTCTAAAGCTAAGCTTTATTTTTCTTGGTGTTATATTTTATCTCCGCCGAATCATCCTGAGGCGGGGTGAAACTATCTTCCTCAGGGATCGGGTATGGTTTCGGATTTTCTGAATTTAATGTTTGTCCACATATCGGACAATCTGCAAGCCAAATTATTTCTGTTCCCGAAGTAGATTTTCTTAAGGTCCCTTTATCAATTCTTACATCTCCACATTTTGGACATTTTGCTCTTGGTGCCATAATTAATTCCTTTTTTGTGTTTTATAAGATATTGTCGAGATATTTTATTACTTCTTCTTTGGTCACAAATTTACCGTTAATAGTGCTTTTTGCTCGCCTATTACCAGCCCATTCGCCTACAAGGTATTTATATCTCACCTTAAATTGTTCTGCTAAATGAATAAGTTCGTTCTTAGCTTCCTTATCATTTAAGTTTTCTATTCTTTCAATATTAGATAAAAAATCAATAGGGTCTTTTTCATCATTTGATTTGTTCATAGTTACTGCTTTAGTGAGTTTAAATATCATTATCTGCTCCGGTTAGTCTATTAAGACTATCATTTTTTATTGCAATAACAGAGGATGTATTAAAATTTACATCAGAAAAATAATTAAAGGTTACTATTTCAGGATAATATCTATCCTTAATAAAATCAATAATATTGCGTTTAGAAACTTCTTTATGTTTCTCTGTAACACCAAGCATATTTTTTTCCGAAATAATAACTCCAATTTCATTTTTATTGGAATCGTAAATGGGTTGAATGTAAACTTTCATAATACTCTGTTTTAATTGCGTTTGGTGATATTTTTAAATTAATATTATTGTATTTTTAGGAATCTTTTATAAACCTCGTTTATAGCATTTACATACACTATCTTATCTTCATCTTTAGGCATTTTTCGTTTTATTATTCCATTTGGATCCGCGATAACGTTTTCTTTTAATACTGATAAAGACTGCCTTATAATATCCAGTTCAGTTTCGGTAATTTCTATTTTAAATGTTCTCATAATATTGTTTTAAGTTAAGTTTTATGCGTTTTGTGATTAATCAATATTAAATTCATCCTCGTACACTTCAATTTCTTTACCACTCCCGCAAATTATTACTTTCCATTTGTTTCCTGCCTTTTCAATTAGCTCAATATTTTTGTAGCCATTATAAGGTTTAATAAGTGTTGCTATCATAGATTACGTTTTAAGAGATTAAAGTTTTTAATAATTCGACAGTCTCATTCATTACTATTAAGGGCACCTTAACTATAAATTCAGCTTCTCGTTTTCTCCAATCAAGACTTTTAACCTGATCAGCCAATATTACACCGCTTATTTTACTATCCCTAACTTTTACTTCAAAAGGATAACTTTTCTCCTGGTTCGTGATAGGGCAAAAAATTGCAAGCCCAACTTTTTGGTTATATGCTTTTGGAGACAATGTTAAAGCTGGCCTTTTCCCTGCTTGTTCATGACCTGATTGGGGGTTAAATTGAAGCCAAACAATATCGCCCCGGTCTGGAACATATATTACCATATTTCACCTCCGATTTGATCGCCTGTTGATATTTCGGAATGAATATTTTCAACGGTAATATTTTTTAAAAGCTCTTTTAAGGAATATTCCTTTTTTCTCGGGCTTAAAATTATATTCCCATTTTCAACCATTATGTCAATATTACTTCCCTCAGACACCCTTGAATCTTTAGTGATATTTTTAGGAATTCGGACTGCAAGACTATTTCCCCATTTTTGAATTGTCGCTTTCATAGTATAAGTTTATACATTGTATATACAAAAGTATAAATAATTATTTACATTATCTATAACGTTTAAACTAAATTTATATTCATTTTAATAGTTTTGTTTTTTTGAAACCTCTAATAACTACTCCTTCCCTGAGGAGATACTGGTAAATGATGGCCCGTTTTACGTTAATTGGTTGGACTTTTACCAGGCTAAAAGCAAAATTTTATTAAATTCATTCTTTACCAACAAGATTTCATGAATATTAATAACCATAATTGGATGAAAAGTACAAATAAATCATTAACCTTCAGTTTACCAAAATTTACATCTTGTACAAGTTTCGCCTAAGTAAGAAATAAATGCCACTATGGCGTTTATACAATCGTTAGGCGCAAGCTTAAAAAGAGATCAGAATGGAATGCGAATTACATAAAATAGAAGCAGAACTTTGCGAAAGCCATATTATCCCAAAATTTGTCTATGACTGGATGAAAAAGACGGGAACAGGAAGGTTTAGGCGGTTAGGAACGCTTAATTCGCCGATACAAGATGGAATAAAAAAATATATGCTTTGCAAAGATTGTGAAGAAAAATTTTCAAAATATGAAAAATGGTTTAGTGAAAAAGTATTTAATCCATATATTAATAACAGTGAATCTGTTGTTAAAAATGAAAATGAGTTAAAATACTTTGTTGTTTCTGTACTTTGGAGAATACTCAAACTATTTAAAGATGATGGAAATAATTATAATTTTAAAATTGAATTAAATAAAGCAGAAATTGAATGGCGGAAATACTTATTAAATGATATCCCTATTTCTATTCACAAAAATTTTCATCTTATTTTAATAGATAGCGATTGTTGGATAGAAGAAAAAAGTGATTTCTATTTTACCAGAGCAGTCGATATTGAAATTGCTGAAAATGAAAATTTAAGTTTTGTCTATGCAAAATTTTCAAGATTTATTTTAATTGGTGAAATAATTGGATTTATTGAAAGTAGTTTTCAAAATTCAAACATTACTATTGAAAATGAATTTAGGTTATCGAATCAAAAAATAAATGAACCATTAATCATTGAATTTTTTAGAAGTAGAGTAAGTAACATCAAGGGATTTGATGATTTATCAGAGAAGCAGAAAAAGAAAAATACTGAGTATTACAAATCTAAATTGGACAGTTTGAAAGAAACTGATTATATGAGAATACTTAAAAAATATTTATAAAAAGCCAGTGCCTAAGCCCCATTGTGCCTGCTGCAGGCACAATACAGACACAATGGGGCTATGCTGCAACCGTTATAGGCCATTATATGCACCTGATAATGAAATACTTTAAAGCAACCAAAGATTGGCAATTCAATTCCAGAATCCTTAAAACAGATAACAAGTGGTTGTATTATGGAGAAGGTTACAGAGAAGCCACTAGACTAATTGAACATCAAATTCTTGAGGTCGATAGAAGTAATCAAGATTTTCTAATTTACCCTTATTGTTACCTAATAAGACATTACATAGAAATTAGATTGAAAGAAATAATTGATGAAGGCAGTAAAATTATTAATAATCCGATTGATCCAGTAAAGGTTGGACACAATCTTTTATCTATGTGGGAATTATCTCAAGAGATATTAGCAAAAATTTGGAGTTATGAATCATTTAACATACCAAAGGATGTTTTTGATTTTATTCATGAATTGCATTTAATTGATGTTAAATCAGATAATTTTCGATATCCGATTGAAAAAACCGGAAAGGATACTCTGGAGAATATAAAGGAAATAAATTTTAAAATACTTTCTGATGAATTTCATAATGTAAGGGATTATCTTGATGCAATAACAGATATACTTGAAGTAATGAAAGATGATAACGGCCTATAACAGTCAAGGCTTAAAGACACGACAACACTAAAGATATGAGTACATCAACAATAAAACTTGGAACAGCAGGGGACTCGACTTCCGTTTATGAATTAATCATTCTACTCGACAACAAAGGTTGTGATGGAAATTTAATATACGAAGTTCATAATCAATCGACAACTGCCAACAATGAACCGCATCCTGAATTTATTAATCGAAGCAAACCATTTTATGGAGCATTTGTAAATCCTGGTTTTGTTGACCAATGGGCATCAAACGACATAAGTTACGCAGCAAAAATTGCCGATATATGGTATTTTGCTTATAACACTGGTTCGAATACTTATTTGGGTAGTGGGCCGACCAGTACTTTAAAAATAAGAGAGTTTTGTTTTCATAAAAGGATTAAAATTCTATATGTTGAAGATTCATTTAAAAATTGGATTGATATTCTATTTAAAAAAGAAGTTACTGAATCCCCAGAAAAGGAAATAAGGACTTTGGCGCAATCTTACAAAGAGATTAATCTTATTATAAAACTTTGTGGAGATGGCATCTCAAAAATAAATCTTACTGTGAATAAATTATCTGAACCAAATTTCCGCGACCTGTTTCTTGCTGCTATGTACTCTCACAGAGAAAAATACATTGCCGAGGGAGAAGCAATCAACAAAGAGGGTCGAACAGACCTAATGATTTATGATACTCAATTAACAAGTCAACCTCCTTTTATTTATGAATTCAAAATTCACAAAGAGAATAATGACATTACTGATGGCTTAAATCAAATTACAAAACAATATGCGACAGTAAATAATAAATTTAATGGTTTAGTTTTAATCAATAAAAAGAAATGTGACCTTTCTGAAATACTTAATACAATTGAAGACCTTTTAAGCAAGACTGATTTGATTATTGACAGAATAGAACCATCTTCTGACCATATTATAATCGTTCATCATAAGCACCTCCTTAACAAGACTATAAGCTGTATATTGACAATTTTCCTTTTTGATATTCAACTATTCATAGAAAAGAAAAAAAAGATGGAAAAAAAGCCCAGCCGCTAACATTTTGTATAAGTAATGGCAGGGAAAGTGCTAAATATCATGGTCATTAGCCCGCTCATACTTCATCAGGGTTTGACAGGACGGTACCACGCAATCTGCCACTACTCATGCAAGTTACCGTCAGGCACCTGGCTTACTCATTTTTGCAAGCTTTTCTTTTGCCATATATTTGATTTCAGCAAAATCATCATCAGGGGCGGTTAAAATAGCTTCCTCCTGGACCGGGTACGGTTTCGGGTTTTATGTATTATCCTTTTTTTCTGTTCTACTTCTTCAGCTGATAACTTAGATTTTATCATGATGCTATGATTTATTCCCCCACTTGACGGGGTGTTGTATATTCGTCTTCATCTCTTTTGATCCAACGGTATTTTCTTATCAGTTCCGCTTCTTCCGTCTCGAATGTTCTTTTATCCTTGTCGATTACTTTTTTCAAAAGCCATCCCGAATCTATACCAGCACCCTTGACTGCGGATTCATCATCCTTTCCTTTTGCAATATGTTTCCAATACAACACAATTAGAGGTGTCCCTTGCCAATAGTAATTGTCTCTGCCCATCAGGTCTCTCATTGAAAACCAGTTATCAGTATCAGTTTGGTTATTGCACCAACAGTAAACAGCTCCTTGAAGAAAATCAAGGATTTTTTCATCTTGCTCAGGAGTGATACCACGAACATCTCTAATTTCTGAATTAATAGTTAATGTCATATATGTAGATGAATTTATAGTTTATCAATTAGCTTGTTCAGTGATGATAGATTGAATTTCCCCAATCCTGCACTGAGTAGCTTTTCCGTCTCATCGTCACAACGATATGTAAATTTTTTTCTATCTTTCATTGCCGTCATAATTTAGTATCGGGGATCTTCCGTATCTGCAGTTGTAGACAATAAATGCCGTCAAAAAGTTCTCCAGGAGATATTTCGGATCTGCAACTCGAGGCGAGAAATGCCATCATAACGTATTGCCGGCAGCTGCTGATCCAAGACCGGCCGGCAGGGTCCTTCATCAATAATGCCGTCAAAGTTGCGTTTTGTGAGATTACCAAATTGTATTTTTATAATGCTTCTTAATATTTCTGTCCTTACTGATCAGCTTAGAATTATTAATTGAGGCATCCGCAACAATAATCCTATCAAACGGGTCACGGGTAAATGATAAATGTATTGCCTGTCTTACAATGCTATCAAAGTTATTATCGCTATACATTAATCCTATTTCATCAATTAATGTATCTATGATAAGGCCCGGTTCATATTTTACCCTTTTGATTTCAAACAAATATTGAATTTCCAATTTTACAATATGCGAAATACAAACCTGTTCTGTATTTATCAATTTTAATACTTTTGGGTTAAAAAGGTCAAGCTGACCAGAATATAACCAAACTACCGCATGTGTATCTAAAAAAATCATGCTTTCCACTCCTTCTCCCAATCGTTGTATATTATTTCATCAGGCTTACAGTTCATAACTTCCCTTTTTTTAAGGTTATCAAGCTTTAATTTTGGTTGCTCAATAATAATTTTCAAGATCTTGTTTTTTCTTTTTATTTCAACAGGTTTCCCTGTTAAAATTACCTGGTCTAAAAGATTGTATAAATTCTGCCTTAATTCTGATGGTGTTATCATATTATTATGTTTTTACAAAGATATAATTAACGTACGTAATAAACAAATATAAACGTACGTTAATTTAGTTTTTAATTGAAATTATACTAATGAAGGTGTTTATTTTCTTTTTTTCTTAGTGATATATTTAGAATCTGCTGAATCGTCATCCTGTGGGGTAAAATTATCTTCCTCCGGAACCGGGTAGGGTTTCAGTTTTTTTGTATTACCCTTTTTTTTCTGTTCTATTTCTTCAACTGACAACTTAGATTTTATCATAACGATATGTATTTATGTATTCCCCAATTTCTTGAAACCTTTAATAACTACTCCTTCCCTGCGGAGATACTGGTAAATGCTAGATCATTTTATGTTAATTGATTGGCCTTTTACCAAGCTAATAGCAAAATTTTATTAAATTCGTTCTTTCCCAAACAAGATTACATAGATATTAATAACCACAATTGGATGAAAAGTACGAACAAATCATTAATCTTCTGTTTACCAAAATTTACATCTTGCACAAGTTTCGCCTAAATCAGAAATATACGCCATAGTGGCGTTTATACAATCGTTACAAGCCAATACTAATGAACCATGGAGACAATTAACAGCTTAGAAGACATATTGATCCTATTAAGGGATATAAAGAATAACATTAAGGAACATTCTACAGATGAGTTTTTTTCGCTATTAAAGCCAAGAAGCTTTTTTAAAGATATTTGGTTTCGTGGAGAAGAAAATGATTTTGGTGATACATCATTAACGCCAAAATTATTTAGGGAGAAATATGATGAAACTATTATATATAATACTTTACCCTGTAATAATGAAATATTACGGAGTTTGGATAATGATTTTGATAAGTTGTGCTATATGCAACATTACGGAGTTCCAACTAGACTATTAGATTGGACTGACAACATTTTGGTAGCATTATATTTTGCTGTAAAAAAAGATAATGGACAAGATGCAAAACTATATATTTTAAATTCTAGATTATTAAATAATTATACTGGTTTAAGGAAAGATTGGAAAAATATTTTACAAAAAGACGACATAGGAACTCTAGCAAGATGTTTAATGATACATTCTGATAATTGCCGTGAATGGGATTCAAAACTAAATAAAAGAATTTCTTTTAACTTATCAAAAAATTCAGATGACTTAAACGATATGCCCTTTAAAATCTTTAATTTTACACATAATGAAGTTGATGAATCAATGGAGCTAAGATTTAAATTATTTTCAACTCCCGTTGCTATTCATCCAAATAATATAAATGAACGAATAGTATTCCAAAGTGGATATTTTACAATGCATGGAGGTAAGATATCCGAAGACAATAAAATGTCTAAACCAGTTGGAATCTTAGATATTAGTGGCAAAGAAAAATTTTTAAAGATTTTCACCATACCTTCAAAGGCTAAACCAATTATTAAATTAGAATTACAACAACTTCAAATACATGAAGGTGCATTATTCCCAGAATTAGAAAAACAAAAGGAATTTATTGATATAATCGGAAAAAACTAAAAATCATGAAAAATATTAAGAATGATATTAAGTTAATAAAAACTTCAATTGGAAATGAGATAGAAAGTATTTACTTATTTGGTTCAACTCTGAACAAAAGTATTGAGAATGCTAATGACATCGATTTATTAATTAAACTAAAAGAAAATTCATCTTTTAATGAAATTGAAAAACGAATTAAAACTTTACCACTTTCAAAAAAGATAGGAAATATTAATCAAAGAAGATATGAGGACAAAATAAAGATTAACTCATGTGAAAAAGAGTACGATATATCTTTAATTTCTACTGTTGGTCAGCTTAGATATTTTATTAAATATAATAATAACCGACTAAGACAAATAATATAATACTGGCCACAACACGCGGTCATAAAACATTGGGGGGTTAAGTGGGTATGAGAGCATAACAGCTCGCGTCAAACTTTAGTGTACCTTGATTGGTAATTAGCTCCGAACTCCCCAACGTTTCATACCGCCAAACGTTAGGCACAAGTTTTAAAAATGACACACAGTATGGACAAATTTGACTTCTATAAAGAATTAAATTTAAAAGAGGAAGAAAAAAAGAATCAAATAAACGATTCTCTTTCTCTCCCAATCGGAGCAATCTCTGGTCTTGTTGCTGCGCTTTTTTACTTCTTAACTACTTTTGATTTTAAGTTGAATTTGTTGAACAGCATTATATTTAGCTTAATCACCTTGTCAAGTATCTTCTTTTTAGGAGTATCTGTTTTTCACTTAATAAAATCTTATGCTAATTTTCACAAAGGATATGGCTATGTTTATCTTGCAGATGCAATTGATTTGGACAAATATTATAAAGACCTAAAAAACTACTATCAGTCAAATCCTAATCTGACAGACGCAAGTGATGTGGAGTTTGAGCAGTATATTTTTGATGAGTTAATAAAAAATACGGATGCAAACCAAAAAAATAATAAGAGGAAAAACAAACACAGATTCAATTGCGAAAAACATTTAATAACAGCATTCCTGATTTTATGTTTGAATCTTTTCCCTTTCGGATACAATTACGCTCTAAAAAAAGACAAGAAAGATATTATTACATTGGAATTAAATTCTAAAGAAAATCGTAATTTCATTGACAATTTAATCTTAAATCATCAAATAATGGCACGCGACAAAAATCAACCGAAACCGACACAGACACAGAAGCCGACTCCGCCACCACCACCACCACCGAAACCGACTCCGCCACCTAGTCAGTTAATTAAGGAAGGTCAAGACCCCAAAATCAAACCTTAAACACAGAAACCAGTTCCGCATTCCACGCCAGCTAGAAATAAAAATTTGTGCCTAAATGCTATAAAAAATGGCGGGTGAAGTGCATAATTTGGAGTTTTGTCGCCCGCAAGTGCATTCGTGTTGGTTGACAGGAAAGTTCCATGCAAACCGTCACTTTTCATAGCCTCAAACGTCAGGCACCTGGCTTACTCGTTTTTGCAAGCTTTTCTTTTGCCATGTACTTAATTTCAGCAAAATCATCATCCAGGGCTGTTAAAATATCTTCCTCCGGGACCGTGTAGGGTTTCAGTTTTTTTGTATTACCCTTTTTTTTCTGTTCTACTTCTTCAGCTGACAACTTAGATTTTATCATGATGATATATCTTTATTTATTTTTCAATTTCTTGAACCCTTTAATAACTACTCCTTCCCTGCGGAGATACTGGTAAATGGTGGACCGGCTTATATTAAGCGTTTTCTCAATAAAACTAATTGGGTTTTTTTGATTGTAAAGCATAACAGCTGCAGAGGCCTTTTCTTTATTAAATGAAGTTTTTGGTCTGCCCCCTACCCTTCCCTCAAGCCTTGCTGCTTCTAAGCCCTTAACTGTACGCTCCCGAAGAACATTTACCTCCATAGCCTTCAGTATGGCAATAATTTGAAAGATGGCCTCTCCCATCGGGCTTGTAGTATCAAAAACACCCTCAGTTAAGCTTTTAAAGTTTATTTTCTTCTCCTTAAAACTTGAAAGCAGATCCATTAACTGCTTTGATGTTCTTCCCAGCCTATCCAGGCTAAAAACTATTAATGTGTCACCAGACCTAAGTTTGCTTATAAGTTTATCAAATTCTGCCCTGTGCAAGGTCCTTCCTGAAATCTTCTCCTGGTAGATCTCCTCACAGTTAGCATTTTTAAGAGCATTAATTTGTAGAGTCAGGTTCTGTTCCCGTTTACTTACCCTGGCATAACCAAAAATCATAAAATAAAGTTTTTTAAAACGTTAAAAGCAAAGGTAAAATAAACTTGATCGAAAACAAAGCGTTTGAGATCCCAAAAAATAAAGAAAAAGGAAGGTTTTTTAAAGTTTTCTAATACGGTCGTTAAATAAAACTTATTGTTTTGTCAAGATGGAATTTAATAAATGCTAGATGTGTTAGCTGGAAAAATCAGCGAGAGTGAGCTTGACCATAGCTAGCCGGACAATATTGACCTTAAATATGTTTTTTATTCAAATAACGGAATTAGAAAGTTAGGTTTATCATACAAAGATGATCTTCTAATGATTCCTCTGTATCCCAGTGCCTCTATTACCCTTTTAGTGGAATTATAAACCATCCTATTTACTCTAGGATCAATTATAATTTCATCAAAAAGTAATTTATCAAAAGAATCAAAGGCTAAAGGGAAGGATAATCCTATCGGTGCTTCACCGGGAATAGACGAATCTGGAGAATAATGTATTATTCTCAATTCACTTTCTTCTTGATATTCAGTCCTTTTAATTAGCAGCGACTCAACGATAAGTTTTTCAATGTCTGTTTCTTTTTGAATTCCTATGTATTTATTTTTTATCTCTTTCTCAGACAAATAAATAACTTTACCGATATAGAATTTACCTGGCATCCCTTGTAAATAGTCGTACAATTTTCTTATGGTTGACCTTACCATAATTCCATCTTTTTTGGGAGCATATAATCTCCAGAGAAAATCAGATTCTTTCTTCAATGTGAAATTTTATCCAATGCAACCGCATTGATCTGTCTTTTTCAAAGATCCTTTTTTTTAACTTTTTACCCTCTTCATTTTCTTCAACGATCTCTTCCCTGGTCAAATGATTGAATAAATTACCCATTGATGCTGCCCCGTCCACCAAAATAGGACGCAATTGTTTTGAACAAAATTTAAAATTCGGGTTGTTTTGAATATCGCGATTAAAAACCCCCAGAAGTGATTTTGTTCTTTGGGGCTCCGATAATGAAACTATATCTAATAATTCCGGATATTTCTTTAATAAATTGGTTGGCATCCTCAATCTATTTTAATTCGATAAAAAACAAATTAAATTTCTCAGCAGATTTTGGGGTAGATTAGTAAGTTCTATTTTGGCATGTGATTCAATCTTTTTAATCAAATTGTTTTTTGCAACGACAGTGCTTAATTCTCTTAAATGATAGTTTATTGCACCCATAATCAGGTCTGTCAACTGCATTAAATAACTTTCATAGGACTTAATAAATTGTATATTGCGAATAGAATTATTTAGGTTAAGAATCTCTGATAGTTTTTTTAATTTTTTCTGGCTACAGCTGTCTTTTATATCAAGATAAATATTATGGGTATAATCTGGATTTATTTTATGAAATAATAATTGATAATACATCCTAAAATAAAAGTCACAATATTTAAAATCTTCCCTGCTTTCATCTATTTGCGTTTTATTCACAATTACTGCCCGAAATCTCATATCAGTTGCAAAAAAATACTCAATTAATTCGGAATAGAAATTATACTGTGACTTGGAAACGGAACTCCACTTTATTTCCCCTTTAAACTTGTGTTTTGCTTTCAGCATTTTAATATGTCCGTTATGCTGTTTAAGTTGGTTGTATGCTGTACTGACATATGATATTATCATATATGGCATACCATCATTCTGCAAATGAGTACTTTCGTCACAATATATATTAAAAGTTTTCCCCATAGTATTTCTAAATACAGATTAAGTCGTTATAAACTTACAAAATTTTTACTAATTTCAATGGGTCCGGCTTTTGCATTTAAACTGATTAATTGAAGTGAATTCAAGAAGTCTTTAAGGGGGAAAACATTGATGAAGAATTTTTTCAAATACAAAAAAGGTGTTATTCACTACCATTCCGGTGCCGGATGCCCCACCCAGAATGATTGATTATACATTTTTGCTCCCTGGGAAAAATGATCTTTGTAAACCATCATTTCTCCCCATCCCAGGCATTTAAAGAAAGGAATCTTAGTACCCGCTACTGAAGTGCATCACATTAAAGATATTGATGATGACCCAACATTAGAGAATGCTTTGAACTATGATAACCTGATGTCCTTATGTAAATCTTGTCACTCAACAATAACGGGACATAAAGAGAAACCTGTCTGGAAACCATTTAATCTGAAAAAATTCTTATTAAAAGAAATATAATTGATACTATAGGATTTTATAATTATAATTAATCGAATTGTTTAATTTTACAACTACAATGTTTATTAGAAGTCTGCTTTAAACACATACAATGAAGAAGTATCTCACTTCTAAGGAATTTAAAAAATTTAATTCAAGACACGCAGCACGTCTTTCTAAACGAGAAAGAAAACATAAAAGAAAGATTCGTCAATCTCTTAGAACTATTTCTGGAATACCAGAAATAAAAAAGCAAAGTGTTGGAACCTACAAATTAAAATCGCATAAAACCCTTAAACCCCAGCAATTCAGCCCTTCTATTTCTCCTGATGATTTTAGATTAATTGAGAATACAGAAGCTTGTTTGACCTGTTTTAGGGAGATAAGAAGTCCTGATCATATTCAATTTGTTAAAAATTCAAAATATGTACCGCTTTCTCTAAAGAATGTTACAGCGATTGATTATGGAACTATAAGTATTCTGACGGCAATCGGAGATGACTTGAAATCGAAAAATATTTTTTTACATGGAAATTTTCCAGACAACCTCGAATGTAAGAATTTTATAATTGAATCCGGGTTTCTTAATAACATGGTTGACGAAAAGAATCACAAATTTCCATCTGCTGAAAAATCGGAAATGATATTTTTTGAAAAGGGGGCAGGTGCATTATCTGAAGAAAGCAACAGAAAAATAAGTGAACTGGTTAAAAAGGTAGTTTCTCATATAACCGGTATGGAAGAATACTCTCAACCGGTAAAAACGATAATACTTGAAATTTGTGGTAATTCAATTGAATGGTCTGGCACCGATAATAAACAATGGCTTCTTGGAGTTAAGTATGAAGTAGATAAAGTTATATTTACAGCAACAGATGTAGGGAAGGGGATTTTGGATTCATTATATCGTAAATTCAGTCTAAAACTTGCTGATTTTTTCTCCGGTAAATCACCCAATGAAATTCTTTATGGAGCCTTTATTCAAAAATATGGATCAACAACCCAGGAAGAAAACAGAAATAAAGGATTGCCTATTATAAAAAATAGTTTTATAAATGGGACGATTAAGAATCTTAAAGTATTAACAAATAATGTAATTTTGCATTTTGATGACGAGACTATTTCTAAAACATTTGAAAAGGGCTCTCCAAGATTCAAAGGGACCTTTTATCAATGGGAGATGGATAGAGATTGCCTTAACAAGATAATAAAATAATTATGAGCATAATAAGTGTCGTTGATAGTTTTTCTGAGTTTCCTGGACTTCGCAACTGTAATATCAGTGATAAATCGGGTGAAGAGTTCTATCATAAGGTACTGAATAATGAGTTTTATACAGTTTTTATTGCAGGTGTGAAATTAACTGTTAACTTGGATTGTACTTCTGGATATGCTCCTTCATTCCTTGATGAAGCCTTCGGTAATCTAGTATACGATTTTACACTAAAAAACGTAAAAAATCATATTGAAATTATTTCTGATCAAGAACCTCACTGGAAGGAAATGATTGAACGGGAAACATATAATCAATGGGAAAATAGACGGAAAGAAGGGAAACATCCAACGGTTACTGCAGTACATCCAGCCTGGTGGAGAATAGTTGATAATACACCATTATTAAGGATATGGGAATCTATTTCTGCTGTGTAACTCGTTCTCTTGTACCATCTAACTGGATTCAAATTGCAGGGATCATAGTAAATGCTTGCCTTGCTATTTGGATTGTTTGTACTATTCAAAAAAATATAAACAACAAACGTGTCCTTAAGGATCATTTTATTGATGAAATTAAGAGTATACGAAATGATTATAGAAAATTTCTAAGTGATCTTTATACAAGTCACATTAACCCACAAAACGCATTATCCTGGTTTAAATTAATGTCGATTAAAATTGATGATCTGATGAGCTTAATAGGACCTAGATATAATGTTGATGAAAGATTACTTAACCCTTATCAAAATGAATTAAGAAAAATCATTACTGAAAATAAAGATTTTATAGATCAATTTAAAGCTGATAAAGGAATTAATTTCTCCAACGATTCTAAAAAAGAATTCATTATGTTTCAGCAGAATTTCAACCATTTATTTAATGAAATAATAATAAAAATAAATGATAATGGTTGAATATTTTATTACTTCCCAGTTAATGCCGTACAGCAATGAATTTATATCTCTTTTCAAATAAATTCCTTTTAGTCCTATAATTTAGTGGGGAAGTGTCTCGTCCTAAAATTGTTGAAAAATGGAATGCAAATTATATATCAAGGCAATAATATAACAGATAAAAAAATTCAGGGTAGATTTTCTTTTTAGAAAAGTCGCTGAATCTACATCGAATATTGATTTCAATAAATTAATTAAAGTCTTATTCCGGTAAACCCTTTTTTGCACTTACCAAATGAAGAAACCCCTATCCAAACTAAATAAGGTAGAGTTAAGAGATGTCTGGGGACACGAAGCCCTTGATTTTACTACTTGGCTTGCCCAAGAAGATAATCTTGATCTATTAAGTGAAGAAATAGGCATTGATCTTAAGCTGCTACAAACAGAAGCTGGTGTAGGGAAATTCAGTGTTGATATACTAGCAGAAGAAGAATCATCAGGAAGGAAGATCATTATTGAAAATCAACTTGAGAACTCAAATTACGAACACCTTGGGAAGATTATTACATATGCCTCAGGATACGATGCAGAAATAGTCATCTGGATAGTTAAGGGGGTACGTGATGAACATCAAAAGGCAATTGAATGGTTGAATGACCATACTGATGAGAATATTAGTTTCTTTCTAATAAAATTAGAGCTTTGGCAGATAGAAGGATCAAACCCAGCACCCAAATTCGAAATCATAGAAAGCCCAAATGAATGGGCAAAGGTTATAAAAACAGCCCCAAGAAATGATACATTAACTAATACTAAACTCCAACAACTTGAATACTGGAATAAATTTAAGGATTATGTAAGAGGGGCTGATACAAATATACGGTTACAAACACCTCATCCCCAACACTGGTACAATCTTACTATAGGAAGTTCATTGGCACATATAAGTTTAACTATCAATTCAAAGGACAATTCTGTTGGATGTGAAATATATATAAGCCGGAACAAAGATTTGTTTCAATATTTATTCGAAAGAAAGGAGGAAATCGAAAGAGAAATTCGCCAGAGTCCCATATGGTTTGAACCCCCTCCTCATCCCGATATTGAAATGGAACCCCAACATAGTATTGAATGGATAGAAGCTTCTGTAGCTTCCAGAATTAAAGCTAAACAACAATTTACTGATGTATTATATGCTGTAACTTGGCAGGATCAATTTAGGTGGTTATATTTCAATATGTGTTTATTTAAAGAGGTATTTCCTAAATATATCAAGGATTTTAAAAAATAAAAAAAATCTTTTTAGATACAACGGGGCCTTCCTTCCATCCCTCTTTAACTTGTGTATGTTAAAGCTGTTAGTGCTGACTTATCTTTTTAATCCTTAATAAGTCTTCCCACCCGATTAATGTTTTAGCATCTCGTTAAGAGCTGGGGACACCTTGAAGGTGCTTCCAATCCATTCCCCCTTTCGTCCCTCTTAAATAATCCTGAAGGATAGTTAGAATCTAATTGCCCTTCATATGAAAAGCCACTTCCTTAGGTAAATTAGCTACGTGATTAAGAATCTCTAATATCATAGCATTATTCTTCTGAAATAATCTAGCTGTTACATACTGAGTATACAATTCAATATTATCAGCAAAATGATGTCCTGTATCTATTAAGAAATCCTCCTGAAAGGAGTCAAACTTAGATGTTGATATTGACTTTCCCATTTTTGAAATTATATTAAGTTAAACAAAGATCCAAAATTTTTGAGAATAACATAGAATCAAGGGTTTCGGGCGTTGGGTTCTTGGGTTCTTTGATAACCAAATCCTTCCGACCTCCAGTCTTCTTCTTTTTTATAAGGGAATCATTTTCAATATTTCATAGGCTATCAACGATTTGATACCTTTCTGGAATTAGGTTCACTTAAATAACAATTGAGCTGCTCTATTTTTAATAGAATATACTGGATAATTTTGTTAGGGATTAATTTTTATTTATTGAAATCCCAAACCTTAACATTGTACATTGGAATATCAATTAATATTGATAATTGCCAACGCCAAGCATTTTTTGGAGTTAATTCATTTTTACCACTGACTTGTTCGTAATTATATAAAGTTGGTATATATTGCCCTCCCCACGCGAAGGATAAAGGAGTTTTAGGGACATTGTAGCATAAGTTAAATCCTGGAGCGAATATATTTGACAATTTCACTTTAAATTCATTTGGCAAAGAAGCTGTGTCACCTTTGATTAGGTAGTAGTTTACTAATGCACCAACATCAATTATTTGTAAGTTTAAGCTAAGCCCTCCATATTTGCCATTTTTTGAAAATCCTTTTGAAATATTGAAACCAATAGGCGCTGATAATCCTAAATGTGGTAGATTATCTTTTGAATTCGTATAGCTCCAATAGGCTCCAACATAAGAATTTATACTAAAACTCCAACTAGTTTTCCGCTTAATTGAATAACTACCAACTGGTAATACTGATGCTTCTAGTGCTTGTTTTACCTCGTCTGATGATTGTGCATTAGCTACTGTTGAAATCAAAATTCCATATTTTATAAACGATTTTGTAACTGGTTGAAATACTGGATGTTTATTCTCATCAAAAACATTGTTCAAACTGTTTAACAAGATTGATGCGTCATAGATTGCTGCAGAATATTTTTTTGTTGAAATATGATATGTCATGTCAGCGGCAGGATTTAAAAACTGTGCAACTTTATCATATTCAACACCAAAATCGTTCCCGGTAATAGCTTTTAAAAGCGGGCTGTTAGTAATTGGTTTTAATGAGGCAGTAAAGGCTTTGTAATAATCATAAAGTGCTTGTGGATCTGCTTCAGCTGATTTGTCGACTGCAGAAATCATTTTCTTTACTGCATTGTTTACAGAGTTGAAGACAGTATGAGTATTTCTAATTAAGCTGGTAATTTGTGGTTCATACTTACTCAGTGAATCATGAGCTTGTAATAAAATATTACCAAAGGTTATTGTTTTATTCTCGGGTTTGTAAAATGTAATAACAACTTTGTCTTTCTCTCTTAATTCATATGATAGTAGTAATCCTAAATAAACTTTAAAGGCATCTTTTGTTGAGAACAAGGCACTCAACTCTACTGAATTGACCCATATTTGTTTATTATCTTTGCTAATCAGACTTTGAGAAAAAAAGTTGCTTAACTCAATTGATGATTCAACATTACAATCATTATATTTTTTATTTGTCATAGAAAATTCTTTTATCCCAGCGAATTCAGATGACCCAACAATTGACTTTAATAAGTCAGCAGGATTACTTGATTGAATTCCTTCTTTTATCAAAAACATTCCTAAGCCAATCCAATGACCTTCCTCGGTATTAAAAAACTCAGTAAGCTTCTTTAGTCGGGCTTGGCAATCTTTAAAATTATTACAATCTTTATTGCTACTGCCACATATTGCTTCTTTATCACAATCTGCAAAGGTTAAGTCTTTTAGATTATACAAATTTTCAGGAAGGTTTTGAATGTCTGTTTCAAATGATTCTTTTAAAACCTGAATTACTGAAGCGTATGAATAAGTTTCAATTATATTTAAAAAGGATGCAGTTTTTGGAAATAATGTCTTTAATTCAGGGTAAGCATTTAATTGTTCGTTCATCCTGCAAAAAAATGCTTCGTTCAACTCTTCTTTAGTCCTTTCCGCAAGAAACCGTGATAACCCAGCTGCAAAATATGTTATGTCCGTATTGCCGAGATTTGTAAGGAAAGAAGACGCGGCTCCTCCTTCAGGCCTTTGTGCAAGAAAATTACCAAAAATCTCATTCAAGTAAGGATTTTTATTGATATTTGAAACATCGACGTTATATGCTTTTAGCATTGCAACTATTGTTTTATCATCTGATTTATTGTTTAGTAATTCAACTAGTTTAATAGCATCATAGTAAACATACCCAGCAACATAATTGGTTTGCTTAGTTGCATTTGAAATATTAATAGGATTATTTGCTGGTGAGTTAGAGATCAAGGAGATGGTAATTTTAGCTTGGTCTATCTGTAAAACAAACTTATTTGAATTGATTTTTTCATCACCAGGATTAACGGTTCTATCTTCGTTTATCACAATATGAAATGTGTTAGTCTCTCCATCTTTTGAAAGATCTCCTGATCCAAATTTTGAGTTATTTAAAGCAATTACTTGAATGCCATCTTCATTTAAGAATTTCACATTCTTTCCAATAAATTTGTTAGTAAAACTGAAATTTATTGGAAGCTTTAAGTTGGTAGTAGGATCTTGGGTTACAGGGTTTCCATTTAGAAGGTCATAAGCCACATTTGAACTTTGTGAATATGTAAATAATGATACAAATAAGAATGGAATTATGATTGATTTTTTCATTTTATGATAGTTTAAAGTTGAACGAAGCAAGAGTTTCTTGCAACGGCAAAACAAAACTGAATTTATTATTCCCTCCTAAAAGCATACCTATTAATCTTCCTGTTTCTTTGTGATAGACGCAACTCCCTGAATCGCCACCAGTTGAAACTGTTTGAGAAGTTGCTCTATCATTAGTGCTTCCAATAAGAATTATATTGCGAACATATCTTGGAAAGTTGAAATATTTTATTTCAAATGAAACATTAATGTCCAAAATGTAAGCATCACGAACATTATTTTGTCTTGATACAATAGTAACATTTGTAGCATTTGAATTATAATCAGATTCTGAAACTTGATAAAATCCTTTAGCAAATGAAATGTAATTGTCAAGCAAATTAGATTTATCAATTACCTCTGCAATAGCAATATCTTGATTATATTTCATTTGCTGAAAAAATAGTTTTATTTTTGGGTTGCCATTTAATAGTCCGTCTCTCCTTTGATTTTCCCCAAGTACTCCTCCACTGTCAATAAAATCTCCATTAGTAAAAACATGTCCTGATGTTACAACGCCTTTGAAATTCGGATTGGTCGTAGAATCAACAATACAGCAGATAGAACCATAATACGTTGGGCTGATGGAGTCGCTTAGTTCATCAGTTGCCTGTCCAATATGTGGCTTTGCTTCACCTGAACTAGGAATAATCTCCGTTGGAATTTTGATAATTGAACCATTGTTTAGAATCACTGACAACACTTTAGGTATAGACCCAATTTGATTATCCTTCACATAAACAGTTACACAACTATTTCCATCTTTAAGAGTATCACTTACACATTCTATGTTGGGATTCTTTGCAAGTAATTCATCTCTGTTTTGGATTACTGCAAGCCGAGATATTTCTGTCTTGCTTAAATCAGTATTACTCGAATTTGATATCGATCCTGGGAAGAATGATTTAGCATTTTCAAAATAAGTCTGTGCTGCTTTTGCACCAAAAAGAAAGGCGATGATACCCATCCAATAACCATCTACCCCAATATCTTTAATAGAGGTTTTGTCCCAACCAATTTTGAGAAATAGCATACAAATTATATTTGCAAACATGAATACTATTATACGCATAGTGCTGATATCTTTTGTCTGCCCTTTTAACATGTCAGGAAATGCAAAAGAGACTCCTAACATCGTTGTAAAGAAGGTTATTGACACTTTAGTTGATTCATGAAGTTCATCAAGTTTAAGAAAGGCAAATAAACCTAGAATGCCACTCGGGAGTAGAAAAGAAACAAAGGATAATACTCCTAGTGAAATTAGTAAGAAACCGAACAACTGAATATAAGTCAACTTTCCTTCATCTTTTCGAATCAAATCTCTGCTCAAAAAGGTTTTGAATCTTTGTTTGAAACTCTTGTTCATGTAGTATTTTATTAAGAGGTTAATTCTTCCTTCTCTAATTATTTCATGAATTTATCAAATGAGAATGCCACACATCTGGCCCTAAGTGTTTTTGTTCTTAGCTAAAATAATATTAGCTCCTGTGATGCTTATTTGATGCAAACATATTTTTCTTTTACTCAAGTCTTTTTATAAAATCTATCAGTTGGGGTAACATAGTATTTGATTATATGATTTTAATAGTAAGATCCAGATATTTAGAATTTTCTCCAAGAACAATAGATTCTTTTTTTAAAAGATTATTAAGGAATAACCCATTGACAAAAACAAATTTACAATTCAAAATTGTCGAAGTCAAATTTATTTTTACTCTGGAGTTACTTATGCTAGAAAAGCCTTTGGTCATGAATTGTGTCAGCCGGATTTATTGACCACCATACGCAGAAGTTAAATGCTTGTTGTTAAGTTATGTATGTAAAATGTAATGTTACCGGCCAAACGAAGTAAATGGGTCCGGATTTTGCAGTGGAGGTGGAAAAAAGACCATGCATGTCCCGAAGTAAGTGTAATATGAATTTTTAGTGTCGTAGAGAGCGTTTTATTTAATTCTGACCTATAGGTGGAAAAATTAGTGGGCTTGACCATTATTGGCCGGACAATATTGACATCCTAAAGCAGGAATTAAGTATTTGTTTTTTAGCTGTGTATATAAATTGTAATCTTCCCGGCGAAATGTGTCAATAAGACCGACTTTTGCAAATTATGCTTTGAATATTAAGCAATTATAGGCAATAAAAATTTGGGTTATTTTTTCTTAATATAGGTTTTCTTTCCGTGTGAATTGATATAATATTGCCCCCCTCTTGGGCCGGTCATAATGGTTTTACCAAAAGTATTAGTCTTAGTGGAATTGCTAACGTCACTTTTATTATTAGATGAATCAGCTTTCTCTGATTTGATATTAGGACTCTTGACTACAGAGCCTACTTGGGTTGGGGGTTTACATACACTACACGCACTATAACCTTTGCTTATAGCTGATGCCAAATCAATCGGAATCTTACTTTTACTAAGGTATCTGCAGCCATCACTATGATACTTCGAACCTGTCTTCGTTATGTACACAGTTTGAGCAGCAATATTAACTGTTGAGAAAAATAAAATTGATAGGATAAGAAGATTAGCAAACCTTTTCATATCTGTATTGATTTAGTTATTAGGCAATTTACACTATTCCTTAAGAATACTCAATTAAATTTCCAGCGCTTCAAGTCCACTCCTCTCTCTAATCTATTTTCAAGACTATCAGGCAAATTGTGGAAGAAATCAATTTTGGTTACTTTCTCTACTGAATCGACAGATACCGTATAATTAGACAATTGGCCTTTACCTTTTGCATTTGGCAATATGAAACCTATCATTTTTTTCTGACCTATTGGATCGTATATTACTTTATAATAATATCCAGGCACTGTAACTTTGTCTGGTCCAATTGACTGCTTATTCTTTAAAAATATTGGTCCTGTAACTAGATATAGGCTGTCCTCTTGAAGTGACCAACTCCTTACTAACTCTTCAAGTTTTTTCCATATTCCTCTGTTGAAGGTGGGAACTTGGGGACTCATATTTGATAAATAAAATGTTTCAGACATCGCCTGTGAATCAAACGACATATCTGCAGCAGGGCAAAGATGGCCCTTATCATATCCTGATTTACTGTAATCCTTAAGGGATGCAGAACCAGTTGAAACCAATGGATCAGGTCTAAAGTTATTCTTTCTTGCAACTGCACCTAATGAATTTTTCTTTGTTAATAGATAAAAAACCCATTCCGCTTGTTTATTCTGTTTCGAATATGAGAGAGTATAGTATTTGTGTTTGATAATCTGACCTGTAGTTGAAATTGGGGATAGATCAACTTTTTGTGCAACCAAAGAGCTTGGTCCTAACAATAAAAATATAAAGAACTTCCTCATTTTAAATAATATTTCAATCCGAAGCAATAAGTACAATCAGACCTGCAAGAATTCCTAAACCGATAAGGGCACTCTTTTGCTCTTGTTCGATTGCTAATTGCTTTTTCTTTAAAGTATTCCAATGATTAATCAATATTTGATTTACCGATTCAACTGCTTTTTCTGGAAAATTAGGATCTAATTCAACGTTATCACAACCAAATTTAAATCCCCCATACATTTTCTTAACTCCTTTTTCAAAAATTATCAAGCTAGGTTTCTGTTTTGCTTCAAGATAACCAATTTCCTCTCTTACAAATCCCGATTTTAATCCCTCCTTTGTCAATAAGATTAATCCTAAATGACAAGATTCAATCATTTTCTTAATTTTATCAGTAGTTGAGTTTTTTAGATCGATTTCATGTTCAGCTAACAATAATTCAATTCCATGAGCCTTAAGAGGGTTCCTTATTCCATCTAGGATGGATTGATCTTTCATTGAGTGGCTTACAAATACTTTCATAATCTATATTAATTAATTATTTGAGATTCCATTGATATGAATCGCATAAGAATCCACAAATAAGTTATTTATTAATTCTCTCGATAAATAAATCCAGCAATTGTTGTACCTGCTCGTAAAGCAACTCTCCCATTCAGCTATGAATCAAAATAGTACTGACCACACTTACCATCAACACCTACATATTTCAAAAATTCTTTAAGTTATTCTTGCTAGAATAAATAAATATTATTTTATTCAGGAAAAAGTGATAATCAATTCGATTTATAAGTTGTATACAAATGACTAACACAGATACCGCATACGGCTCTCCCTATTTTAGCACATTCCTTTCTAGCATCGCTTTCATCAAAGCATTGAAAAATATTTGCTTCACTATCTGACTTCTTCATTTTTTCACATATTGATAAGTCATTTGAAGTGCAACTTTTGTCTGACATGGCGCCTTCAAATAAATGTAATTCGCTAGTATTTTTTTTCTTTTTTAAAGTATAAGCCTTCATAATATTCAAGTTTTAAGTTTAAATAACTCCATTAAATTATCATTCAATCAGTTTAATAAGGATAATAGGATAATTGTTACCCAAAATAAAGATTGAAACCAAAAACATGATAATAGAGATTCGATTCATGCAAGCCCTTCATCAACTATTCTGAAGTTAGAACCTTTATGGACAATTATCAAATGATCCAATGTAAAGTAGGTATATTTAATGACTAAAGCAGGGCTTTTGAAGTAACCCGGGGGACTTGGACTTGCTGTGTCATGAAATATTGCTTTATGCAAATCCTGTTCTGGCTTTGTTTTACTCTCTGAAAGCCACTTCAAACTTCCCTTGAAAGTTTCTTTGAGCATCCCTTAAGGCTTACATTCCCCAGCATTTCTAGATCTATCCCTGACAATTTTTTAAGTGGGATGGTCAAAAATGATTTTTAGCACTCCCTCCATAAATCGCATAACTCACTTTTTTGCATCTCAGGTAGGTTTGGTATAAGGGAGTGGGACATCAGATATCTGAAGGACTTTGAATCCACTGTGCTTGGACTCAGAGAGATGTGCCTACTGAGTTAGGAGTTGTTGGGTAATGGTAATATATGGGAAGATGATAGAGTGAGATGAATCCTTTCCCCGATACCCTTTTAAGTCTATTTTACACGAACTCAGATAAAGATAGAAATTTGGTTTACGTTTATTTCAATAAATGCTGAGACGACTTGAATTGCAATTAACGCAAGTATTATTTGAACAATAACTTTTAAAACCCATTTTTCTTTTCTGAGAAATCTAATTACCCTCTTTAGTTTAATCCTTTTCATAACTGTAGAAGGGGTCGGCTCACGAAACGGAAAATATAGCACGTTAAGGAATTAATTATGTTCTCAGCGGCCTAAACTTACCCTTCTTGGGTTGTTTATCTTGCTGCCATACATAATCACCGGTCAGGTTTATATGCTCCCACCCAAGTGGGGATAGGTATTGTAAAAGGTTGTCGTCTGCTTGTTGATCGTGTTCCTTCATTGCAATGATTGCCCTGTCAAGATAGACCGTATTCCAAAGCACAATAGCAGCAGTAACTAGAGTTAATCCACTAGCCCGATACCTTTGGTTTTCATAGCTTTGGTCACGCATTTCCCCCAACCTATTGAAGCAAACAGCCCTGGCCAGGGTATTACGGGCTTCCCCCTTATTCAAGCCAGCTGTGGCATTACGGCGTAATGCAGGGTCCATGAACCAGTTCAGCATAAATATTGTACATTCGATCTTACCAAGCTCCCTTAATGCTATGGCCAATCCATTTTGGCGTGGATAGCTTCCGATTTTACGTACAATTAGTGAAGCTGTAACAACGCCTTGTTGTATGGATGTTGCCAGTCGAAGTATATCATCCCAATTCGAACGGATATGGTTCAGGTTAATTTTTCCACCGATTAAAGCTTCTAAGGTAGGATAGTTATCTGAAGGGTCAGTAATATATAATTTTTTGTCATGCAAATCCCGGATTCGTGGTGCAAAACGGAACCCCAATAGGTGCATCAAAGCAAATACATGGTCTGTGAACCCGGATGTATCTGTATAATGCTCCTCTATACGCAAATCAGATTCATGATATAGCAACCCATCCAAAACATAGGTTGCATCCCTTACCCCAACATTGATTACCTTGGTATGGAATGGTGTATATTGATCCGAGACGTGTGTATAGAATTGTATTCCCGGTTCACTTCCGTGTTTAGGATTAACATTCCCCCCATCCCTTGCATGTCCACCGGACCTGAAATATTGGCCATCTGAAGAAGATGTTGTGCCATCGCCCCAATGAGCTGCAAAGGGATGTTTAAGCTGTGCATTTACCAGCTCAGATAATGCGGCAGAGTATGTTTCATCGCGTATATGCCAGGCTTGTAACCAGGATAATTTTGCGTAGGTGGTACCAGGTGTGGACTCTGCCATTTTTCTCAATCCAAGATTAATGGCATCGGATAGGACGGCTGTTAATAATAACATTTTATCTGATGCAACTTCTCTGCTTTTGATATGCGTAAAATGATCGGTGAACCCTGTCCAGCTATCCACCTCCATCAATAGATCGGTTATTTTAATACGTGGCAAAAGGCTATAGGCCTGCTGCATTAAATGTTCTGCCTCTTTTGGAACAGAATTGGTAAGTGGGGATATTTTTAACCCTTCATCTGATATACTAACATCTGGCAACTCATCATTCTCTGCCATTCGGTTGACTGTTTCCAATAGGTGGTTTAAAAGCGAAACCCTTTCATCCAAATACGCTTCTAATCCTGTATCTACGCTCAGTGGTATTTTATTCTCCTCTTTGAGTGCCTTAAATTTATCTACGGGCAAAAGGTATTCTTCAAAATCCTTGAACTGGCGGGAACCATGCACCCATATATCGCCAGAGCGTAACGCATTCTTTAATTCAGAGAATATACACAGTTCATAGAACCTGCGGTCAATGCCATCATCTTTGAATACAAGGCTTTCCCATCGTTTACGGATAAAACTTGTAGGGGCATCTTTGGAAATAGTACGGATATTGTTGGCGTTTAGCTTTTTAAGAACATCAACTGCCTGAAGAATATCCTTGGCGGCAGGGGCTGCTTTTAGCTGAAGGGCTTCAAGCAATACAGGGGCGTAGCGACGAATTTGTGAATAATGGTTGCTTACAAGGTGTAAATAGTCAAAGGATTCTGATTTGCTTAAACGTTGTGCTTCAGTTATGCTTTGTATAAATTCATCCCATGTTATGATTGATTCTATTGCAGAAAATGGGTCTTTACCAGTCTGCTTAGCCTCCAGCAATGCATTGCCAATGCGCCAATACAGTCTCACCTTATCATTGATCGCTTTGCCAGACCGCTGAAACTCTTGCTGATGGGAATGTTTTGCACGGTTGAACAATGCGCCTATGATCCGGTCGTGTATATCCACTATTTCATCTATCAGGGTAACCTTGGCTTCCAACACAATGGCCAAGAGCGTAGCATGCCGCCTTGTAATTTCCAAATCATTTAAATGTTGTGCCGTCATTTGCCCTCCTTCCCTGGAAAGCTTTAATAACCTGTTTTGGTGTACCTTTTTTTCCAAATTTGCCGGAAGGTTCAACTCTTCGATCGTATTGAGCCGTTCTATGTGTTCAAGCATATGCCTGGCATTGTATGCTGCCGGTGGTTGTCGAAGCCACATTAGGGAACTTATTTTACTGTCGGCATGCATGGACAATAGCGCATCTAATTGTTGCCGATGTCCCATAGTCAGAGATTCGGTGAGTAATTGATACATAGTTCTTGTAGCCCTCGTTACTGAACCGGCACAGATTCTCTCAATAGTATTAATGGTTGGCAACAAGACCTTAGAGGATCGTAAATGTGCCACCAATGCGGTAGCCAGAATTATACCTTTATCGGTTCCTCTGGCAATCTCATCCAAAATTTGAGCAGCTTTGCGGTAATTGGATACACCAAACGATAAAAAACCAAAAATGGATTGTAATTCAGCAAGATGTTCCCTACGTGTTTGTTCACGCCGGCCATATGCTTCCCAATGACCAGCTCCAATATTCAATTGTCTGGCAACCATATTAAGTAAAGGGCCAAAAGGTCTTTCGGCAAAGCCCAATATAATACCAGGGTAACGCATATAACAAAGCTGTATGGCAAAGCCCAAACGATTGACATCTCCACGATGCAGCCTAATGATTGATAGATCATGCGCGTTAAAAGTATAATAGCGGATCAGATCATCCTGGTTCTCTGGCAATGCGAACAAACTTTCACGTTCTGAGGCCGTAAGTACAAGTCTACGTGGCATATCATTATATTCTTAAAAACGAACGTTTTTGAGAATGAAAACGGATGCAATGTCAACAACACAATAACAGGCCTTTGCAATTCTCGAAATCCATTCTCAAAATAAAATTCTTAAAATAAAGATAATTAATAAGTTTTGAGAAAATTTAGCTATATTTCAGCATGAATATTGGTTATGCACGGGTTTCTACCCAAGATCAAAACCTGGATTTGCAACGGCAAGCCCTTGAAAAATCAGGTTGTAGTAAAATATATGACGATGTAATCTCTGGAATCCGGCAGCAACGGCCCGGCTTGACACTGGCATTGGAAGTGTTGCGTACCGGAGATGCATTTGTTGTCTGGAAGCTGGACCGTTTAGGGAGAAGTGTCAAGGGGCTTGTTAACCTGGTGGGAGAACTGGAAGGGAAAGGCATTCATTTTAAAAGCCTGACCGATGATATCGACACGAGTACGCCCGCTGGTAGGTTTTTCTTTCATGTAATGGCCAGCCTGGCCCAGATGGAGCGGGAACTTATAATTGAACGTACCAAAGCTGGATTATCGGCAGCAAGGTTACTGGGACGTACAGGTGGAAGAAAACGTTCAATGACTGAAAGTAAAATGGAAGCAGCTAAAAAATTGTTGGCTGGGGGGACATCCCCTAAACTGGTCGCAAAAGATCTTGGGGTCTCTGTTCCTACGCTTTATCGTTGGATACCCGCTGGACAGTTAACATAGATTCCTTAACGTGCTATATTTTCCGTTTCGTGAGCCGACCCCAATTACACATCTATTTAATTATTGGCATACTTTTTCTAATTTTACAAATTATTTTAGTTATAAAAATACTTAGAGCAAAGTGAATAATTTAGACAAATCAACAATATTAGATTTTTCTTTCAATCCTAAAAATGTAGCGTTGTATTTTGAAAACATTATTCCTCTTTATCATGATGTTAATTATCCATTTCAAAGTCTCTCTCCAAATTTTTTAATGGATAAAGAAAGAAATGATGAATTAATCCCTGATTATTTTGAATTATTCAGAACTTATTATTATTCTAAAGCAGCAGCTGTATTCAAAGACGGGAATGCCGATTTGAAACTTGATAATTTCATTAATTATGTAGCTCAATTTATTCAAAAATATCACCTACAAAAGATACCCATAATATTAATGCCTTTAGATGAACTTGATTCAAGTTCAACGAATGAAAACATAGTGCTTAAATTAGCAAATTTGCAGCTTGTAGATATCTCAAATACTAGTTGGGAACATATATTAGAATTTCGGAAAGATGAAAAAGCAAAAACAAGTCTTAGAAAATTAATTTTGTTTTTTCATAAAAATTATATTGGAAAATCAAAAACATTTATTGAAGATGACTTAAATAATCTCTTGGAAGATTATAAAAACTCTGTCAAAGATTGGGGATTTGAAACAAAAACATCAACCATATCAATGTTATTATCATCTAAGACATTGTTAGGGACAATTGGTGCAACAATAACCTCAGTTTTTTTAAATGTGCCAAGTATTGCAGTACTTACTGCTGGTGCAGGAGTGAGTTTGGAAATTGGAAATATCACTTTACATATTTTAAAAAGAAAATATGAACTATCAAAACTTAGGCGTAATCATCCTTTAAGTTATATAATAGATGCTCAAAAAAATCTTAAGGATAAATGTTAGAACTGATTTTTGCAATTAATTTTCCGACTGTGTTATGCTTAGGCATTATTTGTCATGATGAACCTGTCTCGTAACCGGCTGACACTTATTTATAGCGCGTGTTGCACTAAATCCCACCCCATTTTTGTGGGTGGGATAGCTTTATTTAAAATAAAAATAAGTAAAATGATACTGAACGGGAGACTGAGCTCCTTATAAAACTACGTCCATAATTTTAACGTCCAGTATCATGAGAAAAAAAGTGAATTTACAACTGTTGAACGAGCTATCCAAACTGTTGATGGCTTTCAGAAAGTATTTAACACATTACAACAGCAGACTATCCTGCGGGGTCAGAGTCAAAGTACTCTCGATAACTACATCCGGCAGATTGCTCTTATCAGCCTGGAGTTTAACAAGCTCCCCGAAAATCTCTCGGAAGAAGATATCAACGAGTACCTCACTGCTCTGGCCCTTAGCCCAAAATCTCCTTCACGCAGCAGCTTTAAACATGCTATATATGGCTTGCGTTATTATTACCGGCACATTGGACAAACCAACCGGGCCATCGATTTGCCTTCACTGAAAAAAGAGGCTAAGCTACCCGTTATTTTAAACCGCGGCGAACTACTCCAATTATTCAAGGCCCCAAAATTGCTAAAGCACCGCATAGCACTTACTCTGATATATTCTGCAGGACTACGCTCGCAGGAGGCCAGTAACATGAAGATATCTGATATCGATTTTGAACGCAAATCCATTCACATACGTCAGAGCAAATACAAAAAAGATCGTATTGTTCCTCTGTCTGATTATATGGCTAAAGGGTTAAAGAAGTATCTCGCTGTCGAAAATCCTCATATATGGCTTTTTAACGGCAAAGAATCTGATGGTCGTTACAGCGTCAAAGGTCTGAGCTGGATCATGCGCGAGACCCTGAAAAAGACAGATATCAAGAAAAATGTAACGCTTCATTCCCTTCGTCATAGTTATGCAACCCATCTGCTCGAAGATGGATTAAATATCTTAATTATCAAGAAGTTGCTGGGTCATGCCAAAATTGAAACAACAATAATTTATCTGCATGTTGCCCAATGCCCCATAACATCTGCCCATAGTCCTCTGGATACGTTGTACCCTCAGAAATAGTGCAGCGCCCGCAGTTTGAAGTTGCCCAGATCATAGATTGGTTTGGACAGCAATATATTAATGAATGCCAGCCCAACAGTTTTATGGTACGCACCCTTGATGCCTTGCAAAAATGCCGCACATCGGCTTTGGGCGGACATAAAGATTATTGCGACTCTTGTGGTGAGCAGCGGATAAGTTATAATAGTTGTGGTAACCGTCATTGTCCTAAATGTCAGGGTGCAAAACAGGCTCTTTGGGTCGAGGACCGGATGAACGATGCCCTTGATGTTAAGTACTTCCATATTGTCTTTACCGTTCCCGAAGAATTAAACCAGATATGCTTACTCGGTAGCAACCTGTTCTACAAAACCCTGTTCGAGTGTGTATGGAGCGTATTGCAGCAATTTGGATACACCAGATATGGGGTTGAGAGCGGAGCCATTTGTGTATTACATACCTGGGGACAAAACCTGAGTTTACACCCACACATCCATTGTATCGTTCCGGCTGCAGGATTGACGTTAACCGGGAACATGAAGCGGATTATCAAACAAGGTAAATACCTGTACCCGGTGCGTATGCTTAGCCCCACGTTCCTAAGCATCCTGCTCAGGAAACTCAAACTTCAGCTCAACCTCAGCAACCAATTACCGAAGTATCAGTCACTTCTGGATGATGTCTGGAAAAAACCATGGGTAGTGTATTGCAAGCCACCCTTTGGCAATGCACAGCAAATTGTTAAATATCTTGGCCAGTACTCTCATCAGGTTGCCATCAGTAATCACCGGATAAAAAATATTGCCGATTCAGGCGTCACTTTCTATTACAAGGACTACAGGGACGAAAGCAGAATAAAGCCCACAACATTATCCGGGGTTGAGTTCCTGCGACGGTTCTGCATGCATATTCTGCCAAAGCGGTTTGTAAAGATCAGGTATTACGGCTTGCTGAGCAGCAAGCAAAAAGACCGGGTTAAATCATTGCTTGTAAAAAAGCCTGAGACAAAGGTCAAAGAAACCAGGCAGGAACGTATTGTACGTCTTACCGGGTTTGATTCCAGCCTCTGTCCGGTGTGTAAAATCGGGTTCATGCATACTACAGAATTGCTTCCAAAGATCCGTGCACCAACCAATGTGCTTTATGCTACAAAAATACTATCGTGCTGATTACAGGTATTTTAAATTGCCCGCTCTGATGGGATGGGGAAAGTATGTCCAAAAAGTTCCAAAATCACCTCAAAACAGGTAAACACAGGTGACTGACTAAACGAAAAACCAATGAAAATGTAAAAACAACACCAATAGAGAACCCTAAAACCACTAAACCAGCCTGAAATGAGGCTTCACAAGGATTACGAATAACGACGCTAAGTGCATAGAATAAGGACAGGTTCCCGGATGTAGTGCAACGTGAGACTTCATTCTTGGCACTTCGCGCCAAATGAAGTCCTCTTTATTGATGGCAGTTTTCTATATAGCTTCAATTTTCCATATGCCTGCCGCATGTGTTCTTGATTTTTCTAATCCTGGGGAAGTTATGGCTAAACATGTAGTTTTGATTTTAAGCGAATCATCAATTTTATAATTTAGATCTTTTCGTACAATATAATTCTGCTTAAAAGCTTGCAGTCCCCATTCATTTGAGTTATGTATGTCTGTTATACTAAATTCATGCTCTTTTTCTTCTCCAAAGATAAATCCAAACCATTTTTCATAAAGTCCGTTGGGCTGCCATTTAGAATTATCTTTCTGTGATTTATCTTCTTCGGTGCTTTCGAATCTTTCCTTTATGTTAACCCTTTCACCTTCTTCTTTTACTTCATTTATTTGTTCAACAAAATACGCCTTAAAATCTTCATATTTACCACACATTAAAAAGTAGCAAGCTTTTTTTCTCCATTTATTATAGTAAGCAAGTCGGGCTATGTCATCAAAAACTCTCTGATGCTCTATACTTTCATACCTACCAGTATCAGATTTAGCAATTTTTAATTCAAAAACCTCATTCAGTTTATTATCATCTTTCTCATCATTTGGATTAATTACATTTTTATCAAATATCACAAGGTCAATCTTTTTGCTTTTAAAAATTGGATGAAGTTGTTCTAAAACAATTCTATTAATATCGATACCTTTTGAGGTTAGTGTGTCAGCTATGGGGTATCTTAAACTGGCTTCATGAATCAATTGATTTCTACCGATTTTAAACTGATAACCCAACCAATAGCAAGCAGCTTCAATTATTGCTGAAAACTTATTATCTATTAATATTTTCAACATAATTTTCTTAGTGTTTAGGTTTCATTTTGTGAATTTCAGGATCAAAGTCATTTTGGTTCATATCATTGATATCACTTAAAATAACTCTCATCCATGGGTTGTCAAGATGCGAATCAATGAGTTCATGAAAACCATTTCTTTCAACATATTCACGAATTGCATTGTCAAGTATTTTTGAAGGATCACTGTCTCCTGAATAAATAAAAACAGCAATTTTCCCTTTTGTGCCAGTTGGGAGGTCATACTCTGCCTCATTGATTTTTAATCCTTTAATTACGCTCATAATTTTATTTTGAGTTTAGTTGTTTATTAAAATTGCCACAAACAATTGTGTAAACGCCATAGTAGCACTTATTTCTGACTTAGTCGTAATTGGTAAAAGATGCTAACATCCTGAAAAACTGATTATTAATGATTTATTCTCTCTTTTCATCTAATTGCGACTATTTAATTTTGTTCTTCTAAAAACGAAGTTAATCTTTTTTTAGGTGCAAACTTTTTTTAATAAATCTCTTTTAAACAATTGATTGAAGTGAATTCAAGAAGTCTTTAAGTGGAAAAACATTGATGAAGAATTTTTCCAATACTTTGGTGGTGTTAGTCACTACCATTCCGGCGCAAACTAAAGCCGGAATGATTGATTATAAATTTCTGCTCCCTGGCAAAAATGATATTTGTAAACTATAATTTCTCCCAGAAGCAAAAAAAGTTTGTTTTGCACCAAGTAACTTCATAAATTTGGTATGCTGTATTTAAACGTGTAATTAAAAACAATATATAAAGATCCCAGGCGACACTTTCTATTTATATCAGACAGACATGCTACCCGCATTGTCTACCAGACATTGACTTTCACATCTACTTCAAACAAGTGTCGCCTTTTTTAAGTTCTTTGATGGTCAGGAAAATTGACCTTTAGGCGGTACATTCTATTAATCCCTTTTAGCACGGGGATTACTCCACATCACATGGAGAATGCAGCGAGACAATATGTACCGCCTTTTTATTCTTTAGTGTAGTGCCCTTAACTGGAAAAACCAGTGTCCTTGACCACCTATAGCCGGAGTAATATGCTTCTTGTTAAGTTATGTATGCAAATGTAATCTAATTGGTCAAATGTGGTTAGGATATCCGGCTTTTGCAGTTCCATGCTTCGTTTCTCATCTTTCGACTGAGCGTTCCGGTAGGTCATTACAGCTTCACGGTAATTGTCAACGTTCCATTTACTAGATTTCAGAGCCGTTTTTTATATCTGCATCAAGCGGATATCTGCTTATAAGTGAATTATCGCATTTTATATTTATGTCAATATTTGGAAGTGTTTCAAGATCCCTGTTACCCGAACCGGGCTTGTAATAGGCATTCTTCAGTAGCTCGATCCATAGTCTGAGCCGGCATATCTTCACGGAGTTGGGATTTATGTCAACTCCGAATAGACAGTTTTCAATGATCTTCTGTTTTTCCTGAAATAAGACTGGAAAAATCGGTCATATAGCCGACGCCAATTAAAAGTCTTTTAGAAAAAGGAAACTCCATTAAGACGGTCGCAGAAACGTTCAAAACTCATCCCGCAACCATTTATCGAATTCTAGCACTATGAAATTTGATAAATTTACGCTAACGTACTTTATAATCCGTTTCGTGAGGCGACCCCATATGGAATGTGCAGAAACTCATTGTACATTGATGCTGATTGATTTTGTTTATTTCATTGATGAAATGAATGCCAGGGCGATCAAATCATGTTGTGGGAAGTGTGGTGACACAAAGGAGCGGCATAAAATTAATAAAAGTACTGACAGACAATAATTACTAACGATATATTCTACCTTTTTCATAACCATCTTTTTACTCCTCCATGATGAGAGCAGGTTCCCCTTCTATTTCTACTGAAACTATAAGTGCCATCTCTACATTCAGCTGAAGCTCCTGCTGGTGGTTTATTATAGTATGTTGGGGATTGTACTCTTTCACCTTTAGAATTAGTATAATGCTTTATTGAATAACGAGAATTATTCAATTCATTATTATTAACAAAAGCACTCTTAAATTGAGGATCTATTAAATACTGAGAATAAACATATCCGATTTTATTATTGTAGATTATTTTTAACCAACTAATATTTTCCTGATTAGTATTATCAAGAGAAAGCATTGTTGCTTTTGGAATTACACATATTACATTATCGCTGATCCAAGGATTACTTCTAAAATTTATATTAGTGGAAGCAATCTTGATCTGATTTTGTGCCAATGTTTGTACTGTCAATATCAGGCAGGCTATTAACCAGAGACATTTTTTCATTATAAATTTATTTTCTTTTTCGATTTGTTTCTTAATATTCGTTTATAAATTTTAAAATCATGTTCTTTTGAATGGAGATATTTTGGTTTAGATTAGTTTTATTTCAGATTCATTAAGCTGTTGGTCGCCTCTAGAGTTAAACGGTATGTATTGCAGCAGAAGTATTTTTAAAGTACATCAGAGCAAAAACCATTTCATATAATTCTATTATTTAATCGGGTTGACACTCTTTTTGTTACCTACCACAATAAGTCGTTTTGATCCACGGCAAATTGTAGATAGTAATAAACCATAAAATCGGTGAAGTAAACTTGATTGTCGTTTTTATTACTTTTTCTTACATTTTTAACATTATTGCCCCGGGAGCTGTACCAAGGCTAGTTCCTGGTTCCAGCAACATCTGTCGACTTATTAGTTTGGTCTAGAAGTTTACCTTCAATGTTCTGATGAAGTATTTTGTTTTCCAGTCTATTGTGCCCTCATAACTATCAACTTAGAAAGTGTACTCTCTATTGGGATAACTGTCAACCAACCACAATATCCGCTCACAGGTAATAATTATTTTGGGGTTAAATACTTCAGCAGAAATTATTAAGTCTTTTTCACTTTGAATTCTTAGTCGAATTGTTATCTAAATTTATGCTTAGATTCAAGAAGCCGAACAGATTGGATTTTTTAATATCGTACTTGAGAATTATGGGTATCCATAAAGACTTTCCCGTTCTAATACGTAATGTAGCATTAGCAAAATACTTATATTGATCCTCATTTTGATTTAAGCCACTAGTGACAATATCCATTTCCCCTCCAAATTTAAATTCCATTACTGATGTTTTCTTGTCAGACTCTTTCATTAAAACCTTATTGATTCCTAAGTTTCCAACAAAAATTTGCCGATTTAAATTCACTTTGTTTGCAATTGTATCCCCAAGCGTATAATCAAATTTCAGATCAAATTCCCAAGGCTTTTTGCTCGTGCGTTTTCCTAAACCTTTTATTAACTCAGTAGTACCTCTTAAACCACTAACCTTGCCGAGTATTGTATTATATTGAATTGCAGGATTGAAAGTTAACAACGGCCTTCTAGCAACAATTTCAACAAGGCTGTCATAGATATTACTATTATTTTTTATTGCTTCTAAATAACTTACTGAATGCAATTCTGGATGACCTTTTATTGAATCATTGAGGACTATAATGAATTTATTTACTAAACTGGCTAAACTGGAATCAGCATTTCCTATTTTGCTATTGCTAGTATAATTATTTACGGCATAAAATAAAGATAATTTCTTTTCTTTCGACAATCCCTCAGAAACAGAAAATTGAAACAAAGCATTATATAATATAATTGCGACACTATTCTCCTCATTGAAAGAGAAATTCTGTAAGCTTTTATCTCTCAGATTCAATATTGCATAGTTGTATCCTAAATTTAATGCATTAATAGAGTTACCTTTACCAATTTCTATGCCGAATTGCAGCTCACTATTACGCATCCATGTATGTTTTATATAATAATTACTACTATTTCTTTTTACAGTATCCAATGAAAATAATGGGAACAAAACTCCTTTGAATTGCACTCCTTTATTGTCGCCAGTAATATCATTCCCAATTAGTTGAATAAAATTGCCAAAGGCATCCCATTTATTAGCAGTTTTACTGATTTTAACATCATTTGAAAAGTCATGTTTAGTTGGTTGCCCTTTTACGAGAATTGTAATTAGTGATAAAAGGAACAAAGTGGATATCCGTTTCATTTTGTCAGATTATTTGTAAATGAATAGTATGAGTATTGGAAATCTTAAAAACTAATTTACTTATTTTCAAGCGATTTGGTATACGATGTTATTAGTCCCGATTGTCATTTAATAACATCAAACCCAAAAGCAAATGGCTTAATATAGCCAGCTTTGAATGTTTGAATAAGCATCGGGTTAATATCTCCAGTTATCTCTAAAACAATTGAGCCTTCTGCTGAATTCGGGGCATTCCCAGTTATTACACCTATAAAAGATCCTTTAGGAGCATCAGGTATGTTGAAGTCATGATTATCTACATCTGACTCAACATCATAAGATTTTGATTGAGATTTTAAATGAATGGATAAGTTACCTATTCCTCCATTAAATTTTGCTGCAAGTTTTATAAGTCCCATATATTTATATTTTGAATTAACTTTAAGAAATAAGAAGATAATTATAATACACTTCAAGTTTATTTTAAATAAGAATCCTTAAAACCAAGAATTAACCCACATGAGTGGAATAGAATGTATTCCATCTATAATTCTAAGTGAGCACCCCGACAGTTTTGCCTCCCCAAATCAATAATTAAGTCCAATAAAATCTAGAATACCTTAATGAATTCTCTATTTGAAATTGCTCAAGTTTTAATTATGGTGAAAACCTTAGTCAATTGTGCCCGTTTGCCATCTTCATTCGATACAATGACGTCCCATTTACCATCCGGCTCTTTATCAATTATCACCTTACACTGAATCTTTGTAGCATTTGATAAGACCTCACCGCAGATCATTGCTTCACTACCCCTAAGTAGTTGGACAGTTACTGGTGCCTTGAAGTCAGTCCCTAAAATCTCCATTGCAATTTCTTGGCCCTTTTTGCCCTCTTTAGGTGTAATATCCTTGATCACGGGATTTAAGATCGAAGTATGGGTTTGAGCAACCTGGATGGACTGGGGTTCCTCCGTTTTATCACTTTTCGCCATAGCATTGCCAAAATAAAAACTAGAGATGGCAACGTACAACGTCCCCACTGTAGTTATTAATTGTTGTGCTAAGCGTTTGCCCTCTTCACTTACCTCTGAAACTCCATAAACATAATAGTTATTATAGTCTATTGTATCTCGTTTGTCTCCCTGTGATTCTATTTTTTCTTTAGACGGAATGGCTTGAAAAAAAACAATTAACTTTGAATTATCTGTCTTAAAATCAGAGGTCTTTTTTACTTCTCCTAAATATGTCTGACTCGGAATACCTACCTTACGGAATAGAAAAATGCCAAAAATGATGAACACCATAATTAAGACAAGAGCTATCGTTGCACGAATACTCCCCTCAGGTAGACCCAAAGCTTGCTTTGGATCAGTGAGCTTCATCGTTTTGAATCCTGCAGCTACAATAAATAAAACGGTCATCAAAGCGGTAATTGCAAATACAATCACAATCCCCATTATAATCTCGGGATCAACTGTGGTCTTTGTTATGAACAAATAAATAAGCGCACCTCCTCCTCCAACAAGGAGGAATAGAGTCACTAAGAATGGCAGTGCCATAATTTTTAATCTTTTCATTTCCGTTCTCCTTAAGTTAAATGAATTTCAAACAATTATTTATTGTTACTCTTGCTTATAGATGAATTGCTTCATTCACAGCAGGTTTAGTTGAGGGTTCACTTGTATCATTCTAAATATTAGGGTACCAAAAAGGATTACAATTCCTTTATTCTTAATTTGATGAATATTAATATGCAAGTTCCTAATTAGTAGTGCTAGTCTCCAGAAAAAAAAAAGAATTAATCTGCTTAAATGAGAATTTTTAGGAATTAATGAGAATTTTTAGGAATGCCAAGCTTTTTATAAATAATTTCTTGTCTTTTAGGATTAATAAGGCCTCTTTTGAAAAATATTTTTTCTTCTTTAAGCCATTTAGTTAAAGTTTTTGTACAAATTCCATATTCATTTGCAATCTGTTGTTTTGATTTCGCATATTTAGTTTCAGAGCCCATGTTTATTATGAAATTACGGAGATTAAAACATTGACCTAGACAAAGCTACGAGAAAAGTACTATAGTAATAAAATCTATTATTATAATTATTCAATCATCAAAATTTGCATAATAGTAATTTACAAATTTAAATTCCTATTATATGCTTAATCGTAATCTCCAAGGTTTTGTTACCTCGGAAGTATCCTTAAAGCATTCTGACAGTAATTAACATAAATAAGAATCCATGTCTCGTCCTGAAATAGCTTGTCACATCAAAAACTATTCAGGATGAAATATAAACC
>OCZT010000246.1_pt1 | contig 52389 bp, 38 predicted proteins | sample 1539031 | NCBI WGS metagenome assembly OCZT01 (sample SAMEA3539308, study PRJEB22396) | soil metagenome | biome: tundra; feature: field; material: soil | place: USA | collected 2010-05 | depth 0.15 m
TGCTCTGGAATGAGAAGGCAGACAGTCCCGATAACACAAAATATATCTTCATGATAGCCTATCTGATGGGAATATCGATTACACTGCGTATGTATGGTATTCTTGCCATAATTCCCATAATCATGATCATTATGGTAAGGAAGTTCGTTGATGATGAAGCAGCATACAGGAAATCAACCTACATATTCCTGGGTCATGCAGCTCTGCTTCTTCTGATAGCTTTCATGCTCTGGGCTAATGAAACCGGAACCAACGCGCCGACTCCGGAAGAGTATAAGGCATTTGATACAAAATTCCTCATGACCTTGCTGGGGGTAAGCGTAGTAATAATGGGAATATTCTGGAGAAAGATCTTTACCAGGAACTCTATCTATGTAGCAATAATAATAGGAGTAGTAGTAAAGTATATAATCTACCCCGGAGTGGTGAAGTTAATTCCCCAGCTTATGGATAATCTTGCATCAAACAGTATCTCAATGGCAGTATTATTGGTAGCAATAATAGTGGGAGTGTTGAGTTTTGGGATATATTGGTCTGTAAAGAACAAGCACACATATGTATACATAGCTGCCATGTCAGTTCTGCTTATATTTATAGGCTATACGTCATATACCACAATAATAATAAGAGCAAATCAGGATCCCCCGATGAATGAGAATGCTCCAAAGAATTTTACATCACTTATTTCATATTTGAACAGGGATCAGTATGGTGATTTTCCTGCATTTAAGAGAAGGTTCTCACCTGAGCCGCACCAGCAGGGGATATATACAAACTATACAAGCGACCTTGATTTCTTCTGGCGCTACCAGATGAACCATATGATGACAAGATATCTACTATGGCAATATGGGGGTCGTGAATCCTGGAACCAGGACTCGGGGGTGAATTTCGGGAAATTTCTTAATTCAGTTGGAAATGCAATAGGTAAACCATTTAATCTCCAGTTTGGGGATGATAATGGAGCATCCCATAATACATTCTGGGGTATTCCGTTCTTCATAGGTTTGATAGGGATATTCTTTCACTTCCGACGTGACTGGAAGATGGCTACAGCATTTATGTTGTTGTTCATATTCTGCTCGTACCTGTTTGCATTTTACCAGAACCAGCAGGAACCGCAGCCAAGGGAGAGGGATAAGTTTCTTGCATCAATTGGGTTTGCCTATGCAGTATGGATAGCCATAGGTATAAGGGAATTGATAGAATATGCAAAAAAGAAACTGAATAGGCAGTCGATGGAAAAGGCGGTAACCTACGGGATATTGGCATTAGGGTTTTTGTTAATTCCAGCCCGGATGCTCCAGGCAAATTATAATGAACATGACAGATCAAAAAATTGGATGCCATGGGATTTTGCGTATAACCTTCTTCAAAGCTGCGCTCCTCATTCAATTCTTTTCACAAATGGGGATAATGACACATTCCCTCTCTGGTACCTGCAGGACGTTGAAGGCGTAAGGAGGGATATTAGGATTGCTAACCTCAGTTTGATTAATACTGATTGGTATATTATGCAGTTAAAACATCAGGAGCCATGGGGGGCATATAAAGTTCCTATAAGGATTCCAGATGAAGAAATAACCAGACCGATTAACCAGGAACAGTTTAAGGCAGCTACTTTTGAATTACCTGTGTCCCCTGAAGTATTTAAAGAGTATGGAACTACTGATACCTCGTTAATAAATGCCGGTAAATTAATCTACACGATGAATCCTACCCTTAATTATGGTTCTGTTACAGCAATAAGAGTTCAGGATATTATGGTTAAGGAAATAGTTGAAGCCAATAACTGGAAATATCCTGTCTATTTTGCTCTCACCTGTTCCAATGATTGCTTTGATGGCCTTGATAGTTATTTAAAACTTGAGGGGCTTGCTTACAAGCTTGTTCCTGATAGGAAAAAACCTAATCAGGAATTTATAAATGAACCGGTAATGAGAAAAGAACTACTCGATCCTGATCCCGGCTACAGCAGGGAATATAACCCTCGGTTCAAGTTCAGAGGGATAAATGATGTGTCAGTTCATTTTGATGATAACCAGGATAGGTTGCTCCAGAACTATAGGATGGCATTTGCACGGCTCGCCGTATATTACCAGCAGCAAAACCAAAATGCTAAAAGCATTGAGATCCTTGATAAAATGGATCAGTTGATGCCCAGTTCAATTAGGAAAATGGATTATAAGGTTCTTTATGATGTAAGCAAAATGTATTATTCAGTAGGTGCCTTCGATAAATATGCTAAATTTGCGAAAGAAATTGAGAAGGAAGCCTTAGAGTCAATAAAGGAGAATTCCTCTGCAGAGTTAAATACCTACCCATATCAGATTCTTCTTGACATTTATGATAGGACGAAACAGTATGATAAAGCAATTGAAATACTTCGTCAGTTGCAGGTTTACTATCCCTCTGATCAGAGTTTGAAACAGCAAATAGAAATGTATAAACTGAAGATGACTCAGAAATAAGGAAATAAAAAAGCCGTCACAGTAAATGCGACGGCTTTTTACTTTTAAATAATAAGATGATTATCCTAAATATGCTTTTAGGTTTTTACTTCTTGAAGCATGTCTTAATCTTCTTAATGCAGTTTCCTTAATTTGTCTTACTCTCTCCCTTGTAAGATTAAGTCTGTCACCTATTTCTTCCAATGTAGCGGAATGTTCTTTATTCAAACCAAAGTAAAGTTTTATTACTTTTGCTTCTCTTTCACTAAGAGTCGCTAAAGCTCTTTCAATTTCAGTCTTCAAAGATTCATCCATCAAAGTAAAATCAGGAGACGGTTGCTTATCATCTGAAAGCACATCAAGCAGACTATTCTTGTTCTCATCATTTCCTGGACCGAATGGTGCATCCATGGAAACGTGCCTCCCTGCTATCTGCAGAGTATAAGCAACTTCATCAACGTTCATATCAAGTTCAGTGGCAAGTTCCTGAGCGCTTGGCTGTCTTTCATATTCCTGCTCAAGGTCTCTGTAAACTTTTCCCATCTTATTTAATGCGCCTACCCGGTTTAAAGGCAGCCGCACCATTCTTGATTGCTCTGCAATTGCTTGCATAATGGACTGCCTGATCCACCATACTGCATATGAAATAAATTTGAAACCACGGGTTTCATCAAATCTTTTTCCGGCTTTAATTAAGCCTAGATTACCTTCATTAATAAGGTCACCTAAGGATAGTCCCTGATTCTGGAACTGTTTTGCAACGCTTACAACGAATCTTAGATTCGCTCTTACCAAAGTTTCTAAAGCCCTTTGGTTACCTTGTTTTATCTTTTTTGCTAATTCTATTTCCTGATCCGGGATAAGCAGATCTACTTTACCAATTTCATGAAGATATTGATCTAATGATTGGCTCTCTCGGTTGGTGAATTGCTTGGTTATTTTCAATTATAACTCCTCAATGTTATTTTAATCTCGGAAACCCTTAAATTCTAATACGAAAAAATGATAGCCGCATATTTAGTTATATATAAACCTTGTAAAAATATGTAAAAATTTGATAAAAAGTAAGTCATTTTTTGTGCCCAAGGTCATTCATTCTTTCTTAATTAAAACTGATTTCTTTCGTTTTTACCTAGATTTTGCTATTTAATAACATTAATTGACCCCTTTTCAGGAATTTTTATAGCATAAATCTTATGACTTTTATTATCTAATGAATTTTCTCTTAACCAGGGATTATATATCTTTATTGTCTTATAATTTATCCCGTATTTCATAGCAAAATCTGCAACATTACTTATATTGGCCGAAACCTCAACATTGTGGCTCTTCAATGGTTTATACAATTGATCAGAGGAAAGATAGTAACCGTATTTCTTTGGGTCCTTTAATATTTCTTTTAAAGCTATTATACGTAATATATACCGGGAAGTTTCCTCATTTAGAACAAGATTATAATAATTATTTGCTTTTTGTCTTTCCAGTTGTTTCTCCACACCGTTTACTCCCATGTTGAATGAAGCTGCAGACAATGTCCAGTTCTTAAAAAGGCCATAAGATTCTTTTATATAGCTGCAAGTAGCCTCAGTTGATTTCTCAACATCATATCTTTCGTCAACTTCATCATTTATCTCAAGATCATATTTTTTCCCAACGCTTTCCATAATTTGCCAGAAACCGGTTGCTCCTGAAGGGGATACTGCGTTATATAATCCGCTTTCAATTACTGCCACATACTTAAAATCCTCCGGGATATTATTTCTCTTAAGTATCGGTTCAATTATAGGGAACCACCTATTGGCTCTCTTGATGGCTAATATGGTAAATGAATGCCAATAAGTATTTACTAGGAATTCCCTGTCGATCCTCTCGAAGACTTCAAAGTTTTCGAGTGGTAAATTTTCTCCTGCAAAATCCAGTTTTTCTGGAATTGGCGGAGAAAATATTTTCTGGAACCCTTCAGCTGGTTCTGTTACTGTGCCTTTATTCTGGACAAAATAAATATTGCTAAATAAAAAGAAAAGACCCGCCGCCAGTGTAAATCCAAATAATATATAAAAATATTTTTGGTTGATTTTTTTGAATGGATTGAATTTAATATTCATCTGATTAACTCCCAAAATTATCCATTATATATAAGTAAAAGATAATAAAAGAGAAAGACAATTTTATTTTCAATTAAGATGTGTTTATGTTTTAGTTGTCAAAAGAGTTTCTTTTGTAAAAACCATTAAGTTTAACGAATTGTCTGTTCCAACAAAATATGAATAATAATTAGAACCTAATTGGATAAAAGTATCAGGAAAATAGTAATAGTTCTGATTTTTATAATCCTTCTTCCCGCTCTCTTCTTTGCTGTTTATGAGATCAATTCCCTGAATTCAAATGAGCGGATAATTGAACGGATATATAACAACCAGGTTGAGGCAATCCTCTATTCGGTTAATCAGTTCTCGGAAGATATTGCTAACAGTTGGAGATCACGGGTCAGGGCTATAAGGGACAGCAAAAACCGCAGTGCCATGGAGGATGAAATTAAAAAATTTCTTCACCAGAATACTTCCATTAAGTTTTTATTCTTTGGTGACAGTGCCGGTAGTAAAACTCTATTTGCAGATGAACAGACTCCATCGGTTGATTTGGATAAAATAATTTACAACGAATTTATAACGAACAAAATTAAAATAGAAAGGCTTTATTACTACTCAAATGAAGGCTATAATAAAATTGAACCTATCCTAATTAAGTTAAAAGATAGAACTGCCATAATATCAATAATAGAAACTGCCAACGGCAAAGAAATATTAGGTATCGGGATAGATCCGTTGCTCTTTATTAAACAAATTCTATCTCCGAAAATACAAAGTGTCGGTCAGAATGAATTTATTATTTCAGTATTTAATAAGAAAAATAGGGAAAATATATATTCTACCGAAGGGATAAATGTTAGTAATATTCAGAATGAAAAAGACCTGTGGCTGCTTCCGGAATATTCGTTGGGAATAGTTCTGAAGGGAGGCACTATTCAGTCTCTCGTAAAAGATAGAGCGGAAACTAATCTTATCCTACTACTGCTTCTGATTATTATTTTATTTGCCGGGGGATGGATTATCTTCAGAAATATTAAGAAAGAAATTGCCTTGGCTAAAATTAAGTCCGATTTCGTTTCCAATGTGTCCCATGAATTAAGAACTCCCCTCGCTCTTATAAGTATGTTTGCCGAGACCCTTGAAATGGGAAGAGTAAAAACTGAAGAAAAAAAGAACGAATATTATAACATAATCAGCCACGAAACCGCTAGGCTCAGTAGGATAGTGAACAAGATATTAAACTTTTCGCAAATGGAAGCCGGGAAAAGGAAATATAATTTTGCAAATGTTCAGCTTAACACAATAATAGAGGAAGTATTTAATACCTACAAATTTCACCTTCAGAACAAAGGGTTTAAGTTTATTTCTCTTCCGGATGAAAACATTCCATTAATATATGCCGATAAGGAAGCTGTTTCAGAGGCTATCATAAATATTATTGATAATGCCGTTAAATACAGTCATGATAATAAAGAGGTTGAATTATCAACTGGAACGATGGGGGAACTTGTCTATGTAAAAATTAAAGATCATGGTATAGGAATTTCCCTCCAGGACCAGAAGAAAATATTTGATAAATTTTTCAGGGTTTCATCTGGCTATGTCCATAATACTAAAGGTACTGGACTTGGACTTTCCCTCGTTAAGCATATTATGGATGCTCATAAGGGAGAAATTACCCTGCATAGTATCCCTGGTAGCGGAAGCAGCTTTATTCTGAAATTTAAAACAAGCTAATAAAAATTAGGAAGACTCAATATGGTTAAAATTCTTATTGTTGAAGATGAACCTAACATGAGAATGGGGCTCAAGGATAATCTTGAATTTGAAGGTTATGAAGTCGATTATGCAGAGGACGGTCAGGCCGGGCTTGAAAAGATTACACACAATAATTATAATCTTATCCTTCTTGACGTAATGATGCCTAAAATGTCCGGTTTTGATGTCTGTAAAACCGCGAGAAAAAATGGAATAAATACTCCTATCATTTTGTTAACCGCCAAGGGAGAAGAAATTGATAAAATTCTTGGACTCGAACTGGGGGCCGATGACTACGTAACAAAACCTTTCAGCCTTAGAGAGCTCCTTGCAAGAATTAAAGCTATATTAAGAAGAGGGGATGACTCTTCCTCCGAAAATAAAATTGGGGAGATGATCAGGATTGGTCGCCTTGATGTTAATTTTCCTTCTTATAATGCCTTTGAAGAAGGGGCCCCCGTGCAAATGTCCCATAAGGAATTTGAAATTCTCCACCTGCTCTGGAATAGAAAAAATACAACTGTTAGCAGGGACGACCTGCTTAATGAAATATGGGGCTACGATGAAACTCCCACCACAAGAACGGTAGATAATTTTATGCTGCGCCTTAGACAAAAAATAGAAAAAGATTTTAACCATCCGCATGTAATAATAACTGTCCATGGTATCGGCTATAAGCTTATTATTTGAATTGGTTCAGCCTCCTCCCAAAAATTATACTAAAAATTTTCCATTTTATTGTTAATAAAGGACTGATTCGAGCGCATTTCGAGCGCATTTGCTGCGCATATCCATACCTATTAAAGTAACAGTTCCAATTCGTAAATGTATTCCCATACTATTCCAATTTGTATAATCACCATTATGCTTGCCTTAGGAAAACCCTTCTTTGTGACAATTTGTTACAATTCTTTACTTGTAAATGACAACGCTGACAACTCATTCCACTAATTTTGATATAGAAACTTTGATAAACTAATTTTTAACTAAAATTTACTGGAGGTCAAAATGAAACGGAATATGAACTTAACAAAGGCGGTTTTGATAGGGGGGATGATAATGGTTTCTTCACTTGCTTATGCAAAGAATGATCCTGCTGAATTAAACAGGAAAAATAAAAATGCAATTGAAAATCTCAAGGTTGGTATAAAGTCTGACAATAGTGGACTCAAAAGAAGTTCAATCTATTATGCCGGGTATTATGGTTTCACTGAAACAGTGCCTACTTTAACTGAACAGATGAAAAAAGAAACCGATCCCAGAACAAGGATACTGATAGCTCTGGTTCTTTATAAGATAGGAGACGAAAAGAGCATCGATTTATTTAAGGAAATGGCAATAAAAGACAGTAATCCGGAAGTAAGAAGAATGTGCGCATGCATTTATGATGCTTATGTAAAAGGAAATTCCGGTTCATTCTCCTTAAGCGTAAATGAGTAAGCATATGATTAAACTGTTTATGCAAATAAATCGGAAAATAATTGATATTAGAATGCCCAATAAATAAATTGATCCAATGAAATTCAGAAATAAAAATATTAACAAGAACTCATCCTGGACCAGCTTATCGGGCATTCTGATATTTATTTTACCTTTTATTATAGCAATATCCTTTCTATTCCTAAATGGTTGCCGTTTAAAAAATAATAAAAATGAGAATAATGATTTTAAAACAGATGTAGATCTTAAAGGCGAATGGAAATTCTCAATCGGCGACGATCTGAATTGGAATAAACCGGAGTTTAATGATGAAAACTGGGAAAATATAAAAGTCCCTTCCCCTTGGGAAAATGAGGGCTTCAATGGCTACGATGGTTTTGCATGGTACAGAAAACATTTCAAAGTTCCACTCAATCTTAAAGATAAAAGTATCTATCTCTCCATGGGTTATATCGATGATTGCGATGAAGTTTACGTAAATGGTCATCTCATTGGGTTTTCCGGTTCCTTCCCTCCTAATTATTATACAGCCTATAATGTTATGAGAATGTATCCTTGTCCTCGGGACTTTATTAATTTTAACGGCGATAATGTTGTTGCTGTCAGAGTCTACGATGATCAGCTTGAGGGGGGTATAACATCCGGTGATATAGCCGTTAAAACATTTGAATTAATGCAGACCGATATAAATCTTGAAGGTCAATGGAAATTCATTCTGGGTGATTCAATTGCTTTTAAGGATAAGGATTTTGATGATAATAATTGGGAAAAATTAATTGTGCCCGCCTATTGGGAAACACAGGGACATCACGATTATGATGGATTTGCATGGTACAGAAAAACATTTATCATCCCAAACAATCTCAATAATAAAAAATTATTATTCCTCGGTGGAAAAATCGATGACCTTGACCAGGTTTATATAAATGGTGTACTCATTGGTTCAACCGGCGATATGGGAAAAGATTTGGGTAACTCCTTTACAACCAGACCGGTATTCGACAAGGAATACTCTAAATTCAGAGCATATAATATTCCTGATTCTTTGATTGTTCAAGGAAAAACAAACACAGTCGCTGTTCGCGTTTATGATGGCTACCTTAACGGCGGCATTTATCAGGGGCCTGTTGGTATAATTACCCAGGATAAATTCACAAAATTCTGGCGCGAACATAGAAACAGATAAAACTTCCTATTTTTGGGGAAAAGCACTTGAAAACCTGCTCTATATAACCTAATTTGCATCCCGTAAATTTTAAATAAGGAATTATCAATGAAGTATATCCTGGCTTTAATTATTGCATTCTCTATATCCATTTTTGCACAATCCGGCGATACGATTACCACCAAAAGCGGGTTAAAATATTTAATCCTGTCAAAAGGAAATGGAGAACATGCACAATTAAATAAGAATGTCGAAGTTCATTATACCGGTTATTTGACCGATGGTAAAGTATTTGATTCCTCTATTGAAAGAGGTGATCCTATCGAGTTTATTCTTGGAACAGGACAGGTAATTGCTGGATGGGATGAGGGTATAGCTCTTATGAACGTTGGAGATAAATTCAGATTGATTATACCATCAAATCTTGCTTACGGTGAAAAAGGAGCAGGAAAAATTATTCCGCCAAATTCGACTCTCATTTTTGATGTTGAACTGATGGGTATAGGTGTTCCTAGACCATCAATTACGGAAGAACTGATGGACTTAGTCTTGGCAGATAGCATCCCGGCTGCAATAAATAAATACCACGATCTGAAAAAGAATAATTTTAATGATTATAATTTTAAAGAGAGCCAGCTTAATGCGTTTGGTTACCAGCTTCTTCAGGTTGGAAAGATAGATCAGGCTATTGCAATATTAAAATTGAATGTAGAGTCTTATCCGGAATCTGCAAATGTCTATGATAGTCTTGGTGAAGCATACATGGTAAAAGGGAACAAAGAAGAAGCAATAATGAATTATGAAAAATCGCTTAAGCTGAACCCGAAAAACAAAAATGCCGAAGAGAATATTAAAAAGTTAAAAGGATCTAAATAATAGTCATCAGTTATTATTCAGCCTTTGTCTTAAATCCTTTCATCATCCAACCTCTAGCAAGAACTAAACCGATTGGACTTAATATTGCAATAAATCCGTAAATGAGCCACATTGTTTCAGTATTCATCTGTGAAGGAAGTACTCCCTTCGGACAATAATGCATAAGGAACCATCCGGAATAAAGACTTGTTACAATTTTTGTCAGGAACCACGGGAATTGTCCTATACCCATATAAATTCCTGTCATTCCTTTAGGAGCAATTTCAGCTACCCATTGCAGGAACCTTGGCTGCCACATTGCCTCACCGATTGTCATTATTATTAAATATGCAAAAACAGTTGTAATACTTGGACCTATTGCCAATATGAATGTTGGTGACGCCATTACAAACGTTCCTAATATCATCATCTTGTATGCGTTCCTCTCCATAGTTAATGCCGCAACCATTGGGGTTAATACAAAAATCAAGATTGGATTGATATTGGAGAAAAAATCGAAATAAGTTGAAACAGGACCTGTAAATGCACGTGCAAAATATATAGGAAGTGTTAGCCAGTTATGAGCAAATAATGTTTGTACAGGAATTAATATTAAGATAAAATAAAAGAATCTCGGGTCTGTAATAATCAAAATTCCAAACAAGAATAATGCAGGCAGCCAAATATAAAACCAGTTTATACTGAATATATACTGCAATGCCTGATTTGAAAATTGAATCTCCTTAAAGTATAGTTCTTTCACAATAGTTGCAGCAAGCAAAGCCCCTAATATTATACATCCAATAATAGTTTCTTTTTTCTTTTCAATGATTTTTTTCCCAAGGGTATCTAAGAATACTTTTAATCCATTTTCATCGTCACTCTTTGAAATTATTGATACGGTTGAATCTTTAATCGCTTTTTTTGTCAATATTGTTACTATTACTCCAATCCCCACAACCGTTAAAGCAACATATACCCAGAAAACGCCTATTATTCCATAACCCATTTTTTCTCTGACAAGAGGCGAAATAATAGCTGGAAGAAATCCGCCTAGGTTCATCAACGCATAAAGCATCGCATATCCCATTGCAGATGTTTTTTCTGTTGTGAATTGTTTTACTGCGGCATAGCAGGCAGGCTGATACATTCCATAGCCAATTACGATTCCTAAAATTCCACCCATAGCCATTAAATGAGTGGGAGTCCATAGTCCTTTAGTTCCAAATAATCCTGGTGCCATTGTTAAAAGGACTCTTCCGATTAGCATAAAGATTAATGACCATATGAGAGATTTCCTGATCCCGATAATATCTACGGCAGCTCCCAAAAATAACATGCTCAATGTAATGCCTGCTGTAAGAACTCCAACCATATGGCCTGCATCTATATCATTGAGACCGACAAAATCATTAAAATAAATAACAAGCAATCCGACAACTCCAAAGTAAGTCAGACCTTCAAGCAGATATGATATATTGATGCCCCATAAAGCTCGGGATGCCTTAAAAAGATCTTTGAATGGTTGAGTTACCTCGCGGTAAGTTTGTTTAAAAATTCCTTCCTTTTCAATAGGAGCGGTGGTAGTTTCCTCAATTGCCATTTTATGCCTTTATTAATTATATCTGCCTGCAAACATAATTTAATATTGCATAAAATTAAACAGACTTGTTAATAAGATTTGCTTTTTTTATTAATAAGAGGATTTCGTTTTCAATATCCACTCCCTTATTCCTTGCATACCAGGAATGGAGTTTTTCCAGGTAATACTTTTTCTCGAATCCCTGTGCTTTCAGAGTTGATACAAGTTCCTGTGCTGCCTTGGGTCTCGCCCCCCACTTGAATAACTCATTTCCATCTTCATCAAAGGAAACCAGTATAGGGATGCTCCTCGTTCCGTTTGTAAGATAATTGTCCATAATGTCTAGGTTGGAATCACGAAGAATAATTCCCAATTTAATTTTTTGGTTAAGTGATGCAATCTTAGCAATATATGGAAGATTCTGTGCCGAATCACCACACCAATTCTCAGTAATTACCATCCACAACTGGTTATCCTCTAATTTCTCAATTTCATCTATTATATCAATTCCCGGTTCATATGATTTGTCTATTCGGGACATTCTCTGGATATTTAATTTTATAATGTCATATAGTTCTTTTTCTTCTGCCGTCAAATTATCAGGATTCGTATGCGCCGATTCTTCCTTCGTCATCTCTATATATAGCTGATAATTTATTCCATCATATACTCTTCTATCCGGAAAAAACTGCTGATCCATCTTCAACTCCAATCTTTAATAATCACTTAAATATTAGAATAAAAATTAGTAAAAAGGATTCAAAAACTAATACGTAATTTTAAATTCCTCATCAATCCCTTCATTCTCTTTTCAGAGAATTAAATAATTAAAAGGCCTCCCTTCTATAATAATCCTCTGATATGAATGCAAATGACCGGAATTTATTATAAGTGATTTTTTGTTCCTTGAATTGATTTACTTTATATATTTTGTATTAAATATATTACATTATTAGTGATAATTTATTCCACATTAATAGGAAATTGAATAATAAGAGAGGTTCAATAATCTGATGGAAATGCAAACGAAATATTTTACCCCCTCTGAGGCAAAAAAAACCTTGCCGCTGGTTAAACAGATAGTTAAAGATATCCTTAATACAACCCGGGAAATGAGATTTCTTGCTGAAGATCTCGGGAAGCATGCTGAGAATGATCCCAAAGTTATTAAGATGATGGATGAAGTAAATGAGTATTTAAAGGAAATTGAAGATCTGGGATGTTATTATAAAGATTGGAATTTCTCAATCGGACTTATTGACTTTCCTTCGGTAATTAAAGGGCAGGAGGTCCTGCTTTGCTGGCGGAGCGATGAAGAAGATATTACGTTTTATCATGAACCGGAAGCAGGATATCAGGGCAGGAAACTAATTCCCTCCGGATATATTTAAATTCTAATGAAAGTCTAATCTTTGGCTAAATCGAAGGAAGAAGTTGATGAAGCAGTCTTTCCGGTAATCACATCCCTGATATTTATTATCGCCTTATATTTTCCGGGTGCGTATGTCGTATCAAGGTTAAATTGGGAATCAAGTATAAAATCGGGTAATTTTTCTTTGTCTATTTTATCTTCTGTCTTACTTACTATCCCATTAACTGTTTTTCCTCCTGGCTTTACTAAATCGATTGTATAAGAAAGAGACATCTTGAATTTGCCGTTATTCTCCTCCTGCATGAAACCCTTAACCTTTGTCGAAATATTTACTTCCCAGGCGGAACCGATATCAAAAGCATAGGTCTGATTAACCGAGGCTTCAAGTTTCTGGCCCTCCTCTTTTTTACATGCATAGACAAATGTAAGTAAAACTATTAACCCGGAAAGTAAATATTTCATAATAACCTCTTTTTTAGATCAACCGTTCTTTGCTTGGAAATCTTTCATGAATGCAGCAAGATCTTCGCACCCTTTTTTAGGAAAGGCATTATAGACCGAAGCCCTTAGTCCACCTACAGATCTGTGTCCTTTTAAACCATCAAACCCTGCTGCTGTAGCCTCAGTAATGAATTTCTTTTCAAGCTCTTCACTTGGCATCCTGAATGTAATGTTCATCAGCGATCGGCTTTCTTTTTCAGCATGTCCTTTGTAGTAACCGCCGCTGTTATCTATACAATTGTAAATAATGCCTCCCTTTTCTTTATTCGTTTTATACATTGCATCAAGGCCCCCATTCTTCAACAGCCATTTTGCTACTAAGTTAAGGATATATATTCCGAATACGGAAGGAGTATTATACAATGAATTATTCTCCACATGGATTTTATAGTTAAGCATTGTATGCAAAGAATCTGAACTTCTTTCAAGTAAATCCTTACGGATGATAACAAAGGTTACGCCGGAAGGACCCATATTCTTTTGTGCGCCTGCATATATCAGTGCATATTTATTAACATCAATTTTGCGCGATAGGATATCGGATGAAGCATCGCATACTAAAGGAACCTTACCCACTTCGGGCTCTGACTGCCATTCTGTTCCGAAGATTGTATTGTTTGAAGTAAAATGAACATAAGAAGCATCCGGATCCAATTTTAACTCGCTCTGTTTCGGAATCCTCTTGAAGTTCTCAGATTCAGTAGTAGCTGCTATGTTTACGACCCCGACTCTCTTTGCTTCTTTTACCGCTTTCTTTGACCATGCCCCTGTAACAATGTAATCGGTTTTATTCTTCGGAGGCATCAGATTCAATGGCACCATTGAAAACTGAAGACTTGCGCCCCCTTGAAGATATAATATCTCATAATCATTACTTAAACCAAGAAGAGTTCTTATATCCTGGTTTGCCTCGGCATGTATCTTATCAAATGTCTTTGAACGGTGGCTTATTTCAAGTATTGACATCCCTACACCGGGAAGTGAAAATAAATTTTTCTGGGCCTCCTTTAATACGTCCTCAGGAAGGATTGCAGGACCCGCGCTGAAATTATAAATTCTCTCTTTCATATTATTCCTTGATTTTAGTTAAATATATCCTTTGTTTATTAAATTAAATGCACCAATAAGCCGTCTCTGAGTTTTGGTTCAAACCAGGTCGATTTAGGAGGCATAATTTCCCCGGCATCTGAAATATTCATAAGGTCATTTACAGAAACTGGATATAATGAAAATGCTACTGCAGCCTTTCCGCTGTTAACAAGCTTTACTAATTCCGTTGTTCCCCTGATTCCTCCGACAAAATCAATTCTCTTGCTTGTCCGGGGATCATCAATTCCTAATACAGGATTTAATAAAAAGTCCTGCAGCACGCTTACATCAAGTGTATCCGCTACAGATTTTGCTAAACTGCAGCTGGCAAGAATTGAATCCCTTACCCTAAGTATATACCATTCGCCGCCAAGATACATCCCAAATGTTCTTCTTTCTTCAGGTTCCTTCATATCATTCTTTTCTACTGTAAAATTCTCACTAATGTTTTTGAGAAAATCTTCTTTTGAAAGAGCATTCAGATCGAAAACTACCCTGTTATAGGGAAGTATCCTAAGCTGCTCGGCAGGGAAGAGTACCGCTATAAAATAATTGTATTCCTCGTTTCCCTTGTGGTGACGATTCAAATCCTTTTTAACCTTCCTTGCCCTGCTCGCACTCGCAGCACGGTGGTGACCATCAGCTATATATAAATTCTTAACCTTTTCCATTTCACTTATAATTTCGTCATTATATTCGTCCGGCAATACCCATACCGTATGTCTGATTCCGTCAATCGATGTAAAATCATAATCAGGAGCAACGTTATGCATCGTGCTTTCAACAATAACATTTATATTCGTTACTCCTCTGTAAGTAAGAAAAACAACTCCTGTCTGGGCTTCCGTTGAGACGATATGATTAGTCCTGTCATCCTCTTTTTCCTTGCGGGTATTTTCATGTTTTAATATGACATTGTTATCGTAATCATCAATAGAAAATGTTGCACAGATTCCTACCTGTGGTCTGTTGTTCATTACCAGTCTATAAAGATAAAAATGAGACTTGTCATCCATATGAAGAGGTGCCTCTTTTTTCAATTTCTCTAAATTCTCTTTTGCCTTCTTATATATCTCAGGTGAATAGGGACTAACGCTGTTGTCAAATTCAATTTCTGAACGGGTAATTCTTAAAAAGGATAAAGGATTTCCTTCTACTAGTTCTTTTGATTCTTCTCTGTTTACAACATCGTAGGGAACACTTGAAACCATAGGAGCTGTCTGGGCTAAAGGTCTTAACGCTCTGAAAGGTTTTATTATCGCCATTCCTAAAAACTCCTGAAAAATATTTAAAATCTTCAATCATTAAAATCAATAAAATATGGACAATATGCCACGTATTTTTGAATTATTATTTTTATACTTTGTTTAGATTAATTACCCCTATTATTTTTATTTAATAAAGAAAACCGATGAAATATCATAACAAAATAAAAATTATATCGTTCTTTCTTTTATCATTTACCTTAATATCATGTGGGTCAGTACCGGTTAATTTACAGTTAGCTAAAAAAGATGTTATGATTTATTACGAATCGGGAAAATATTCAAATGACCTCAAGGAGATAATTTCAAATGCAGAAACTGAAATCAATAAACTTAAACTAGATACAACTTCTTCAATAGTATTTGATATTGATGAAACCTCATTATCAAATTATGAGGTCATAAAAAAGATATATTTCGGATATGATGAAAAAATGTGGCATAACTGGATTAATGAGGCAAGAGCACCTGCAATACCTGAAGTAAAACAGTTTTATGAATTTGTTATTTCGAAAAACTTAAAAGTCATATTTCTTTCAAGCCGAAAAAGTTCACAATATGATGTGACTTACAGGAATTTGAAAAATGCAGGATATATAGTATTTGATACTCTCATCCTGAAAGGTAATTCCGATTCAAGTTTTACATCACTGGAATTTAAATCAAAACAAAGGGAATTGCTTTCAAAAAAGGGGTAGGACATAATCGCAGTGATTGGAGACCAGGAGAGCGATCTTCAAGGTAAATTTCACGGTGTACAAATTAAGTTGCCTAATTATATCTATATCATAAAATAAACTGTTTAATCGATTAGCCCTTAAATCAGGTGAAATTTTTTTATATTTACATTTTATATAGAAATCAGAGAATAAATAATGCCCGATATTGTAAACAAAGAAATACCGAAAGCTTATGTACCAAATACAGTTGAAGAAAAATGGTATCAGTACTGGCTTGATAATAAGTTGTTTCATTCAGAGGTTGATGAAACAAAAACACCTTATACGATTGTAATACCCCCTCCGAACGTTACCGGTCATCTTCATATGGGGCATATATTAAATAATACAATACAGGATATTTTGATACGCACAAAAAGGATGCAGGGGTACAATTCCTGCTGGATTCCCGGAACCGACCATGCTTCAATTGCAACTGAAACGAAGGTAACCAATGCACTGAAGGAAAAAGGGATCAACAAATATGAAATAGGAAGGGAAGAGTTCCTCAAACACTGCTGGGAATGGACTGCAAAATATGGCGGTATTATTTATAAGCAGCTTAGAAAAATCGGTGTAAGCTGCGATTGGGATAGGGAAAGATTTACGATGGACGATGATTATTATAAACGCGTAATTATTACATTTGTCCAATTATACAGGGAATCAAAAATATACAGAGGGTACCGGATGGTAAACTGGGATCCGGCATCCAAATCAGCAATCTCAGATGAAGAAGTTAATTACAGAATTGTTAATGGTAAACTCTGGTACCTAAAATACCCTGTGGTAGGGACAAATGAATTTATTACTGTTGCAACCACCCGCCCCGAAACAATGCTCGGGGATACCGGTGTTGCGGTTAATCCTAATGACGAAAGATATAAAAGATTCATCGGTCTTAAAGTAATGCTGCCTTTGGTTGAAAAAGAAATTCCTGTTTTTGGTGATGAATATGTCTCCATGGAATTTGGCACTGGCGCTGTTAAGGTTACTCCCGCCCATGATGTTAATGATTATGAAATGGGTCTACGCCATGATCTTGAGGTAATCAATATATTTAATGAGGATGCCTCTACTAATCATAACGTCCCTGAAGAATTCAGGGGGCATGACCGCTTTGATGTTCGCAAGAAAGTTGTTGCTCGTCTTGAAGAATATGGTCTCCTTGAAAAAACTGAAGATTATCAGAATAAGATGGGATATTCAGAACGCGGTGGCGTTCCAATAGAACCCTATCTCTCAGTTCAGTGGTTTATGAAAATGGATGAGCTTGCTAAACCGGCTCTTGATGTTGTCAATAATGGCGATATTAAATTCTATCCGGAACACTGGGTAAAGACATATGATCACTGGATGAATAATATAAAGGACTGGTGCATTTCAAGACAGTTATGGTGGGGCCATAGAATTCCTGTTTGGTATAATAAAACTACAAATGAAATTTATTGTGATGTTACTCCTCCCCCCGATATTGAAAATTGGAATCAGGATGAAGACGTATTAGATACTTGGTCATCAAGCTGGCTATGGGCATATGATGTTTTCAGAACAGAAAAAGAGCAGAATTATTATTATCCTACCGATACTCTGGTCACAGCGCCCGACATAATTTTCTTCTGGGTTGCACGCATGATAATGGCTGGAATTCATTTCAAGAAAAAAATTCCATTTAAACATGTTTATTATACAAGCGTTTTGCGTGACCTTCAGGGAAGAAAGATGAGCAAATCTTTAGGCAATTCCCCGGATCCTCTCGATGTTATTTCTGAATATGGTGCCGATGCACTCAGGTTTACAATTATATACCTGGCTCCTCTCGGTCAGGATGTTATGTTCAGCACCAATAAATGCGATATTGGAAGGAACTTTGCAAATAAGATTTGGAATGCTGGAAGATTTCTTTTAATGAATGCACAGACTATTAAGTTGAATAATGATTTGCTCAATAAACATGTGGATTTTTCAGACCAATGGATACAATCACGTTTTAACCAAACCCTTAAAGAATTGAATAAGGCAATGGAAAACTTCGAGGTTAACAATGCTTCTAAAATTATATATTCATACGTATGGAATGATTTCTGCGATTGGTTCATTGAGTTTTCTAAAAACCGGCTTTATGCTAATGACGAGGAAGTAAAATCAGCAGTACTTATCAGGGCACTTACTTATTTTGATGACCTTCTTAAAATTGTGCATCCTTTTATGCCGTTTATTACAGAAGAACTGTGGCACCTTATTAAAGAAAGAAAAAAGGGGGAAAGTATTTTAATTTCTGAATACCCTATGGTTAATGAAAATAAAATAAATCCTTCAGCCGAAAAGGAAATGGAATTAGTTCAGAATATTATTACGGCTATAAGAAATATAAGAGGCGAAATGAATATCCCTCCTTCAAAGGCGATTGATGTTTTTATCAAAACTTCTGAAGTAAGAGCGCACCAGGTTGAATATATAAAAAAACTGGCTCGGGTTGTGAATTTGACTGCCGATCCCCGGATTGAAAAACCAAAGGCAAGCGCTTCAGCAGTTATCAAGGACTGTGAAATATTTATCCCCCTTGAAGGATTGATTGACTTTGATATTGAAAGAGGTCGTTTAAAAAAAGAGATTGAAAGGATGGAAGGGTCGTTAACTGGAATAAATAAAAAGCTTTCCAATGAAAAATTTGTTCAGAATGCTGTTCCAGATGTGGTTGAAAAAGAAAGAAGGAAAAAGCAGGATTGGGAAAATAGTCTTAATAAATTAAAGGAAATATTAATTAACTTAGAATAAAAAAAGGAGAAGGTATGTATTATAAGATATCTGATTTCGTTGCAGATTATGATTTGGAAACGGCAGCAACTTTAAAGATAATTAATAACCTTACTGATAAATCACTTGATCAAAGGGTTACTGAAAAGGGAAGATCACTGGGAAAGATTGCTTGGCATATTGCCAATGCCTTTGGTGAAATAGGCTCAGCTGCCCAGCTTCTTGTATACCGTGTTGATGAAAAAGCAATGCCAAACTCCGCTAAAACCATTGTTGATGAATATTCAAAATCTGCAGCATCTCTGAAAGAAGCTGTCCTGAAGGGATGGAATGATGACTCACTAAAGGAAGAGATCAATATGTATGGAAATACTTGGACAAAAGGGCAAACCCTTTCAGCCCTATTGGTCCATCAGATGCATCACAGGGGACAAATGACTGTGCTTATGCGGCAGGCAGGACTAAAAGTTCCCGGTGTTTATGGTCCAGCATTCGAAGAATGGGAAAGTATGGGCATGCCCCCACAGGAATAATATGTTGAAGTATGAACATAAAAGCAAACCCTTATTACCTGTACCTGCTTTCATTGGTAGGTTTACCAGACATTTTTTAGGGTCGGTTTGTCTTATATTCAGCGCGCTGGGCATTGGAGTATTAGGTTATCACGAATTTGAAAGTCTTCCATGGATTGACAGTTTGCTTAACGCATCAATGATATTAGGTGGTATGGGTCCCGTCGATCCGGTGAAAACAGTCGCAGGTAAATTATTTGCTTCTTTCTATGCCTTGTTCTCGGGAATTGTTTTCTTGGTTGCAGTTGCGGTAATATTCACACCTCTGTTTCATAGGTTTCTTCATAAATTCCATCTTACTGAAGTAGACAAGCAGAAAAAATAAAAACAGAAATGGTATTAGAAACCCCCATGAACTTTCCTCTTTGTGTGAAAATCGGCTTTATCATAAAAGTTATTTTCATATATTTCTATTGAAGATTATTTTTCTATAGAATGTGAAGTAATATGAAAAAAACATTATTATTTATTTTAATTTTAAGCGGAACCATTTTTACTCCTTCCTTTGCACAATCTCCGGAAAGCAAGAATTTCGGTTTCGGTATTATACTCGGTGATCCTACAGGACTTACGTTAAAATTCTGGACACAGAGGAACAATGCAATTGTAATTGATGTGGGGGAATCATATTTCGGTAGCCCGCGGATTGGTGTTGACTATCTTTGGCATTTTGATGCATTCAAGTCCAATATTGCAAAATTATATGCGGGTTTTGGGGGGGTCCTTGGAATCGGACAAGGTAGAGGGTTTTATTATTCGGAACATCACGGATTCTATTATAGATCTGATAATGGTGCCGGTCTGGGTGTAAGAGGCGTTTTCGGGGTTAATGTTATCCCCCGGAATTCTCCTCTTGAATTATTCCTGGAAGTAGGCTTGCTGGTGGGGCTGTCTCCATCATTCGGTTCGGCTGGGGATGTTGGATTAGGGATAAGGTATTATCCATAAAACCTAAATCAATAAATAGATAAGTGATGATAAAATATTATAAAAAAAAGTTGTCGTTGCATGACAGCTTTTTCTTTAGTTATGTTTAATTTTTATTTATTTAATTGTATACTGCTTCTCAAAACTAAGATCAATAACTGATTTTATTGCACCAACATCCCCGGTGGAAAGATCTTGGAAGCTCATATCTGGAGAGGAATCGGGGTTTATATATGGATACATGATATCTATTTCGTTATCACTATGCCCGAGACCGATTGCATGACCGAGTTCATGTATTATAGTAGCTTTAATTTCACCATCCGACAATTTCTCTTTCCCCATTTTTACCATGCCTATTTCTATTGTGGATTGTTTTATTTTATTATTTCGTGAAAGTTCATAATCTGTAAGACCAAGATAATTCTCTTTATATTTGTCCATCAGATTATCTTCAAAAGTAATTGTGATATCCGCATTGGATACAGAGGAAACATATTCAAACCTGATCCTGTTGTCTGCTTTTCCCCAAACCTGGAATGCATAATCAATATATTTTTTATAGATCGATTTAAACATTTTGGAACTAGCCTCATTTACATAAACCTTCAAAGGAAAATCGGTAGGATTCCAGTGCTTGCCGTTCCATAATGATTTATTTGATCTGTCAATTCTAAAGTAATTAAAAGAAATATGATCGGCACTGATAGTCTTCCTGAAATCATCATCCCGCTGGGTGATATTTTTACTGCAATAATAGGGATCAACATTATCTCGTCTGAGATTTCTCTCGAAATACCTGTAGTAAGTATTGGCATACTTATTTGCATTTTCAGCACTATATAGGTCATGATAATTGTTGGTTACTTTGTATTTTGTACTTGCCGAAGATTCGGAAAGGAAACTCTCGGCTTTTCCTTGAGGGAAACTGGATTCAATCGAAATAAATAAAAGGAAAATGAAAATCAATTGTGCGACATATCTCATATAAATAATCTCTGTTGTTACAATCACATATTCTATAAGGAGTTAAAAATTTCCCTTTCAACTTAAAAAAAATTATTAATGAATGTCCAATAGTTTTTAACTTAAAAAAGTGGAAAAATCGGCGTATCAGTAGGATTTTATATAAAATATCAGGTTTTCCCTTAGTTTATTTAATGTGTTTTTGTCCCCATCCAACTATTTCCCAATCTCTTTTATTTTAACATATTAAATTTTATGCTGGAAGGATATTTTGTCGAGTGGTATAACCGGTTAGTCGCTTTATGGTAATCGGAGGCATCAGCTTTATAAATGTCAGTAAACATTTGGGGATTCATGTCTGCCATAGGGAAAAAACTGCTCTGTACTTGAACCATTATCCTGTGTCCTCTAAGAAAGGTATGGTCGACATCAGGAAGGGTGTAATTTATTCTTGTTACTTGTCCTGGTATGAATGGTTCCGGTTTCTCATAACTGCTTCTGAATTTTCCTCTGATAATTTCCCATCGTACCATCATCTGGTATGAGCTCATTTTTATTTTTCCTACGCTGGGAGAATTATCAGGAAAGACGTCAATAATTTTAACAATCAAATCAACATCAGTACCGGTTGTGGATAAATAAAGATCTGCTGTAATTGGGCCCGCAAATGTAACATTATCTTCCTGCGGATTTGTCTGGTAAGTAAGAACATCATTTCGTTTTGAAGCAAACCGCTGATCAGCATCCATAAATTCATGAGTTGACTTATATTCAATTGCGGAAGTATAAGGAACAGGATTAGAGGGATCACTTACATATTCTTCATAAGTTGAGGTTCCCTTAGGTATGCTGAATTCAAGTGCCTGGTTATCCGAAAAATAAATTTCCTTTTCTTCAATATTCTTTGGGGGCCATTGATTAAAGAACTGCCATTCATTGCTCCCGGTTTGAAATACATTGACTTTTGAAACATTAAATTCTCCTTTCCCCTTGAGATAATAATTAAAGAAGTGTAATTCTATGTTTTCCTGGTAATATTCACTGGTCTTACTGTCAAAGTTTATGTCTCCAAGCTTCTCACCGGAAGATCTCGCCCATCCACCATGATACCAGGGACCCATTGTAAAAAATATATTTTTATTTTCGGGTGAGCTATTATTGACGAATTTGAATGTGTTTATAGATCCATAAAGATCTTCTGAATCAAACCAGCCCCCTGTAACCAAAACTGCTGGTTTCACATTCCTAAAATACTGGAGAGTGTTCCTCGATTTCCAGTATTCATCATAAGTGCCGTGTTGGGACACTTCATCCCAGTATGCAATCTCATGATCGAAATATTTCTCATTTATATTTTTTAGAGGACCAAGATTCAGATAGAATTTATATCCATCTTCCACTTCGGGTCTTAAAGGATTCGGCCACTCTTTTATAAGTGAGTCGCGTTTAACTCCAAAAGAAGCAAAGAAATGGAAATAATCAGATAAGAAGAAGGCTCCGTTATGATGAAAATCATCCCCCACAAACCAATCGGAAATGGGGGCTTGTGGGGATACAGCTGCTAAATTTGGATGGGAATCAAGTAAGGACATTGCTGCATAAAATCCGGGATAGGAAATACCCCACAATCCAACCTTGCCGTTATTATTATCAATATTTTTTACGAGCCAGTCAATTGTATCATAAGTATCTGAGCTTTCATCAATATCTTGATTGCTTTTTTTATTCTGTATGTATGGGCGTATGTTAACATATTCACCTTCTGACATGAACCTGCCTCGTACATCCTGGTAAACGAAAATATATTTTTCCTTTGCTAGCAAAATGGAGGGACCCAATGTATTGGGGTATGCTTTCTCTCCGTATGGGGATATGCTGTATGGGGTCCTCATCATTAGGATAGGATATTTTTCTTTTTTATCTCTCGGCGAATAAACTGCGGTGAACAGTTTAGTACCGTCCCTCATAGTTATAAAATATTCATGTTTTTCATAATAATCTTCAGGTTTTAGTTCCTTACTTAGGCATGAAATATTTAATAAAAAAAATGAAAACAGGGGAATTATTAAAAGAACTAATAAGAGCTTTTTTCCCATGATATTTATTCTGTTTTAATTAGAAATGGCCAATCTTTTTTAATATAAGACCGTATTAGAAAAACAATTGTGCCGAGAAGAATAAATCCGGTTCCTCCTAATGCAAAATAAAAGCCCGTTGAGAAGAATAAAGCGGTCCATACAACTATCGCGGCTAAAGCAGGTAAGGGATATAACCACATCTTAAACGGGAAGAACTCCTTCGGTTTTATTTTTCTTAAGTACATTATCCCTGCCGCTTGACCAATAAACTGAACAAGAATCCTCATTGCTAGTATCGCACTTATAACTTCACGGAGTCTGAATAACAGGCTGAAGACAAATGCAATAAATCCCAGACTTAATAATGAAACATAAGGGAAATGTTTTGTCGGGTGTACTTTTCCGAAAGCCTTAAAGAAAGTTCCGTCAACAGCCGCCGCATAAGGAATCCTTGAGTAACCGAGCAGCACCGCAAACAGCGATGAAAATGCAATCCAAAGAATTAATACCGTAGCAAAAGAAGCCGCTGTATGCCCGTATATTGTTTCTACAAATGTACTGACTATAAATTGAGAACTTCGGGCTGTTCTCCAGTCAACTACTCCCAATATGCTTAACTGCATAAGTAAATAAAGAATTGCTACACCGCCTATTGAAATAAAAATGCTTCGTGGAATATTTATCTCCGGTTCTTTTATTTCAGCACCCAAGTGGCAGACATTATAATAACCGAGGTATGTATAAATGGTTTTTACTGTCGCGTTTCCCAGTCCTGCAAAGAAGAGCCATGAAAAATTAAAAGCATCTTTGGGAAAATCAAATGCAAGCTTTGGATTGAAATGGGTTACCCCGCCTATTATAAGCCATAGAATTGTTCCGAACACTCCTATCCATAAAAAAAGAGAGATTTTTCCTATGGCGGTAATTTTTCTGTAAAGTAGAAAAATTAGAATAAGAACTAGAACTCCGGAAACAGCTTTCTGCAATATTGGACTTAATGGAATTAAATATGTTAAGTATTGTGAAAAACCTATTGAACCGGAAGCAACTACCAAAGGTGCTTGGATAATTGTCTGCCAGATAAAAAGGAAGGACATCAGCTTGCCCCAGGTTTCCCTTCCGTAAATTTCTTTAAGAAAAAAGTAGCTGCCTCCCGCTTTGGGCATTGCTGCTCCGAGCTCTGCCCATATAAAACCATCGATCGTTGCAAGAACAGCCCCGGCAATCCATGCAAGCATACACTGCGGTCCGTTCATTTCCTGTATAACAATCGGTATAACAATGAAAGGACCGATCCCCACCATATCGATCATATTAAGTGCTGAGGCTTCCTTTAATCCAAGCCCCCGCACAAGTTTATTATCTATTGTTATTTCGATTTCTCTGTTTTAGTTGCGGATGTATAATTCTCATAATCATAATGAATAATTTTTTCGGGTATTTCCATCTTAACTATTTCCACCCCGGATTGAGTATAGAATTCCACAGCAAGTGTGTCATGGAAATCAGAAAATACTGTAACCCTGATTATGCCTGAGGCTATCAGTGCCTTTGCACATGTGGTGCATGACATATTGGTAATATAAGCTGTACAACCGGTCACATTAATTCCATGTCTGGCAGCCTGTACAAGTGCATTTATCTCAGCATGATTTGTTCTTGAACAATGGTTCTCTACTATTAAACAGCCCACATCATCACAATGTGGTTGCCCTGGTATCGATCCGTTATATCCGGTTGCAAGAACAAACCTATCCTTTACCAATACGCATCCGCAGTGCATTCTTGGACAAGTAGATCTTTCAGATGCAAGCATGGCTAGTTTTAGAAAATATTCATCCCAGGAGGGGCGTTTGTTATCATTCATAGTTATTTTATTTGTATTAAGTAAAATGTTTATGAACAAAGTAAATATTCATAAGAATTAAATCAAAATTATTATAGCTGTATTTTCATATAATCATATTTAAACAAATATTATCTTTTTTGCTTTTAATATTAAAGGGATTTTATATATTTACAATAAAATTAACCCATTAATTAATAATTAAGGAAATATCCTATGTGGCAAGAATTCAAAAAATTCGCAATTAAGGGGAATGCGCTTGATATGGCAGTGGGTATAATTATCGGTGCTGCTTTTGGTACTATCGTTAGCTCAATGGTTGGCGATATAATTATGCCCCCGATCGGGTTAATTCTGGGGAATATAGATTTCAAGAACCTTTTCATAGTTATTAAACATGGCGCTCAACCGGGAGATTATCCAACTATTGAAACTGCGCAGCAGCTCGGTGCTGTAACGATAAATTACGGTAGATTTATAAATAATATTGTAACTTTTTTAATAGTGTCATTTTCTGTATTTATGCTTATAAAGTTGATTGGTTCTTTTAAGAAAGCGGAAGAGCCTATACCTGCACCGCCAACAAAGGAATGTCCCTATTGCACCACCAAAATTCCTGTTAAAGCTATTAAATGTCCTAGCTGTACTGCCGACCTGAAATAACTTTAATCTGCATTTTGTTTTATGGGTTGTCTGGTTACAGCCCTTTTAAATCTTTAACCTCTATACTGCTGAGAAGTCTCACTTGTCCCGGTTTCATATCACCAAGCAATATATTTTTTATTCTGACTCTTATTAATCTTAATGTCGGATGCCATATACTTGCTGTCATTTTCCTTACCTGTCGGTTCCTTCCTTCTATGAGAGTAAGGCTGATCCAGCAGTCTGGAATATTTTTCCTGAAACGGATTGGGGACTCCCGTGCTTCTATTTTAATATTATTTAGCAGCCTCGCTTTTGCAGGAAGTGTTTTCTTCCCCTCAAAAATTACTCCGGATTCAAGTTTTTTTAATTCTTCTTCAGTGGGAATCCCCTCAACTTCTACATAATATTCTCTTTCATGCATGTTTTCCGGGTTAAGAAGATATTCGGTTAAAGACTTATCATTTGTTAAAAGAAGAAGTCCTTCGCTGTCCATATCTAGTCTTCCGACTGGATAAACATTTTCAGGAAAATTATAAAGACCGGCAAGGGTTTTCTTTCCGTCTTCTACCGTAAATTGTGAAAGAACCCCATATGGTTTATTTAAAGCAAAATATTTCATTTATAAAACAAAATTAAAAGTATAACGTCTATTATTTAACATATTATTAAAAGTTTAACTAATTTTCAATTAAGATTTATTAATATACATAAAACTCGGAGGATGTATGTCTTTCAGAGATCAACAAAAGTATTTGGATATATTAAAAAAATATGAAAGAAACTTCAGTATGAAAGATAAATATATTTACGATATTTTCGTAAAAAGAAATAAGGACGACGAAGATTTCGATACCGTGTCAATGAAAAAACTGAAGGAGCTTCACGATAAGTATTATGTCCAGGTCGACAAATCTAAATTTGATGCTTTTTTTAAGAAAAAAGAAGAATAGGAACAAATATTTTGTTTAAGAAGGGGAGTGCAGATTTTTTATTTTCTTTTTATTTGAGGTTTAAATGGACCATAAGCTCCTTAAAAGAGTAATTGCTTTTTCCATAGCGTTAATTACGGGAATTGTTTTTACAATGACAGTTCAGTCCTCGGTTTCATTCTGGGACTGTGGCGAATGTTCTGCCGCCGCTGTTTGGATGCAGGTTGCCCATCCCCCCGGAGCCCCCTTCTTTAACCTTATCGGAAGATTCTTTGCAATGCTTCCTATCGCCGATAATGTTGGTCTTAGAACCAATCTTTTATCTGTTTTTACCAGCATGATCTCTTCTCTTCTGCTTTTCCTTATTATGGTTAAGCTTATTGAGAATTACCGTGGCAGGGAATATAAAACCCTGGGCGATGCTCTTACCACGTATTTGTCTGCAGCTATAGGAGCACTGGCTTTTTCATTCAGTCATTCCTTCTGGTTTAACGGAACGGAGACAGAAATCTACGCCACAAATACCGTAGTGTTTGCAGCCATCATATACTTTGGTATGCTCTGGAATGAGAAGGCAGACAGTCCTGATAACACAAAATATATCTTCATGATCGCCTATCTCATGGGAATATCAATTACACTCCGTATGTATGGTATTCTTGCCATTATTCCCATAATAATGATCATTATAGTAAGGAAGTTCGTAGATAATGAGGAAGATTACAGGAAATCCACATACATATTCTTAGGTCATGCGGCTCTGCTTATTCTTATAGCCTTCATGCTCTGGTCCAATGAGACCGGAACCAACGCCCCGAGCCCCGAAGAGTATAAGGCATTTGATACAAAATTCCTAATGACCTTACTGGGAGTAAGCGCAGTGATAATGGGAATATTCTGGAGAAAGATATTTACCAGGAACTCGATCTATGTTGCAATAATAATAGGAGTTGCAGTAAAGTATATAATCTACCCTGGTGTAGTAAAGATGATTCCTCAGCTTATGCAGAATCTTGCCTCCAACAGTATCTCAACAGCAGTAATTCTTGTAGCCATAATAGTAGGAGTGTTGAGTTATGCAATCTACTGGTCGGTAAAGCACAAGAAGACCTATGTATATATAGCAGCAATGTCAGTTCTGCTTATATTTATAGGATATACGTCATATACAACAATAATAATAAGAGCAAATCAGGATCCTCCGATGAATGAGAATGCTCCTAAGAACTTTACAGCCCTGATTTCATATCTGAACAGGGATCAGTATGGCGACTGGCCGGCATTCAAGAGAAGGTTTTCTCCGGAACCTCACCAGCAGGGAATATATACAAACTACACAAGTGACCTTGATTTCTTCTGGCGCTACCAGATGAACCATATGATGACAAGATATTTGCTATGGCAATATGGGGGTCGTGAATCCTGGAACCAGGACTCGGGGGTGAATTTCGGGAAATTTCTTAATTCAGTTGGAAATGCAATAGGTAAACCATTTAATCTCCAGTTCGGGGATAATAATGGAGAATCCCATAATACATTCTGGGGAATCCCATTCTTCATAGGTCTGATAGGAATATTCTTTCACTTTCGGCGAGACTGGAAGATGGCCACAGCCTATATGTTTCTGTTCATATTCTGCTCCTACTTGTTTGCATTTTACCAGAACCAGCAGGAACCCCAGCCGAGGGAAAGGGATAAATTCCTTGCATCAATTGGATTTGTGTATGCAGTTTGGATAGCAATAGGAATAAGGGAATTGATAGAGTATGCAAAAAGGAAATTGAATAAACAGTCTATGGAAAAGGGAGTAACCTATGCGATATTGGCGTTAGGGTTTTTGTTTATACCTGCCCGGATGCTCCAGGCAAATTATAATGAACATGACAGATCGAAAAATTGGATGCCATGGGATTTTGCTTATAACCTGCTTCAAAGCTGCGCTCCGCATTCAATTCTCTTCACTAACGGAGATAATGATACATTCCCTCTCTGGTACCTGCAGGACGTTGAAGGTATAAGAAGGGATATAAAAGTTGTTTGCCTTAGTCTTCTTAATACAAATTGGTATATAGCAAACCTTAAAAATTCTGATGCTTATAAGGTGGGAACAATAAAAATAAATCTGCCTGATGAACAGATTAACAGCCTGACTGCAATGCAATGGGAGAACCAGACCTTTACTATCCCTCCTCCGGATTCTTCAATTGTTAAGAATAAGTGGAATGAAATTGAGAGTTATAACATTGATACTAGTATTAAAAGATCAGGCTTGAGCTTTACAATGAATAATACAATCCAGTATGGAAATGTAAAAGCTATAAGAGTTCAGGATTTTATGATTAAACAGATCGTGATGGATAATAATTGGGAGCGTCCCATCTATTTTGCTGTTTCCATTCCTGATGATAGTAAAATAGGTCTGGAAAAATTCCTTAAAATGGAGGGTATGGCTATGAGACTTGTTCCGGAAATGAGAAAACCGGGACTTGAATTTATAAATCTTGAAATTTTAAGAAAGCAGCTCTATGAATCAGATTTAGGAGCTGATAAAAACTACAAACCCGGATTCAGATTCCGGGGATTGAATGATCCTCATATTTTTTATGATGATAACCATTTCAGGATGGTTCAGAATTATAGGAATTCTTTTATTCGCCTTGCTCTTTATTATCTTGAAACGGGGAAAAAGGACAGTACTGCGCAGACACTTGACCTCATGGAGAAGAAACTGCCCAGAACAATAATCCCCCTTGAAACCCCATTAAAATTTGAGTTGGGTAATCTCTATTTTGATGCCGGTGCAGAAAAGCAGTATAAAACTTTATATGGAGAAGTGGAGAAAGAATCGCTTCAAATTATTGAAGAAAATCCAAATAATGTGAGTTCTGGCTTTAATCCCTATAGGGCTCTCATAGGAATGTATGAAAATCTTAAGGAATACAGGAAGTTGGCAAATCTGTGGCAGAAGATCCAGATAATGTATCCTAACGATCCCGCAGTAAAAGATAACGTTGAAAAATACAAAGCCTTGAGTAAATGAAAATATTAATATTAGCCCTTTCAGGAATAGGGGACGCCCTTATGTTCACTCCTGCTATTAAACTCATGCGGGACTCATTACCCGAAGCGGAAATAGATGCTTTGGTTATGTTTAACGGGGTAAAGGATATTTATGAAAGAAATAATTATCTGAATAAAGTAATCTATTTTGATTTTTTGAAAGAGGGCATTAATGAATCATTCAGATTTATAAGAACAATTAGAAATAAATATGACGCCTCTGTTAACGTTTATCCTTCCAACAGGAGTGAATATAATATCATCAACTTTCTTGTTGGTGCAGGGAAAAGAGCTGGGATAAAATATTTAAGAAAAGATGTCCGAAATTTGGGCGCACTTAATAATGTCCGTATTACTGAAGTCGATTCATTGCATAACGTTCAGACTAATATCCGCCTGGTTGAAAAACTTTTGAATAAAATATTCACCGAAGAACCGCCTCTCGATTTTACTCTTACAGAAAATGATTTATCCTTTGCACAGGAATATATTAATAAAATAAATCTGAACAAGAATGATTTAGTAATTGGTTTTCATCCTGGCTCTGCAACCCTTAAAAATCATTCCTTTAGAAGATGGGAACCGGAAAAGTTTGCCGTCCTGGGACAGATTTTAATAAATAAAATGAATGCGAAAATATTGTTGTTCGGTGGTCCTGAGGAAGCCGAACTAAAGAAAGTCATTAACAATCTGATAAACTCCCCCGATTCAATAATTGTCGAAACGGATAATCTTGCCCGGTCTGCTTCTGTAATCAAAAGATGTAATTTGTTTGTATCGAATGACTCCAGTTTAATGCATGTCGCCTCCGCCTTGCAGCGAAAAGTTGTGGCTATTATAGGTCCTACCAATCCACATTATATACATCCTTGGAAAACAGAACATAGGATTGTTACCCTGAATCTGGAATGTGCCCCCTGTTTCTTTTATTCTCCCCGCCCCTTAATCTGCACTAGGACTGATATTAAATTTAAATGTATTAGGGAACTTACTGTTGAAATGGTCTTTACTGCAGTAATTGAATTATTAAATAATTAATTACTCGTAAAAATTTTTATTCCAGTTGTGCACTTTAAGCTTTTCAAGTAGCTCGGAAGGAAGGGGTCCCTTTTGGATACTTTTTAAGTTTGATATTAAATTTTTTTCTTTACGCATGCCGGGGATAACTGTTGTTACGGCATTAAAGCTGATTATGAATCTTAAAGCAGCTTCAGACATCGATCCTGTGCATCCTTTAACATCTTTCCATATTTCATCTATACGTAGCTTTACATCCATTTTTCTTTTCCCCCTGAAATATTCATTTCTCCAGTCCCCAATAGGGAATTCCGTTGTAGGATCGATGTTCCCTGTCAAACCTCCTTCGTCAAAAGGGACGCGTGCTATAATACTGATTTTATGTCGCTCACAGAAAGGAAATAGTTGGTGCAAAGGATTTTGCTCAAAAATATTGAATATAACTTGGAAAGAATCGATTAACCCTGATTTACCGGTTTCAATTCCATTTTCCGGCTGGTGGTCATTAATTGAAATTCCAAAGAACCTTACCTTCCCCTCCTTTTTTAATTTTAATACAGCCTCTTTCCATTCGTCTCTCTGTGCCCATTTGTCATTCCATACATGAAATTGCTGTAGGTCTATGTAATCTCTATTGAGGTTCTTTAAACTCTTTTCGGTAGTTTTTATGATGTATTTTGCAGGGAATGAATCTTCTAAGGTTGATGAGTCAGCACATGGCCACTCTCTTTTCTTTGAGGGAATTTTAGTCGCAATGAATATTTCTTTTCCTGATTCCTTTGCCGCATTTCCTAAAATCTTTTCACTATGTCCTTCGCCATAAGCTAGTGCTGTATCAAAAAAATTTATCCCTTCCTCAATTGCCTTAAGAAATATTTTCTTTGATTCCTTGTCATCTGCACCTATCCACTCCGATTTACCGATTCCCCAGCACCCAAAACCAAGAATGGAAACAGGATAATCAGATCTGCTGAAATTTTTCATTAACATAATTTAACTTCACCTAAATGATTTATTTCCTTATTTACAATTAAAAGGATTTTTTCTCCTTTTGCAAACAAAGTTTCTTGCTTAAATAATTGTTCTCACACCCTCGGACTTTTTTTTAACTATTCTTTTGCATATCTTAAAATAACTTCATTATGAGGAGCTGAGATGAAAACAAAAATAATCCTTTTTATGATTATTATTGTTCTTTTTACTTTCTTTGTATCACAAAATACTCAAATTGTAGCTATTAATGTTTTCTTCTGGCAGTTTAATATTTCGGAAATCATTTTAATAGTAATGACAGGGTTTATCGGAGTTCTTCTTGGACTTATCCTGGGTAGTATATTTAAGTCCCCCCAAAAGGATAAGGATAAAAAGATATTTCATCCGCCTGATAAAATTAAAAATATATCTGAATCATTATAATGAATTCCCGGTTCTGCTTCTATTAAAAACAAATTATCCCCCGGGTTATTCTTCATTTATTACTATTAAGTAGGATTACTGCCTCTGGTATTATAAATCACAACTTTATTTCTTCACGTAAGTGGAAAATGCTTTAACTATTTAAAAAAAAGATCATTAAACCCTAATTTAGTTAGTTAATACAGCTTTTTTTTATATTGTCAAGAATTTTAATTTGTTTTTATTATTGCTTTTGAGTTTTGTTTTCGCAATTTTTTGTACAGAAAATTAACTCTTATAATTTTTATTTTCATTCTACTCCAAATTCGAAAATGAAGTTCCGATTCTTAATACTTGCATTATTTTCAGTAATTGTTGTTTTTCCCCAAAACAATAAAGACACAACCCAAATTGTTGCTACCGTCGGCAATCAAAATACAACCTTCAAAAATTATTTAGACCGATACGAAGATTATTTAATATGGACTGGTGTCCAGGATAATATGCAGGCAAGGTATGCTATCCTTAATAACATGATAAACGAAATTTTACTCAGGAATTATGATGACAATTCTAAGGTATATAATGACCCTGAATATATTAAGGAAATAGAATGGGCCAGGAAAGAAACTACATTAGCCTTTCTTAAAGATCAGGAAGTCTATGCTAAAATTACTGCTACTGAAGATGAACTTAGACAAGCATATAAACGTTCTAAAACAAAAGTTGCTATGCGTCATCTATTCGCAGCAACAGAAAAAGAAGCAGACAACCTTTATAATCTTTTAAAAATTGGCGTGAGCTTTGACGAATTAGCTAAACAAACCTTTACTGACACTCTCTTAAAAAACAATGGCGGATACCTTGGTTTTATAAACTGGGGAGAAACTGATCCTGATTTTGAGAATGTTGCCTATTCCTTAAAAATCGGCGAAATATCCAAACCGGTCAAAACTGCTCAGGGTTATAGCATAATCAAGGTGGAAGATAAAATTCAGGACCCCTTTATTACAGAGGATGGGTTCGTTAATATGAAACATAAACTCGAAAGGGCTGTTAGAATTTCAAAAAAAATCCCTTATGAGGCAGCTTATCTTAAAAATGTATTCGATCAGACTGATGTAAAATTCAATGATAAAGCCTTAATCGCTGTTCTTGATGATTTGAAAAAAACGAACTATGATGACATTAATAATCTTGAATTGAATAATACTTCTGGTACGGTTTATAAGGATTGTGTAAAGTTTAAACATAAAGTTTATTCTCAGAGAGAAATCGAAAAGAAAATATTTGAGGTGCCAAAATATAATCGCGATTTGATTACTGACATAAAGCGCATAAAAGATGCTGTAATCGGATTAATTATGCAGGATGTACTTCTGGGAATTGCTAAAGAAAAAGGTTATGATACTACCTCTTATGTGCTCGATGCCGGCAGCAAGCTTGCAAATAATATTTACCTGAACTATAAAAGAAATGAAATACTTGACATTGTACCGGTTGCAGATTCAGAAATTGTAAAATATTATAATGATAATATTGGCTTCTACACATCTGAACGAGAGATGAACGTTCAGGAAATTGTAGTCCCTAATGATTCGCTTGCTCTCATTCTTAAGAATAAAATTGAAAGCGGCGGGGACTTTGGTCAGTTGGCTGAAAAATATTCTGTTAGAAAGTGGAGTGCGGTAAATAAAGGTGTTATGGGGCTGTCTCCTGTTTCTGTTTTTGGCGATATGAAAGATACCTTGTGGGATTCACCTGTTGGTAAAATTTTTGGACCGGTAAAGTTTGAAAATTATTTAGGTATATTCCGTGTCCTTGAAAAAAAAGATGGCCTCCCGGTTGATATCGCTTCGGTTAAACAACAGATAATTACCAATATTAAAAATGAGAAAGGATTTCCTTATATGATAAAGAAATTAGAAGTTCTTGCAAAAAAAACAACTGTTTGGTTTAATGATGATCTTATCAAAAATTACAACATAAAATTGTCTGAATAATATTATGCTTGAAGATTTTAGGAGAAATTCATGAGAAAAATTTTACTATTTATTTCCATCCTGTCAATATTTGCTTCTGATTTTACTCTTGCTGGCACTACTGGTAAGTTAACAGGCAAAGCAACTGACGCTAAAACTAATGAATCACTTCCGTTTGTTAATATTACCCTCTCAGGTACTTCTCTTGGTGCCGCTACGGATATTGACGGCAATTATGTTATCCTTAATATTCCCCCCGGCAATTATAATGTAAAAGCTCAGTCTGTTGGCTATCAGCCTGTTGTAATAGAAAATGTCAGCATTTCAATTGATCTGACAACCAGGTTGGACTTTTCACTTACCTCCTCCACTATTGAACTTCAGGCTGTTGTTATTCAAAGTAGACAAGACCAGGTGAAAAAAGATGTAACCTCTTCGCAGTCTTTAGTTACAGCAGAGCAGATAAATTCTCTTCCTGTTGCCGAGTTTGACGATGTGCTCCGCCTTCAGGCAGGTGTATCTAAAGACGCTGACGGAGGATTTCATATCCGGGGCGGTCGTTCCAGTGAAATCGCTTATTGGGTAAACGGAATTTCTATTACCGATCCTTACGATAATCGCCGTGGTGTCGATATTGATAACAGTAGTATTCAGGAACTCCAGGTTATTAGCGGTACATTTAATGCTGAATATGGTAATGCAATGTCGGGTATTGTTAATACGGTAACAAAAGAAGGCGGCAAAGAGTACCACGGATCCGTAAATATTTATAGCAGTGATTACGTAAGTAATTTTACTTCTTTCTTTACTAATATAAATCATTATAATCCTGTAACTAATTATAATTACCAGGGCAACTTAAGTGGTAGTATCCCATATACTGACAATATGATAACCTTTTTTGTTAATGGAAGATATGTTTATGATGAAGGCGATTTATATGGTCTGGATAAATTTAATACTAATGGTTCTACCGCTGACGGACATCCTGTCCCGATGAACTGGAGTAAAAGATCCCTCGCTCAGGCTAATATTGCTTACCAGTTTATTCCGGGTGTGAAAATTAACACTGAATTTTTATTTTCCAAAGATAACTATCAGGACTATGACCAAAATTTTAAATGGGAACCCGGTGGTAATTCATTTAAATTTGCTAAAAGTTATGACGGAACAGTTTCTTTAAACCATGTTTTGTCCTCGCGGACTTTTTATACCTTAAGAGCCAATTATTTCTTTAAGAATTTTAATCAATATCTTTATGCTAATCCATCTGACCCGGGATATATGCATCCCGATTCCCTTAATACAATTGGTTATGCATTTCATGATAAGGGAACCGATCTGCACAGGTTTTTCCGAGAAACACAATCTATTACCGGTAAACTGGATTTTTCAAGTCAGGTAACCGATAACCATTTAGTTCAGTTTGGTGTAGAAGGGAAAAGTCATCATCTTAGTTTTGATGATTATAATCTTGAGCCTCTTCAGATAAATGGAGTCCCTGTTGTCCCCTTTGTCCCTCATATTCCTGACGTAACATCTATTAATCGGAATAAATATGATGCTAAACCTATAGAATTTTCCAGCTACCTGCAGGATAAGATCGAATATAAAGATGTTATTATTAACCTCGGGTTGAGGCTTGATTATTTTAATTCTAAGGGTAAGGTACTTATTGATCCGCAGGATCCTAATATATATGCTCCATTGAGACTTGGATTGGATACTTTGACCTTAGCTCAGCGCGAACCCTACTTTTACAAGAATACAACTGGTAAATGGCAGCTAAGCCCGCGTTTTGGTATTGCCTATCCTATTAGTGCAAATGGTGTGATTCACTTTTCCTATGGTCATTTCTTGCAGGTTCCTACATTCCAGTATTTGTTTAATGGAGGAACATATAAAGTGCCTCAGACAGGTAGCGTAAATACGCCTTTTGGCAATCCTGACCTGCAGCCGCAGAAGACTATTATGTACGAAATCGGATTCAGGCAGCAGTTTATGGACGAATTTGTTGTTGATGCTACTGGGTTTTATAGAGACGTTAGGGATTGGATAACTGCAGGTGGGATAATTTCCACTTCAACTGGTGTTACATATTCAGTTTATACTAATAAGGATTATGAAAATGTTCGGGGAATAACAATAAACCTTAGTAAAAGATTTTCCAATCACTATTCAATAGATTTTAATTATACATATCAGGTTGTGGAAGGCAGCAATTCAAATCCGGATGATGCATATAACGCCTTTATTAATAATCAGTCCCCTGTACTATTTTTATCCCCTCTTAGCTGGGATCAGAGGCATAATCTGAATCTTAACATTTTAGTCGGCGATAAAGATTGGAATGTAAGTCTTCTTTTTAAATATGGCACTGGCTTGCCTTATACTCCTTCAATTACTCAGGCTACTTCAGATCGCGGGCTCAGTACAGGCTTTAATCCAAATAGTTTGTCTCGCCCTCCTCAGTTTGACGTAGATCTTTATGCCAATAAAACCTTTGACCTGGTAGGCATTCATTTAACAGCCTATTTGAAAGTTTTTAACTTGTTCGATGCCCGGAATGTAGTTAATGTTTTTACCGATTCGGGGGCACCTGACTATACAACTCAGGTTATTGCCGAGGATCCGGCACGTCCTAATACTGTTGCACAGTATCTCAAAGATCCTACACGTTACGCTGCACCAAGATTAGTTCAAACAGGTATTGAATTTTCATTTTAAGTTTTCTACTTCGGAGGAAGAATTTAATGAATCGAGTCCTAAATCTTTTTATACAGCTTATAATAATAATATTATTATCTCAATCTCTTTTATTTGCACAGATTGTGAATCATGTTCCAAGCAAAGAAAGAGGCGATCCGAGAATCCGTACTCACACACAGTTGGAAGGTAACAGGGTTAGAACTTCCGTTTTTAATTATGCATTTACAGGAAGAGATAATGGTAACTTTCCTATTAATGTTCAAACTCCATATGAGTGGCCCAAAAACACCGGTGAGGTTTACCTCGCTTTGACTGGAGTAATTCTCGGAGGTGAGGTAACTGACAACAAAGGGGTGATTCAGCATGTTATAGAGGTACCTTCTTACCGGACTTCCCCAACAGGAAAAAGTTGGAATCTGGAACCGATACCGGGATATTCTAATCCCAACTCCAATAGCTTGGCTAACAGCCTCGACCCTTCTACTTGGCCTGCTTTTTGGCCCGATAAATTAGGAGATAATACTGATCCCGGTTGGAAAGGGAAATGGAATGGATATTTTGGTAAAAATATTTTTAATGCTGACCAGGAACTCTTCGCTAAAGCTTCTGATGATTCGTATGATAGGTATCCTGGTTATTTTCCGGATGCTACAGATCTTACAAGAAAAGGTCTGGGTATAATCATCGATCAAAGAACTTTAGCCTGGTCACAGGTTTTAATTCAGGATGACGTATTCCTCCTTTATACTTTGAGGAATGACGGCACTAAAGATATTCCTAAAATGGGAGTGACTATTTGGTTCGCCGATTTTGTCGGTGGAAATGGCGATTCTCAGGATGATATCGCTGACTTCGACATCCTTAACAGATTCCTTTGGTCAAGGGATGCTGATAATAGAGCCCCTACTTTTGGTGCTGACCCGGTTGGTGCGGTTGCTTTAACTTTTTTGGAAACTCCCGGTAATTCCGTTGATAGAATTGATAATGACGGTGATGGGGAATCTGGTGGTCCTAAGGTTACTGCCGACATGCTCGTTGGCGAAATACCTGATAATGGAATAGATGATAATGGGAACGGATTAATCGATGAAAATCAAACAGATATAGCATTTGGAACTCAGTTAGGGACGACTTTTGCAAATGGTCTGGATGATAATAATAATGGTGAAGTAGGAAGTCCTGTTGTTACCCAGCAAATGATAGATGATGCCGCACCTGATAAGTGGCATAGATGGCCTCCGTTTCCCGAACAAGATACAGTTCTCCAAAAAGGTCAGGTTTGGCTGATCGAGGTTACTCAGAAAGACCTTGGTAAGAAATATAAAGACAACATCGATAATAATGGTAATTCAAATCCTAAAACCAGCTACAATAATTTACCAACTATTACTCAGGCAATGATCGATCAGGCAGCAGCCGATAAATATCATCGTTATAGAGTCCCGGGAACAAACGTTATTCTATATAATATTGATCAGTCTTCCCTTGGAAAAAGGTACTTAAATAAAGATGGTTTACGTGATCCCGGTGTAGATGAGGGAATTGATGAAATGATTGATGAATCACGTACCGATGGAGTCGATAATGATGGAGATTGGAATCCCCTCACTGATGATGTGGGTCTTGACGGAGTCCCTGACACACATGATTTTGGGGAAGGAGATGGTAAACCGACATCTGGTGTAGGAACCGGTGAACCTGGTGAACCTCATGTGGATCTTACTGATGTAAAAGAGACTGACCAGATTGGTATTACTAATGCTCAAAGAATTGCCGCCGGCGGACTTCAGATAAATAGTGATGCGCAGATGTGGTTCGATTTTATGATTCCTGGAAAATATTTTGATCCGGCCACAGTTAATCCGGGTGAATATGATCTCTTTGTTTCATCAGGTTTGTTTCCTATGAAAGCTGGTGAAGTACAGCCCTTTTCCATGGCTGTTATTCTTGTTAATGGTCCAGTAAATGATCCCGGTTGGGCTATTAGAAGACAACAGGTGCTTTTGAAAAGGGGTAGAGCTGAACAGACGTATATAAATAATTACCGGTTTGCAATAGCACCGCCGTCGCCCATTGTTACTGCTGTACCCGGAAATAATAAAGTTACTCTCTATTGGGACAATCTGGCTGAAAGTTCATATGATGCATTCCTTGCAAATATAGGGGGCGATGGACATCACTTTGAGGGCTACAGGATTTATAGAGCATCAGATCCTGCTTTTCAGGATGCTCTTACAATAACTAATGGTGCCGGATCTCCTCTTTTCATGCAGCCGCTGAAAATATTTGATCTCATTGATGGAATCAAGGGGTATGATTCTGTCGGTATCGATGGTATTCATTATAATCTGGGTGATGATTCCGGTCTTCAGCATTCATTTATTGATACTACTGTCAAAAACGGATTTATTTATTATTATGCTGTTGTTTCCTATAGCAAGGGCTATGCTTCCGGAGGGATTTTGCCGGCCGAAAGTCCGATTAGGGTTAATCTTAAATCTGATGGAAGTGTTGTCCTTGGTTCTAATGTTGCAAGAGTTACTCCCGAGGCATCTTCCGCAGGTTATGTAACTTCAACTCTTGGAAATATTAACCTTGTTCAGGGGGCTACTACAAGCACGGTAGGTTATGATATTGTTGATCCGGATGCCGTGAAGAGTGGACATAAATATTATCTGACTTTCCTGGATACTTTGATTACCACTATTGGATTCCCCGATACGCTCACAACAAAAAATTATACTTTAACAGATTCCACAGCCAATAAAGTCCTTATTTATAAGAATCCTCAGATCTCCTCTATATACGAACAGCCGGTATTTGATGGTTTTAGATTGCGTTTTAATAACGCCCCAAGTGTCGGACTGGATACTACCACTTCAAAATGGAACGATCCGAATGTTCCTAAATTTGTATTTGAAAAATTTGTTGCTCCTGGGGGTATCAGCGGTGAGCTTCGCCCGGATGATTATAAAGTCTTTTTCGGTAATATCGGAATGGACACTTCTGTTAATTTTACTTATGCCGGAATACCCTTCCCGTCAGAGCCGGTTAATTTCAGAGTGCTGAATACAACTACTAATAAATATCTTAAATTCGGATTCTTGGATCTTGATAAATCTGACGGGGTAGGAAAACTTTCCGCAAATGGAACCAAAAAAGATAGAGCTGTTTTTCTGGAACCTAATTCGAAAGATTCTCTTGTTGTAACCTGGTGGTTCTATCTTTCCATTGCGCCCGATTCTGTACAGACAAACCCTCAGCCCGGCGATACTGCCTATATTAAACTGAAAAAGCCGTTTCTGTCCACTGACATATTTAGTTTTACCTCAGTTACTCAACATGTTGATAAAGACCTCGCAAGAGTACAGCTCGACCAGGTTAAAGTAGTCCCCAATCCTTACCTTGGGTCGGCTCAGTGGGAGATTAAAAACCCCTACACCAGCGGCAGAGGACCAAGGTCATTGCACTTTACACATTTACCCTCGCAATGCATTTTAAGGATCTTTACTGTTAATGGTGAGCTTGTTCAACAAATTGAACATAGTAGTTTGATTGAGGACGGTACTGAAGAATGGAACATGCTTTCAAAAGATAATTTATCTATTTCTTACGGCGTTTATATTTTACACGTCGATGCCCCTGGTATCGGAAGTAAAATATTGAAATTCGCTGTTATAAAATAATTGATTAAACTTGAAATTATTCAAGGAGTCCAAAAGTGTTATACAAAAAATTACTGATTTTTATTATTCTGTTAGGAATATTTTTACCTGGCGCTGCCTTTGCGCAGAAGGTTACTAAAACCGGAACCACAGCCGCTAAATTTCTAAGCATTGGCATAGGTCCTCGGGCAATTTCTATGGGCGGAGCTTTTAGTTCTGTATCTAATGATGCTTCAGCCATATATTGGAATCCTGCCGGGATCGCTTATTCCGATCAGTTCCAGGGTTTCTTCTCTAATACTTCCCTTTTTGCAGGTATTAGTTTAAACTACTTTGGATTGATTATTCCTGGCGGTGAAGTTGGAAGTTTTGCTGCCAGTGTTACGGCTGTTAACTATGGCTCGATTCCGGTAACCACGGAAAACCAGCCCGAAGGTACAGGCGAATCATTTGCTCCTCTTAGCCTTGCCTTTGGTTTGACCTACGCAAGATTTATTACCGAAGATTTTATTGTCGGTGCAACTGCTAAATTGGTTACGGAAAATATTTATCATTCTAATGCAATGGGAGTTGCTTTCGATATCGGCACTATATTTAAATCTCCTTTTTATGGAGTTCGGTTTGCCAGTAGCATATCTAATTTTGGAACTAAAATGCAGATGTCTGGCAGTGACCTATTAATTCGTTACAATGTTGATCCCCAGCGAGCCGGCAGCAATAATACTACTGATGCTAATGTTGCTACTGACCAGTTCGACCTCCCCCTAAAACTGCAGATTGGTGTATCAAAAGATTTCGTTTTTATGGAGAATCAAAGATTTACTCTTGCTTTCGACGGTATTGTGCCCAATGATAATAACGAATCACTAAATGTAGGCGGTGAGTTGGCTCTGTTCGATGAAATGTTTTCTCTTCGTGGGGGCTATAAATCCCTATTCCTCGCAGACAGCCAGGAGGGACTCACCCTTGGAGTTGGCTTTAAATACAAAAGACCGGGGTTCATTGATATTGGTATTGATTATTCTTATCAAAAATTCACATATTTGGGAGGTATTAGTAGTTTTGGTGTAATCTTAAAATTTTAATCTGTAAATTTAGGAAAGTCTTTTTATTCGGAAAACTCTGAATTGAAAAGTAATTATAAATAAACAAGGAGCGTTATATGAAAAAAATACTATTACTGATAACCGTGTTTCTCATTGTCGGCATGACTGCCTACTCCCAGGTGAAGGTAACTTTCACTGTGGATATGTCAGTTTGGGCAAAGAACGGTTATTTTGTTCCGGCAACTGATAGTCTTAGAGTTGCCGGTGACTTTAACAGCTGGTCAACTACAACAACTAATCTTACCAAAGGTACTGGTGCAGATACCTTGAAATATATGGTGCAGGTTAGCGGTGTTCCTTCTGGTATTGCTCATTACAAATTCCTTTTTGCTAACAGTCTGGGGCTGCAGTGGGAAGATAATTTCCCAACTACCAGTACAAATCGGGAATCAACAATTGGAGCAAGCGATGTTGTTCTGCCGGTAGTCTTCTTCAAAAATATTACCGGAAAATTAAATCATGTTCAATTCCAGGTAGACATGAGCGTCCCCATTAAAGCTGGAAAAGTTATTATCGGTACCACAAAAGTTTACCTTGCCGGAGATATGACCGATTGGGGTAATAGAGCTGTAGAAATGACTAAAGGTACTATCGATTCAATTTATACCGTCATAGACGATAGTATGTCATCCGGTAGTACACGTAATTTTAAATTCCTTTATAGCACTACTACTATTGCGTCGGCTACTTGGGAAGATGATCCTAACAGGACTTATTTTGTCCCTGAAAAAGATTCTTCTATATTTTTTGATTATTGGAACAGGCAGAATCCTAATGTTCAAACCGGTACAGGCAAAATCAATTTCACGCTTGATATGAGCGTTATGATTAAATCAGGTATCTTTAATCCTGCTAAGGATAGTGTTATTATTAGCGCCGGATTTAATGGATGGACTACAACTGATCCAACCCAGATTTTAACGCAGAACCCTATAAATGATAGTTCATATTTCATTAGTCATAACTTTGTTGTAGAACCCTTTGGTGATAAAGCCTATAAATATGACGTGCTGAAAAGAAACGCTGTAGGTATCGATACGATATGGAAAGACGGTTATGAAAGACCCATCTTTTGGGGCGGTGGCAATAGGGAGGCATCTTTTAAAGGTGAGGTAACCAGGGATACTGCCGATTATTACGATGGAGTTCATCCTGATTGGTTTATTCCTTCCGGCACTAACTTAAAAGTTACATTTAATGTTGATATGACTCCTGCTATGGATGGCACCAAACAGGCTATTCCTTTCGATCCGGCAAAAGATACACTATGGTGGCTATCTGAAGAACCGGCTTTTGCCCGTTCTCAGGGATGGTATAGACCAGCCGACGGTCACATGAAAATCCTAAAATTAGCCCATGTCAGCGGTAATCTCTATAGCGGAACACTTAATGTAAAAGATCCTGGATTTAATGCATTCGAATATAGGTATGAATGGCAGAAAGGATCTGATGCCACTTGGGTAACTGAACCCGCTGGTTTTGATAATTTCGCCTATAGAATAAGATATGCCGGTCAGGATGTAGCAAGTCACTTCCCGAAAAATCCATGGAATATGCCTAAGGATACCTGGACTAACAATAACCTTAAAACAGATCAGGAAAAAGATCCTTATACTTCTTATACAACAGGCATAAAAACCGAAAATCTCAACCCTGTTTCCTATAGTTTATCTCAGAACTATCCGAATCCCTTTAACCCTTCAACTACTATTAAATTCACGATTCAAAAAGCAGGTTTAGTATCTTTGAAGATATACAACTTGCTCGGACAGGAAGTTGCTACTCTCGTTAATCAGGAATTAAAGATCGGCTCATATTCTTATAGCTTTAACGCTTCAAGATTGAGTAGTGGTGTTTACTTCTATAATATAAATGCAGGTAGCTTCATCCAGACAAAAAAGATGTTACTGTTGAAGTAATTTTCGGATTTGTATTCTTAATATCAAAACCCAATCCTGAGAATATCGGGATTGGGTTTTTTATTTCATTGCCTGCTGTAATTGCCTCTGAAGACTGAGCGCTTCCGGATAATTTGATTGCAGCGAAATAGCTCTGTTTACCATTTCAAGCGCTTTGATGTAATTATTCTTATTTACATAAACCCCCGCCAGGTTATACCATACCTGTGAATCGTTTTTATCCAGGCTCAGGCTTTGATTCAAAAAATTCTCAGCGGTATCCAAATGGTTTCTATAAAGGTTTATTATCCCGATCCATTTGGTCGTATAAGCTGTTGACTCTGTTCCATTCCTTTTATTAAGATAATAATATGCTCTGTCATAATCTTTTTTCCCCAGCAGCACATTTGCCGTATAATCATAATAATCAATTACAATAGGATACTGGCTTATCAATACGTTCATAATTCCAACAAATGAATTGAGATCATTTCTTTCTGCATACCATTCGGCAGCTTTTCTGTGAGCAGATTCCCAGTTTGTTTTATCTGAAGTTAAGTTATAAGCAATCGAATCAATAAAATCTTTGGGTTGAAGTAATTTGTTTTCTGGAATTTTGTTTTCCTTATTCACATAAGGCCAGTCATTTTTTAATATTTTGATCCTGTATTCACTTATTATTGTATCAAGCCTGGTAAATGGAAAATTAGCCACGGTTAAGCTGTCTTGCTCTCTATCGCTCAGGTTTTTTGGTTTAGTCTTAGGAAGAAGATTTGTCTTTTCCATTCCATGGTAAAATATATCCCCAATTATCTGGTAGCCGTATAGTGTCGGATGAAGATGATCGGTCATAATGTTTCTCCCGGTAATTTGATCGGGACTTAACGCATCAAATACGGAATCAATATTTACAACAGCAGAATTAAATTCTTTCCCCAGGTTAATAATTATTTTGTTAATATTCGTCGGGGCTCTGAATCTTAATGCATCAAGATCTTTTGCATATCTGAATAGAGAATCGGCTGTTTTCCTGTCATTTTTCGCCAGCGATTCTTTAGCTTGAATATAAATTTTATCGGCGGGGGGAAGTCCATTTTCCTTTATAGATACAAATGGATATTGATCTTTCAGATTACATGCAAGCGTACCCAAAATAACCGGTACGTTTTGCTTTTTTGCCATCTCCAGTATATCCCTCATATTTCCCCTGAATTGCTCTATCCCGTTTTTATACGTATCGGAATTAAGACCTATATATTGATTTTGAGCCATGCGTGCCATAAGCGTTCCCGTAAGGGCTTCCTTATTTCCTCCCAAAAGTCCCGCAGCGCTTTTTAATAAATTTCGGATTAGTTGAAATGTCTTAAACCGTTCAAGATATATTACCAGGTTGACTATGCTTCTGGATGTTCCCAATGATTCCAATGAACCCACGCCTAATGCGCCGTAGTATTCATTATGCCCTGCATAAATAAGCACAAGATCAGGTTTCTGCTCAAGTATGCCGGGAAAAAGGTCACGCATGGTATATGTGTTTATTGCCGTCATGCTGCAATTAATAACTTCAATCTTGGATTCCGGGTATTCAAGACTTAATCTTTGCTGTAGATATCTTGAGAATGCCCCTATAGGTATAAAGGGATATCCCGCACCGGCACTTTCTCCTAATACAAATACTCTGAAAGAATTAGGTTTTTTTATTTCATCAAATGTATCCTGGTTCGAGTAAGGAACATTATCAATATTATGAAAATATTTGTGTGCTATATCGGGATTTAGAACATATTTCCCTTTTGTGGGGCTTTCCCATTGTGTATAATCATAACTATAGTCAAAAATTCTTAATCCGGTTTCTAATAGAACAAAGAATATGATGGGAATTAAAATCAATACCAGATAGAAAATTATTCTCGTTGATGAAGTCACCTTCCCTTTATTTTGTTGTATCCGGTTCTTTTTCATCTTAATATCATTATTTGGTATGGTTGCAGATCGATTTTATAAATATTATCCTTCCCTGTAACTCTCTTACCGTCAGCTAAATTTGTTAAAACATTTCCTTTATTATCAGGGGATTCTAATTTCATCTCAATTGATTTATTTGTATTACCGTTATTCAGGATTACAAAAGTTGTTTTATTATCCAACATTCTCCTGTAGCCCAGTACCTTGTTTCCATTGTTTATGTACAAGAAACTTAAATCTCCTTCGGATAAAACTTTATTTTCTTTCCTGATGTCAATTAGCTTTTTATACCAGTTGAAGATATCTGTATTAAAAAAAACCGGATCAGGTTTACGCTCTCTGCCTAAAGGATCAGCAATTTCAGTTTCGTATTTTACCCCGCTCCACACCATTGGTTTGCGGCAGTCCGGGTCATCCCCTCCCCACATGCCTGCCTCATCCCCGAAATAAATCATCGGCGCACCCGGCATCGTCATCTGTATCCCTGCTGCCAGCTTTTGCTTAAGTAATTCGGTTTTATCCGGCTTCCTTACTTTGTAATCCTTATTTTGCGCAGGATTTGCCTCATGATCATACCATTTGTCGGGATTCACAATTTGAGAACTGATGCGGTCAACATCATGACTGTCAAAAAGATTCTGCACAGCGTAAAAATTATCCTTGGGATATTCCCTCTTTATCATTTCGATGCTGTCGGCAAAAGCTCCGGGGGAAATCTGGTCATTAACATCAGTCACAAATTTCTTAACCGCCTGTGCAAATCTGTAATTCATTACACCATCAAATGAATCCCCCTGCAGCCATGGTGAAGCATTGAACATTTTGTTTACCTGCCAGTTCTCCCAAAGGATTTCCCCAGTAATGTATGCCTCGGGATTAACCTCCTTAACCCATTTCCTGAACTGTTTCCAGAATACCATATCTATCTTTTCAGCCACATCAAGTCTCCACCCGTCAATCCCGTCTGAAGGATTTCCGTCACCGTTTGGATCCATCCACCTTTTAATAATTGAATGAATATGATCTGCAAATCCTTTCTCAAGCCCTGTTTGTGCATCCTTTCGGATTTCCGGTAGATCTTTTACCCCTGCCCATCCTTCATATTCAAATTCATTTTCGGGTGTGGCGGGATTGTCCCATGATTTTATTTTGAACCAATCCTTAAAAGCCGATTTCTGTTGATTCTTCACAACATCCTGGAAAGCCCAGAAAGAAGTTCCTACATGATTGAAAACTCCGTCTATTATTAATTTCATCCCCCGCTTATGAACTTCTTGGATCAGTTTTAAAAATAACTTATCGGCAGTTGTCCACTTCCAGGTTTTAGGATCGGCAGGATTTTCACTTGCCCATATCTTTTCATCTTCTTTGGGATTTGGCCCAAAATTATTATCAATATGATGATACATCCTTGTATCATATTTATGTAGTGAAGGAGATTCAAATATTGGAGTCAGGTAAATTGCAGTTATGCCCAGTTTTTCAAGATAGCCAAGATGATCGATTATTCCCTGAATGTCCCCCCCGTATCGCCTTATTCCTGCGTTCCAGTAAAAATCATGCCCGTCTGCTTTTTCCCACGGCTGAAGTTTATACCAGTCGGATGTCCATGGTGATATATGCCATCCCTCCGGTATATTATAAGGCCATGCACCTTCCATGTCGTGTGGCGTCGGGTCATTTGTTTTATCCCCGTTGGCAAATCTTTCCGGAAATATCTGGTACCAGACGGCATCTTTTGACCACCCGGGCACGCGGGGAACATTATTTTTGTCTTGTGCCGGTAAAAAGGAAGAAATAAAAAGATAAATGAACAGCATCATGGGAAACAATTTTTCCATCTTAATTTTCACTATTATTTATAAGTTTATTCTGTGTAATTTATTCGTGTAAATTTAATAAAATTATTACAATAATAGACCCAATGAAGACTTGCTTTCTCACCCTGCTCCTTGCGGTACAATTGTTTTCTCAGCCTGTATCCGTTACATTCCATTACAAACCTCAGATTCAGAATTTCAGTACTGTCAGGATTGCCGGTTCATTTGAAAATTGGTCAATAACCGATCCCAATTACGTAATGAGCTTTAACAATGCCGACAGTCTATATTATAAAACAATAAACCTTTCCCCCGGCACTTATCAGTATAAATTTGTTGTCGATGGAAATTATTACCCTGACCCGGATAACCCTGTTATCGTTGACCCTCAATATCAGAATTCACAGATTGTAGTCTCAGATCCCATGATTACTTACTTATTGCCGATAGATACTAACACTGTTACGCAAACTACGCTTCCCCATGTTAAAGCAATCTTTGCCTTCAACAACCAGAACTCTGTTTCTCCGGTTATTACTCTGAAAATAAATGGGAACAGTGTCACCCTTTCCCCCGGTCATTATGATTCCACAAAAAAAACATTTGATTATGCACTTTCAGGCGGTCAGCTATACACAGGCTCAAATACAATCCTCGTCGGAATAAATATTGGATCCGCTTTTAGCTCTAAAACCACTAAAATCAATATTGAGCCGGATCCTAAATTCAACCTGTTAACTGAAGATATGATTTATAAAAAACCCAACATTTTAATCTATGGCAGAATATTAACCGGTCAGATTACAAGTGTGGTAATAAATCTTAATGGAACAGATTATACAACCATGCCCGATGCTTCTGGTAATTTTGCCTATCCGGTCAACCTCAAAGAAGATTCAAATTTTGTTAATGTCACAGTCAATTCAGCCTTTGGCTCCAAATCAAAATCACAGGTTCTGGTTTATGTGCCTGATAACCAGCCTATAATAGTTTTGTCAAATTCCGTAACCGGCAGGTCCGCTTCTCTTACTGTAAATGCCTCCTCTCCCGGCGGATATTCATTATCATCTTATTTGTGGTATCAGGATCCCGGCAACCCTGCACAGGTTTCACTTGGCAATGTTAATTCACAGAATATTTCTGTAAATATTCCGGGCATCACCGGTGAGTATATATTTAAAGTTAAGGTAACAGACAGCCGTGGAAGATATAACGTTGCCGGGTATATAATAAAAGCACTCCCTGATTCACTTCACATTGAAGGATTAAGCGAACATCCAGGCTGGGTTGATCATATGCGTCTCTATGAAGTATATACTCCTTCTTACGGGCAGAATCAGTTTGGACTGAAAGGTGTCCTCGAAAAGATTGACTACCTGGCAGACTTGGGAATAAATGCTATTTGGATGACTCCGATATTCGACGGCAATTATAATGGATATGCAGTGAAAAATTATTATGCAGTAAACCCTGCGCTCGGAACAGCAGATGATTTAAAGCAAATAATTCAAAAAGCCCATCAGAAAGGAATAAAAATCCTGCTCGACCTGGTAATAAATCATACCTGGACCGAACATCCTTTCTTTCAGAATATTCTTGCCTTGCAGGCATCCTCCCCCTTTTCAGATTATTATTTATGGTCCGGAACCCCTGGTATCTCCACTTATAATTATTACTACAATTGGACCGGTCTGCCTAACTTGAATGTTAACAATGTTGAGTTGCAGAACTATCTATATAATGTAGCCGAATATTGGATCAGGGAATTTGATATCGACGGTTACCGTTGCGATGTTGCTTGGGGTATCGAAGAACGTAATAGTAATTTCTGGAAGGTAATGCGGGCAAGGTTAAAAAACCTGAAACCTGAAGCTTTCCTTCTGGCTGAATCTCCCGCTGACAACCAACAGGAAGGTCACACCCTCGATATCTTTAATAATAAATTTGATGCCGCTTATGATTGGGAACTCCGCGGTTTCGGCGTCGGTTCATTAAATAGCATACTTGCCGGTACTTCAAATACAACAGGCCTCAATACGGTTATCACTAAAACATATCCCGTTAATTCATACCCTATGAGATTTATTGAGAATCATGATTTGCTTAGAGCCACTACCGAATTCGGATTTAAGCAGTCAAAATTAGCCCATACTGTAGTCTTCACAATTAACGGCATCCCGCTTATTTATGGGGGTGGGGAAGTAGGGGAGTTAACCCAGCTTAACAATATAAACTGGTCTGACCCCAACAACTTTCTCCCCTATTTTAAAAATCTCCTTGCTATTAGGAAAAATTACATTAGGAATGATGCCCATGTTACAATGCTAACCAGCACCGGTTCAAATATGATAGATAGCTACCTTACTCAATCGGATACCTCCTCGCTTTTAACAATTGCCAACTTCGGTAGTAGTTCCGCATCATTCACAATAAACTTTGCCGGTAACATCCACGATAGCACAGTTTACATAAACGATCTTTTTAACAATACCTCAACTCATGTTTCAGTCTCCGGGTTAAACTCAGTTGTATTTAATCTTGCCGGATTGGAATCAAAAGTTTACAGCCTTCAGCAATTTAGCACAACCTCCGTTGCTGGCACCCCTGCCCCTGTTTATAATTTTCAGCTCAGCCAGAATTACCCTAATCCGTTCAACCCCTCAACCTCAATCAGGTATTCCATCCCTGAAAAGTCAAAGGTTACATTAAAGATCTACGATATCACTGGACGTGAATTATTAACCCTGTTGAATGGAGAAGTAAATGCAGGTAATTATGAAATAAACTTCAACGTATCCAAACTATCCAGCGGTGTTTATTTCTATACCTTAAGATCAAACACCTTCGTCTCAACTAAAAAGATGCTTCTGTTGAAATGATAAAAAAACTCCTTTCTTCTAATTCAGCTATGAATTTAAAACACCCCCTGCCCCCTTGGAGCGCCTGATTAAATTGAGACATCTGAATTCACAGACGTGAAACGGATGTCGCACTGTTCCGTAATCGATTCTTTTTGAAACCCATTTTATTTAATGTTTTACCACTTTCTATAGGCGAAAGTGATAGCATAATATTTGCTTATTTAAATTCAAATTAATAGGATTCCGAAATGAGCAATAGCATACAGCAAAGAAAATCTTCTATTTCTTCATCCCTAACTATCTTGCTTGCTAAACTCTCTCATTTTATAGATGGAATAAGTAATGTTTATATCACGGGACAGAGCGATGCATACACCATATATATTTAATATATAAAAACGTATTCATTGACCAAAAACAAAGGGAAAGAATATGAAAACTTATTACAAAACTCTGATTTTGCTTATCCTGTTTCTATTGAAAACTCAATTAGTTTATCCACAATGAGTACAAACTAACGGCCCTTATGGTGGAAACGTAAATTGTTTAGCTGTAAGCGGAACTAATATTTTTGCAGGTACTTATGGTGGTGTGTTTCTCTCAACAAATAATGGAACAAACTGGACTGCTACCGGCTTGCAGGACACTATTGTCTCTGCTTTTGCTGTCAACGTCACTAATCTCTTTGCCGGCAATCCGTACGGTGTTTTTCTTTCCACCAGCAACGGCACGAGCTGGACTGACCTTAATTCCGGCTTTTCAAACAATAATGTCCATGCTTTTGCCGTCTCAGGCACGAATCTCTTTGCTGGAACTTATGGCGGCGACGTTTGGAGACGTCCGTTGTCAGAGATGATTACTTCAGTGGAAAGGCTCTCGACCGACGTGCCGACGCATTTCAGTCTTGACCAGAATTATCCTAATCCCTTTAATCCTTCAACAACAATAAAATATCAAATACCCAGATCAGGTTTGGTAAATTTGAAAGTATATGATATTCTTGGAAAAGAAGTTTCTACTTTTGTAAACGAAAATAAGATCAGGGGACTCTTTGAGGTCAATTTTGATGCATCAAAATTGGCAAACGGAATTTACATCTATCAACTTAAGATAAATGATTTTGTGTCAAGTAAGAAGATGCTTCTGCTGAAATAAAATTGCTTGTTTCATTAACATCCACCTAATTAATATTATGGATTTATATTTCGCTTCACGCAAGTAATTAATATTTTTATTAAGTTTAATATTACGTTGTTTAGAGATAACCTGACGGGAATTATAATTAAATATTAATACATGCGGGCTAATATCCATGGCTAATCATCCTAAAACCTACGAAGAACTTCTTAAAGAGTTAGAAGACCTGAAACTTGAGAACGAATCCCTGAAAGCTCAGTATAAAAAAGACATTGCCGAGAGTAAGCAGATGGAGAAGACGCTGAATTTCGAACAGTACTTGATGCTCGACCTTATGAACAACATTCCTGACCATATATACTTTAAAGATTGTGAAAGCCGATTTATCAGGATCAACAATGCCATGGCCCAATCATTCGGATTAAGTGATCCTGGGCAGGTGGTTGGCAAAACCGACTATGATTTCTTCACGTATGAACATGCGCAACAGGCATACGAGGATGAACAGGAAATTATTCGGACGCGGCAGCCGATTATCAAGGAAGAAAAGGAAACATGGACGGATCGTCCCGATACATGGGTTTCGACATCCAAGATGCCCCTGTACGACAAAGACGAAAAAATCATCGGAACATTCGGTGTCTCTGTGAACATCACCGAACACAAGCAAGCGGAAGAAGCACTGCAGAGAAGTGAGTTGCGTTTTCGCACACTTTACGAAAATGCCAAAATCGGTCTTTATAGAACAAATCCTGCTGGAACCATACT
>OCZT010000247.1_pt1 | contig 52222 bp, 43 predicted proteins | sample 1539031 | NCBI WGS metagenome assembly OCZT01 (sample SAMEA3539308, study PRJEB22396) | soil metagenome | biome: tundra; feature: field; material: soil | place: USA | collected 2010-05 | depth 0.15 m
CAATCTACCGATTCAAGCCCTCCTGTATAGTCTAATAGCGAAGGGACGTTGGTATTACACAATCATTCCGATAAAGTTACGGGTTCAAATCCGATCTGCTTGGTGCAACCGCAAGGATAGGAGGGGTTTGCACTATTTGGGAAGAATTTGGTGTAGATTGGTTGTCGGCGCACTTCGGCGGTGTTCGCCGGTCCATTGCGATGGCCTAACTCCTTCGTATGAAATATGATTTAGAACGTTGGTTTCAGTGGAAAAAGAGCGCAATCAATCACCAAAGAAACGTTCCCAAACACAAGACCGCCGGCCAGGCTTCGTGTAACCTGATCCCGTGAATTACCTCCCCCACCTTTCCGCCCCGGTTCGGCTGGCTGTTGTTGCGTAGTCACAGCCTATGATCGACCCCAAAGGCAGTCCCACTTTTCGCGAGATGCTGCAATCCGATCGGTTCATCTACGGAGCCGAGTTGGTGACCACGCGCGGGATTCCGGAGCCCGACAAGCGCCCCAAGCTCATCGAGCTCGGCGAGGGTCTGGCGGCGGACGCGCGGATCGGATGGGTGTCCATCACCGACAATCCCGGCGGCAACCCGATGATCCCGGCGGATTGGGTCGCCAACATTCTCAAGCCGCGCGGCAAGCAGCTGGTCATTCACCTCACCTGCAAGGATCTCAATCGCAACGGGCTCGAATCCGCCGCGTGGCGTTATGCGGCGGACGGGTTCGACAACATCCTGGCGCTGACAGGCGACTACCCGGTGGCGGGCTTCAAGGGACCGGCGCTGCCGGTCTTCGATTTGGATTCGGTGAGTCTCATCGCGATGTTGAAAACGATGAACGAGGGGATGGAGGTCACCCGGCCGAACGGGAAGACGGAGCGGCTGCCGAAGACGAATTTCTTCATCGGCGGCGCCGTGGCGCCCTTCAAGCGGCAGGAGCGGGAGCTGATGCCCCAGTATTTCAAGCTCGCCCGCAAGATCCAGTGCGGCGCGGAGTGGGTGATTCCGCAGCTCGGCTACGACATGCGGAAATTTCACGAGATCAAATTATTCCTGGATTGGGCGAACCTCAGCGTCCCCGTCATCGGCAATGTCTACGTGCTGAACAAGACGGTGGCCCGGATGTTCAACCAGAACAAGATTCCTGGCTGCGTGGTGAGCGACGCGCTCTACGCGCAGGTGGAGAAATATGCCGCCGGCCCGGACAAGGGGAAGGCATTCTTCACGGAGCTCGCCGCCAAGCAGCTCGCGGTGTTCAAAGGGATGGGTTTCGCCGCCGGTTACCTCGGCGGCGTGCACAAGGCCGAGACGTTCGGTCAAATCATCGACCTGGCCGAAAGTTACGGCGCGAACGACTGGAAGGAGTTCGCCAAGGAGATCCAGTTTCCGAAGTCCGACGAATTTTATTTCTTCGAGCAGGACCCGGCGACAGGCCTCGGCGACGGCGCGCGGGTCAACGCCGGCTATCTCAAGTCCCTCGATGAGCCCGTCAAGTCCGCCGAGGTCGACCTGAGCTACCGGTTCACCCGTCTGATGCACGGGCTGGCTTTCACCCCGGGCAACAAGCTGTTCCCGGCGATCCAGAAAACCTACGCGCGGCTCGAGGCGGGCAAGCACGACACGACCCTCAAGGCCATGCACGGCCTCGAGCACATCTCGAAGACCATGATGTTTGGCTGCCAGGATTGCGGCGACTGCTCCCTGCCGGACACCGGCTACTTCTGCCCGCGCGCCTCGTGTTCCAAGACCCAGCGCAACGGCCCCTGCGGTGGATCATCCGACGGACGCTGCGAACTGCATGACAAGGATTGCATATGGGCGCGCGCCTATGACCGGATGAAATACTTCGGCGAATCCCAGCACATGCTCGACGGCCCCGCCGTCTTCGCCAATCCCGCGCTCAGTGGCACGTCGGGCTGGGCGAATAATTTCCTCGGGCGCGACCATCATCACGTCGCCCAGCCCGCCCCGCCCGACGTTCCAGACGTGCTACCCGTGCTGCCGCCCAACATCCTCTGATCCCGCGGCACCGCTTCGCCCCCAAAACTCTCTCCATGCCCATTCCCAATCTCACGATCATCGGCGAATCCATCAACGATTCGGTGCCGTCGACCAACAAGCTTTTCGAAGCCAATGACCTCGCCGGGCTGAAGGAGCTGGCCAAGTCCCAGGACCTGGGCGGCGCCGGCTATATTGACGTCAACGTCGGCCCGCGCTCCGCCGATTTCCTTGCCGAGATGGTGCGGCACGTCCAAAGCGTCACCGCCAAGCCGCTCTCCATCGACACGCCGGACCCGGTGATGGCCGAGGCCGGGCTCAAGGCTTACGACCGCGTTCGCGGCGGGGGAAAGCTCCCGATCCTGAATTCCATTTCCCAGCCGCGCCGGGAGATGTTCAAGCTGACGAAGGTCATGTCGTTCATGCCGATCCTGCTCGCCTCCGAGCGGGTGGAGAAAGGAATCAGCCAGCCGAATCACACCGCCGCAGAAGTGCACCAGACGGCGCGCGAACTCGTTGCCGAGGCCGGCCAGCACGGGATCCCGGCGGACCTTTGCATCATCGATCCCGCCATCTCCCCGATCGGGGCGGACTCCGAGGGCCGGTTCCACTGCCTGATGGGCGCGATCAATCTGATCCACAACGATCCCGCGCTCAAGGGCGTCCACATGTCCGTCGGCCTGAGCAATTTCAGCGTGATGCTCCCGCCCAAGCGCGCGGACGGTTCCCCGACAAAGGGGCCGCTTGAGAGCGCATTCCTGACCCTGGCCGGACCGCTCGGCATGGACCACGTCATCGGCTCCGTGAAGCGCAAGTATGAGGTGCTGCCGCCCGATCATCCCGCCATGCTCTGCCTGACCGACTGCCTGAAGCTCGAGGGCTTTGACGTCATCATGCGCGTGCAGGAATACTATTCCAGTTAGTCACTCCATCATCGAACCGCCCAATCCCATGGCCGCGAAAATCGTACCCTCTGACATCGAAATTGCCCACCAGGCAAAAATGCTGCCGATCGACCAGGTCGCGGCGCGGCTCAAGATTCCCGCCGACGCGCTTGAGCATTACGGCAAATACAAGGCCAAGGTCGGGCTGAGTTTTTATCAGCAGCAGCTGACGAAGCCCCGCGGCCGGCTCGTGCTCGTCACCGCCATCTCGCCCACGCCCGCCGGCGAGGGCAAGACCACGACGACGGTCGGGCTCGGCGATGCGCTCAACCGCATCGGCAAGCGCGCGGTGGTCTGCATTCGGGAGCCTTCGCTCGGGCCCAGCTTCGGGGTGAAGGGTGGCGCCGCGGGCGGCGGTTACGCGCAGGTCATGCCGATGGAGGACATCAACCTCCATTTCACCGGCGATTTTCACGCCGTCACCTCCGCCCACAATCTCCTCTCCGCGATGGTGGACAATCACCTCACGCACGGCAACGCGCTCGGACTCGATCCGAACCGCGTCGTGTGGAAGCGCGTCATGGACATGAACGACCGCGCGCTGCGCGAAATTGTTCTCGGCCTGGGCGGCGTCGCCAACGGTGTGGTCCGCCAGTCCGGCTTCGACATCACTGTCGCGTCCGAGGTCATGGCGATTTTCTGTCTCTCGCAGGACCTCAAGGAACTGCGCGAGCGCCTCGGTCGCATCGTGGTCGGCTACACGCGCGAGAAGAAGCCCGTGACCGCCGCCCAGCTCAAGGCCAACGGCGCCATGGCGGTGCTGCTGCGCGATGCCCTCGCGCCCAACCTCGTGCAGACGCTGGAGAACAATCCCGCGTTCGTGCACGGCGGCCCGTTCGCCAACATCGCCCACGGCTGCAACAGCGTGCTGGCCACCAAGCTCGCCCTCAGTCTCGGCGAGTATACGATCACCGAGGCGGGCTTCGGCGCGGATCTCGGCGCCCAAAAGTTCCTCGACATCAAGTGCCGCTTTGCCGGCCTGGCGCCCGACGCCGTCGTCCTGGTGGCGACCGTTCGCGCGCTGAAGATGCATGGCGGCGTGGACAAGAAGGACCTCAAGGCGCCCAACGCTGCCGCGGTCGAGCGCGGCCTCGCCAACATGGAAAAGCACCTGGAAAACATCGCCGGCTACGGCCTGCCTGCGGTGGTCGCCATCAATCGCTTCACCTCCGACACGGACGAGGAATTTGCCGTCATTGAGCAACGCTGCGCCAAGCTCGGCGTGAAGGCCGTGCTCGCCACCCATTGGGCGGACGGCGGCGCCGGCGCCGAGGCGCTCGCCCGCGCGGTCATCGAGGCGGCGGAAAAGAAGGACGGAAAATTCAAGCTGCTTTACCCCGACGAAATGCCGCTGTGGGAGAAAGCCCGCACGATCGCGCAGAAAATCTACGGCGCGAAGGACATCACCGCCAGCGCCCGCGTGAAGACGAAATTCGAGGAGCTGGAGAAGGCCGGTTACGGGAAATTCCCCATCTGCATGGCCAAGACGCAGTATTCCTTCTCCACCGATCCGACCTTGCGCGGACGGCCGACGGGCTTCGACGTCGAGATTCGCGAGGTCAACGTATCCGCCGGCGCGGGTTTCATCGTCTGCCTCACGGGCGAGATCATGACGATGCCGGGCCTGCCCAAGGTGCCCGCCGCCGAGGTGATCGACCTCGACGCGGACGGCCAGATCGTGGGGTTGTTCTGAGGTAGGGCGGGGTCGCTGACCCCGCCGGTCTGATGTGGCACGGGTCTCCCGACCCGTGATGCCTGACGGGTACCGCAGGCGGCCCCGCCTGCTTTTTCCGGACATGGGTCAGGAGACCCATGCCACGCCAATCTGCGATTCAACATATACTCAATCAGGCGGGGTCAGCGACCCCGCCTTACATCGATCTCCAATCAACGCGTTGGGGGGGCAACGCGTTCCACCCCGGGACCCTGATCCCGCCTCAGACCTTCTCGTTCACGACCGGGTTGGTGAGCGTGCCGATCTTTTCGATCACGATGCTCACGGTGTCGCCGGCCTTCATATAGATCGGCGGCTTGCGCGCGAAGCCCACGCCGTGCGGCGTGCCGGTGAGGATGACGGTGCCGGGCAGGAGCGTTTTGCTGCCGCTCAAGAATTCGATGAGCGTGGGCACGTCAAAGCACATGTCGTTCGTGTTCCAGTCCTGCAGCGCGGTGCCATTGAGCAGGGTCTTGATGCCGAGCTCGTTCGGATTGGGAATGTCGTCGCGCGTTACGAGCACGGGTCCGAGCGGGCAGAAGGTGTCGAAGCTCTTGCCCTGGCAGAACTGGCTGCCGCCCCAGCGGATCTGCCAGTCGCGGGCGGAGACGTCGTTGGCGCAGGTGTAGCCGAGCACGTAGTTCAGCGCGTCGGCCTTGGCGACATTCTTGCAGCGCTTGCCGATGACAACGGCGAGTTCGCATTCGAAGTCGACCTCGGTGCTCGCCAGTTTCTGCGGAATTTCGATCGGGTCGTCGGGATTCTGCAGGGAGTTGGTGCTTTTGAGGAACAGCATCGGCTGCGCGGGCACGCCCTTGCCGCCTTCCTCGGCGTGCTTCCTGTAGTTCAAGCCGATGGCGAGGATGTTGACCGGCACCAGCGGCGCGAGCAGCTTGCCCGGCTTGACGACGCGGTCGGTGACCTTGAAGTCGCCGAGGATATCGCCGGTGATCTCGCGGGCGGAGCCGTCGGGTTGCAGCGCGGCATGGGCCGGACCGTTCGGGGTGAGGTGGCGGATGATTTTCATGAGGGGAGAGACAAGCTGTCTGCAATCAGCCCTCAGCTGTCAGCTTAAATTTGAGCTTATGACGGCGGCAGAGTGGTCGGTGGCTGAAAGCTGACCGTTGATAGCTGAAAGCTAAGTCTTCGCTTCCGCAAACGCTTCCATGCCGACGCAGCTGCACACGAGATTGCGGTCGCCGTACACGTTGTCCACGCGGCCGACGGCGGGCCAGAATTTGCTGGCGCGGGTGTGGGCGTCGGGGAACGCCGCTGTCTCGCGGGAGTAGGGGTGGTCCCAGTCGGTGGCGCAGACGACCGCGGCGGTGTGCGGCGCGTGTTTCAGGGGATTATTGACCTTGTCCGACTCGCCGCTCGCGACCGCGGCCATCTCGCCGTGGATGGCGATGAGCGCGTCGCAGAAACGGTCGAGCTCGGCCTTCGACTCGCTCTCGGTCGGCTCGATCATCAGCGTGCCGGGCACGGGGAACGACATGGTGGGCGCGTGATAGCCGTAGTCGATGAGCCGCTTGGCGACGTCGTCGACCTCCAGGCCGTGCTTTTTCCACGGACGGAACTCGAGGATGCATTCGTGCGCGACGAGATTGCCGGCGCCCTTGTAGAGGACGGGGAAGCACGCTTCGAGCCGCTTGGCGACGTAGTTGGCGTTGAGGATGGCAACCTTGGTGGCCTCGGTGAGGCCGTCGGGGCCCATCATGCGGATATACATCCAGGAAATGGTGAGGATGCTGGCGCTGCCATATGGCGCGGCGCTGACCGCACCGAGATGCGTGCGACCCTTGTCCGCCGGGAAGGGCGAGACCACCACATGGCCGGGCAGGAAGGGCGCGAGATGCGCCGCAACGCCGATGGGCCCCACGCCGGGGCCGCCGCCGCCATGTGGGATGCAGAAGGTCTTGTGGAGATTCAAATGGCAGACGTCGGCGCCGATGAAACCGGGCGAGGTCAGCCCACACTGCGCATTCATGTTGGCGCCATCCATGTAAACCTGGCCGCCATGAGTGTGAATCGTGGCACAGATGTCCTTGATGCTGCTCTCAAACACCCCGTGCGTGGACGGGTAGGTGATCATCAACGCCGCGAGATCCTCATGGTGCGCCGCAGCCTTGGCTTTCAGGTCGGCAACATCGATGTTTCCCTGGGCGTCGCAGGCCACGGGCACGACCTTGAAGCCGCCCATCGTGGCGCTGGCGGGATTCGTGCCGTGCGCGCTCGTCGGGATCAGGCAGACATTCCGCCGGCCCTGGCCGCACGATTCATGGAAGGCGCGGATGACCAGCAGGCCGGCATATTCGCCCTGGGAGCCGGCGTTGGGCTGCAGCGACACGGCCGCGAAACCGGTGATTTCGGCGAGCCAGGTTTCGAGGTCGCGGAAGAGCTTCTGGTAACCGCGCGTCTGCTCGACGGGAGCGAACGGGTGCAGCCGGCTGAATTCGGGCCACGAAACGGGAAACATCTCGCTGGTGGCGTTGAGCTTCATCGTGCACGAACCCAGCGAAATCATCGAGTGGCAGAGCGAGAGGTCCTTTGCCTCCAGCCGCCGGACATAGCGCAGCATCTCGTGCTCGGTGTGGTAGCGGTGAAAGACCGCGGCCGCGAGATATGGCGAGGTGCGCGCATGTGGCGCGGCGAAATCGGCCGCCTCGGCGGAGGGCGCGGCGAGCTTGGCGTCACCGAAGAAGGACAGGATCAGCTGCACGTCCTCGACAGAGCTGGTCTCGTCGAGGGAAATCCCGAGCGAATATGCGTCGCGGTGGCGGAGGTTGAATTTCTTCGCGGCGGCGGCGGCGTGGACGCGCTCGGCGGCGACATTGCTGACGGTGAGCGTGTCAAACACCGGCTCGGCATTGACCTTGGCGCCCAGCGCCGTGAGGCCCCTGGCGAGCATGCCGGTGAGGAGTTTGACGCGGCGCGCGATGGTCTTCAGCCCCTCGGGCCCGTGATACACGGCATACATCGAGGCCATGACGGCGAGCAACACCTGCGCCGTGCAGATGTTGGACGTAGCCTTGTCGCGGCGGATGTGCTGCTCGCGCGTGCCGAGCGCGAGGCGCGTGGCGGGGTTGCCCTGGGCGTCCTTGGAAACGCCGACGAGGCGGCCGGGCATCTGGCGCTTGAAGGCATCCTTGGTGGCGAGAAAGCCCGCGTGCGGTCCGCCGAAGCCCAGCGGCACGCCGAAGCGCTGCGCCGAGCCGACCGCGACATCGGCGCCGAATTCGCCCGGGGCGCGCAGGAGCGTGAGCGCGAGCAGATCGGTTGCGACGATCGTGAACGCGCCGGCGGCGTGGGCGGCGGTGAAGAAATCCGCAAAGTCGTGCACGCTGCCCGTGGTATCGGGGTATTGGACGAGCACGCCGAAGCAGCCGGACCCGACTTGGAAGGTGCGCCAGTCGCCCACGATCACGGCGAGGTCGAGGGGCTTGGCGCGGGTCCGGACGATGTCGATGGTCTGCGGATGGCAGGCGGAATCGACGAAGAAAGTCCGGTGCAGGGCGGCGTCGCCGTCCTTGAGCCGGTGGCACATCATCATCGCCTCGGCGGCGGCGGTGCCCTCGTCCAGCATCGAGGCATTCGCGATCTCGAGGCCGGTGAGATCGCAGATCATGGTCTGAAAATTGAGCAGCGCCTCGAGCCGGCCCTGCGAAATCTCGGACTGATACGGCGTGTACGCGGTGTACCAGCCGGGGTTTTCAAAGATATTCCGCTGAATGACGCCGGGAACGAGCGTGTCGTAATAGCCCATGCCGATCAGGCTGCGGAAAACCTGGTTCTGGGCCGCCATCGCGCGCAGCTCGGCCAGCGCGGCGCTTTCCCCCGCGGCGGCGGGCAGGTTGAGGTCGCCGCGCCGGATATGCGGCGGCACGGCGGCATTGACCAATGCGTCGAGCGAAGGGTAGCCCAGCAACTTCAACATCTGGGCGGTGTCAGCGGCATTATCGCCCATATGGCGGCGGGCAAAAGTGTCGGTGGGAGCGAGCAAGGCGCGAGACGTCAGCATACGAAGAACGCTAAACGACGGGTGGGGTCGCGCAACCGTGATTTGGCTGCCGGCTGGGCTATTAAGGGTTTGTTTCCGCCCCGAAAGCGCGGCTGTTTGGAAGGGAGAATCTGGAACTCTGGAACTGAGGAACGAACCCGATGCCTTTTCCCAATGTTCCTGAGTTCCAGATTTGATCGTATCGTTTCCAAGTGAAGGTTCCCGCGCCAAATTTTCCCTCCCGCCAGTCCCGCGCCGACTACATCGATCAGCGGCTGGCGGAGTTGTACCCACAAACGCCCGTCCCGCTCGACCACCGGGACCCGTTCACGCTGCTGGTGGCGGTGCTCCTGTCCGCTCAATGCACCGACAAGCGCGTGAATCTTGTCACGCCGCAGTTGTGGGCGCTCGCCGACACGCCGGAAAAAATGGCCCGGGTGCCGGTGGCGGAAATCCAGCGCATCATCCGGCCGTGCGGCTTGTCGCCGCAAAAGGCCCGGGCGATTTCCGGTTTGTCGCTCATCCTGGTGGAAAAGCACGGCGGCCTGGTGCCGCGCACGTTCCCGGAGCTGGAGGCGTTGCCGGGAGTGGGCCACAAGACGGCGAGCGTGGTCATGGCGCAGGCGTTTGGCGTGCCGGCATTTCCGGTCGACACCCATATCCACCGGCTGGCGCAGCGCTGGAAACTGAGCAGCGGCCGAAACGTCGGGCAGACCGAGGCGGATTTGAAAAGACTCTTCCCGCGGGAGCACTGGAACGCACTGCACCTGCGGATCATCTTCTACGGCCGGGAGCACTGCACCGCGCACCGCTGCGACGGCACCACGTGTGAGATTTGCCGCACGCTTTTTCCCCGGCGGAAGCGCGCGGTCAAGACGCGGAAATAAGCGGGCGCGAGTCGTTGCGCGAAGTCAGCGCTTTCTTTAACGCCAGATCGGCCTTCACCTTCGTCATGAACGGCTGGGTGATCGGGTAGCGCAGGGCGATCGGGATGACGAGGGTCGCGAAGAGCGAGCCCAGCCCGAAGGTCAGCAGCACGAGCCAGCGGATCGCGGTCGGCGTCTGCTGGTCGCTGCCGTTGACGAAGCCCACCCATGAGAGGCAGGCGCTGGCGGCGAACACGGAAATCGACAGGATCATCTTGGTCGAAAAGGCGAAGATGGCCGCATAACCGCCGTCCTTGCGCACGCCGGAGGCCAGCTCATTGACCTCGGCGACATCGGCGATCATCGAGCTGGCGAGCGACGAAAACAGGCCGATGCCGAACCAGTTGAGCATATCGCAGCCGCCAAACACGATCACCGCGATCGGGATCGTATGCCCGCCGACCAGCCAGGTAGTCGTCGGCTGCAGGATGCCGCCCAGAAACACAATCGCGGCGAGGAGATCGGCCGTCGCGGCGATGCCGGCGCCGATGCAAACCGCGTTCTTCTTGTCGAAGCGCCGCTCCAACTTTACGCCCGCGAGCGCGCCCAGGCCGCAGAGCACCATGCCGCCGCCGTGGATGATCGTCTTCTGCAGCGACGTCAGGTGCACGAAGTAGACATACAGGTACATCTGCAGCGTCGCGACAAAGACGGCGCCCGTCCCGCCAATGCACATGAAAATGACGATCAGCCGCAGGTAACGATCGGTGAGGATTTCACGGAAATCGCGGTAGAAGGCGCCGAGGCTGTTGCCTGTGCCGGTGATGAGCCCGCGCGTGTCAATGATGTGGTGACGCGTGGCCACGACCACGACGACGGTGAAGACAATGGTGGCGAGGGCGAAGGCCGTCCCCATGTGCAGGAAGTTGGACGCGGTGCTGGTGGCCTCGGGTCCGCCGGGCTTGTCGGGAAAGAACAGAGACCAGCCGAGCGCGGGCCCGAAAAGGTTGACGAGCATGTTCAACGCCAAGCGGGCGCCCTGCAGCTGGGTGCGCTGGTGGTAGTCGGTGCAGACTTCATAACCCAGCGCCACATACGGCACGGCGAACACGGCATAGGCCGTGCGGCAGAGCAGGTTCATCACGATCACGTAGGAAAACAGCAGGCCGTGGTGAATGACGGCCGGCGGGACGGCCCACAGAAAATAGAACGTGACGGCGAGCATCACCCCGCCGACCAGAATGTAGGGCTGCCGCCGGCCCCAGCGGGTATGCGTGTTGTCGCTGAGATGGCCGATCGCCGGGTCCACGACCGCGTCCCAGATGCTGGCCACGGCGAACGCCACGCCGGCCTGGGAGAAGGGCAGGCCCAGGGCCTGCGTGTAGTAGAGCATCGCGAAGGCGGAGATGCCGTTCATCGTCAGCGACGTCGCGCCTTCGCCCACGGCATAGCCGAGGATCTCGCTGCCCCGCGCTTTCGTTTGGGCCGGCGCGGTTTGCATTACCCTGCACTGCACAGGAAGCGGCGCAGGGCAGCAACTGGATTTGCGCGCCACGCCGCTGAGGGCGCGCGCGTGAAGGCCGGAGAAATCGTGGTTGATTCGCCCGCGGGGGCTGGTCACGTTCTCGCCCCCAAGTCGGACGCTTAGCTCAGTTGGTTAGAGCACGTGCTTCACACGCACGGGGTCACAGGTTCGAGTCCTGTAGCGTCCACCATGTTGGTTACTAATGATTTACGTAATTAACGTCATTAGTGACAACGTCCAGTGGCAACAATTCCGCCGAAACCCCGCGATGTCTACGGACGTTCAAAGGTGAGGTTACGGGGAGACGCGGCGGAAGCTATCCCTCGCCCGTGCGGTGAGACGGGTAAGTTTGGACGGCGGTTTTTTGAGGTGAAACGTCGGCTCAAATCTGCATAGGCATCATCTTTAATCACTGGTAATTAATATATTACGCAACAGCCTTGGCGAATTGTTATAAATCGTAAGTCGGTGTATGCGAGATACTAGTGGAAAAAACTGCTTTTATAGTAAATAGGCAAAGCCCATCGGTACATATTGTTATACAAGTGGTTACGAAATAAACTGTTGACAGCATGTTCAAGTCTAGGATACTCTATGCATGCAACCGAACATTATCCCGGAGTTCATCCGGGTACCTAGGAAGGGAGAACGCTGCCCATTTACGGGACTGTCACGCTCTTCCCTATACCAACTAATCAGTCCTTGCTCCGCCAACGGATTTCGCGCGCCGGTCAAATCCACCGTACTGCGCAAGAAAGGAAACATTCGGGGCATCCGCCTCATTTTATATTCATCCTTATCTGCCCATTTGCAGGGGCTTACGGAGGTGACACATCCCTTAACGTAAACTCGAACAAGGCAGCGTGTAATTCAGCGCAAATAATGGTCGAACCATTTTCAGTAGGAACAAGAGCATCAAACTCTCAGGGCCTTCTTTTTCTTCGGGACTTGGTCGCGGTGAAACAAAGACACACCAATAAGCAGAACCAGGTTGTGCCTAGCGACACATCATACCCGGAAGGAGCTAAGATAAGCAGCATTTTAAAAACGGCGGTCTAGAAAAACCGCATCTCCCGAAAGTGACTTTGAGTCGAATGAATGGATGCCCCGCATTTGCGGCGGTCGGAGTTTGCAGGACGAGTTCTCCATAAAATCCATTTATCGCAGAAATGCGATTGGCTGCATTTTCAGCGACGACTGTCTCCTCAAAAAAGAGCGACACCCCTGAAGCAATTTCCCCCAAAAAAATGGGGAATTGTTTTAGCTCTGCCTCAGCAGCCTAAAAAATATCACACCCATCCAAACCAAACTAAAATTTCCAAACGAAAGAAAAATTATGAATCAACTAAATGACCTAAGAGCTAGAATCATAGAAATCGCGAATGAGCCAAACGCGATTGAAGAACTTCAATTTTTTAGAACGAAAATTGAAAATAATGAAGAGTTAGAGCCTTCGATTCAAAAAAGTGCATTGTCCTTCTTAGACAAAGTCGTCTCTCAAAAACTAGACTCTTATGTCTCGTGAAGAAATACTGCTCTAAGAAAAAAACCTAGACCGGATTGCGGCGCTACTGCGTCGCAAGTAGGTCTTTCCGTAGAGACTCGATGTTCACCGCAATGTCGGTCTTCCAGCGCGGAGCAGGTAAATTAGACCGCGCTCGGCACGTAGTCAGTAAGTCCGGGAGACGACCAACTAGGACATGTGGTTTGCTTACCGCAGCCTCAAGCAGAGTAATAAAACCGCCAAGTGTTAGCGGTACGATGTCCACGTTGAGAAGGCTGTCGTCGCTTTTGTACCAGTCACCTAGCCGAAACGTGTGCGCCGTGTTGTTATCAATACGGGGAGCGATAAAAAGCCCAAAAAGACGTTTTCCATTTGCGCGCTCATCGAACGATGCGACATGGCGGCGGACTGACTCTCCCTCTGCTGCTTCTTACCACGGACGACTCATCTGAGCTTGGCAGATGCATGTAAAGCAGGTTCGAAACTGGCACGCCGCCAAACCTGTTTCTCTCGCCACAGGCCCTTTTTTCAAGAGGAGAGCACCCTGCACCCACCGGAAGCCAAAAAACGGCCCGAAACGCGCCAGGAATGGCAATCTCAGCGCGTTTTTGAGGGAATTGAGGGATTTGGGAAAGTCGTTACCGCCGAGCTTGGAGGTAGCTCCAAAGTAGGGGCCGAACGATAGTAGACCAAGCCCCCATTGCCGTTCTTGCGACGGCTGTCGCTCTGACGTGGCTATAAACCAGCACGGCCTAGAAGCTGCGCCCCACTAATGCCGAGTGCCTTTGCGATGCGGACAATCGTATCGAGCGAAGCTAGCTTTTTTCCTCTTTCGACTTCGCCGACAAAGTTGTGAGCCAGCCCCGCCCGCTCCGCCAATTTCATCTGACTCAAGCCTTCACCTTCGCGCAGTTTCCGCACAGTCCTGCCTAACTGTTTAGGAAGGTGGGCAAAGTCAGACGGCATCCCGCCATCCTACCCACTATCGTTGCACGGCTCTACCACCTATAGATGGCCATTGTTATTGAACTGCGGCGATAAAATGCCAAACGATAGGCGAGCCTTACGATGCACCATGAAAAATAACAAAGACCTTTTTATCGGCATCGCGGTAATCGCGCTGGTCTGCGGCGGAGTTTTCTACTACAGTGTTTTCTACCCGCAAACTCCGGTGGTAGCGGATGCACCGACCGAGCATAAGGTGGTGACAGCGGCGGAAGTGGATGACCTTATGCAACGTATGGGTGATATGTTAATTGCCAATAAAAATAAGAGGATTGCCGAGGGAGGCGTGGCGACAACGCCCCCTGCCACGCAAAATATTCTTGATGTAATAATTGCCCAGAATACCAATGAAAATGCCCGGCTTGCGGCGCACCAAGCTGAGGAAAATGCGCTGAATGTTGATAAGGCAATTCGTGCGGGAAAAGTTATCTTAGGGATGTCGGAGCGCCAAGTTTTGCAGGCAAAGGGATACCCGACCAAGGTTCTGGATGGGGATGAAATTTATCGTAGTTGGCGAGAACAAGGCGTGGTGGAGGTTTGGCACTACGGTGACGAAGCACATGTCGTGCATGGCACTGATATCGTATTGCAGCCGGATTTCGTCGCTTTTAATCGAGACAGTAATGTCGTGGGGGCGACGGATATTCCTTAGAAAATATTATTTAACCATGAAAACTCCCACTAGCAATCTAGTCCTCGGCTTCACGCTAATCGCCGTTATCGGCGGCGGAATCGGCTGGTTTAAATGGAACGAATTCCAAACACAAAAGACGGAAGAGGCGGCGAACGTGGCCAAAGCTTACGAATTGTTGGACCAATTGAACGATGCGAAGCGACAGGCGAAGATTGAAACGGCCATTTTGGAAAGAAAGGTACTCAAGCACATGAATCCGCGCCAAGTTTTACAAGCGCGGGGACGACCCCGCGAAATCTGGACGGGCTCCGATTTATCCGACGATGTTCGCAAACAGGGTGTTGTCGAAGCTTGGATTTGGGGATATGCAAACGATGGATATTATCGCGTAGATTTTAACATAAACCGCGAAGTCATTTCCACTGACGAAGAATAATTTAATGGAAACATCGCCCAATGAATACAAACATCTCGTGGAGGAAATTGACAAGATTTTGAAAGACCCCGAAGCACGCAGTCAATGGCGGCAAGCTAGCAGGACACACTTTTTAAGGTAAACATCCGCGAGACGAAGTCGGTGTCGCAGCTGTTCGCAAACTGAGTCGCCGTAACAAAACCGCTACTGGAAGCGGCATGAAGGCAAGTTTGGAAAACGAAATCTCCGGCCAATTTTTAGAAACGGTTGCAGAATCCAATAGAGAAAAACTGGCCCTCGGCCCTAAAACCTCAGCAGACAGCCGCCAAATATTTTGAAAAGGCACGGCCCGCGTTGCCTCTACATCGTCTAGAGTCAGCGCAGTTGGCTACAGTCCAAAGACGTTAGGGAGGGCATCAACGGCTCTGCGCTTCGACTCAACATCTACGGTAGTGTAAACTCGGCTGATTGCTTTGGAATCGTGCCCAACAATGTCCATGGCCACGGCCTCGGAAGCTCCTGATTGTTTAAGGTAGGTCGTCGAGGTGTGACGAAGTGAATGAAATGAAATTGCGGATAACGTCCGTTTCTTCGCGTGCCCCTGTCCCGTTGGTTCTTTTGACCTGGGTTTGGCAAGTCCTACTGAAACCAGAATTGAATGGAACTGCTGCGATAGTCGCGAGTCGCCGTGTGATTTATGCGCCAAGGGGAAGCTCTTGGGAAACAGCGGGTCTTGCGGATTGTCGTTCCCTGGTGAATTCGTAAGATATTCAACGACGGGAGCGGTGAGTGGAAGATGCATCGGCCTTCCAGTCTTTGCGGTAACGAAAGTCAGTTCCCGCTTAACTAAATCCACATTGCTCCAACGGAGTGAAGCGATGTCTTTGAGCCGTTGACCGGTGTAGAATGCGAATAGAATCAACCCGCGCCATTCACCGTCGGCGGCTTTAAAAATGTCCCGTAGTTCGGTTTCTGTAAACGGACGGCGTCTAACGCCTTCTCGCGGGTCTTTCTTCAACACCAAGACTTGCTTTGCAGGATTGTCTTGCGCGTAGCCGTCGCGGATTGCTGCCGCAAAAGCGGCGCGAAGATACTTAAGATGTTTGTTGGAGGTTGAGGTCGAAGTCCTCTCGCGGATTACTTCCCTATACCGCGAAACATCGGCCCTCGATATTTGAGAAATGTCAATGTCTGCTCTCGTTCCTAAGCTCGCTAGAAAGTCGCGGGCAACTTGAGCGTATGCCTGGCTAGTGCGCGGCGCGTTGTTACCTTTGCTCCGTTCGGCCCAAGTCAGAAGAAAGTCTCTTGTTGTGGTTGAGGGTAATGCCGTCTGATTCACCGCCTCAAAAATTTCACCGACAATTTTGCGTGCCTGAATTTCACCTAACCGGCTTTCTGCTGCGAGTCTTGCAGCCTTTTCCAACTTCTCGGCGAAGGCTAGTGCGCGGCGTCTATCCGTTTGTTTAGTGGAAACCTGAACCCGTCTTCCAGTCGGGCCGGTGAAGCAGGCGAAGAAATAGGGCGAGCGGTCTTTTTTTCTTAGGGAGGCCATTGTGGTGGCAACAATAGTGGCAACGTCCGCCGAAGTCCACCTATGTTTCTACGGAACCATTCTCATAGGAGGAAAGCTCGTCTCCGAGGTCGTTACGAGTATCACAGGTTCGAGTCCTGTAGCGTCCACCATGCTCGCTCTTGGGGTCAGGCCGACCGCGCTGGCAAAAAAACGCCGCGCCGCGCGTAATGCGCGAGCGCGGCGTTGAGTGTTATCGTCAGCGGCGAAGATCAGGCCGGGCGGCGAGTGTCCTGCGGTCTTGCACCCGCGCCATAGGTAACATGGGTACGATCCCACGCTGCGCGGCTGGCAACCTTGGCATTCTCCCAGGCGATCTTCGGCTTACTGCTTTCGTACCGCCGGCGCAGCTCCGCTTCGCTTTCGTCGTACGACTTTCCGAGGATGCCGTACTCGCGGTACCCCTCATAGCCGGTCCGATATGCCGGCGCATAATCGTTATACGTGCTGCCCTTCGCGTAGGGTTGACGCGAGTGATTCTCACGCCAGTACGCGTCCTCGACGGTGGGATTAATCTTTTCTGCCACGCCCTTGCCGGCGAGTCCGCCAACAACTGCGCCGACTGCAGCGCCCGCGAGCGTGCCGACAGGACCTGCGAAGGAGCCCACTGCTGCTCCGGCGGTGGCGGCACCGGCAGCCGCGCCCACTCCTGTTCCGATGGGATGTGAGCCCGGGGCTTTGGTGATTGGGTCGGGATTACGGGCTTTGTTCTTATCGTCGTATTTAGCCATGATGATTATAGATTTCGGGTTTTTGTGTTCTGCCTGTCCGGGTCGTCTGGAAGCGATCTCGCGGATCAACAGAGTGATTCTCCGCCAATAGACCGCCGAATCCGTCCGGCGTTCCTCCCACAGCCGTTACCCGAACGGTGCAAAGGGAGTCGCGTAGCATGGGGGGAAACCCTCGGCGTGGTTCTTAGCCGTGGCTACCGCCCGAGCGCACTGGGAACTCCTCGAAAACCACTGGCCAGCTGCGGCGCAGAGGAGAACGACGAGCCACGGCGGCAGCCGCCATACTTCCAGAACGGCGAACGCGGCGAACACCGCGGCGAGTCGCGGGCATTTGTCACGCCTTCGCGCCAAACCGGATTGTAAAGGGCCGCAAACAACAGGCCGCCAACGGCGGTGTTAGCGCCGCGCAGCGAGCCTTGGGCCCAGGCCTTCCCGCGCAGCAGGTGCCAGAACGGCAGCGTTCCTCCGACCGAGCATCCACGCCGGAAGGAATACCGCGATGAGGCACCCAATTTCACCGAGCCATGCGTGCTGCCCGTCTTTGAATCAGAACAATCAAACGGCAACCAACACCTCGTTTCACTCTGAGGCGTAACGTTCCTGTAGCGTCCACCATCCTTCGCTCTGCGAGCTTCGGATGGCACGGCCATCCCAAAAACATAGAATTTCCAGTGGAAGGCGCAGGCATTTTGAGGCGAAGGATGCCCTCCAAAGCTTTCGCGACGGAGGGTGCGCTGGAGTCAACCTTGCCAAGCCAAATTGATTCAGCACAACGCTCGGCCAGCTTCACCGGCTCGGATCCGTTAAGGCCGCAACGGTAAACCGTGAGCTTGATATTCTGGCTCGACCTTGCCCACGGTGCTTTCTAACAGGGTTGGCTTCGGTGCCTTCGAATATGCCAGCCGCGGTTGGTTCACGTGACGTGACGGCGGTCAACCGCGAGTTCTACAACGCGCTTTGGTCGCGCGCCCGTCTTCACCGGGCGGAGGATTTTAATACCTGGTCCTTGGTCGCGGAGTTACTGCCCAGCGCGCGGGAACGGCTGGAGGTCGGACCGGGGTTGAGTCCGCGCCTGCCGCTAGCCGGCACCCACTTTGTCGACCTCAGCGCGCCGGTCGTGGAACGGTTGAGTTCGCTGGGCGGTTTCGCCGTCTTGGGTGAAATCACCTCCCTGCCTTTTCCAGCGCGGAGCTTCGACTTGGTGGCGGCATTTGATGTCATCGAACATGTGGAGGACGAGCGGCGCGTTTTCGGCGAGCTCAGACGCGTGCTCAAACCCGGCGGCCACCTCATTTTGTCCGTGCCGCTCCACGCGGCGCGCTGGACGGAATTCGACGAGCTGGTCGGTCACGCGCGGCGCTACGAAGCGTCAGCATTGCGGGCAATTTTGGCGGACCACCAACTGACCGTGGAGAAAAGCGCCGGCTTCGGCATGAGGCCCACGAGCCCACGGCTGCTGCAGATTAGCATGCGCTTGCTCACCCGATATCGGACGATAGCGATGCGCTGTTATAACTGGGTGTTCATGCCACTCGGCCTGATATTCCAGAAACGATTGAGGTTAATGCCGGGCTGGATCGATGCGGCCGGGGCCGACGGAATTGTGTTGGTTTGCCGCCGGGAGGATTGATGAACGCGTGAACCGAACGAACGCGTGAAACAACGCGTGAAACGAACGCGTGAAACGGGGTCAGGGTTTGGGGCTTGGGCTGGTAGCGGAAAAATAACTGCGGACGCCTTCTCCGGCGGGGCGGTGCGCAGCAGGGTCCGGGCATGGCCCGGCGACTCAGGTTGGAAGCGGAGAACGGCGTGTACCACGTGATCAATCGCGGCAATTACCGCGCGCCCGTGTTCCGTTCGGACCAGACCAAGGCGGCGTTTCTCAGATGCCTGGACGAAACATGTGTCCGCACGGACTGGCGGGTGCACGCCTGGTGCATTATGTCGAATCACTACCATCTGGCGGTTGCCACTCCGGAGTCCAACCTCGTTGAGGGCATGCGTTGGCTGCAGGGCACCTTTGCCACCCGGTTCAACCGGCTGCGCCACGAGCGCGGGCACCTCTTTCAGGGCCGCTACAAAAGTCTGATGGTCGATCCGGCCGAAGGACTCGGGCCGCTCTGCCACTACATCCACCTGAACCCCGTTCGCGCGCGCCTGTGCGGGGTGGCTGACTTGCCCGCCCACCGCTGGACCAACCTAGGCTGGCTGATGCGCCCGAAGCAGCGGCCGGAATGGTCCAGTCCCGATCCGGCGCTGGTTCATGCGGGTGGGTTGGCGGACAATGCGTCCGGGAGAGGGAAGTATCTCGAGTATCTTGCCTGGTTGTCGGAGGACGAACCGGCCCGCAAACAGCAGAAGTTCGAGGCGATGTCGCGGGGATGGATCATTGGCAGCAAAGGCTTCGCCCGCGCATTGGTCCAGGAGCACAAGGAACTGTCGGGACAGGGCCCCCGGCTGGCGAAGGAAGTACAGGCGGCGCGCGAAGCGGTTTGGCTGGACACGCGCGAGCGGCTGTTGCGCCAGCTATGCCACACGGCGGCTGAACTGGAGCCGGCGGGCAAATCCGTGGATTGGAAACTGGCGGTCGCGGCCGGGCTGAAGGCCCGCACGACCGCGACCAACCGCTGGCTTGCGCAAAATCTCTGCATGGGAAACATGCACGAAGTCAGTCGCAAGGTTGCCGCCTGGATCAGGCGTCCCGATCCTGCGTTGTTCAGCCTGATCAACCAAACCCCAAACCCCAAACCCCAAACCCTGACTCCTGCTATGGGAACTATGGAGCGTCGTGAGTCCTGTAGCGTCCACCATTTTGTTATTTAATCACTTACGTCGTGGCGATGTGGAGTGACAACAGGTGCAGCAATGTTTCATCATGTCCATGCGCGATGCCTCGGCCAAAATTGACTGCCGGAGTGTAGCAGTATGAGTTTGCGAATTGGGTGAGTCACGGATCGAGAGCCATATCAGAGTGCAGGTGACTGTTAACCTACGATTTAAAAAATTCGACGGAGGGCGCATTGGACATATGAGTAAATTACAATGGGAAATCGGGATTGCGGTTGATACGGAAATCAATGAGGTGAACGGTGTACACCCGGACTGTGTCCCCGCTTTATGCCGGGATGGGGAAGGCAGCCTATGGGCCGTCGCGGGTCACTCGGGTTATGGAAAATTCGGCGTCTTTAAGGGCCGGAATGCCGACGACATTAAAAAGCTCTATGATGCCGAACTATTATTTCCAACCGGACCTGCAGGCACGGCATTCGGCGGTCAAAAACATCCTTATCCGGACGGACCTTTGCCTCGCGGCGAGGTCTGGGCGACCGGGCTTTGGATAGTGCCTGAGAACGCCACAAAGTATCCGGGCCGGTTTTACGCTCTGGTGCACAACGAAACCGGCTGGGGGTCTGGTTCTACCGGCTATACGGCCTATGCTCAGGAGGAGGGGGAACCCGATTTCAGGCATATCGGCCTGATGTCGTCCGACGACCGGGGAAAGACCTGGGACTTTCACGGCTGGGTCATCACCGCTGCCGAGCCTTGTTACACCGAGCTGTATAGACCGGACGGCATTAGCACCGGAGGGCAGAAAGCGGGTATTATCAATCTTGGCGCCGGGGATTTATCGGTTTTCTTCAATTACGATGAAAAGATGCTATACTGCTTCTATTCCATGGTTTGGTACAATATGGACGACCGCAGCGTGGTATCGGACAAGATATATGTCGCCCGAGCCAAAATGCAGAAAACCGGCGAGCTGGGTGAGTTTGAAAAGTATCATCAGGGCAGCTTTTGCACACCGGGGAACGGCGGAGCTGAAACGGCGGTCATGACCGGCGGAGCCGAACCATGCGTTGCCTATCACAAGCCCCTCGGCCGTTATCTCATGACGACTTATAACCGCGCGTATTGGGGCAAAGGCCCAACCCTGCAGGTCTGCTGCAGCGACAATCTGACGGACTGGACGGAGCCTGTCCGCATCGTGGAAACGCACAGCGAATTGAGCATGCCTTATTACGCTCTTTGTGGCTGCGAACCCAGCCAGCCGCATAATTTCCTGGGAGAGGAATTCGATTTACTGGTATGTTCGAACAATACCGATATAAGTCGGCATAAAGTGAAAACTAGATGTGATGAGTGAAATGCAGGGATATGACTGATAGGAAGCCGGATCGGGTGGGAGGGGTTAATTTGTCAAGAGTCGAGAACTGCCGTCGCATGCTTCCCAGACGGCCTTATGTTAGCAGAGCAACCAAACGGCAACCGAGCCTGCGCTCACCTATGGCGGTTAGTGAGTCCTGTAGCGTCCACCATCTCCTCCCGCCGCGTTTCCATGGCCACCACCCCTGATGCTTCCGCGCGCAAGCCCCTGTAGTCGTTTCTTTCAGTAACGTAGACTTAGCTTTGGCGAGCGCCTCAAGCTTGGGCCAATTTTCTCAGCTTCTGCAGTTCGATTTGGCGGCGGGCGCGGAACCGCTTTTGCCGCGCGGCGTTCGCCTGGCGCAGTTCTTCCCGGGTCTTGGCGGGCCGGCCGGCCGTCAACGTCAGGGGCAGATCGACCGCGGAAGTAAACAGATTCCGGGACTTGAACGGCGCTGGTGAATCCCGCAGCGCGGCCAACCGCGAACGCGTGTCCGTCCCCGACACGGCAAACCAGGGCTGCGGCGACACCCGGCCCGCAGTCCATTCCGGGATGGGCCGATCGATCCTACCCGCAGCATACTCGGCATAGGCGGCCAGCCAGGCGTCCGCCACGCGTCCCTCCGGGAAACGCCGGGCGAGCCGGGGCGGCGCCTCGCGCACCGCGGCCTCGACCCGCGGTCGCGACGTGAAAGTACGCACCGTATGCAACCAGTCCTGAAAATGCCGGCCGAACTCCTCCAGCGAATCCGAGCGCTCGGCGACTTGGCGCAATGTAAACGGGCGGGGGGTCATGACTTCCTCTCCCTGAGCGCCTGTTTCACCAGCGTCCGCGCGCGGTCACTCAAGTCATCCTCGGGAAAGAACCGGGCAAATCCTTCCTCCACGGCGGCGAAAGATTTCGGGCGGATCTTCCGCAGCAGAAAGATTATGTCCGCCTCGTCCCCCGCATAGCCCGGCAACCGTGGACGGCACGCCCGCAGCTTGAGCGCCAGCAGATACGCGTCGGTCGGCGTCGAGACCCTCAACCCGGGCCCAAAATCCTGGAGGGGCAACCGGCGCTTCTCCTCCTTGGCGGCCACGAACTGACGGACGTGATCATTGAGCCAGTCCTCGGGCAGGTCCTGCTCCCCGGCGACCACGGCGGCCAGGCGCTTCCCTTCGGCCGAGGGCCGGACGAGGGCATCGACATCCTTGGTCGTATCTCGCGATCCATAGACGAGCGTGAAGACCGCCCCGCCATACAGCGAAACCTCGAGGGTGAGGCCCTCGGCATGCGCGAGCTCCCCCAGGCGCCGGAGGGCTTGGAGCAGACGGGCCTTGGTGAGGGCTTCATAGGGCATAGATAAACCATTACGTAACGGTTTATCTATCGCAAGGGTAAAACAGGCGACCGGTGGTCAGGTGGGGCGGCCGGGAAATCCCCATTGGCTCCCGGCTATTTTCTGCTCTCCTGAAACGGCCCATCCACCATGGAAACTCAGCACACTTCTTCGCGTCAGTCGCTTTCGGTGGCGCTGGTCGGCACCTGGGAGTTGCTCACGCGCGAGGACTACACCCGCGGTGGCGAGCGCCGGATTGATCCGGGACTGGGCGCGAAACCCATCGCGCTGATTTATTTCGATTCAAGGGGCCATTTTGCCGCGCAGTTCATGAAGCGGGATCGCGGCAGCGAAGCGGGGTCTGACCCGGTGACTGCGCCGCCCAACAACAGTCGCGCCCGGGGCGGTTACGATGCCTATTTTGGCACCTATGTGGTGGAGGATGCGGCGGGCACGGTGACGACGCGGCAGCTTGGCGCGCTCTCGCCCGAGAATGTCGGGCAGCTCTTCGTCCGCAACATGAGCGTCGAGGGCGACAACCTCACCATCCGCCTGGAAACCGCCACGCCCAGTGGAGAGCCGATTCAGCGCACGTTGCGCTGGAAACGCGTCGGCTAACCGCGCAACCTCCATGTCCGTGCGCTTCACCCTCCTCCTCCTCGCCGTTGGAATTGCCGCCGCCACCACCATGACTGCCCAACCCACCGAGCCGCTTCCGCCCGCCGACCGCGAAATCCAGCTCTATCCTGGAAACGCGCCCGGCTCCGAGGCTTGGAATTGGCCGGAGCGCACGATCTTCAACACCGTCGTCGGCCTGGAATTCACGCAGAACGTCGTGCATCCGTCCCTGCTTTATTATGCCCCGGAGCCGGCCAAGGCCAATGGCACCGCGGTCATCATCGCACCCGGTGGCGGAGGCGTGAATCTCACGATCCGCTACGAGGGCACGCGGGTCGCCCAGCAGCTGAGCAAGGCCGGGGTCGCGACCTTCATCCTGAAGTATCGTCTCGTCGCCCACCCGACCGGCACTCCGATGTCCAAGGCCTACGCCAAGGATAACAATGGGGTCGTCCTGGAAGGTCCGCAGAAAGGCCAAAACGTCCGGCTGCTCGCCATGGCGGATGCGCAAGCCGCGGTCAGCTGGGTGCGGGCGCATGCGACGGAATTTGGCTGCAGCCCGCAGCGCATTGGCTTCGTCGGATTTTCCGCCGGCGGGGATCTCGCATGTTACCTGGTAGCCGGTCCACCGGCGACGCGGCCGGATTTCTTCGCGCCGATCTATGGCGCCAGCAAGGAACTCGCCGCCGCCGCCGATTCCCCGCCCGTGTTTCTCGCCACCGCCGCCGACGACGAATGGAATGCGGAAAGCTCGGTGGCGGTCTTCAAGGCGTGGCGCGCGGCGAAGCGTCCGGCGGAACTGCACATTTTTCAAACGGGCGGCCACGGCTTCCTCATCAAGGGCGGGGGCGGCGACCAGGTGCTGGACCGCCTGGAAGATTGGATGCGCGCCAACGGCTGGCTGACACCGGGCCACGCATCGGTACCGACGCCGGGCGCCATGCGCTGAGCTCGAGCACGCGCGCGGCGGAGGATCCGTCAGGGCAGCGTGAGAGCGCGCAGGCGCCACCCGGTCGCGAAATAGAACTGGTTCCCGATGATGGGCCCGACGACGTCGATGACATTGGGGTCGGCGGAATTCAGCCAGACCACGCTGTCGCGTTTTTTCTTCCACACCTTTTGCCAGACCCGCTCCACCTCGCACGTCTCCGGCTGGATGCGAAAGATGCAATACCCCGTGGCACCGTAGACCACGCCACCCGGGCCGGGGCGGAGCGAAAAGAGACCGTGCCAGGAGAGCGGACCGAAATCTGCCGGCAGCCAGGCCGAGGCGACGACGGCGCGTTTCGCCGGATCGAGCAGCACAAGCCGGGGTCCGATTTCCGGCGCACCGGCGATGAGGACGTGGTCGCCGCGGCCAACCAGCGCGTAGACCAGCCCGCCGCCCGCCGGCGCAAGCGAGGTGACGTCCGCCAAGTCGGCGAGACCGAGATCGCCGGCCCAGGCCAGTTTGTCCTCGGTGGGATCCCACAGCGCGAACGCGCCATTGAGCCGTTTGACCTTCATGCCGGTGCCCGGCTCGATGCTTAATCCGATCAGGATTTGATTTTGTCCGGGCAGCCACAGGAACGAGGCGGGCGAAACCTCGGGAAAGTCGTCGCGGTGCGATTTCCGGTCGCCGGTCTTGGGATCATACCAGGCGACGGTTCCGTCGTAGAGCCCGTAGTCAGGGCTGGAGCCCATCCAGATGCGGCCGTCCGGCGTGGCGAGAAGTGCGTTGGGCCGGTAGCTGACGTTGTCCAACCGGCCGAGATCGCGCGGATTGTCATTGGGATGAGTGCCGAAGTGCAGCGGCCGGGTCCGGTCGTAGACGGAGAGCCGTGCCTCCGGATAGGAGCCGAGGTAAACTTTCTCGCCCACCGTTGCGAGGGAGTAGGCCACGCCCATCGCAAAGGTGTGCTGGCCCAGATCGCGCACGTCCCCGCCGTTGGGCGAGGCGGTGAACAGATGGTTCGGCATGTAGCTGGAACCGTAGAGCGCGCCGCCCGGACCGACATCAATGGAATACACGTTCGAGCCGTCGCCGATCCAATCCAGGGTCAGGGTGCGGCTGGCCACGAGCGGGTCGCGGTTGACGAGGAGAACCTGGCGCGGCGTCCCGGAGCCGTTGATCCGGTCATCGAGAAAATGCGCGGTCCAGCCGCCGGGCATTTCCGCGGGAGCCTGGTAGGCGTGCTGATACGTGGCGTGGATCCCGGGCAGCAGCGGGGGAATTTCGTCCACCGGAGTCAGGTTCATGCCGTCGACGCGAAACTTGCCCGCATGCGAGTCGAGGTAGAGGCGGCGGTCAGTGGCCTTGAGGAATTTCAGGAATTGCGCCTTGTCGGTCGGATCGGTGACCGCGGGCCCGACCTCGCGGTGTTCGCCGGTCTGCGGATCGATGACCACGAGATGGGGACGGCTGAATTTCACGAGCGCGGCAAGCGAGCCGTCGTCGCCGCCGAGGGGATAGAGATAATTATCGGTCTCATCCATCCGCCCGAACGGGGTGAATTGCCCGGTGGCCGGATCGTATTTCGCGAGGCGCGCCCCGGCGTAGGTGCCGATCCAGATCGCGCCGTCCGGGGTTTCCGTGAGGGCAAACGGTGACGAGGCCTCGGGGGAGGGATCATACCGGCCGAGGTCGTCGATGCCGCGTTTGGGGTGGTTGGCGTCGAAGCGGTGCAGGTGGGCATCCCAGCCTGAGCCGATGTAGAGCACGCCCGAGAGCAGCGAACGCCACGACGCCGGAGAGAAAGTCGAATTCACCCGGTCGCGGACGGGATACTGGCGGCAGTGGCCGGTCTGCAGATCAATATCGATGACGAACAGCCCGCCGTTGCTCTGGCACATCGAGGCCAGCAGCGAAGGCTGGCCGTCGGCGGTCCGGCCGGGGTGCAGTCGGGCCCAGCTAACCGCTTTGACGGGAATCCCGACATCGCGGACCATCGACTCGGGAGCGCAGCTAGGTGAACCGGTCGTCACAGCCAGCACCCAAACAGCCGCCAACTCCAAGGCAATGGCGATGAGAGCAGGTTCGGCATCGCCCGCTTACTTGACGACATGCGTCTGGCCGCCGGCCAGCGCGACAGACTTGCGGCCGTCCAAGTGCAGTGTGCCGGTGATGCTGGCGGGGAGCGTGACTTTGCCGCTCGTGGGACCGGTGAGGTTCACGCGGATGATACCCTGCGGCGTGGGGATTTCGCCCTTGGCCCAAGCCAGGTCGCCGAGTGCGGGGCGGATCGCGACTTCACGATAACCGGGAGCGGTCGGCGTGACGCCGAGGATTTTCGCGGGGAGCAGCCACGCCGGTCCCGCCGACCACCCGTGGCAGTGGCTGCGGCCGGCGGCGACGATGTGGTCAATGCCGGGCTCGCGCCGGTCCACGATTTCCCAGGTCGTCGTGGCGCCGCTGCGGAGCATCTGGCCATAGTAGGAGCGCATTTCGTCCAATGCCTCGCGGGTGAGGCCGGCGTCGAGCCAGGCGTGCAGCAGATAGAATTCCATGAAGCCAGCCATGGGACGACGAACGGTGGGGTCGGATTGCAGCAGCGGATAGACCGCGCGCAATTCGCCCGGTGTGACGGCGCCGGCGAGCATCGCCGCGGCGTGGGCGTGCCAGCTGCGCGTAGCGATGGCGGAAAAATCGTCGCGGCAGGCGGCGCGCGCGGGATCGCCGAACGCGGCGGCGGCCTGCGGCAGGAGGGTGCGATGCTGCTGGCGGTAGTTTTCGGCGGTCGCGGTTTCGCCGAGGAGATCGGCGATCTTGGCACCGTCGGCGAAGGCGGCGGCGATCTGGTAGGCGAGGGCGGAGCGGCTGCCCCACCAGTCCTTGTCGTCGGGCTGGTTATCGGTGATGAAGGTTTTCGGGCTCTTCGTCACGGCGAGATCCACCTTGGCCAGAAAACCGAGCACGCCATGCACGACCGGGCCGAGCGAGGCGGCGAGCGCGGCATCGCCCGTGTGCAGCACATATTCCCAGACGCTGCAGACAAAGTCGGCGCAGTAGTTGTCGAGCACCCACTGGTGCAGGAAGCCCGGCGTGGCGAGGTCGCCGAGATAAGAGATGCGCGGATACAGATGGCCGCCGGCGAGGAGGGCCACGGCCGAGAGGCTGCCGTTCTCGTGCCGGCAATGGGCGAACATCTCCAGGCTGCGGCGGGCGAGCGCGGCGTCGCCGAACAGGTAATGCGCGCACAAGAACTCCACACGGTAGTCGCCGATCCAGAGCATGCCGTCGCGCTTGATGCCGTCCTCGTAAAATCCCTGCATGCACAGGCGGAGGGTGCGGCGGCTGATCTGCCACGCGTCGTTGAGGAGGGCGTCGGAACAGGAAAACGAGCCGAGGTCTCTGACGGGCGCGTGCTCGAGCATCATTTGCGCGCGCCGCAGGCGGAGTTTCCCCGGACCATGCACGAGGAGATGAACGAAGCGAAACGCCCGACGGCCTTGGTTGCGCGCGACCTGGGCGCCTGGTTGCAGGGTCAGGATATCGCGCGGCTGGTGATACCAGTGGTCCGGGGCGAACGGGTCCTTCACCAGCAGCGCCTCCTCGAGGTCTTCGCCCTCGATCATTTCCAAAGTGGTCGGGCCATCGGCCTCGACCGTGAGCTCGAGGACGCCGACCAGTTCCTCGCCGAAATCGAGCACCAGGCTCGCAGGCCCGGGGCCGGCAATGAACAGGGTCTCCCCGCCGGAGAGGCAGGCTCCGGGGTCAGTCACGCCGCGGGATTGCGTGACGGCGCGCGGCGCATATGGAGTGTAAACGAGCGCGGCGGGCGTGATGGCTGCAGGCATGAAAACGACGGCTAGCCCGGACATTTCATACTCAGACGTGCGAGATGTCCGCCCTGTCGGGCCGACTTCGTCGGGGCAAGCCGCGACCAAGTCGCTCCGCCCGCAGGGTGGACGGATATTTCGGTGGGGAAAGATAGCATTGGCATGAAATATCCGGGCTAGCAGAAAAGACGCGAACGGCGCACGGCCCGGCCCGAGCCAGCGCCGGTGACGCGAAAGATTCCACCGCCAAGACTCTCGGGCGGCTCGTCACTGCCGCGCGCGCTGGTGACAAAGAGTTGATCAAACTTCGGTCCGCCGAAGCAACACGAGGTCGGCCGCAACGTCGGGATGGCAAGTTCCCGGTCCACGGCTCCGTCCGGCTGATGGTGGACGAGGCGGCTGCCGTCCCAGCGCGCGGACCAGAAGCCGTCCGAAGTATCCACGCACAGGCCGTCGGGAATGCCGGCGGTGGGCGGCGCCTGGTGAATGAGGCGCTGGCGGGAGATTTCCCCGGATTCCACGTCGTAATCGAAGGCGAAAATCCGGTTGGTGGTGGAGCACGTCCAATAAAACGTGCGCAGGTCGGGCGAAAATCCCATGCCGTTCGATACGCCCGTGCCGCGAAAAAGCAGGCGGCTGCTGCCGTCGGGATCGAAGCGGATCACCCCGCCGGAAGATTCGTTCAACCCGATGGTGCCGGCGAACACGCGGCCGCGCGGGTCGGCGGTCACATCGTTGAAACGCTCCGCGCCCTCATCCTTGAACTTCAGCGTGCGCCCCACCTGGCCGTCGGCGCCGAGGCGCGCGATATCGTCGATGCGGAACAGCGCGAGCGCGCCATCGGCCTCGAGGGTGAAGCCGCCGACTTTGGGGCCTTGGTAGATGCGCCGGGTCTGGCCGGTCGCCTCGGACCACGCATGCACCTCGCCGGCGTCGATGTCCGTCCAGTAGAAGGTGCGCTTCGTTTCATCCCACAGCGGATTTTCACCGAGGGCGCAGTGACACGGGATCAGCAGGGTGACGTCAGGCATGATTAACTCTTATTTCCGAAAGAGCCGTTGGTCGAGGCCGCTGAGCGCGATGATTTCGCACTGGTTTCGGTCACTCCGCAAAGGTGGTCGCCGATGTCCCCATCGGCGATTAGCGTTGGTGTGCCCCTCGACGGGCTCGGGGTCCTGAGCTTGTCGAACGGAGAAACCGACGCCCACCCAATTGCCTCGTCCGGGCTTAGGCATGCGGTGGTGCTTACTCCAGCAGCCAACCACCATCGACGACGCAGTTGTGACCGGTCGACGCGCGGCTGGCGTCGCTCAGGTAGAACAGAATGTGATTCGCCACGTCGGCCGCGGAAATTTTCAGCGGCAGGGATTGCACGCTGGCGAGGTAGGCGAGGTGCTTCGCCGCCTTGGGGCCGACGAAATATTCCTTCACCTGGCGCTCGGTGAAAATCCAGCCCGGGGTGACGGTGTTGATGCGGATGCCCTCACAACCCAGCTCGCGGGCGAGCCCGGTGGTGAGACCGAGGATGCCGGCCTTGGTCACGGAGTAGATGGAGCGCTTCGGCACGCCGAGGCGGTAATTGATCGAGGAAACATTGACGATCGCCCGGCCGCGTCCCCGGCGCAGCAACGGCGCGCCGGCGCGGATCACCAGATAGTAGGCGCGCAGGTTGAGGTCCACGATCTCCTGCCACTTGCGCTCATCGCCGTCGGCGAGGGCGATCTTGGGATCGATGCCCGCGACGTTGACGATGCCGTCGAGGTGCGAGGTGGCGGCGCGAACCTGCTTAAAGAGCGACGTGAGCGACGTGACGCTGGACAGGTCGCACCGGAGGGAATGCAGGTTCTGGTGGCGGTAAGTCAGCGCCGATCGTGCAACGCCGAGCACCGTCGCGCCGTTGGCGAGCAAGGCCTCGGCGGTGGCCCGGCCGATGCCGGCTGAGGCGCCAGTGACGAGCACGACTTTGCCGGCGAGGTCCGGAAGGGATAGCGACGCCGCCGGTGCCGGGTGAAGTTTCGTCGTCATGGTTACATCCGGGCTTTGCAGACGCGCGTCTCGATTTCGACAATCTTCACACTTAGAGGCTGGGTGGCGGGATGGCGGAGGTCAAATCGCCAAACAAGGGCAACGGCAGGGGAACCGGACATCTTGGCGCGGGACTGTGACTTGTCGCGCCAGAGCTGGCGCACGGTCGGCCCAAAAGCGCCCGCCGCCCGGGCCAATCCCGGGCGCGCAGCTGGCGCGGCTTATGCGACGATAACAACCCCATGGATTCCAACAAACTCACCCAGATGTCGCGCCAGGCCGTCACCGACGCGCAGGCGCTGGCGCGCCGCCTCCAGCACAACGAGGTGGACACGTGGCACCTGCTATCGGCGTTGCTTGGCCAGGAGAACGGCATCGTGCCGGGCCTGCTCGACAAGATGACCATCACGCCCAGCGCGGTGCAGCTCGCCGTGGACCGCGAGCTGGAGCGGCTGCCGAAGGTTTCGGGCAATGTGGACACGTCGAAGGCTTACATCACCTCGGCGGTCAACGAGGTGCTGACCAAGGCGGAGGACGAGGCGAAGTCCCTGAAGGACGAGTATGTCTCCGTGGAACATTTGTTCCTCGGGCTGCTCGAAGTGGGCAAGCCGGACGCGCTGAAGAAACTTTTCAAGAGCTTCGGGCTCGATCGCGGGAAGCTGCTCAAGGCGCTGAAGGACATGCGCGGCAGCCAGCGTGTGACGACGGACAATCCGGAGGCCACTTACGCGGCATTGGAAAAATACGGCATCGACCTCGTGGCGCTCGCGCGGAAGGGTAAGATGGACCCCGTCATCGGCCGCGACGAGGAGATCCGCCGCACCATCCGCATCCTGTCGCGCAAGACCAAGAACAACCCCGTGCTCATCGGCGAACCCGGCGTGGGCAAGACCGCTATCGTCGAGGGCCTCGCCCAGCGCATCCTGCGCGGCGACGTGCCCGAGGGACTGAAGGACAAGATCATCTTCTCGCTCGACATGGGCGCGCTGGTGGCGGGCGCGAAGTATCGCGGCGAATTCGAGGAGCGGCTGAAGGCCGTGCTCAACGAGGTCAAGCAGGCCGAGGGGCGAATCATCCTGTTCATCGACGAGCTGCACAACATCGTCGGCGCGGGCAAGACCGAGGGCGCGATGGACGCGGGCAACCTGCTCAAGCCCATGCTCGCCCGCGGCGAACTGCACTGCATCGGCGCGACCACGCTCGACGAATACCGCAAGCACATCGAGAAGGACGCCGCGCTGGAGCGCCGCTTCCAGCCGGTGCTGGTGGACCAGCCGAGCGTCGAGGACGCGATCTCGATCCTGCGCGGGCTGAAGGAGCGCTTCGAGCTGCACCACGGCGTGCGCATCCAGGACAACGCGCTGGTCAGCGCCGTCATTCTTTCCAACCGCTACATTTCCGACCGCTTCCTGCCGGACAAGGCCATCGACCTCATTGACGAGGCCTGTGCGATGATCCGCACCGAGATGGACTCGATGCCGCAGGAGCTCGACGAGCTCACGCGCAAGGTCCTCCGGCTGGAGATCGAGGAGACCGCGCTCGCGAAGGAAAAGGACGACGCCAGCAAGCGCCGGCTCGAATCGCTGCGCAAGGAGCTGGCCGAGGCGCGCGAGAAGGCGAAGGGCATCAAGCTGCACTGGGAAAGGGAAAAAGGCTCGGTGGACAAGACCCGCAAGCTGCGCGAGGCCATCGAGCAGGCGCGGCTGGAAATGGAAAAAGCCGAGCGCGCCTACGACCTCAACAAGGTGGCGGAGCTGCGCCACGGCAAGCTCCCGCAAATGGAGGCCGAGTTGAAGAAACTCGAGAAAGCCGGCAACACCACGACACTGTTCAAGGAAGAGGTTTCCGAGGAGGAGATCGCCCAGGTCGTGTCCCAATGGAGCGGCGTGCCGGTCACGCGGCTGGTCGAGGGCGAGAAGGAAAAGCTCCTGCGCCTCGAGGAGGTGCTGCACCAGCGCGTCATCGGCCAGGATGAGGCGGTGACGCTGGTGACGGAGGCGATTTTGCGCGCGCGCAGCGGCATCAAGGATCCGCGCCGCCCGGTCGGCAGCTTCCTGTTTCTCGGGCCCACGGGTGTGGGCAAGACCGAACTCGCGAAGGCGCTCGCCGAAACGCTCTTCGACACCGAGGGAGCGATGGTGCGCATCGACATGTCGGAATACATGGAGAAGCACAGCGTCGCGCGGATGATCGGCGCGCCGCCGGGCTATGTCGGCTACGACGAGGGCGGGCAGCTCACCGAGGCGGTGCGGCGCAAGCCCTATGCCGTGATCCTGTTCGACGAAATCGAGAAGGCGCACCCCGACGTGTTCAACGTGTTGCTACAGGTGCTCGATGACGGCCGCATCACCGACTCGCAGGGCCGCACGGTGGATTTCAAGAACACGATCATCATCATGACCTCGAACCTCGGCTCGCGCTACCTGCTCGAGGGCGTCACGGGCGACACGATCCCGGAGAGCGTCCGCGAGAGCGTGATGGCGGAGCTGCGCAAGGCCTTCCGGCCGGAATTTCTCAACCGCATCGACGAGACGATCCTGTTCAAGCCGCTGACGCTGGAGGAGATCACGACGATCGTGGACCTGCTGCTCGCCGATCTGAACAAGCGCCTCGCCGACCGCCGGGTGACCGTGGCGCTTGACGCCAAGGCGAAGGAGTGGGCGGCCGAGAAGGGCTACGACCCGGTCTTCGGCGCGCGGCCGTTGAAGCGTTTCCTGCAGCGCAACATCGAGACGAAGCTCGCCCGCGCACTGATCAGCGGTGAGGTCGCCGAGGGTCGCGAGGTGAAGTTCACCGTCAAGGACGATACGCTGGTAATGAAGGGGTAACGGAACCCGGCCGCTTCATTCTGTCACGATTCCTGCTTAAACCTCGCTAATCGGCGGTCGAAACTGGGAAGATGCCGGACAACTTTGAACTTAACTCACCAGTGTGTCCCGCCGGGCGGGAGGGTTCCCCCTGAACGCCAAAAAATCCGCATGATCCGCCTCGTCGGCCTGAGGGCGGAATGTGCGCAAAAATCCGGCGGTTTTGCGCCGGAAAATCCCACGGATTCAGGAACTGGAAAGTGGGTCCGTTGGTCACGTCGGCCGTCCATGACCAACGCGAGAACAAGGATGCGGGGAATCAGGCTGGCCGTGCTATTCGGCCTGGTCGCCGGGGTCTTGTCGGCGGCGATCGAGCCCGCGACCGTGACCTTCGATTACGTGCGGGCGCTCGCAGAAGCGGACGTGACGGTGCCCTATCAAGCCCCGGGGGATGACCTGCCCGCGCGGTTGGGCGCGCTCACTTACGACGAATATCGCGACATTCGGTTCCGGCCGTCGGAGGCCTTGTGGCGCGACGACGGGCTGCCGTTCCAACTGCAGTTTTTCCATCGCGGCGGGCTGTTTCGCGACAAAGTGACCATCCGTGAGTTCAGCCCCACGCATGAACAGGTGATTCCATTTGTGCGTGATTTCTTCAGCTACGATCCGGCCACAGACGTGGGCAGGCTGCACTCGTCGCTGGGTTATGCCGGGTTCCGCGTCCATACGCCGCTTAACCGGCCAGAGCTTTACGACGAGGTGATCGCTTTTCTGGGCGCCAGTTATTTCCGGGCCATCGGGTCGCAGCAGGTTTACGGCCTGTCGAGCCGCGGGCTCGCCCTCAACTGCGGGTTGCCGGACCAACCGGAGGAGTTTCCCCGCTTCACCGATTTTTGGGTGGGCAAGCCGGCGGCAGGCGACACGGCGCTCACTATTTATGCCCTGCTGAAGGGGCCGAGCGTGACGGGCGCGTACGAGTTTGTGGTGCGGCCCGGCAAGGCGACCATGGTGGATGTCCGGACGGAGCTGATTTTCCGCCGGGAGGTGACCCTGCCGGGCGTGGCTCCGCTTACGAGCATGTTTTGGTATGGGGAAAACTCCGTCCGGCCCGCGGGCCAGCTAAGGCAGGAAGTCCACGACTCCGATGGGCTCATGGTGCAGGACGCCACGGGCGTCCGCATCTGGCAGCCGCTGCATAATCCGGCCGCGCCCGAGTTTGCGGTCACGCCCATGCAGAAGCTCGCGCGCTTTGGCCTGATGCAACGCGACCGCCGGATCACAAGCTACGAGGACCTTGAGGCGCACTATGAGCAGCGGCCCTCGGCCTGGATCGAGCCGCAGGGTGCTTGGGGTGACGGATCCATCCGGTTGGTTCAGCTGCCCGCGAGCACCGAATATGGGGACAATATCGTGGCCTTCTGGGTGCCGGCCGCCAGTCCCATCGTCGGGCGTCCCTTGCAGTTCGGCTATCGTATTGTCTGGTCGCTCGGTGAGCCGCCCAGCGACGGATTCGCTCGCGTTGTGAACACCCATGAGGGGGATTTGCCCAACGTGGCGCACGGCCGGTTGTTTTGGGTAGATTTCGCGGATGAAAACTTCGCGGCTCGCGACGCGTCTGCGCTGGAGGCGGAAATTGAAGTCAGCGAGGGCGGGCGCGTGCGGCATCACGCGATCAGCCCGTATCCACAAATCGGCGGATGGCGCGTGGCGATCGAGACCGACGCAGTCCAAGCCGGACAAACCATCAGCATCCAATGCCGGCTGCGCGCTGGCGCACAGCCCATCAGCGAAACATGGTCCTACGAATGGAAGCCGTGAACGCCCAACCTATCATGCTCCCGCCGGTCCGGTCAGAGGCCGCGTGGTCGGCCGCCGCGGAGCGCGTCGAACGCTATCTGCGGGCGCTTCGCTTGGCCGGCCCCAAGCAAGTTTCCCGACTGGCGGCCGATATTGTCGGAATCGCCCAGGCTAAGCAGCGGCCGGGAGTTGATCCCGTGACGATGGCGATGGAAACCATGGACGCCTGCATGGGCGCCTGGTTTGCGCGCCTGCTTCCCGCCGGCGAGGCGGGTGGCGCGCAGCTGCTCACTCGTGGCCGCCTGGCCCTGATAATGGGCGAAGTGCCAGCCCGCGGGCCGGCGTATTTCCTGCGCGAAAGCGCGGTGCCGGCGGAGCTCGTCCGGGTTATGCGCGAGGCTGACTTGGGGCGTGCGCCGGAAATTCGCTTCAGCAACATGGCGCCGCGGCCGGTCGCGGCGCCGGCCGCGGCCATCAGCCGGCTGAGATGGCAGCTGTCGTACCGCTGGCCGTTCCTGCGCATCGTGACCGGCTGGATGGTGGTACTCTCGCTGCTCGGCGCCACGCTCGCCGCCGGCCGGTAGAAAGACGGCCGATGCATCTCCAGAACTTTGACCCGGCGCAATTCGACCCGGGTATCGCCCTTAAGCGCCGCGCGTTCGTGGGCGTGATGGTGCTGCTGTTCACGACTCCCGCCGTGGTGCTGATGGCCGACCTCCACCTGCGGACGGGTTACGACGGGTGGAAGCTCGCGCATCTGGTGATCTTCGCGGTGCTGTTCGGGTTGCTGGCCTTGGGCGCCCTGCAAGCGCTCCTGGGATTCATCCTGCGACGGCAGGGTGGGGATGCCTGCCGGATTTCCGCGAGCGTGGACTGGGCGGAGGACAACGCGCCGCTCCGGGTGCGCACGGCGGTGGTCATGCCGATCTGCAACGAGGATGCGGGCCGGGTGATGGAAGGCGTGCGAGTGATCTACGCGTCGCTTGAGGCGGACGGCCGGCTGCCGGAGTTTGATTTTTTCGTGCTCAGTGATTCGAGCGATCCCAACTGCTGGGTGGCGGAGGAAGTGGCCTGGGCCGGACTGGTGCGCGAACTCGGCGCGGCCGGTCGCCTTTTCTACCGCAAGCGCCGCGTCAACACGAACAATAAGGCGGGCAACATCGCGGACTTTTGCCGGCGCTGGGGCAGCCACTACCGCTACATGGTGGTGCTGGATGCGGACAGCATCATGACGGGCGGCGCCATCGTGGCCCTGACGCGGATGATGGAGCGCAACCCCGGCGTGGGTCTCATCCAGGCCGTCCCGCGGCTGGTGAATGGCGAGGCGATTTTCGCCCGGTTGCAGCAGTTCGGCAGCCGCCTGTACGGCCCGGTGTTCATCGCGGGCATCAATTACTGGCAACTCGGCGAGGCGAATTACTGGGGCCATAATGCCATTATTCGCGTGGCTCCGTTCATCAAGCACTGCTCGCTACCCGACTTGCCTGGCGAGGGTCCGTTTGGCGGGCATATCATGAGCCATGACTTTGTGGAGGCGGCGCTCATGCGGCGCGCCGGATGGCAGGTGTGGCTGGCCGCCGACGTGGAAGGCAGTTTCGAAGAGTGCCCGGCGAACCTGATCGATTTTGCCAAACGCGACCGCCGCTGGCTGCAGGGCAACCTCCAGCATGCCCGACTGGTGGTGGCGCCGGGATTTCATCCGCTCAGCCGGCTGCATTTTTTGCTCGGCATCCTGTCGTACCTGGCCTCGCCCCTCTGGCTGGCCTTCCTGGTTCTTTCGACGACGATCGCCTGGCGCTTCAAGGCGACCGGCCTCACGCCGCTCCCGACGGACAGTTTTGCGGATCATGTGACCTGGCGGTTTGCAACGGAGGCGGTGCTGCTGCTCAGCCTGACCCTGGGGCTGCTGTTTCTCCCCAAGATCCTTGCGCTGCTGGACCTGCGATCGCGCCCGGCGGAGGTCGCGGCCTTCGGCGGGTGGACGCGGCTGGTCGCCGGGATTGTGATGGAGACGGTTTTGTTCACGCTGCTCGCGCCGGTGCTGATGCTTTTTCACACCAAGTTCATTGTGCTGACGCTCTGCCGGCGCAGCGTGGGCTGGAAGCCGCAGCGCCGCGGTCGTGACGGCGAGTCCGACTGGCGGGAGAGCGGGTTCACGCACGCGGGGCACACCGCGCTGGGCGTGGCCTGGCTGGCCCTGGCCTGGTGGATCAATCCGATGTTGGCTGTGTGGATGTCGCCGATCCTGGCCGGGTTTGTCCTGTCGATCCCCATGTCGTTTTTCACCGGTTGCGTGGCTCCCGGGCTGGCCTTGAAACGGGCGCATTTTTTGCTGACCCCGGAGGAGAGCAATTCGCCGTCGGAGCTGGTCCGGCTCGACAAGCGCATGCGCCGACGGAATCGAAGGCGCGCCCCGGTGCAGACGGCGGATGACGGGCTGCTGGAGGCGGTGACCGATCCTTACGTCAACGCCATCCACCTCTCGCAGCTGCGCGCCAAGGAGAGGCCCACGCCGGCGAACGTGATGCGGTTTGCGGATCTGCGCGCGCGGCTGCTGCGCGAAGGCCCGGCGGCGCTCGCGCCCCGCGACAAGCTGGCCCTCCTGCTCGATGCCGATTCGATGAGCCGGCTCCACCGGGAGCTCTGGTCCGCGCCGGCGACGGAGCTCGCGGCCAGCTGGCGCGACGCGCTCGAGCGTCAGCCCGGGGACGGTGAGATGGAATTCAGCGTCAATGATGGTGTGCTGGTGATGAAGTAAAGGCAGGGCGCGTTACTTGTCCGCCGTAGCCTCGGCGAAGGAGGATCCCTAACGCGCCGGTTGGACGCGGTCGGAGCCGACCGCGGCGGGTTAGGGCTAACCCGCCCAACCTTTTCTGCTTTGCGCTCCGGTGCGTTTGCGCGAGCCTTCCCGTTGCATGTCCGAGCCCATCCGCTACTACGATCGCTATAAGCAGTCCGTCGAGACCGAGCGCGTCTACGGCGAAAAGTGGCTGCGCTGGGCCTATGAAAACCCCGCGGGGCGCCTGGTGGTCTGGCTGTTCGCGCGGCGGGTGTGGTTTTCCAAGTGGTATGGCTGGAAGATGAACAAGCGCGCGAGCGCGATGCGGATCATCCCCTTCATCGCGAACTATGACATCGATGTGGATGAATTCGCCAAATCGGCCTTCGACTACAAGACCTTCAACGAGTTCTTCTACCGCGCGCTGAAGCCCGAGGTGCGCCCCATCGCACCCGGCGGGCACGTGGCGGTGTTGCCCGCGGACGGGCGCCATCTGGCGTTTCCCGACGTGGACGCGGCGGACGGGTTTTACGTGAAGGGCGCAAAATTCTCCCTCGCGGAGTTGCTCGGGGATGCCGCGCTGGCGAGCGCGTTCGCGGGCGGGGCCATGCTCATTTCGCGGCTGTGTCCGGTGGATTATCATCGCTTCCATTTCCCGGTGGACGGCACGCCGAGAGCGCCGCGACTGATCAACGGCTGGCTCTACTCCGTCAGCCCGGTCGCGCTCCGGCGCAATATTCGTTACCTGGTGGAGAATAAGCGCGAGCTCACACTGATCGATTCGCCCCAGTTCGGCTCCATGGCGATGATCGAGGTAGGCGCGACCAATGTCGGCGCCATCATGCAGACGCACTGGGACATTCAGGGCGGAAAGCCCGCGGCCAAAGGCGCGGAGAAGGGCCTGTTCGCCTTCGGCGGCTCCTGTGTGATCACGCTGTTTCAAGCCGGTCGCATCCGGTTCGACGAGGACCTCGTCGCGCAAAGCGCTGCGTGCATGGAGATCTACGCCCGCATGGGCGACCGGCTGGGCGAGGCGATCTAAAAGGCTTAAGGCTATGGGCGATAGGCGATAGGCCAGTCATTTTCAATCGGCTGCGTGCCGGATTGATTCCCCGCTTGCCTCGGGCAATCGGAAATCGGCATTCTTCCCTCGGAAATCCCTTCGCCCGGGTGGTGGAATTGGCAGACACGACGGTCTTAGAAGCCGTTGCCGAAAGGCTTGCAGGTTCGAGTCCTGTCCTGGGCACTCTACTTCGCTTCCCGAGGAAGCCTCGAAGAGCAGGCCATCCATCGCTCGCACTTTGGTGGGCGGGCTGGACGCGGAGCCCAAGACCTGCCTGATAGGTGATCATGCCAAACCCTGAGGCCCCGCCTGCCATTCTCGCCACGGCGGTCGTGCCGTGGACGGAACGCTACGAATTCGACGAGGCCACGTTCTGCCGGGAGGTGCAGACGATTGCGCGCACGCTGACGCGGCACATCTACATCTTTGGCACGGCGGGAGAGGGCCATGCGGTGACCGAGCGGCAATTCGACCAGATCACCCAGGCCTTCTGGTCCAGCGCGCAGGAGTGCGGCGTCTCGCCGATGGTGGGCCTCATCTCGCTCTCGCTCCCCACGATCGTCGAGCGCATCGAACGGTGCCGCGCGCTCGGCTTTCGTACGTTCCAGTTGTCGCTGCCGTCGTGGGGCGCGCTCAACGACCGCGAGCTCGATGCTTTCTTTGCCGAGACGTGCGGACGATTCCCCGACTGCCAGTTTCACCACTACAATCTGCTCCGGACGAAGCGCCTGCTCACCTCCGTGGACTATCGCCGGCTGGCGGCGGCGCATCCCAACTTCATCGCGGTCAAGGCGGGCGCCAGCGATCCCGCGATCGTGGCCGATCTGCTGACGGTGTCGGCGCGCCTGCGGTTCTATTTCACCGAGCTCGGATATGTCATCGCCCGACGCACGCACGAGGTCGGGTTCCTGATCTCGCTCGCTTCAATCAATCCGACGCGGGCCAAGGCGTTTGTGGCGGGCGACGACGCCCGGCGGGCCGCCGACCTGGTGGAGCTCAAGGCGCTGCTCGCGACGCTGATGGAGCTTTCGGCGGGCCGCTTTCACATGGACAGCGCCTACGACAAGATGCTGTTCCGCGTGGCCGACCCGAAGTTTCCGTTGCGCCTGCTGCCGCCCTACATCAGCGCTACCGAAGAGGATTTTGCCCGTTTCCTGGCCGCGATCCCCGCTGGTTGGCGGCTTGATTCCTCCTCCACACCCGGCCTCGCTTAGGCGGGTTTGCAAAAACTGCATTGTCATTCTGAACGAAGTGAAGAATCCAGTTGGATGAAATCGAAGCACGCGGCGAACGCTCACTGGATTCTTCGCTACGCTCAGAATGACATGTTGGGGAAGCCCGTTTCGCAAACGCGCCTAAACAACCGCAACTTACATCACCCATGAAACAGAAACTGGATCTTGACGCCCTGCGCGCTCGCTACGACGGGGACGGGTTTGTCATTGTCCGCGGGCTGTTCACGCCCGAGGCCTTGCGCGAGCTGCAAACCCAGCTCGACCGCTATGTCCGGGAAGTGGTGCCGACGCTGCCGAAGGACGCGGCGTTTTTCGACGACTACGCGAAGCCCGAGACCCTGCGCAAAATGCAGTCACTGGATAAGCACGATCCCTGGTTCGCCCGATTCAGGCTGGAGGGGCCGCAGGTCCCCGTGCTCGAGCATTTCCTCCGGGATAAATTCAGCCCGCAGGGCATCGAGTGGTTCGACAAGCTGCCCTACGACACGCAGGCGACGCCGGCGCACCAGGACGGATTTTATTGGTGCCGGAAACCCAACGTGGCCTGCGCGCTCTGGATCGCGCTGGACCCGGTGGACCGGGCCAACGGCTGCCTGTGGTATGCGCGCGGTTCGCACAAAGGCGGCATCCGGCCCCACGCGGGGAGCGGCGTGCTGGGCTTCAGCCAAGGCCTGCAGAATTTTGACCCGGGCACGGTGGATGGCGTGCCGATCGAACTCTCGCCGGGTGATGCGGTGGTGCACTCCTCCGCCACGATTCATTGGACGGAGATCAACCGCACGCCGCGCCACCGCCGGGCGATGGCCACTTTCGGCTTTGGCGCATCGACGGTCCGGGACGAGGAAGCCTTCGCGCGCTACAAGGAAAGCCTGAAGCTGCAGCTGGAGAAGCGGGGCATTCCCGTGACGAGCTAGCTCTCCGGCATGAAAATCATTGATGTTCGCACGACCCTGCTGACGGGTCCCTGCACCAACGACCCCTTCATCCGCGAGGCGCGCAAGCTGCGCAGCGCGGCGTTCATCGAGGTCCTCACCGACGGACCGCACACCGGCATCGGGGAAACGTATGCCGGCTATTTCTGTCCCGAGGCGGTGCCCGCCATCGTCGATTTTTTCCGCCCCGTCCTCATCGGCCAGACCGTCGATGACATTCCCGAACTGTGGCGCCGGATGTATCACTGCGGAAACTTTTGGTGCCGCGTCGGCCTGGGCGTGACGGTGCTGAACGGCATCGAGGCGGCGCTGTGGGATTTGAAGGGCAAGCTGCTCGGCCAGCCCGTGCACGCGTTGCTGGGCGGAAGCAAACATGTCCGCCTGCCGGCGTATGCGACGGGCGGGCCGAGCAATTATCCGCAGGACCGGCTGGCGAAAAAAATCGACCACTATTTCTCGCTGGGCTTCCGCGGCCTCAAGGTCGCGACCGGCAGCATGTCGCCGGACAAGGGCTGGTATACGCCGATGACACCCAACGACGCGGCCGAGTTCGAGGCGGACAAGCTGGCGTTCATGCGGTCGCACACCGGTCCCGACGCCTGGCTGATGCTGGACGGGCACATGGGCAACAGCCCGGGTGCGACGTGGACCCTGGAAATCGCGATCGCGGCGGCGAAGGCGGTGGAGCCCTACAACCTGTTTTTCTTCGAGGAGCCATTGCACTACACCGACCCGTGGGGCTACGCGGAACTCTGCCGGGCGACGACGGTGCCAATCGCAGGCGGAGAGTGTCTCACCGCCGCGTATGAGTGGCGGGTGTTTGCCGAGCAGGATTCCTTCGACATCGGCCAGCCGGACGCGTCGTACACTGGTGGCCTGGGCGAATTCATGAAGGTGGCGAAGATGATGGCGAATCGCGGGCGCAAGATCGCGACGCACGCCTGGGGCGCCGGCGGCTCGTTGATGCAAAATATCCACGCGGGATTTGCCGCCGCCAATACGTGCATCCTCGAAATCGCGCCAGACTACGCCGGGCTGCACTCCGAGGTGATCGACGGCGGGCTGGTGATGAAGGATGGCTATGTGCTGCCGCCCGACCGGCCGGGTTTTGGCGTGGTGCTGACCGACGACATCAAGCGGCGCTATCCCTTCAAGCCGGGCAGCGGTGAGTTCAACAGCGTGCCCGGGAAAATCCTGACGGACTGAGATGAAGCTGCTCATTGATGTGCCGGTGGAGCCGGCGGTCCTGGCTGCGCTGCAGCAGTCCGGGCGGTTCACGCTCGACTGCCTCTCGCCGCCGGCGGAGACGAAGCGGCCGCTGGATCCGGCCCGCGTGCGCGACGCGGAAGTGCTGTTCTGCACCTTCCCGCCGGAGAATTTTGCGGATCTGCGCGCGCTGAAGTGGATTCAGCTGGCCTCGACCAGTTACACCCAGTTGTTCGGCCTCGAATTGGCGGCGCGCGGCATTCGCGCCACGAATTGCCGGGGCTGCTTCGACGTGCCGATTGCCGAGTGGGCCATCGCCATGATGGTGAATCTGGCGCGCGATCTCCGGCAGATGATGCGCAACCAGGACGCCGCGGTGTGGGACCGCAGCGCGATCTTCCAGCGGGAAATTCGCGGGATGACGGTGGGACTCTGGGGCTACGGCGGGATCGGCCGGGAGACTGCCCGGCTGGCCCGCCAGCTGGGCCTGCGCGTGCACGTGCTGACGCGCCACGGCGTCGGCCCGCGGGAAAACGTCTATGTTGTTCCGGGCACCGGCGACCCGGCGGGCGTGTTGCCGGATCGCGTGTTTCGGGCCGGCGAGGAAAGGGAATTCCTGGCGGGGCTCGATTTTCTGGTGATCGCGTTGCCCCTGACTAAGGCGACCGAGGGCCTGATCGGCGAGCGCGAGCTGCAGGCGCTGCCGCGCACGGCGTATGTGCTCAATCCTGCGCGCGGCCCGATCATCCGGCAGGAGGCCCTGCTGCGGGCGTTGCGCGAAAAGTGGATCGCGGGCGCGGCGCTCGACACGCACTACGCCTATCCGATGCCGCCGGACCATCCGTTGTGGAAGTTTCCCAATGTCATTTTCACCCCGCACATCTCGGGTTCCAGCCTGAGTCCGAAATTCACCCCGCGGCTGTGGGAAATCTTCGCGCGCAACCTGGAGCGCTACACGGGCGGCCAGCCGCTGCTGAACGAACTCACCCCGTCGCAGCTGGCCGGGGCTTGATGAACCACAGCAGCACGGCGCAGACCGCGATCGTGAGGGCGCCGAACTGAAATACGTGGCTGATGTTGACGTGGGCGTCGCGCAGCATGCCACCGGCGTAGATCGTCGCCCCGCCGACAATGCAGGCCAGGAAGTTCAACACGCCGAAGCCGGTGGCCCGGTAGCGCGGGTCGGCGATCAGGCAGAGAATGGGCATCATGTTCGCATCGACGAAGGTGCGGGCGAGTCCGTAGCACACGAGCGCGCCCAGCGTGAGCGCGAGCAAGGGGGTGCTGGAGGCGAGCAGGATGGCGGGCGCGGCCACGCTGAGCCCGATCACGGGAACGAGGATGCGGGCGCGCTCGTTGGTCGGGCTCCAGCGGTCCGCCCAGGCGCCGCCGATCAACATGCCCACCAAACTGGCAAAGTTAATGAAGCCGGTGGCATACAGTCCGGCGGTCCCCTGCGGGAGATGAAACTGCTCGTTCAGGTAGGTGGGCATCCAGCCGGCGACGGCCCAGCCGCCCACCCCGAGCAGTCCCCAAAAACCCAGGGCAAGAATGAAGGCGCGCTGACTAAAGAGACTGGCGATCGCCTCGCCGAAGTGAATGCGGGGAAGGATCACCGGGGCCGCTCCGTCCGATTGCGGATCCGGCGGCGGTCCGCGCAACAGGACCAGAATCACGAAGGAGTAGCCGATGCCGACGAGCCCGAAGAAATCGAAGGCAAACGCCCAGCCGTGACGTTCCGCCAGCCAGCCGCCGAGTCCGCCCAACGCGGAGCCGACCACCACGCCGCTGAGATGGACGCCGGTCGCGAAGGAACGGGTGGGGCCGCGATGATAATCCGCGATCAACGCCAGGGCCGCCGGGATGTAGCACGCCTCGCTCAGCCCCATCAGCGCCCGCGTCAGCAACAGTTGGTCATAGGTTTTCGCGTGTCCGGTAAGCCAGGTGATGAAGGACCAGAGAAAAAGGCTCCCGATGATCACGCGGCTGCGGTTAAACCGATCGGCGAGGTAACCCGCGAAGGGACTGAGCACGGCGTAAACCAGCAGGAAGACGGTGGTCAACAGGCCGAATTGCGCCTCGGTCATCGGAATCGCCTCTTTGATGGAGAGGCGCATGGTGGTGATCATCACCCGGTCCAGATAGTTGAGCAGGCCGACGATCCAAAGCAGGCCGACGATCAGCCACGCGCGGGCGGGCAGTTTGTAATCGGACGTCATGGCGGGCGGCGCTTATTGGGTCCGCCCGCGAGCCTCGACGCGCCAGGTGTCCACGGGGAGCCCGCCCTCGGTCACAACCACGGTGTCCGTCAGGTTGACCACCGTGCAGACATGCGCCGGGGTGAAAATGATGCGTTCGCCGATCTGCAGCGCATCGACCGCGCTGCCGCGCACGTAACCGTGCTCCTCGTTCACCCGGACAACGGCCAGGTCCCGGCCGTCCGTCGCCAGCGCCGAAATCCCATCGGGCGTGCGATCCGAGGAAAACGTTTTCGAACCCGCGTCAATCAGCGCGAGCCCGGCCTCCGGCTTGTCGACCACCGTCGCCATCACGTGCAGCACGACGGCCCCGGCCGCCATGACCCCCGTCGTTTGCGTGAGGGACAAATCGCCAAACACATAGGCACCGGGACGAACCGCCTGCACGCGCCCCGCGCTCGCCTGGGCGATGAGCCGGGCGCTCACGCTGCAGCCCGGCCAGATGGCGAGAGCGGGGTCGATCGCATCGCGCAAAGCGCCCATCTGTTCAATCAGCTCCGCGGCGCGCGCCGGCACCTGGTCGCGGGGAAGGCCATAAAAGTGACCCTCGTGGGTGTAGAACCCGCGGAACTCCAGCTGGGCGCAGCGGGCGAGTCGCACGGCGATCCGGTTGGCGGAGGCCGCGTCACGCACGCCTTCGCGGCCAAGCCCGGAGTCCACCGCCATCATCACGCCGAGTTGCCGGCCTGCCGCCGCGGCAACGCGCATGAGCGCCTCGGCGTGGGCCTCGCTTGTGACCGCCACGCGAAAATCGTCGAGCTGGTCCGCCAGCGCGGCAATCCGCGCCGCTTGGCCGGGATCCACGAGGGAATGGGCCACGAATATACTCCGCGCGCCCGACGGCAGCATCGCCTCGGCCTCGCCGAGCTTGGCGCACGTCAGGCCGCGCGCCCCGGCCGCGAGCTGCTGGCGGGCGACGGCGACCATCTTGTGCGTCTTGATGTGCGGCCGCAGTTCGACGCCGTGCTGGTCGCACAGCGCCTGCATCTCGCGAATGTTGGCGGTCAGCCTGGCCCGGTCCACGAGCACGGCAGGGGTGGCAAGCGTGGCCAGCGTCGACATGGTGGTCACATCCGGCCGATTTGTCCGAGGGTCAACCCGCCGTCCACCGCGAGGATCTGGCCGGTGATGTAACGGGCGGCCGGAGACAGCAGAAAGACCGCGGCGCCGGCGCAATCGTCCGGTTCGCCCAGTCGGCCCAGCAGGATTTTCTTTTCGTAGTGCCGGAGCTTGGCCGCGTCATTCAGACCGGCCATGAGCGGCGTGCGGATGAGCCCGGGCGCAATGCCGTTCACCCGGATGTGGTGCGCGGCCAGCGACTGGGCCAGCGTGCGGGTCAGCATGACCATCGCGCCCTTCGAGACATCATAGGCGGTGGAGTCCTCCTCGGGCTGGAAGCCATTCGTCGAGCAGGTCGTGACGATGGCTCCGGGCCGCTTGCGGGCGACGAGCTCGCGGGCGAAGGCCTGCGCGGTGAAATAGCTGGCGCGCACATTCAGGTTGAAGGTCTTTTCCCACCGCTCGGGATTCATCTCGAGGAACGGCACGTCGAAGAAACTCCCGGCATTGCAGACGAGCAGGTTGAGCGTGGGGCGCTGGGCAAAGGCCGCGCTGACCAGACGGGCTGGCGCCGCGGGATCGAGCAGATCCTCCGCGAGGTAGGTCGAGCCGGGTGGTATCGCCGGCGCGCCCGCGTCCTTGCCGTGAAACACGACCTGGGCGCCGGCGCGGTGCAGGCCGTGCGCGATGGCCAGGCCGATTCCCTGCGAGGAACCGGTGACAAGGGCGGTGCTACCCGCGAGCGAGAAGGGTTGCATTTTTCAATTGGAGCAGGGCGAGCAGGTTGTCGTGCGCGACGGCCTGCTGGAGTTTGGCGGGCAGGGCGTGGAGGCAGGCGACTTCCTCGGCGTAGGTGCTGCGCAGCGAGTAGTCCTTGTCCACGTAACTTTGGAACGGCGAGTCGGAACCCCAGATGAACTTCGCCGGATACTCCGCGGCGAGGGCCTGCATCACCGCGGTCGGGTTGCGGTAGTCGGCGTCGAAGCGGCGGGCCAGCGGGGCGACATTGGGAAATCCGCGAACCACGCTCTCACAATGAATCCGATGCGCGGAGCAGTCGAACCACGTGTTGGGCAGCTCCGCGACCCGGTCGAGGCACTCGCGATCATACCGGCACGAGTGGGCGAGGCAGAAGCGGACGTGCGGCGTGGCCTCGGCCACCTTGAGGATGTCGCGGGCCTGCGACCAGGTGTCCTCGGGCGCGACGCTCGAGTGAATCGGGAAAGGCAGGTCGAATTCAGCGGCGAGCTCGAGAAAGCCGCGGCCTTCGCGGAGCAGCGCGTTGACATCGGACTTGATGACGGTGGCCTGGATTTTCAGGCCGTAGAAGGGAAAGCGGGCGTGCAGCTCGCGCAGTTTCTTGATCTGCGCCGCCGGCTCCCGCAGTGGGTCCAGAATGGCGAACGGCAGCGTCAGTCGCCCGAGATCCGGGTAGAGTTCGTAGATTTCCCGCAGCATCCGCTCGTTCTCGAAGGCATACGGCACGGCCTCGCACCCGCCCGGGACCAGCCTGGCCTGGCGCATGGCCGGCACGTCGAACGTGAGGTTCGACACCATCGGGAACACGACCCAGCGATCGATGCCGCAATGCCGGCCCTCGGTGACCATCGCGGGCAGATCCTGCGCGTAGGGATGGTAGCCGTTGAGGTAGAAAAACAAATCCACTCCGAGGTGGTTGTGGCAGTCGATAAGCACAGGACCGTTCGGGGTTGCCCGCCAATACGCGTCAGCCGGGAGGGTGAAGCAACGTCAAAACGTGAGCTTGGCGGACGCGGTCCGGCCGCTTCATGCTCTCGGCCCAGTCCCGCCGGCTGCGTCGCCTTCGCTTCCCCACCATGCCCTACACCTTTGCCAAATCCTCGGCGCTCTTTGCGCGGGCCCAACGCAGCATTGCGGCCGGCGTCAACAGCGGGATCCGCAAGCTGGAGGCGCCGGTGCCACTCTATTTTGCCCGGGGCAGCGGCCCGAATCTCTGGGACGTGGACGGCAACCACTACCTCGATTTTCAGCTGGGGCAGGGTGCGCTGTTCTACGGCCATGCTCCGGCCGGGATGGCCGACGCGCTGGCCGCGCAGGCGCGGCTGGGCACGCACTGGGCGGCGCAATGCGAACTCGAGCTCGAGGTGGCGGAGCGGCTGCAGGCGATGATCCCGTCGGCCGAGCTGGTGCGGTTCAGCAACTCGGCGACGGAGGCGGTGCTGACGGCTTTCCGCCTCGCGCGCGCCCACACGGGCAAAAAATTAATCCTCAAGTTTGAGGGCCACTATCACGGCTGGTCGGACGAGGGCCTGGTGGGCTTCGCCAATCCGCCCGACCAATGGGGCGACGCGGCCACCCCCGCGCGCACGCACCCCAGCCAGGGTGTGATCCCGGAGGTGCTGGAGCAGTTCGTGGTGGCACGCTGGAATGATCCCGAGCATCTGCGCCGCCGGGCGGATGGATTTCGCGGCCAAATCGCAGCCATCGTGTTTGAACCCGCGCTGTGCAACACGTGCTGCATCGAGCCGGTCCCGGGCCTGATGAAGACCATCCGCGAACTCTGCGATCGCGATGGCATGCTGATGATTTCGGACGAAACGATCACGGGTTTCCGTTTCGGCGCGTCCTGCGCACAGGGCTATTACGGTTTTCGTCCCGACCTGACGATCTTGGGCAAGGCCATTGGCGGCGGGACGCCGTTCGCCGCCTTGGCGGGCACCCGGGCGGCCATGGCGAAGATCCTCTCCGGCGAAGTGATTCATGCCGGCACGTTGAACGGCAATCCGCTCTGCCTGGCCGCAAGCAGGTGGTGCCTCGACCAGATGAAAGCGTTGGGCGCGGCGCATCCGGCCGGCATCCAGAAACTCGGGCAGCGTCTCATTGCCGGCCTCACGGCGCTGGCGCAGAAGCACGGCGTGCCGCTCCGGCCGCAGGGGCCGGGGCTGATTTTCCACACGGTGATGCTGAAGCCGGGTGCGACGGAGGGCGCCGTGAACGACTACCGCGACTATGTGCGCCGGCACGATGCAGCCCGTTGGGCGCATTTGCGGCGCTGCCTGCTGGAGGAGGGCGTGCGGGCGATCGAGCGCGGGATCTGGTCGATCAGCCTGGCGCACGCGGAAACTGACATTGACGAGGCGCTGATCCGGTCGGCCCGGGCGTTTCGACGGCACGCGGCGGAGTGGACGCCGCCCGCCGGCTAGTCCCAGCCCGCCCGATCCTGCGCGCCCCGGTGATGAAGCCTCGCATTCTCTTCGGCGGACTCTTCCACGAGACGCACACGTTTCTGGCCGAGCCGACCCGCTGGGCGGATTTCGAGGTCACGCGGGATGCGGCCGTGCTGGCCAAAGAAGGCGACGAGTCGCCGACCGCCGGTTTCCTCGAGGAAGCGCGCCGTTTCGGCTGGGAGGCGGTGCCGACGCTTGACGCGCGCGCGATGCCAAGCGGTCCGGTGGAGGATGAGGCGTTCGAGCAATTCTGGGCGGAATTCGAGCAGCGGGCGCGCCCCGCGCTGGCGGCCGGGGTCGACGCGATTTTTCTGCTGCTGCACGGAGCGATGGCGACCCGGTCGGTCGAGGACGTCGAGGGCGAGTTGCTGGCGCGCGTGCGCGCGCTGCCGGGCGCAGGGACGTTGCCGCTCTTTGGGGTGCTGGACCTGCACGGCAATGTGACCGCACGCATGTGCGCCCATGCCAATGGCCTCGTGGCTTATCGCCGGAATCCGCACACCGACGCCAAGGCGACGGCGATGCGGGCCGCGGGCTTGCTCCAGCGCTGCCTGACCTCTGGCCGCGTGCCCCGGATGAACTGGTGCCGGGTGCCCGTGCTGTGGGCGCCTCCGGGCACTGGGACCCAGTCCGATCCCATGCTTTCGCTTATCGGCCTGGCCGGGCAGACCGAGAAGGACGATCCGGCGGTCTGGGCCTACAATGTGATGGCCGGATTTTCCTTCGCGGACACGACCGAGTCGGGCGTGACCCTCGCCACCATATCCGACGCCGGACCGGACCGCGTGCGTCCCCATCTCGAGGCGGGAGCACGCCTCGCGTGGAAACTGCGCGAGCAAGGCGTCGTGAATTATCCTGCGGTGGAGGAAGTCCTGTCGCGAATCGGCGCGGCGCCGAACGGCCCCGTGCTCCTCGTCGAGCCGGCGGACAACATCGGGGCGGGCGCGCCGGGCGACGGCACGGGCATACTGCGGGCGATGCTCGCGCACCGGGTCACGTGCGGGCTGGTTGCGATCAATGACCCGCAGGCCGTCAGCCGGCTGGCAGGGGTCGTGATCGGCAGCACGACCGGGCTGGCAATTGGCGGGCGTGGCTGGCAGCTCGATCCGGGGCCCGTTGAGCTCGAACTGACCCTGGTTTCGCGCAGCGATGGCGCGTTCCAGCTCGAGGATGTGCACAGCCATCTGGCCTCCATGAGCGGGACGCATATCGAAATGGGCCCCTGCGCGGTGGTCTGCCACGCCGGCCTCACGATCCTGCTCACCAGCCGCAAGACCCCGCCGTTTGACCTCGGCCAGTATCGCAGTCAGGGCATCGAACCGCGCGAGTTTGCGATCATCGGCGTGAAGGCCGCCGTGGCGCACCGCCAGGCCTACGATCCGATCGCGGCGGCCTCTTATTTCGTGGATACGCCGGGGCCCTGCTCCAGCAACCTCGCGTCATTTCCCTACCAACGGCTGCATCGTCCCATCTACCCGCTCGACCCGATGGAGGCGCCGGAGTTTATTTTCTCATGAGCACCCAAATCCAATATCCCAGAAAACCTGATACCCCCGTCTCGCACCTGCCGTTCAGCCCGGCGGTCCGGGTGGGCGACCTGATCTTCGTTTCCGGCCAGGCCTCCGTCGATGTCACGGGCAAGATCGTGCCGGACACGTTTGAGGGCGAGTTTCGCCGCTCGGTGGAAAACCTGCGCAAGGTGCTCGAGAGCGCCGGCAGCGACCTGCAGCAGGTCGTGCAGACGCGCAACTATGTGCGCGACCCGGCCAACGTCGCCCGCTACAACGAGCTTTACCGGGAGTATTTTTCCGCGCCTTATCCGGCGCGCACCACCATCACGAATTGCCTGCCGCCGACGCTGCACTTCGAAATCGAATGCATCGCCGTGACGAAATCCCCCTGACGCCGAATTGCTCCGCCCCTCTTTCATGACAAAAACCAAGATTACCGGCGGGGTTTGGTCGGCCACGCCGACGCCGCTCACCAAGTCCTTTCGGCTCGACGCGCCCTCGGTGCCGCGGCTGGTCGAACATCACGTCCGGATGGGCGTCACCGGCCTCATGGTCGCGGGCACCTGCGGGGAAGGTCCTTGGCTGACGGAGGCGGACCGGGAGGGATTGATTCGCGGCACGGTGGCGGCGTCCCGCGGGCGGCTGCGCGTCGCGGTGCAGGTGACCGATAATTCCGCGGCGCGGACGCTGGACAACATCGAGAAGGCGGCGGCGTGGGGCGCCGAGATCGCGGTGGTGGCGCAGCCCTATTTCTTCCTCAACGGCACCGCGGACCGGCAGCTGGCGTATTACCGGGAAATCGCCCGGCGCAGCGCGCTGCCGGTGGGGTTCTACGACCGGGGCAAGGCGAGTCCTTACCAGATGCCGGAGTCGCACCTGGCGGAACTGCTGGCCGAGCCGAATCTCGCGATGGTCAAGGACAGCTCGCAGATGCCGGCGCACCGGGAGCTTTTCCTCGCGGCGCGCAAGCTCCGCCCGGAGCTGATCCTGCTCGACGGCGACGAATTCGACTGCATCGGCTATTTGCAGGCGGGCTATGACGGCCTGCTGCTGGGCGGCGGCATTTTCAACGCGGGGCTCGCCCTCCGAATCATCCGGGCGGTGCGGTCCGGCGATGCGGCCGAGGCCGCGCGCCAGCAGGCGCGGATGAATGACCTGATGCTGCGGGTTTACGGCGGCCCGAAGATCGAGTGCTGGCTGACGGGCCTGAAGGAACTGCTCGTGCAGATGAAGCTCTTCTCCACCCACGTGAACCTGCTCGATTATCCGTTGACCGAGACGTGCCGCCGGCAGATTACGGACGCCGTGACCGGCGCCGACGGACTTGGCTACAAGGCCGACCTGTTCGAGCCGATCCCAGCCTGAGGATTCCATCATGACCCCGCCCGCCGCGTCCGATCTGCCCTACACCGACACGAAACCCGTGGGGTCGCCGGATTTCTATTACGGAATCAACGCGACGTTTCGTTTCATCCTGCAGCGGCTGGGCGCGGAGGGCTGGCGGCGCTACCTGGAGGAAATGGGTCGCGGCTATTTTGCGCCGGTGAACCGGCAATGGTCGGAGGGCGGGCTCAACGCCGTCGCCCGCTACTGGCGGGCCTTTTTCGCCGCTGAGCCGGGGGCGGTGGTGGAGGTCGTGGAGCAGCCGGATCGCGTGGAAGTGCGCGTGCACGAGTGTCCCGCGATCAAGCACCTGCGCGCGGGCGGCCGCGAGATCGTGCGGGAATATTGCCAGCACTGTTACTTCCTCGGCTCGGCCCGGGCCGAGGCCGCCGGGCTGACGGTGCGGCTGAGCGGCGGCAGCGGCAGCTGCTGCCACACCTACGCGCGAACCGACGCCGGCCTCGCACCCCAGGATATGGCGCAGATCAAGGAGGCCCGCTCATGATCGGCTGCTACGATTTCTGCGGGCACTACGAGTGGACCTTTGGGTGGTTCGAGCGCGTCGGCGGCCATAAGCTCGTGCTCGAGTACTGGGACGAGGCCATCAACCACGACAGCCAGCGCCATGCGCGCGACTTGATCCGGAGCGGGGGAATTCCCGGCATGCTGAAATACTGGGGACACACACTCCTGGAGGAGTCGCCCAACCTGGGTTTCAACATCTCGCACCGCGAGGATGTGTTTCGGATCGACTTTCATGACTGTCCCTCGCGCGGGTTTTTGATCCGCAACAAACTGAAGAATTACAGTGATTATTGCGACCACTGCATGGGCTGGACCGGGCCGTTGATGGCCGAGGCCGGCTATGTCATCGACCACGAACACAGTCACCAGGGCCAGTGCTGGTGGGAAATGCGCCCGGCCTCCGCCAAGGGCGGACATGCTGCGCCAGGCTCGGTGGCGGGCGACAAGGATATCCGCTTCAATCCGGCGTGGCCGAAGGATCCGGCGAAACTCGACCGGTACACCAAGGCCAACTATCCCGACGACAAGATGAAGTCGGGGGATGCACCCAAACCCTGATTCCTCCATTTGTCATGCTGAGCGCAGCGAAGCATCCAGTGCGATTTCGCTGCGGGCTTCGACTCCATTCTGAAAGCGAGATTTGTTGTAGGGCGGGGTCGCTGACCCCGCCTGTAGGTTGCGAGCTTGCTCGCAACGT
>OCZT010000248.1_pt1 | contig 52103 bp, 49 predicted proteins | sample 1539031 | NCBI WGS metagenome assembly OCZT01 (sample SAMEA3539308, study PRJEB22396) | soil metagenome | biome: tundra; feature: field; material: soil | place: USA | collected 2010-05 | depth 0.15 m
CGGATAGTTATGCGTCCATCCTGATTCGGTGGAGACGACGTCCGCCTCGGCAGTTTGGCTAGCGTACGCGGACCCAGCGGGGTAGGGGGGGGGGTGAAAGTCGAACCGAAGTTGGCGTTGCTGTCCACCTGGGTACCGTCGATGAAGACCGTGACGGAGTTGGTGTAGTTCAGGCTGTAAAGGGTCAGGCTAACGGTGAGGAGGGGGCCACCGTTGGTCCCGTCACAACTGAGGGTGACCAACGGAACGTGGGCGGACGCGGCCACGGGGAATAGCCCGAACGCCAACGTCAGCGCCACGAGCGAGCATGCCGCCAACGCGGCTACCCGGTCGCGGAACCAGCGCAGATCGGAACTGAGCATCCGCATCAACTTATCCATCCTCCTCGTCGACCCAGCGTCTCGATGACGTCTGGAGTCCGGTGAACCCATCGAATGAAGCCGTAACCTGGCGATGTCTTGTTTCAGGTGTGTAACGCTTTTGGCGACCGATACTTGCATCTTCTCATAGTTTGGTCACCGGTCGCGAAAACTGAGCAAGTAATTCAGCAACGCGAGAACAAGATTTTGTAACAGCGGGGTGAGAGGCCTGGCCGGCGACCGCGGCGCCCAGCGGGCTTCAGCCGCGCCAGGTTTGGATGCTCCGCGCGGCGAGACCTCGGCTCAGGTCAGGCGCTGGCCTCCACGATCGATGGCACCGGCGGCGCCGCCGGAGACGCAAGCGCCTTCCATCCGGAGAGCTCTCCTTCCAGCCGCGCGATGATCGGGTGGAGTGCCTGCGCATCGGCGTGGAGACGGAGCCTGATCGAACCGGAGTCGATCCGCAGCTGGTCCTCGGCGCGGAGAATTCGGACGAGGTCGTTGCGCAGCCAGCGGATGTCCCACCACGCCAGAGGCACCGCGTTGTCTTTGGGCACCAGCGTGAGTTCGATGGTGCGCTCGTGAAAAGCCCGGAGCTTATGGCCGGGGCTTACAACCCGTTTGGAGGTAACGATCGGTGTCCATGTGCCGACGCGCCCGGTCTGGGCACCGGCGATGCCGGCGAATACCCGGGCCGGCCACGACGCATCGCGGAACAAGACCATGGGAGCGAGGGCGCAGGCGAAAAGTGATGCCAGGACGAACAGCCGTCCAGACCACGCCCCTCCCACGAGCAGGGTGGTGGCGCGGTCCATAAGGTCGACCGGGAGGGCGAAGCCCCAGCGTATCGGTGGCGGCAGCGGACCGGAGACTCGGTCGACCTGCATGACGTAGCCATCACCCGTTAGCGTGCGTAGGCAAACGACCGCAAGCACCAGGCTTATCGCCGTGGCGCCGGCAATAGACCATGGGCGGGATGGCACCGGGTCCTGCGGCGGCTGCACCTTGGCCGCGTCCATGAGGGGGGGTGTTTCAGGCCTGGCGGGCGACGGCGGCGTCCAGCGGCTTGAGCCGGGCAAGGTTGGGGTGCTTCTGGCGTCGCGGAAGCGACGGGTCGTGGACCTCGGACCTCTTGGTGGTGATCGCACCGAGGTCGCGGACCGGGACGGGGGCCCCGTACTCGGTGGACCGTTCGCGGGGAATCCTGCCGGCTCCGGTGATCGCGCTGACGATCTCCTCGACCTCCAGGTTGCTGCCGTGGTCGGCCCCGGAACTGCGAGAGATGCTCTCCTCCATCAGTGTCCCGCCGAAGTCGTTAGCCCCCCAGCGCAGCGACTCCGCGACCCCCTCGGGCCCGATCTTGACCCAGCTGGTCTGGATGTTGGGGAGGTCTTTGCCGAAGTAGAGCCGAGCCAGCGCGGTCAGCTTTAGCGACTCCTCGAGAGGCACCGGGGCGATGGGGTAGCGCTTGGAGAGGGGGTTGTGCTCGTTCTGGAATGGCAGCAGTACGAACTCCGTGATGCCCCCGGTCTCGCGCTGCAGGTCGCGGATGACCTGCATGTGCCGCATCCGGTGCTCCCAGTTCTCAATATGGCCGTACATCAGGGTGCTGGTGGTCTTGAAGCCGACCTCGTGGGCGGTACGGACGACGTCGATCCACGCCGCTGTGTCGAGCTTGTTGGGACAGATGACCTGGCGCACCTCTTCGACGAGGACCTCGGCGGCGGTGCCGGGGAGGGTGCCGAGCCCGGCGGCCTTGAGATCCTGGAGCACGGAGCGCACCGGCTTGTGGTCGAGGCTGGCCAGCCAGCGGATTTCCTCTGGCGAGAGGGCGTGGAGGTGCAATTCGGGCCAGCGGGACTTGATGTCCTCGAACAGCTCCAGGAAGAAGCGGAGATCCAGGTCGGGCATCAGCCCCGACTGCATGCAGATCTCGGTGGCGCCCCGGCGGACGGCGTCCTCGATCTTGACGAAGATGGCGTTGCGATCGTGCCAGTAGGCGCCGTCGTCGTTGGGGTTGCGGCGAAAGCCGCAGAAGAGGCAGCTCCCGACGCAGGAGTTGGTGACGTTGACGTTGCGGTTGACGACGTATGTGACCTCATCGCCAACGAGCTCTTGCCGGAGGCTGTCGGCGGCGGCCTGGAGATCGGCGCTCGACTCGGCGTACAGCGGCAGGCGCTCCATCGGCCGGTAGTTGCGGGCACGCACCTTGGACTCGATCGCCTCGACCGCCGGCCAGGCGTGGCGCGGTGAGACTGAGTCGCCGTTGATCGAGATCCCGCCCAGGTCGCGGGCGCCCTCATCGAGGAGGTCAGCCCAATCCGCGGTCCCCGTGGGCAGGCCGGCGAGCAGGTTCGGTGGCACCTGGACCCTGACCTCGGGCGGCAGGATCCGCCGGGCGTCGCGAACGGCCTCCGCCATGGTGGCGGCGTCCGGGGCGGGGTGGTCGGCCATCGGCGTCCCCGGCTTGGGCTGGAAGTCCTGGACGATGACCTCCTCGATGTGCCCGTAGCGCCGGTGCAGATCGGTGATCGCGTCCAGCGCGGCCCTCCGGTCGTCCCCAGATTCGCCGATGCCGACGAGGATGCCGGTGGTGAAGGGGATGCGAAGCTCGCCGGCCTCGGCGATGTGGCGGATGCGCTCCGCGGGAACCTTGTGATAGGCGCCGCTGTGCGCCTTGAGGTCCTCTCGCAAATTCTCCAGCATCAGGCCCATCGAGACGTTCCAGGGTTTGAGGCGCTGCAGCGACCTTCGGCTGAGAACCCCGAGGTTGGAGTGAGGGAGCAGCCCGCGGCGCATTGCCGCGCGGCAGACCTCGACGGCCAGGTCGATGAAGGCGTCTTCCGCGTCATCGCCGGAGAGCGCGCCGGACCCGTCAGCGCGCGCCGGGAAGCGCTCGGCCAGGGCCGCGGCGACGTCAGCAATGTCCCACGGCCGCTCCCCGGCCATGACCAGGACCTCCCGGCATCGATTGGCCTCCGCAAGGTCGAGCAGGCGCTCCACCTCCGTCTCCAGGACCAGGCTGCCTTCGTCGCTGCGGTACTCGCAATAGCCGCACCGGGCCAAGCAGCGGTAGGTGAGGTCGACAGTCACCGATCGGCTGTAGGTTACGAGCCTATCGGTGTCCCACGCGGGCATCAGCGGTCCCGGCGACGCCGATGCGTCGAGGCCCAGCACCGGCAGCTCCTGCACGCGCTGATTCTAGGGCAGCCGGAGACCAAGGCCGCCCGGTCCCGGGCGCGCCCGCGGCGGGCGCTGGGGCCCGCTTAGCAGGGACCGCTGGGCGTGATGCGGTAGTTTGGGGGCTTTTCCTGGCTTGGCATGCTCGCGATTGGCGGAACCGGGTAACCCTGCGCGATGGGGGCGGTCGTGGCGTCAAGCGAGCCGACTTCCCCGGTGGTTATGCACTCCAGCAACACCCTGGGGTCAAGGCGGTTGGTCGCGGGCAGTCTAGGAGCCGAGGCGTTGGGGGCCGCGGCGAAGTTGAAGGCCGACGTCATGTCGCCGACCTTCTTCCGACGCCACTTGCTCAAGCCCGGGATCTGTTTGTCCGGATCGCGGTTGGGGATGGGGACCCCAAAGCGCGTCTCCATCAGACGGAGCAGTGAGGTGTGATCGAAGGTGTCGGAGCAAACCAGCGGCTTGCCTGATGGGTTGGGGTTGCGACTGAAGGGTGAGACCAGCAGCGCCGGGACGCGGAACCCGAGGCCGATGGGTCCCAGGATCCCAGCCGAGTCGCCAGCCGCGGTGTCATGGGCGAGGTGCTCGCCCGCGGTCCCCACAGGAGCCGTCGGCGGAGCCACGTGGTCGAAGAAGCCGCCGTTCTCGTCCCAGGTGATGATCAGTGCCGTCTTGGACCAAAGCCCTGAGCTGACCAGGCTGCTGAGCACCTGGTGGACGACGTCCTGTCCCCACTCGATCGGTGCCGGCGCGTGCTCCGAGTCGAGCAGGTCTGCCAGCAGCCAGGAAACCTTGGGCAGCTGGCCGAGGAGGCAGTCGGTCTTGAACTGCGTGAGGAAGTCCACCGGGAATGCCTGGTTGCCGAAGGCCTGGAGGAAGAGGGGTGACGCGGGGTTGACGAAGTCGTTGAAGTAGATCAGGACGTTGTCGCCGATGGTGCCGTCAGGGGTGCTGTAGACCTTCCAGCTGACGCCGTGCTGGCTGAGGACCTCGGGATAGGGCACCCACTTGCCCTTCTTTCCGAACGAGCCAACAAAGTTAGCGCGGTTGGCCACCTGGGTGTCGATGAATTGCAGACCCCCGTCCCAGCCGTCCGGATCCATGGTGCCGGTGATCGAATGGAGGCGGTTGATGTCGGTGCCACCAATGGTCGAGCAGTAGTAGTTGTCGAGGATGGTGTAGTTGTCGGCGAGGGCCCAGTAGAGGTCGACATCACCGCTGTGATCGCGGGCGGGCGAACCCTGGTAGTAGCCCATCGTCACCAGTCCCTGGGCCGGGCCGTTGGTGGCGATATGGCTGCTCATCCAGTTGTCGAGGGCGCCGTTATGCCACGTATTGTGCTGACCCACCCACTGATGGTCGATGTCGTTAGTGCACTCCCCGGCATGCGGCGGCAGGGTGATGGCGGTGTCGATATGGAATGGCAGCAGTGGATTCGGCACCGTGGCCGCCTCTAGTCCGGCCCCGTATGCCTGTCTGAAGACCGACGGATGTGCGGTCGGGTCGCTGAACCCGCGCACGCCCTTATAGCGCCCAAAGTAGTGGTCGAAAGAACGGTTCTCCTGGATCAGGACGACGATGTGTTCGATGTCGCTGAGCTTGCCGCAAGCGGGCGCGCTGGCGAGCGCGCGCAGGAGCGATCCTGGAAGCAGCGCCGAAGAAGCCAGGCCGGCGCCCGCCATGGCGCCTCCCTTGAGCACGTCACGCCGAGAAAGCCTGCTTATATCCACAGCCGAAACCCCCGCTTGTCTATGGTTGTCCGGGGACCATTCCCGCCCCCGCCTTGGACCGTTAGTTTACGGCAGATCCACCACGGCATGATTCCGGCTGGCCGCGCCCAGTCAGTCATCAGGATTGAGATCCCCGGTGCTCGCCTGGGGCTGGTTGAGGTCGACGCGGTCTGACCACCAGAGACCGAGGCCGGCGGCGCCGCCAAGGAGCCCGTGGACGGCAGCAGCCACCACGTTGACGGTGTTGGTCACTGCGCCGACGACAACTCCGAGCAGGTTGGGGGGCGGGCCAGAGCCCGCCGGCGTGCAGGCGACGGAGCCGCTCGGACGCCGAGCCGTACCGGGGTCCTGCGTCGGCAGGGCGGCCGTCCCGGGGATCGGGTACCCCGGCACCGGGACCCCGGGGACCTCGGTCCCCAGCGCGGTGAGGCATTCCTGCTTGGACAGAGCGCCGGCAACGTCGCTGGCGCTGCGGTAGGGCAGCGTCGGCGTAGTCGCGTTGACGGCGGCGAGGTTGAGGGCGGTGGTCAGGTCACCAACCCCGGTGCCACCGGCCTGGGCGCGGCGCCAGGTGGTGTCGTACGGCAGCTCGACGGCGGCCGGCGCCTTGCCCTTGGACACGAAGAGCGACTTGAGGAACCGCAACGGCGAGGTGTGGTCGAGCAGGTCTGAGCAGACCATCGGCTGCCAGGCCGGGTCGGACTTGGCGACCGGGTTCCGGCTGAAGGGAGAGATCACAAGCGCCGGCACCCGGAACCCAAGCCCGATCGGTCCATGTATGCCACCGTCACCACCGACCGGAGGGGTGGCGGTCAGGAACTCACCGGGCGTCCCCGGCGGCGGGACGGGTGGCGGCACGTGGTCGAAGAATCCACCACTGTCATCCCAGGTCAGGAACATGACCGACTTCGACCAGAGATCGGTGTTGGCGGCAAGGGCCTGGAGCGCCTGGCCGACCGCAAACTCTCCCCAGACCAATGGCGTCGGCGGGTGCTCCGTCTCCAGAAATGGTGCGAGCACCCAGGACACCGCGGGCAGGGTCCCTGCGGCGCAGTCGGCGATGAAGTTCGCCGGGTAGGTCAACGCCGTCGAGCCGAAGGCCTTCAGGGCCAGGCTGGGGTTGGTGGCGTATTGCTTGAAGAAGACCAGGTAGTTGTCATTGAGGGGCGGGGCAATCAGGTCGACGGGCTCGGGGTTGTAGACCTTCCAGCTGATCCCCGCGTCCTCCAGGACCTCGGGGTAGGTCCGCCAGCTGAGCGAGGCCAGCAGCTTGGTGTAGTCCTGCTGGTTGCCGGTCTCGGGGGTGTTTACGACCGGACCACCAAACTGCCCATCCGGGATCGATCATGCCGGTGAGGCCGTAGATCCGGTTGGCCACGGTGCCGGTAATCGAGGAGGTGAAGTAGTTGTCGCAGATCGTGAAGTTGTCCGCGAGCGCCCAGTAGACAGGTCGCGGCGGTCGTAGTGGGCCATCGTCAGCGGCCCGACGGCAGGACCCTCAGCCGCGACATGGGTCTCGACGAACTTGTCCATCATTCCGCCATTCCACGAGTTGTGCTGCTCGATCCACTGGTGGCCGATGTCGTTGGTGCACTCGCCACTGGTCCCCGGGTCGGTGGTGTTGACATGGAACGGCAGGACGGGGTTGGGGGTATTGCCCGGGTTGGCCTGCCTGAACACCGCCGTGCCATCGTCGCTGGTGGAGCTTGACGCTGCGATCGCTGAAGCCACGGACCCCGGGATAACGCCCGAAATAATGGTCGAAGGAGCGGTTCTCCTGGATGAAGATGACGACGTGCTCGATGTCCGCCAGCGATCCACAGGTCGGAGCCGGCGTCGCCAGCGCGTTCATCAGGGCGGGTGGCAGGAGCGAAGCCCCCGCGATCCCCGCCGTCGCGGCCACTCCGCCCTTGAGAACCTCGCGCCTAGATAGAGTCGGTACTGCCACAGCCGATAACCCCCCGCTTAAATGGCCTTTTAAGGCCGAGTTAAGTGTGGGGTATCTTACGGCTTCCGAGGCCAGAGGGGAACGGGTTAATGCGCACGGGTCACCTATGCCGAGACCTCGTGGAGGGCGCTGATGACGCGACCCCAGGCGTCGCTGGACGCCGTCGCCCATTCGGGGGTCCGGAAGAAACAGTGCGGGGCGCCATCGTAGACCTTGAGTTCGGCGGCGCGGCCGGCGGCCGTGAGTCGCTCCTCCATCTGGCTGACGTCGGTGAGCAGGATGCTGTCGTCGCCGCCACCGTAGGAGCCAACCACGCGCGCCGTGATCTTCGACGCCTCTTCCAGCGGGGAGTAAGGCTTGTTGCCGTCGGGGCCCGACCAGGCCGAGAGGTGGCCGTAGAACGGGATCAACAACTTGACCTCTGCATGGCGGGCGGCGAAAAGGTAGGCCAGGCGCCCGCCCCAACAGAAACCGGTGACGGCGAGGTCGCCGACCAGGCCCTCTGAATTCAGGTGCTCGAGGGTGACCTCGAGGTCGTCGATTGCGGCGTCGTCGCCAACCGCACCGATGCGTGCACCAGCGGCCTCGTGGGTCTGTTCTGAAAGCTTTCCCTGCCGCGTGAACAGGTCGGGACATGCCGCCAGGTAGCCGGCCCCCGCGTACTGGTCGGCAAGGTCGAAGTAGTAACCCTCAGGATCGAAATAGTCATGGATGATCAGCACGGTGGCAAAGGGCGCGGAGCCTTCTGGGCGGCTGACGTGGACCAGGAACTTGGCACCGTCGCGCCCGCTCAACTCGACGTTGTCGCCGGCGCGGGACTCTTTGCCGGGCCAATAATTCGCGTTCGGATTGCACATCGTGAGGTCCTCCTGGTGCCGACGGGAACTGGCGAGATCCGCTCAGGTTAGACGATTGCTCAAGAGCCAGTGCCGAACGTACTGCCCATCGGGTCCAGGCGCGCGCAATACCTCGGGGTACGCGTGGAGCAGGTGATACGCGTGCTCGCGGTGGCAGAGGTCGAGGATGAAAGCCTCCGCCCCGGGACGAGACGGCTCATCGGCGGACGCTTTGGCCAACACAGCCCGCGCAACCTCGCGTACGGAGATGGTGCCCAACGCCAGCGCCGAGAAGACTGCTGCACCGTCCTCAACGCCTTCGAGCCGATCTCGATACAGCGGCAGCCGCCCCAGCAGATCCTCGAGGTCTCGGCGCGCGGAGGCCGGGGTCGCTCCCGGCAGCCCGGCGGCGTCGGCCGAGCGCGGCGCCAGCGAATCGGCCCAAACGTCGATCGACTCGGGCGCATCGTCGACCACGAACGCACCCTCGGCCGCTGCCGGTGGCTCCGGTTCGAGGTCCAGTTGTTCCAGCCACAGCCTGCTGAAGTCGTCGAACTCGATTGGCGGCAGACCGTCGGGGTCGAGCATCACCTGGGGGCTGACCAGCATCAGGTCGTCGAAGGTCTGCGTGACGACCCCCGTCATCTGCAGTCCACGGGTTGCCCGCGCGTCCCGCTGGCGAGCGTAGGGAGTGTGATCGCGGTTGAGATAGACCCCCCAGGCGTTGGCCTCCTCGGCGACGCGGTTCAGCTCACGGGCGGCATCGCCGCGTCGCACCAGCAGCCGGCTGCCACGCTCCGCAATCCGCCGGTCGAGGTCCTCGAGCGCGGTTCGAAGAACGACCAGTCGCGATGGCTGGATGTCGTGTCCCAGGATCGCCTCGTCAAGGATGAAGACCGGCAGCACGGGGTCGCCAGAACGGAGAGCGTGGCCCAGCGCGGAGTTGTCCTCCAGGCGCAGGTCGCGCCGAAACCAGTGGATGACGCACTCAGCCATCAGGCACTTCTGCCGCCCGACCCGACCGGGGGCGCCTCAGTGCCGGAAGTGGCGCCGGCCGGTATAGACCATCGCCAGGTCGCGGTCGTCCGCGACCTCGAGCACCTCGGCATCCTTGACGCTGCCACCGGGCTGGATGATGGCTGTGACCCCCGCATCGGCCGCCGCCGCGACGCCATCGGGCATTGGGAAGAAGGCGTCCGAAGCCAGCACGCTGCCTTTGGCGCTTTGGCCGGCGCGCTGCGCGGCCAGCTGCACTGACTCCACCCGGCTCATCTGGCCGGCGCCGACACCGACGGCGGCGCCGTCGCGCACCAGCACGATGGCGTTCGACTTGACGTGTTTGACCACGCGCCAAGCCAGCAGCAACTGCTCCCACTCCGCCGGGCTGGGCTCGCGGCGACCGACGCTGCGCATCTTGGCGCGGTCGGCAGCGTTGGTGTCGGGGCTCTGCACCAGGAAGCCGCCCGACACCATCTTCAGGACCGGGGCCGGTGGTCCAGTCCTGACCCGCAGCAGCCGCAGCTTCTTCTTGGCCCCGAAAACCTCTAGCGCTTCGGCGCTGAAGGCGGGCGCCACCACGACCTCGACGAAAATCGTGCTGATCCGCCGCGCGGTCTCGCCGTCGCACTCCTGGTTGAGGGCGACGATGCCCCCGAAGGCCGAGGTGGTGTCGCATTCGTACGCCCGCTGGTAGGCGTCGGCGAGGCTGCCCGCGGTGGCGGCGCCGCAGGGATTGGTGTGTTTGATGATCGCGGCTGACGGGACCGGCAGGTCCTGGACCAGGTCCCATGCGGCGTCGACGTCGACGATGTTGTTGTAGGAGAGCTCGATGCCCTGCAGCTGCTCGGCGTTGGCGACGCCCTTGCCGGCCGCCCCGACACGGTAGAGGGCGGCGGCCTGGTGGGGGTTCTCGCCGTAGCGGAGATCCTGGACGCGCGCACCGCCGATTGAGAACTCCCGCGGCCAGCCCTCGGCCGGCTCCAGGTCTCGCGTGTAAGCCGCAATGGCACTGTCATAGGCAGCGGTGTGCGCGTAGGCGACAGCCGCGAGCTGGCGGCGGAATGCAAGCGGGACCTCCCCGGCTCGCAGCTCGTCGAGGACCCTGGCGTAGTCGACCGGGCTGACCACCACGAGCACCGAAGCATGGTTCTTGGCGGCGGCGCGGATCATGGTGGGACCGCCGATGTCGATGTTCTCGATGGCCTCCTCGACGGTGACCCCCGGCCTGGCGATGGTCGCCTCGAAGGGATAGAGGTTGACAGCCACCAGGTCGATCGGCGCCAGTCCCTGGGCCGCCAGCTGCTCCATGTGCTCGGGCATTGCGCGGTTGGCCAGGATGCCGCCGTGGACCCCGGGATGGAGGGTCTTCAACCTGCCATCCATGATCTCGGGGAAGCCGGTCAGGTCGCTGACGCTGTGGACCTCGACGCCGGCATCCTCGAGGGTGTTGCGGCTGCCGCCGGTGGAGTAGATCTCGAAGCCGAGCTCGCGCAGGCCGCGGGCGAAGTCGGCGAGGCCGGTCTTGTCGTAGACCGAGAGGATGGCTTTCATCGGACCAGGCTGGCCTCGATGAAAGCCTTGATCGACTGCGGCAGCAGACGGTGCTCCACCGCATGGACCCGCTCGGTGAGCGTCTTTAGGGAGTCGGCGGCCTGGATCTCCACCTCCTCCTGGGCGATAACGCGGCCGGCATCGATGGTGTGGGGCTCGATCAGGTGGATGGTCACGCCGGTCCTGGGAAGGCGAGCGTTAAAGACGTCTTCAATGGCGTTCATGCTGCCCCCGAACTCAGGCAGCAGCGACGGATGGACGTTGAGAATGCGGCCCTCGAAAGCCGCGACAAAGCCCTCGTCGAGGACCCGGTCATAGCCGGCGGTGATGACGAGCTCCACCTCGGCTGCTTTGAGGGCGGCAGCCATCGCCCCATCGCGGGCCGCGAGGTCGGCATGTTCGGTCAGCGGATACGCCCGCACCTCGGGCACCTTCGCCTGCCGCGCGATCTCGAGCGCCGGGCAACCCGGCTTGTTGCTGGCGACGAGGACGACTTCTCCGGGAATGCCGCCGGAGGCGCAGGCCTGAAGGATGGCGGCAAGGTTTGTGCCCCGACCGGAAACCAGGACCCCCAGCCGAGTCAAGCCAGGCGCACCCGCTCCGGGCCGTCTGGTGAGACCACCTTGCCGATGGCCATCGCCCCGGTGCCATCCAGCGCCCGCAGTAGCTCCGCGACGTCGGCATGGTGCACGACCAGGACCATACCGATGCCCATGTTGAAGGTGCGCCACATCTCGTCCGCGAGGACCCCCTTGGACTGGATCAGCTGGAAGATTGCGGGGACCGTCCAGGCGGCAGTGTTGATCTCGGCGCCGAGCTCGTCGGGGAGGCACCGCGGGACATTCTCGATGAGGCCGCCGCCGGTGACGTGGGCCACACCCAAGAGGTCGACAGCCCCCCGGGCCAGGCGCAACTCCGCCAGGTAGGACCGGTGCGGCTCGAGCAGCTCGTCGGCCAGGGTGCGGCCCAGTTCGGGGACAACATCCTGGTAGCTCTCCTCACGGAAGAGGTAGCGGACCAGCGAGAAGCCGTTGGTGTGGAGGCCGCTGCTGGGCAGCCCGATGAGGGCGTCGCCGGCCTCGATGCGATTGGGCTCGATGATCCGCGCCTTCTCGACGATGCCGACGATGAAGCCGGCGATGTCGTAGTCGCCCAGCGCGTAGACTCCGGGCATCTCCGCGGTCTCGCCGCCGACCAGAGCACAGCCGGCACCGCGGCAGGCCTCGGCGGCGCCGTCCACCAGTTCCGCCAGCAGCTCCGGCTCGAGCTTGCCGGTGGCGAAGTAGTCCAGGAAGAAGAGGGGCTCGGCGCCGGCCGTGACGATGTCGTTGACGCAATGGTTGACGAGGTCGATGCCGATGCCGCGATGGCGGTGCGCGGCAATGGCGACTTTCACTTTGGTGCCAACCGAGTCAGTGCTCGAGACCAGAACCGGTTGGTCGTAACCCGAGGGTAGCTCGAAGCTACCGGCAAAACGCCCCAGGCCACCCAGCACGCCCTTGGTGTGAGTCGACGTCACCGCCTGCTTGATCAGCTTGACGGCGCGGTTGCCGGCATCGATATCGACACCGGCGTCGATGTAGCGGAGGTCACCCAAACGGGCGTACGCTAAGCACGGGCTGAAATTCTACCGGGCGGCGGCGCCACCGTTGCGGATTGTGCGATAACACTGCCGATGGCGTTCGTGAGCACCGTGGACATCGACCCGCTGCGACCCGAGCGATTCGCGTCGGTGCTGAGCCCGGCCCAGGTCGACGACTTCTGGAAGGCCGTCGGCTCGGCGGCAACTTTTTTCGCGGGTCGGGTGGTCTGGAACGTGAACTCCACAGCCGCTGGAGGCGGGGTAGCCGAGATGCTCCGCTCCCTTCTGGCCTATGCCCGAGGAGCAGACGTCGACACCCGGTGGGCGGTGATCAGCGGCAACCCCGACTTCTTCGAGGTCACCAAGCGCATCCACAACCACCTCCACAACTTCGCCGGCGATGGCGGCGAGTTAGGGGGCGCGGAGCGCGGCAAGTACGAGGCCGCGCTGCGGCCAAACGCGGAGGAATTGGCGGCGATGGTCGCGCCGAGCGACATCATCCTCCTGCACGACCCGCAGACCGCAGGCCTGATCCCGAGCCTCAAGCGCTTGGGGGTGCCCGTGATCTGGCGCTGCCACGTGGGGATCGACACTCCAGGAGAGCTTGCCAAGGGCGCCTGGAATTTCCTTCGCCCATACGTGGCCCAGGCCGACGCCTACGTCTTCTCTCGCCGCAGCTTTGTCTGGGAACAGCTGGAGGAAGAGAAGACCCACCTGATCGCGCCATCGATCGACGCCTTCTCGCCCAAGAACGTCGAGCTCGGCGCTGCCACCGTGACCGCCATCCTTGATGCCTGCGGCGTTGTCGAGGACCGAAGCTCGACGGCCGCGCCGGTCTTCAGCCGCCAGGATGGCGGGACGGGGCGGGTGGAGCGCCGCGCCGAGCTGTTCCAGGATCTCCCAGCGACCACCGCCGACCGCCTGGTGGTGCAGGTCTCGAGATGGGACAGTCTCAAGGACCCGATCGGGGTCATCGAAGGGTTCGCCCGATACGTCGCGCCCCATACCGACGCGCACCTGATATACGCGGGGCCCGCGGTGGAGGCGGTCTCGGACGATCCAGAGGGAGGCGAGGTGCTGCGTGCCGCGATCGCCCACCGGCAGCAGCTGCCCGAGGCGCAGCGACGTCGCATCCACCTGGCGTGCTTGCCGATGACCGACGGCGAGGAGAACGCGGTGATGGTCAACGCGCTCCAGCGCCGGGCGTACGCGGTGGTCCAGAAGAGCATTGCCGAGGGCTTCGGCCTCACCGTCGCCGAGGCGATGTGGAAGGGGCGCCTGGTGGTCGCCACCCGGATCGGCGGCATCCAGGACCAGATCGAAGACGGCCGCACAGGCTTGCTTCTCGACGACGCGACCGACCTGGAGGCTTACGGCAAGGCCGTGGTCTCGCTGCTGCGCGACCAGCCACGGGCCTCGGCAATCGGCACCGCCGCCATGGAAAGCGTCCGCGAGGACTTCCTTGGCACGCGCAGCCTGATGCAGTACATGACGCTGATGCAGAGTCTGATTAGGGAGCCGGTAAAGGACTGAGCCATCCAGTCGGCGCCAACGCCGCAGGAGGTCCCCACACAGGCGTCGTCGGTCGAGTTGTGGCTTAGGCCCCCGGCCGCCCTGCCGGCTCGGCGCGCAGCTTGGGCTCGAGCGCCAGCTTGTCCATCTCCAGCTGCACCGGCACGCTGACCGGATACTCGCCGTCGAAGCAGGCCAGGCAGAAGTTGTCGATGGTGTGACCGACGGCTTTTACCAGCCCGTCCATGCGCAGGTAGGCGAGGGTGTCGGCGCCGATCACCTCGCAGATCTCGTCTTCGGTGCGCCCCACCGCGATCAGCTCCTTCTTGCTGCCGATGTCGATGCCCATGAAGCACGGGTAGTGAAGCGGCGGCGAGGCGATCCGCATGTGGACCTCGGCGGCGCCGGCCCACCGGAGCAGCTCGACGATCTGGCGGCTGGTGTTGCCCCGAACAATGGAGTCGTCGACGATGACGACGCGCTTGCCCTCGAGCACGGGTCGGACGGGGTTGAACTTGAGGCGGATGCCCGCCTCGCGTAGCGATTGCGAGGGCTGGATGAAGGTTCGGGTGATGTAGCGGCTCTTGATCAGGCCTTCCCGGATGGGGATGCCCGACTCCTCGGCGAAGCCATGAGCAGCGGGGGTACCACTGTCCGGGAGGGAGATCACGACGTCGGCCTCGGTGGGCAGCTGTCGGGCCAGCTCACGCCCCATGCGGCGGCGGGCCTCGTAGAGATTCTTGCCCATCATCTGCGAGTCGGGTCGGGCGAAATAGATGAACTCGAACATGCACGCCGCCTTGCGCAGCGAGATCTGGGCGATGAAGGAGTCCACGCCTTCCTTGTTGATGATCACGACCTCGCCGGGATCGAGCTCGCGCTCGAACTTGGCGCGCACGGTGTCCAGGGCACAGGTCTCGCTGGCCAAGATCCAGCCATCGCCGATGCGCCCCAGGCAAAGCGGCCGGAAGCCGAGCTGGTCCCGCACGCCGGCGACCGAGTCGCGGGTGATGAAGACCAGGGAGTAAGCGCCCTCGAGGCGGGGGAGCGAGCGGCGCAGCACGGTCTTCAGGTCGGGCCCGGGGGTCTGGCCGATGAGGCGGAGGATGACCTCGGTGTCGGAGCTGGTGTCGAAGACCACGCCCTTCTCCTCCAGCTCGTCGCGGAGTTGGCGGTGGTTGGTCAGGTTGCCGTTGTGGCCCATCGCGATGGGCCCGATCTGGGGGTGCTCGTAGAACATCGGCTGAGTGTTGATGAGCTTGTTGGAGCCGGTGGTCGAGTAGCGGGTGTGGCCCAGGGCGAGGTCGCCACCAAGGGCGGCCATCCGGGTTGGGTCATCGAAGACCTGGGCCACCAGGCCCACGTTCTTGACGGTGTTCAGCCGCTTGCCGTCGCTGACGGTGATGCCAGCCGACTCCTGGCCGCGATGCTGCAGGGCGTAGAGGCCGAAGTAGGTGATGTTGGCGACCTCCTGGCCGGGCGCGTATATACCGAAGACCCCACACTCGTCGTGGGGTTTGTCGTCGTGCGCCGGGGAATACTGGCTCACCTGATTTCAGTCTACCCGGGGAATTCCCAGCTCAAGCGTCGGATTTGTTCAGATCCCAAACTGAGAAAGGTCAAGGGCGCCTTCCCAGAGGCCGCCCACCGCATCGAGCGGCTCGGAGATGAAGCTGCCGATCTCGATTCGGTCACCGCCGACGGTGCCCAGCACGGTGGTGAGCACGTGGTGCTCGCGGCCGAGGTTCTCGACGCGCTCGACCGCGTCGGCGGCACACGAGACCACAAAACGTGACTGGCTCTCGCTGAAGAGCATCGCGGCGAGGTCGAGCCCCGCGGCCTGGACCCGGTCGCACCGCACGCCGATGCCGCCAAGCAGAGAGCTCTCGGCCACCGAGACCGCGAATCCACCGTCGGCGACGTCGTGCGCCGATCGCAACAGGCCGTCGCCGATCATCTCCAGCACCGCGCGCCAGGTGCGCCTTTCCAACTCCAGCTCGAGCTGCGGGGGCCGGCCGGCGACGATGCCAAGACAGGTCGAGGCGTATTCGGAGCCACCCAGCTCTCGGGCGGTCTGCCCGATCAGCACGACCACGTCGCCGGCAGACTGGAAGGCGGCCTTGGTGACCCGGTCGATATCGTCGATGATGCCTACCATTCCGACCACCGGCGTGGGCCAGACCGAGACGCCGCTGGTGTCGTTGTAGAGGCTGACATTCCCGGACACCACCGGCACCTCCAGCCGCCGGCAGGCGTCGGCCATCCCTTCCACGGACTCCTTCAGCTGCCAGAACACCTCCGACTTCTCGGGGTTGCCGAAGTTCAGGCAGTCGGTGATGGCCGCCGGCCGCGCCCCCGTGGCCACGACGTTGCGCCCGGCTTCAGCCACCGCGATGGCGGCGCCGGCGCGCGGGTCGAGGTGGCAGTAGCGACCGTTGCCGTCAGTGCTCAACGCGATCGCCCGGCGGGTGCCCTTGATCCGAACCACGGCGGCGTCACCTCCGGGCAGGACCACGGTGTTGTTCTGCACCTGGTGATCGTACGTACGGAAGACGCTGCGCCGGCTGCCCAGGTTCGGCGAGCCCATCAGCTTGCGGAAGGCGGCGTCGACGGTGATGTCACCGGTCTCGATGGCGACCTCCTGCGGCGGAGCCGGCGGCACCACCTCGGGGTAGCGCAGCGGCACCTCGTCCACAAGCAGCCCAAGCGGGATGTCGACCTCGAGGCGATCCTCGTCTTTGACCACCAGCCGGCCGCTGTCGGTGACCTCGCCGATGACGTCGGCATGGAGATCGTACTTGCGGAAGACCCGGTTGACATGGACCTGTTTCTCGGGCTCGACGATGATCAGCATCCGCTCCTGCGACTCGGAGAGCAGCACCTCGTATGCCCCCATCCCCTGCTCCCGTCGGCTGACCTCGGCGACGTCGATCTCTATCCCGGATCCGCCCCGGTGGGCGCACTCGACGGCGGAGCTGGTCAGGCCGGCCGCCCCCAGGTCCTGCATACCGACCACCAGGTCCTGGTCGATCAGCTCCATGCAGGCCTCCATCAGGAGCTTCTCCAGGAAGGGGTTGCCCACCTGCACCGCCGGCCGTCGCGACTGGCTGTCGGCGTCGAGCTCAACCGACGCGAAGGTGGCGCCGTGGATGCCGTCGCGGCCGGTGTCGGCGCCCACCAGCATCACCAGGTTGCCCTTGCCCTCAGCCCGGGCCCGCATCAGCCGGTCCTTGCGGATCAGGCCGACCGCCATGGCGTTGACCAGGGGGTTCTCGGTGTAGCACTCCTCAAAGTAGATCTCGCCGCCCACGGTGGGGACGCCGAAGCAGTTGCCGTAATCGCCTATGCCGGCGACCACGCCGCCGAAGAGGTGGCGGTTGCGGGCCACGTCCAGCGGGCCGAAGCGAAGCGAGTTGAGGGTGGCGATCGGAAACGCGCCCATCGTGAAGACGTCGCGGAGGATGCCGCCGACACCGGTGGCGGCCCCCGCGTGGGGCTCGATGGCGCTGGGGTGGTTGTGCGATTCGATCTTGAAGACGACCGCCCAGCCGTCGCCGATATCGATGGCGCCGGCGTTCTCGCCTGGCCCCTGGAGGACCCCGGGGCCACTGGTGGGGAATCCCCTGAGCAGCGGCCTGCTGGTCTTGTAGGCGCAGTGCTCGGACCACATCGCCCCGAAGACGCCCAGCTCGACGTGGTTGGGCTCCCGGCCCAGCAGCTTGCTGATGAGCGCGTACTCGACCTCGGTCAGAGCGACCTCATGGAGCAGGGCAGGGGCGACAGTCGACGCCATCAACGGGAGAAGACTCGCTCCGAGTTCTTGACGATGCTCTTGAAGATGGCGAGCCCGTCCTCCGAGCCAAGCAGCGGCTCCGATGACCGCTCCGGGTGGGGCATCATGCCGAGGACGTTGCCGTTCTCGTTGATGATGCCAGCGATGTTGTTCAGCGATCCGTTGGGGTTGGCCTCATCGGTGACCGCTCCCTCGGCGGTGGTGTAGCGGAAGACAACGCGGCCATCGCGCTCGAGCTTGTCCAGCGTCACGGGGTCGGCGAAGTAGTTCCCCTCCCCGTGCGAAACGGGCACCCGCAGCAGTTGGCCCCTCTGGGTCTCGGTGGTGAAGGCGGTATCGACGTTCTCCACCCGGAGGTGGGTTTGTTGGCAGCGGAACTGAAGGCTGGCGTTGCGCATCAGGGCTCCCGGCAGCAGGTGCGCCTCGCAGAGGACCTGGAAGCCGTTGCAGATGCCGATTACGTAGCCACCGCGGTCGGCGAACTCGACCACCTCCTCCATCACCGGGGACATCGCCGCGATGGCACCAGAGCGCAGGTGATCGCCATAGGAGAAGCCGCCGGGCAGGATGACGCAGTCCAGCCCGCTGAGGTCGCGCTCCTTGTGCCAGATGTAGCGGGCCTCCTGGCGCAGCCGGTCGTGGACCGCGAAGTAGGTGTCGCGGTCGGACCAGGTGCCCGGGAAGACGACGATCCCAAACGACGCCATCAGAGGGCCGGGGACGCTTCCTTGGTGGTGAAGCGGTACTCCTCGATCACGGGGTTGGCCAGCAGCTTGTCGCACATCTGCGTCAGCCGCGAGTCGGCTTCCGCAGCATCCTCGGCCTCCAGCTCGATGGTCAGGTATTTCCCCGAGCGCACCGAGGTCACCTCGTTGAAGCCGATCGTGCGCACAGCGTCTCGGATCACCAGTCCCTCGGGATCGTTGACCAGCGGTTTGAGGACGACGAAAACCTCGGCGGTGAATTTCCCCACTAGATGTTCTCCCCGGTGATGCGGCGATAGGCCAGCAGGTATCGGTCGCGGGTACCCAGGATGACGTCCTCGGGCAGCTCCGGCCCCGGTGCCGTCTTGTCCCAGTCGAGCGTCTCCAGCCAGTCGCGCAGGTACTGCTTGTCCATCGACGGCTGGGGCTTGCCGCGCTCGTATTTCTCGGCATCCCAGTAGCGCGAGGAGTCGGGGGTGAAGCACTCGTCGATGAGGTGGAGCTTGCCATCGATGTAGCCGAACTCGAGCTTGGTGTCGGCCAGGATCACGCCGCGCTCCAGCGCCATCGTCGCGGCGGTGTTGTAGAGGTCAAGACAAACCTGGTGCAGCTCGACAGTCAGCCCGGAGCCGACCAGGTCCGCCATCTGGGCGATCGAGATGTTCTCATCGTGGCCGTTGTCGTTCTTGGTCGACGGCGTGAAGCGCGGCTCAGGGAGGCGATCTGACTCCTCCAGCCCGGCCGGCAGCGCCAGCCCCGCGAGCGTGCCCTGCTCGCGATACTCCTTCCAGCCGCTGCCGGCGAGGTAGCCGCGGACCACGCATTCGATATCGATTCGCTCGGCCTTGCGGACGTACATGCTGCGCTGCGCCCACTCCTGCTCGTGGTGCGCCAGCTCCGATGGCCACCCTTGCGGCTCGATGTGGTTGGGGCAGATCCCAGCGGTCCGCTCGAACCACCAGCGCGACATCTGGGTGAGGATGGCGCCCTTGTCGGGGATTCCGTTCGGCAGCACCACGTCGAAGGCGGAGACCCTGTCGGTGGCGACCATCAGCAGGTGATCGCCCAGGTCGAAGGTGTCCCGGACCTTGCCCCGGCTGAACAACGTTAGGCCGGGAAGGGCAGCGTCCATCAGGGGAGGGTTGAGCTCGGCGAGCTTTTGCCCTTCGGTCACTTCTCTTCCCCGATCTGGAGTCTCTGGTAAGTGGTGTCGATATTCCGCGTATGCCAGGTGGGATCGAAGAGGTCATCGATCTCCTGCTCGCTGAGCAGGGCCGTCACGCGCTCGTCGGCTTTGACCAGGGCCTTGAAGTCCTCGCCCTCGTCCCACGCACGGAGCCCGGCGGCCTGCACCACTAAGTAGGCGTCGTCGCGGGCCATCCCCTTCTCGACGAGGGCCAGCAGGACCCGCTGGCTGAAGACGATTCCGCCACCGAGGTCGAGGTTGGCGCGCATCTTCTCGGGATCGACGACGAGACCGTCGACGAGCCGGGTGGTCTCGGTGAGGAGGAAGCCGAGCAGCTCGCAGGCGTCGGGAAAGACGATCCTCTCGGCCGAGCTGTGGGAGATGTCGCGCTCGTGCCAGAGCGCAGTGTTCTCCATCGCCACCAGCTGGTGGCCGCGGATGACGCGGGCCAGGCCGCAGATGCGTTCGGCGATCACCGGGTTGCGCTTGTGCGGCATCGCCGAGCTGCCCTTCTGCTTCTCACTGAAGGGCTCACGCACCTCGGCGACCTCCGATCGCATCAGGTGCCGGACCTCGGTGGCGAAGCGCTCCAGGGTCCCGGCTGTGATCGCCAACGCGTACATGAAGGCGGCGTGGCGGTCGCGGGCGATGACCTGGGTGGCCGCAGGGTCAGGCCGCAAGCCGAGCTTGTCGCAGACGTACTCCTCGACCTTCGGTTCGACGCTGGAGTGGGTACCGACAGGTCCGGAAACCTGGCCGACGGCGACTTCTTCGCGAGCCGTGAGCAGCCGCTGCCGATCCCTCTGCAGCTCGGCGAGGTAGCCGGCCAGCTTGAAGCCGAAGGTTATCGGCTCGGCGATCATGCCGTGGCTGCGCCCCACCGCGAGGGTGTCGCGATGCTCGACGGCCTTGCGCTCGAACGCTGCCGTCAGCCGATCCAGCTCCTCCAGCAGGATGGCGGCGGAATCGACAAGCTGGGTGGCGAAGGCGGTGTCGAGAATGTCGGAGCTGGTCAGTCCGAGATGGACCCAGCGAGACTCCGGGCCGAGCGTCTCGCCCATGGCGGTGACAAATGCGATGACGTCGTGGCCGACCTCGGCCTCGATCTCGTCGATCCGCTCCAGCACGTACGAGGCGCCCTGGATCTTGGCGACGTCCTCGGCAGGGATCACTCCCAACTCGCCCCAGGCCTCGGCGGCGAGGATCTCAATGCGCAGCCAGCGATCGAATTTGGAGGCGGGTGCCCAGATCTCGCTCACGCGGCGGTGAGCGTAGCGAGGGATCACGGCGTGTCCTGACTCAGGGGGTCCAGGTCAGGAGCGCAGGAAGTGGGTCACCGACGCAGAGGATTCTAGCAACCGGCAAGGGCTCGACCGGGCCGGCATGGCTCAGCCGGCGACCGCGCCGGTGGCGACCCGGTCGATCTTGGCCGCCACCACGAAGTCGCTCGAGCTCAGCCCGTTGATCTTGTGGGTCGTGAGTTCGACGTCCACCCTTCCCCAGTACAGGTGCAGGTCCGGGTGGTGGCCCTGCTCCTCGGCGACCCGGCCCACCCGGTTGACGAAGTCGAGCGCCTCGACAAAGTCCTTGAACTTGTAGCTCTTCCGGAGTCGTAGACCGTCGCGCACCTCCCAGCCTTCGAGCTGGGCCAGCAGCGGCGCGTATTCCTCCTCCGAGAGCGGCAGCACCCCACCCTTGCATGGCACGCACTCTTGGTCGGCCAGCACCCCGGGGTCGGACTTCTTGCCGAGGACCTCCCACCACGGCTTGCGTGCCATCTCAGCCGGTCCCCACCGCCTGGTGATGATGGACGGCGGCGGTGATGGCGGCGACCCGGGCCGTGTCGGAGCCCCCAAGGTCAAGCCCGTAGCCCTTGCGGACCAGCGACGAGACGCGCTTCATCAGCCCGGGATGGTCGGGGATGAAGTGGGTCGACAGCTTGCCCGCGATGAAGTCGGGCTCCTCGGTCAGCGCAAGGTGGATGGGGATGTTGGTCTTGACCCCGCCGACCACGTACTCCAGCAGCGCCCGACGGCCGCGCGCGATGGCCTCCTCGCGGTCCATTCCCCAGACGACCAGCTTAGCGATCATGGAGTCGTAGTAGGGCGGGATGGTGTAGCCGGCGTAGACCCCAGAGTCGACCCGCACCCCTGGGCCCCCGGGTTCGTGGTAGCAGCTGATCCGGCCTGGCGCGGGCATGAAGCCGTTGCCTGGGTCCTCGGCGTTGACGCGGAACTCGATGGCCCAACCGTTGGGACGGATGTCGGCCTGCTCAAAGCCGAGCTCCTCGCCCTGGGCGACCCGGATTTGAGTCTTGACGAGGTCCACCCCGGTGACCATCTCGGTGACCGGGTGCTCGACCTGCAGGCGGGTGTTCATCTCCAGGAAGTAGAAGTCGCCGCGGCTGAAGATGAACTCGATGGTGCCGGCGTTGAAGTAGCCGCAGGCTCGGGCGGCTTCGACGGCGGCGTCGCCCATGCGCTGCCGCAGCTCCGGCGTGATCACCGGGGAGGGCGACTCCTCCAGCACCTTCTGGTGGCGCCGCTGGATGCTGCACTCGCGCTCGCCGAGGTGGCGGTAGTTGCCGTGCTTGTCGGCGATCACCTGGATCTCGATGTGGCGAGGTTCGTCGACGTACTTCTCGATGTAGATGGTGTCGTCGCCAAAAGCCTGCTTGGCGGTTGACTGGCACTGCTCGATCGTCGGCAACAGCTCATCGGGCTTCTCCACGATCTTCATCCCGATGCCGCCTCCGCCGGCAGCGGCCTTCACCAGCACCGGCAGTCCGACCTTCTTGACGAACGCCTCCCCCTCCTTGGGGTCTCTGATCGGTGGCGTCCCGGGGACGATCGGCACCCCGGCCGCGCCGACCGTGTTCCGCGCCGCGACCTTGTCGCCCATCGCTTCCATCGCCGACGCCGGTGGGCCGATGAAGTTGATCCCCGCCTGGTCACACAAGCGCACGAACTCGGCGTTCTCGGAGAGGAAGCCGTAGCCAGGGTGGATGGCGTCGGCCCGGGTCTTCTTGGCGGCCGCCAGGATCTTGTCCTTGACCAGGTAGCTCATCGACGCCGACGGCGGCCCGATGTTGACCGCCTCGTCGGCCATCTTCACGAAAAGGGATCGCTCGTCGGCCTCGGAGTGCACCGCCACGGTGGCGATGCCCATCTCCTGGCAGGCTCGCATCACCCGCACCGCGATCTCGCCCCGGTTGGCGATCAGGACCTTCTCGATGGGACGGGCTTTGACTGCACGCGGCACCGTGCGGTTACTCGATGACCATGAGGGCCTGGCCTGGGGTCACAACCGATCCCTCGGCGACGTAGACCTCCGTGACGGTCCCCGACTTCGTCGCGGTGACGTCGTTCTGCATCTTCATGGCTTCCAGCACCGCCACCGCCTGGCCGAGCTTGACGCTGTCGCCGGCGGCGACCATGACCTTCAGGATCAGCCCCTGCATCGGCGCCGTCAGGGCGCCATCGGATGCCGCGCCGGGTGCCGGCGCGGCGGCCGACGGTGCGTCTGCCGCAGCCTTGGCCGCGGGCCCAGCCGGGGCCACGGCGGCTGACCCCATGCCGCCACCGAAGACCTTGACGGTGAAGCTCTCGCCGTCGACCTCGACGCGGTACTCGCCCGCAGGCGCCGAGGCGGCCTGCGCCTCGGCCCTGGCGGCTTTGCGAGCGACGATCTTCTCCTCGCCGCCCTCGCCACGAAGGAAGCGCAGCGCCGCCACCGGGAAGAGGATGAAGCTGAGGAGGTCGTCAGGAGAATCCGAGGTGATCCCTGCTTTCTTGAGGTCCTTCTTGGCGCGCTCCAGGAGCGGGTCGAGAAGGTCGGCGGGCCGAACCGTGATCGGCTCTTCATTTCCCAACGCCAGCTTCCGCACCCCGAGGTCGAGCTTTCCCGGAGGCTCACCAAAGAGGCCGAGAAAGTAGTCGCGGGTCTCGGGCAGGACCTCGGACCAGCGCTCCTCGGCAAGCACGTTGGCGATGGCCTGCGCCCCCAACACCTGGCTGGTCGGGGTCACCAATGGCGGGTAGCCCATCTCAGCCCGCAGCGTGGGGATCTCGGCCAGGACGGCGTCGAGATGCTTGTCAGCGCCGCGCGCGGTCAGGTCGGCGCGCAGTCGCGCCAGCATCCACTCCGGGACCTGGTAGGTGCTCACGTTGGTGTCGGTCAGCTGGGCGTTGGCTTCGAGCTGCGGCCTGTATTTCTCGAGCATGTCCTCGAACTGGTTCTTGATCTGGCTGAGCAGGCCGAGGTCGAGCCCGGTGTCCCGCTTGGTGCCAGCAAGCGCCGCCACCATCGACTCCGTCGGCGGTTGCGACGCGCCCCAGGCGAACGGTGAGATGGCCGTGTCGATGATCTCGGCGCCGGCTTCGACGGCGGCCATCGCGGCCATCGGTCCCATGCCCGCGGTGCAGTGGGTGTGGAACGCGACGGGCAGGTCGGCTGCCTTGCGCACCGCCGCCACCAGCTTGCTTGCCTCGGCCGGGGTGATCAGGCCGGCCATGTCCTTGATACAGATCGAGTCGCAACCCAGGTCCACCAGCTCCCTCGCCAGGGCGGTGAACGACCGCACCGTGTGGATGGGGCTGATGGTGTAGCAGATCGCGCCCTGGACGTGGCGCCCGGCGACTTTGGCAGCCTTGATCGGGACCACCATGTTGCGCAGGTCGTTGAGGCCGTCGTAGATGCGGAAGATGTCGACGCCCGCCCGGGCGGCGCGCTCCACGAAGAGGCGAACGACATCGTCGGGGTAGTTCTTGTAGCCGACCAGGTTCTGCCCCCGAAGAATCATCTGCAGGGGCGTGTCCTTGACCACCTTCTTGAGGTCGCGCAGGCGCTGCCAGGGGTCCTCGTTGAGGTAGCGCAGGCCTGCCTCGAAGGTGGCTCCCCCCCAGACTTCAAGCGAGTGATAGCCCACGCGGTCGAGGTCGGGCGCCACCGCCAACATGTCCTCGGTCCGCATGCGGGACTGGATCAGGGACTGGTTGGCGTCACGAAATACGGTCTCGGTGACTCGTGTCCGCGGCACCGGGACATTCTAAGGGCGAGGCGTTCCCCGCCCGGTCCCGCCCGCGGTCAGCCCTTCAGGAAGTCGATGATGTGCTCGGCGACAACCTCTCCCTTGTCCTCCTGGAGGAAGTGGGAGGCGCCTTTGATGAGGACAAAGGGGCGCGCGCCGGGAATTCGAGCCGCAAACCTCTCGCCGACCCTGGGCGGGAAGATGGGGTCGGAGTCGCTAAACGCCACCAGGGTCGGCTTCTGCCACTGGTTGAGCTTGGCGCTGGCTTCCATCATCTTGTCGGCCCCGGGCGACTGCGGGGAGGTAGGGACGATCATGGGGAACGCGACCACGCCCCACTTGGAATCGGGCTCGGGGAAAGGTGCCTCGTAGCCCCTCATCACCTCGGCTTCAGGCGGTGTCAGGCAGGCCCCGGCAACGAGCATGCCCACGGGCACGTCCGGCTTCACCTTCTCAACAAAGTCGTGAAAGGCCCACCAGGCCTCGGACATCCGGTTTTCGCCACTCATGATCCCGGTGTTCAAGATCACAAGTCGGCTAAACCGGTCGTCCATCTCGGTGGCCACGCGCAGGCCGATCGGCCCCCCCCAATCCTGGACCACCATGGTCACGTCAGAAAGATCGAGCTCCTCAACCAGCCGCATGATCGAATCGACGTGGCGGTCATAGGTGTACCAACTCTGCAGCGCGGGCTTGTCTGAGCGGCCGAAGCCGAAGTAGTCAGGGGCAACCACCCGGTGTCCCGCGGCGACCAGCGGGGGGATCATCTTGCGATACAGAAACGACCAGGTTGGCTCGCCATGGAGCAGCAGGATCGGCGAACCCGACCCCTCATCGACCCGGTGCATCCGCAGCCCGTCCTGCTCGAGGTAGCGCGGCTCGAAGTCGTAATCGGGCAGGCCGGCGAAGCGCTCATCAGGGGTGCGATATGTCTGCATGTCTCTCCTGTGTGACGTTATCGGCGAGGATGGGCGCGTCCGCCGCGGCAACGGTTACAGTTTGAAAGCCGACGGCCATCAACGTGCGTCGCTTGACGGTCGAAGTGTTCTGTCAGACCGTGCTTCTGCACGGCGCGGTCAAGTCCGGGCGCCGCTTGACCGACCTCGCCAACGAAGACGAGCCGTTCCTCGCCATCAACGATATCGCGACCCACCCCTAACCCGGGCGACACCATGATCGGCCTGGAGCGGCAGAGTCGAGACCACATCGCTTATCTCGGGACCGCGGACGAAGGCCAAGTGGGAGCCGCCGCGGCAGGCTCCGAGACCACCGGCTGAGGCGGCGTCAGCCGCCTTCGTTGATCGACCAGGACCACGTCGACCTCGCGGCGGCGGAGAGCACGGGCGACGCTGAGACCACCAAAGCCGGCGCCGATGACGACCACCCTGGGACGGAGTTGCTTCAGCCTTTCGCCGCCTCGACGAAGCCGTCCCGCAGCGCCTGGTACTTCTCGGCGACCTCGGGCCGGCTCAGGCCGATGATCTCGGCCGCCAGGTAGGCCGCGTTCTTGGCCCCCGGCTCTCCCACCGCCACCGTCGCCACCGGCACGCCGGGAGGCATCTGCACGATCGCCAACAGCGAGTCGAGCCCGCCCAGGTCACCCGACACCAGGGGCACCCCGATCACGGGGAGGGTCGACCAGGCGGCTGCCGCGCCGGGCAGGTGGGCGGCCATGCCGGCGCCGGCGATGATCACCTTGACGCCACGGTCGCGCGCGGTCCTGGCCCACTCCGACATCTGAGCAGGGGCGCGGTGCGCCGAGAGCACCTTGGTCTCCGACTCGATTCCCATCTCGGTGAGAATGTCGGCGCACTTCTGCATCACCGGTAGGTCGGACTTGCTACCGACGACGATGCCGACTTCGATCACCGGACTCCTCCGAGGTTGGCCGAACTGAGTTCCATCGCCGCGATATCAGTGCGGTGAAAACTGCCGTCAAAGCTTACCCGGCGGACATTGTCGTAGGCCCGGGCCTGCGCCTCGGCGACACTCGCGCCGCTGGCGACGACGGTGAGGACGCGACCGCCGCCGGTGATGTAGCCGTCGCTGGTGTGCTTAGTGCCGGCGTGGAAGACAACCACGTCCTCTTGGAGCGAGTCGAGGCCACTGATGGCGAACCCGACTTCGTATGAGGCCGGGTAGCCGCGGCTAGCCAGGACCACTCCCACCGTCGCGCGCGCGCTCCACTCTATGGCGACGCCGCCCAGGTCTCCTTTGGCGCACGCAAGCAGGGGCTCGACCAGGTCGCTGGTCAGCCGGGGCAGGACCACCTGGGCCTCCGGGTCGCCGAAGCGAGCGTTGAATTCGATCACCTTCGGCCCCTCGCTGGTGAGCATGACCTGGGTGTAGAGGCAACCCTGGTAGGGCAGGCCACGGCGGGCCAGCTCCGTCACCACCGGCTGGGCGCAGTCGCGGACGATGCGCTCGACCATCTCAGTGTCGACGTCCGAGGGCGGACTGTAGGCGCCCATGCCGCCGGTGTTGGGGCCTTGGTCGCCGTACAAGGCGCGTTTGTAGTCCCGCGCCGGGACCATGGGGACGACCACGGCGCCGTCGCACAAGCACATCACGCTGACCTCGTGGCCGCTGAGCCGCTCCTCAAGGAGGATCAGGCGACCGGCTGAGCCAAACGCCTCCTCCTCCATCGCCTGGTCGATGGCAGCGATAGTGTCGTCGACCGAGTCGCAGACGGTGACGCCCTTGCCCAGCGCCAGGCCATCAGCCTTGACGACCAGTCCGGTCTTTTGCGAGCGGGCGTATGCGTGAGCCTGGTCGCGGTCGTCGAAGACCGCATAGGCGGCGGTGGGGACACCGACCGCCTCCATCACCTCTTTGGCGAACGCCTTGCTCGACTCCACCCTGCCGGCGCCCGCGCTGGGTCCAAAGACGAGCCGGCCGGCCTTGGTCAGAAGGTCGGCCACGCCCGCGGCGATAGCGTCGTCGGGGCCGATCACGACGAGGTCGATGTCGCGCTCGTGGACCAGCGCCAGGACCTCGGCGGGGTCGGTCGGGTCGATGGTGATGCTGGCGGAGAGGGCCTGGGTGGCTCCGTTGCCGGGGGCGGCGTAGACCTCATCGACGAGCGGCGATTGACGGATCTTCCAGAAGAGGGCGTGTTCCCGCCCGCCCGATCCGAGCACCAGGACCTTCATTTGGCGCGCCCTGGTTACTCCCACTCGATGGTGCTGGGCGGCTTCGATGAGATGTCGTAGACGACGCGGCCCACACCGGGGACCTCGTTGACGATGCGCGAGGAGATCTCACCGAGCACGTCATAGGGCAGCTTGGCCCAATCCGCCGTCATGCCGTCGTCGCTCGTCACGACTCTGACCGCGACGACGTTGGCGTAAGTGCGGAAGTCGCCCATCACCCCCACCGAGGAGATCGGGGTGAGGATGGCGAAGCTCTGCCAGACCTGGCGGTAGAGACCCGCCCTCTTGATCTCGTCGATGACCACCCAGTCGGCCTGGCGCAGGATGTCGAGCCGCTCGCGGGTCACCTCGCCGATGACACGGATGGCCAGGCCAGGGCCGGGGAACGGCTGACGGAAGACCATGTCCGCGGGCAAGCCCAGGGCCAGACCCACCTGCCGGACCTCGTCTTTGAAGAGGTAGCGCAGCGGCTCCACCAGCTCGAAGTTGAGGTCCTCAGGCAGGCCGCCGACGTTGTGGTGGCTCTTGATCTTATGGGCGTGGTTGGTGTCGTGCGAGGTGGACTCGATGACGTCGGGGTAGAGCGTGCCCTGGGCCAGGAACCTGGCATCCCCCAGCCCGCGAGCCTCGTCGGCGAAGACGCCCACGAACTCCCGGCCGATGACCTTGCGCTTCTGCTCGGGGTCGACGACGCCGGCCAGCGCGGTAAGGAACCGGTCGGTGGCGTCAACGTAGCGGAGGTCGATATTGAGCCCCTTGGTCATCACGTCGATGACCCGCTCGCCCTCCTGGAGGCGGAGCAAACCGTTGTTGACGAAGACGCAGGTCAGCTGGTCGCCGACGGCTCGGTGCACCAGCGTCGCCGCCACCGCTGAGTCGACTCCACCGGAAAGGGCGCAGATGACGCGGCCGTCGCCGACCTGCCGGCGGATGTTCTCCACCGCCGACTCGATAAAGCCGGCCGGCTCCCAGTTGCCGCTGCAATGACAGACGTCGTAGAGGAAATTGTGGATGATCTCCTTGCCCAGCGGCGTGTGGACGACCTCGGGGTGGAACTGGATGCCGACCCGGCCACGGTCGTCGCCCATCGCGGCCACCGGTGAGTTGCCGGAGTGGGCCATCACCCGGAAGCCCGGCGGCGGGCTCGTGATGCGATCGCCGTGGCTCATCCAGACCGGCATCTGGTCGGGCATGCGGCCAAAGATCGACCGCTTGTCATCAACGACCACGGATGCCGCGCCATATTCGCGCTTGCTGGAGGGCTCCACCACGCCGCCGAGCGCCTCGGCCATCAACTGCATGCCGTAGCAGATCGCCAGGATGGGGACGCCGAGCTCGTACAGCTCACGATCGGGGTGGGGCGCGCCTTCCTCATACACCGACGCCGGTCCTCCGCTCAGGATCAGGCCGCGCGGGTTGAGCTCGCGGATCTTCTCGATCGGTGCGGTCCCCGGGATCAGCTCGCAGTAGACCTTGGCCTCGCGCACGCGGCGGGCGATCAGCTGGCTGTACTGGCTGCCGAAGTCGAGAACGAGGACGGTTTCGGGACCGGTGTGGGCGCTACCTGATTGCTCGGCTCCCGGCTCGACAGTTCCCGGCTCCTCCGTGGTTTCGACCCTGGGCATGTCGAGCGGAGCGGCCGGCTCGGGGATCCCTACTCGGGCCACACGCCTGTAAACCGGGTCATCCTTTGGTCCCCATGCCGACGCGCTGAGCGGTCTGGGCCTGCTTGCCCTCGCTGACGATCGCTGGGGCGATCACCATCTCGACCTCCTGGAACTCGCGGATGGAGCGGGCCCCGCACACGCCCATGCAGGATCGGATCGCGCCGGAGAGGTTCTGCGAGCCGTCATCGACGTGAGCCGGCCCGACCATCACCTCGGCCAGGGTGGCCCTGGTCCCGACCTTGATTCGCGTCCCTCGAGGCAGGTTGGGGTCGGGAGTGGCCATGCCCCAGTGGAAGCCGTGGCCCGCGGCCTCGACGGTGGCGGCGAAAATACTGCCGATCATCACCGCGTCAGCGCCGGAGGCGAAGGCCTTGCAGACGTCGCCCCCGATGCGCATGCCGCCGTCAGTGATCACCGGTACGTAACGCCCGCTGCGCTGCCAGTAGTCGTTGCGGGCGGCGGCGACGTCGCTGGTGGCGGTCACCTGCGGGACGCCAACCCCGAGCACGCCCCGGGTGGTGCAGGCCGCCCCGGGCCCGACCCCGACAAGGATGCCGGAGATCCCCTCCTCCATCAGCTCCAGGGCGGTGTCGTAGTCGACGCAGTTGCCAACCACTATAGGCACCGGGCAGCTTTCGGTCAGCTCCTTGAAGGACAGCTGTTTATAGGCCTTGGAAATGTGCCGCGCGGTCAGCACGGTGCCCTGCACGAAGATCAGGTCGCCACCGGCTTCGGCGATCACGGGGGCCCGCTGGGCGGCACGCTGGGGGATCGTCGACACCGCCGCCAGCACTCCGCCGGCTTTGATCTCCTGCACCCGGCGCGCGATCAGCTCGTCCTTGACCGGCTCGCGGTAGATCTCCTGGATCAGGACGTTGATCTCCTCGGGTGAGGCGTCGGCGATCCGCTGCAGGACCTCGGTGGGGTCCTCGTAGCGGGTCTGAACGCCGTCCAGGTTGAGCACCGCGAGACCGCCGAGCTTGCCCATGGCGATCGCAAAGGCGACGTCCACGGAGCCGTCCATGGCTGAGGCAAGGATGGGGATGTCCAGGCGATGCCCACCGAGCATTGTGGAGATGTCGATCTCCTCCGGGTTGACCGTGACGCGGCCCGGGACCAAGGCGACCTCGTCGAAACCGTATGCCCGGCGAGCCTTCTTGGAGCGCCCGATGGGCAGGTGGTCGGATTGCGCCGCAGGTACCGCCACGCCCGTCTCTACAGCCACGAACGACCCCTGTTAACAAGAACACCCCGCGATTTGTACTCGCGGGGCATACGGGCGCCATCCTGTCCGGCGCCCATCAGGGTTTGAAGGGCGGCTGGGTCGCCAGATACTGGGATGCGGTCTCTGATGTCGCCTCCTATGACTGAGATTTTGGCGGATTTTACCACTTCCCGTATTGGCGGTAAGGCCGGGGCGCCGTCTTGAGCAGGGCCGCTAACATCAGTTCATGACCCTCTTTACCGCCGACGCCGCCGTCCGAAACCCCGGCCGGGACGAGGCTGTCGAATTCCTGATGCGCGACCGGGCCTGGTCGGCGTACGCCCTGGGCTACCTCGACCCGCAGGCTGGCGTGCCCACCAGCGTGCTCGCCGCCGGTTCCGAGGGCGATTCGGAGAGCATCCTGGTCCAGGCGCAGCTGCCGCGGCTGCTCAGCATCTTCGCCAGCGGCAGGCCCGAGGGCATCGCCTCGGCGATCGAAGCGCTGCCGGCAAGCCCAGCGTCCGGTGTGTTCAGCATCCGCGGAGACGCGGTCAGCGCTTTCGAAAGCCACCTCAACGTGAGCACCGCCCACCAGATGCGCCGGATGGTGGTGCGCCAGGGACAGCTGCGTTCCCGCCGCGCCGGCAGCCCAGTCCGGTTGGGGCTCGACGACATCGAGCCGGTGAAGCGCCTCTACGGCATGTGGACGGATGCCCACCAGCTGCCGGGACAGCTCTCGACCGGGGTCTACTTCGGGGTCTACGCCGGCGGCGAACTGGTCGCGGTGGCGGGGACCCATTGCGTTTCGCGGGAGTTCGGCGTCGGTGCCATCGGCAACGTCCTCACCCACAGCGACTACCGCCACCGCGGCCTGGCCTCGGCCACAACCACGGCGGTCGCCGAGGAGCTCTTCCGCCTCGGCTGTGAGGACATCGTGCTCAACGTGCGCGACGGCAACGAGATCGCCCACCTCACCTACATCGGGCTTGGCTTCGTCGACCACTGCACCTTCATCGAAGGCGTCTTCCACAGCCGGCCCGGCCGGCGCTGACGTCGAGGAATACCTAACCGGTCTGGACCAGGTGAGCGCGGAAGACCATCCGGTTGTAATCGCGGTACGGCGGATCGCAGGTGACCAGAGTGAGGTCGTGACCGTTGGTCGACCTGAGGTAGCTGACGTCGGTGGCGCTGACGATCTTGATGACGTCGATCTGGTACTGGTAGCTCCTGCGGTCGACGGTGTCGATCTTGATGACGTCGCCGGCTTTGACGCGGTTGATATCCAGCCACTTCGGCTCGCGGTGGAAGGCGATCAGCATGTTGCCCTGCTGTCCGGGTGCCGGGGACGTCTTGTAATGGACGGTGTTGAATACCTTGAGGCTGCTCCAATCGCCGTTGACGGCGACCGCGTCCTTGCCCACGCTGGCCAGGGTCATCTTGAGGTAGATCCCGTTCGGCAACCCCGCCGGTTGAGGCGCGCCAGTCGAGTCTGGCGAGGCTGACGGCGCCGGCCCGGAGGCGGCGACCACGAACTGCTGCCACGCCTTGTTCTGGGCGGAATCGACCTGCTGCTGGTCGTAGAAGTTGTAAGCCACGCTGACGCCGAAGATGAGCCCCGACAGGATCAGGCCGACGGCAAACCCGCGGAACAAACCGACCTTACTAATCACCTGGTTACAAGGTACGCCACCGCCGATACTCGCGCGGCTCAGTTGGGATCCTATGGGTATATGCCGCGAACCTCGGTTGCGCGCGCGACCTGGTCCACGGCGAGGGCATAGGCGGCGGTGCGCATCGAGATCTTCAGCTCGTGGGCCTTCACGCTCACCTCTTTGTATGCCCGCGCCATGATGTGGTGGAGGCGCTGATTGATCTCGCTCTCCTCCCAGAAGAACTCCTGCAGATCCTGGACCCACTCGAAATAGGAGACCGTCACGCCGCCCGCGTTGGCCAGGATGTCGGGGATCAGGAGCACGCCTTTGTCGGTGAGGATGTCGTCGGCCTCTGGGGTGGTCGGACCGTTGGCTCCCTCAGCCACGATCCTGGCCCGCAGCTTGCCGGCGTTATTGCGGGTGATGACCCCCTCCAGGGCGGCCGGCACCAGGACGGTGCAGTCGAGCTCGAGCAGCTCCTCGGGGTCGATCTTCTCCGCGCCCGGGCAGCCCTCCAGGGTGCCCTGGCGGGCCTTGTACTGCTCGACGTCGTCGATGTCGAGGCCGTGGCCGTTGTAGATCGCCGAGGTCGAGTCGCTGACGGCGAGGATGGTCATGCCGGCCTCGCGGTTGAGGAGCCTGGCCGAAACCGAGCCCACGTTGCCAAAGCCCTGGACCACGGCGGTCGAGCCGGGACCGTTGATGTCCAGCTCGCCGAGCGCCTCCATGACGCAGAAGGCCACCCCCCGGCCGGTGGCCTCGGGGCGACCCTCCGACCCGCCCACCGCCAGGGGCTTGCCGGTCACGGTGGCGGGAACGGAGTAGCCGCGGTGCATCGAAATCGTGTCCATGAACCAGGCCATGTGCTGTGGCGTGGTGCCGACGTCGGGAGCCGGTATGTCCGACTCAGGTCCGACGATTATCGAGATCTCGGTGGCATACCGGCGCACCAGCCGCTGCTGCTCGTTGGTGCTGAGATGCTTGGGGTCGCAGATTACGCCGCCCTTGGCGCCTCCATAGGGAAGCCCGACCACGGCGCACTTCCAGGTCATCCACATCGCCAGGGCCTTGACCTCGTCGAGGGTGACCGCGGGGTGGAATCGTAGGCCTCCCTTGGCGGGGCCCCGAGCGAGGTTGTGCTGGACGCGATAACCCGTGAACACCTCGATGCTGCGGTCGTCCATCAGCACTGGGAAGTGGACCGTCAGCTCGCGTTTGACCTCGCGCAAAACCTTGCGGAGATCGTCCTCGAGGTCGAGAACGTCGGCCGCGCGGTCAAATTGCTCCTGCGCGATGGCGTAGGCGCTCTCGTCCTTTTCCAGCATTGCTCTATATGATCCCCTAACCGTGGCGATTGGGGTACATATCAGTTGCTGAAGCGCGTCAGTTGCTGAAGCGCGATGACCAAACGGCCCGGCTGCCCGGCGGGCCGGAGGAGCGGGCGCGGGCTCGCGGCTTCACCATCGTCGTCGTCACATTCCTGCTCGCCACCGCTGTCACCGCCCAGCTGAAGGCCTCGCTGGTGCCGGCGTCCAACCGCGTCGCACGCGACCAACAGCTTGTCAACAGCGCCCGGGCGCTGGAGCAGGACAACACCAACCTGCGCGGCCAGTTGCAGGCGCTGCAGGACCAGATCCAGCGCGACAACCAGCGCCTGGCGCAGACCTCACAGCAAGCGCAGGAGGCACAGCTCGCCGCCCGCGACCAGAAGGAGAAAGCGGGACTGACCAAGGTCAGCGGTCCGGGAATCTCGGTCGACCTGGCCAACGGCAATGACCCCCATGTCACCGGCGACAACCGGCGCGACTGGCTGGTCAAGTACCTCGACATCCAGGACGTCGTCAACCTCCTGTTGTCCGCCAACGCCGAGGCCATCAGCGTCAACGGCCAGCGGGTGGTCAATACCAGCAGCTTCTACGTCGCCGGTACGGACGTGCTCCTCAACGGAGTCCACCTGGCCTCGCCCTACCATTTCGAGGCGATCGGAGACGGCAACCACTTCAACGACTTCCTCTCCGACCCCAACAACCTCTCCGAGCTCAAGACCCGGAGCGACATCTACCAGCTGAAGCTCCACTGGCAGACGGAGCGCGACATCACGCTGCCCGCGTTTGACGATGCCTTCATCGTGAGGTACGCCGTTGCTGGGTAACAGGCGGTCCTACCGGATCCAGGTGGCGCTGTTCTTCATCACCGTGCTCGGGCTGGGCTTCTTCTTCACCGTTCAGGTTCGCTCCCAGGCCACCGCCGACCAGCTCCTCAGCGGCCAGGACAACGTCACCCTCGGACTTTTGATAACCGGCCTGGCGCAGTCCAACCAGCGGCTGGTCCAGGCCCGCAGTGACCTGGGCCAGCAGGAGCAACAGCTGGCCGCCTCGGCGACTTCGCCGAATTCCGCGAGCCAGCAGCTCCACCAGCAACTCTTAGAGCTGCAGATCATCAACGGCAGGGTGCCCGTGCACGGCCCCGGGGTGGAGCTGAAGGTCAGCTTCGCGATGCAGAGCTTCGAGCTGCAGGACCTGGCCAACGCCATGCGCCAGCTCGGCGCCGAGGCCGTGTCGGTCAACGACCGGCGGCTGACCGCACGCACCGTGATCGGCGAAAAGAACGGCACTCTCACGATCGACGGCAAGTCGATGTCGGCGCCCTATGACTTCATGGTCATTGGTGACCCGGCCCAGCTGTCCGCTGGCGCCGGGCAGCTCCTCACGCAGCTGAAAGCCAGGGGCAATGCCACCCTGGGTCAGCAGGGCGACATCCGCATCACCGCCGTGGTGCCGGAACGGCCCCAGGTCTACTCGAGCTTCGGGGGGTAGTACTCAGCTGGCCCGGGTGGCCGGGACCGAGGCCTGCGCCGCCGATGAGCGGCGCGGCGCCGATGAACGTCGCGGTCGAGGCTTGGCATACGCCTTGGCACCGGCGTCGGCGCGGCGCAGCGTGACCTCGCGATCGAGGAGCTCCAGGGTCGACTCAAAACGGTCCCAGCGCGCGTGGTTGGTGCCGACCGCAAGGGGGCGGTCAGGGCGGCTCTGGAGGACGTGGGAGATGACGCGCGGGTCGTAGCCGGCGCGCTTGATCAGGCGCAGCTGGTCACGAACCAGGTTGCGACGGACGGTCAGGCCGTGCTTGGCCAGCAGCTGCTTGTTGCGATCGTAGTGCTCGTCCAGCTCCACGATCACCGACTCGTAGCCGTGCCGCGCCACGCGCATCCGCGAGCTGAAGCGCATGGGGTTGTCGAAGAACATCCTGGCGTCGGTCCGCTTGGGCTCGATGGCGATGATGTCGACCTCGGGGTGGGCCCGGCGCACCTGCTTGAGGTGATACTGCAGGCTGGCGTGAAGGGCAGTCCGGGTGACCTGGTTGATGACCGCCGAGAACCCCTTCTCGCTGACCCTTCGGGCGTCAGCGCCGAGCTTGGGGATGCTGTGAGCCGAGTTGTCGAAGGGCACCATTGGGTTGATGCAGATGACCAGGTCGGCGCCTCGCTCGATCGCCAGATCGATGCTGGCAGTGCCGCGCAGGCCACCGTCGACGCATTCCTGACCGTTGATCTTGACCGGCTTGTAGAGCACCGGCACGGCCGCCGACGCCGCCGCCGCGCGGCTGATCGGGGCACGGTCGTTGTGGCCCCCCCCGAAGACGACGCGCTTGCCGTTGTCGAGGTCGGTGGCGATCAGCAGCAGGTCCTTCTCTAACTTTCGGAAGTCATCGGTCTGCCCGGTGAGCTCGAACACCCTGGCGAGGTAGTCGGCGGTTGCTTCGGAGTCGAAGAAGCCGGACGGCAGCGCGTCCAAGAAGAGGGTGCCGAAGTCGATCAGGTCCATGTCCCGGATGTTCCTGACGTAGTGCCAGCAGGCCCAGGCAGCCATCGCGGGGAGGCTGGCGATCTTGCGCACGAACTCGTCGACGTTGGGGCGGAAAACGTCAGCGCGATTGAGGTTGGCGGGACCGGCCTGCCCGGAGATGGCCCGGAGCAGGTCCTTGGTGCGAATGCCGTTGGCGATGCAGGAGCTGATCACCGCGCCGGCGCTGGTGCCGACATAGATGTCGAAATCGTTGACCGAACGATCCAGCAGCGCGTCGTTGAGCGCCCGCAGGGCCCCGATGTGATAGACAGCGCCGGTCAGGCCCCCTCCGGAAAGGACCAGGGCCGTCCGGCTCATCCGGACTTGGCCTTGCTGGAGGCCCGGGGCCGCGACGATCGCGGCTTGGCAGCTGGCCGGCTCGGCTCGCCGCCGACGATGTCGGCCAGCCGGTCAACCCGCTTGACCAGGTCGGTGAGGCGCCGGTCGAAACGCTGCATCTCCTTCTGGCTGGGTATCTTGAGACCGCGAAGGGTCCGGGCGAGCGCCTTCTCCAGCGCCTCCTCGACGGCCACGTCGGGTCGGACCCGCTCTTCGGCGCGCTGAATCTGGTCCTGGACCGCCGAGATCGACTGGCGCACCGCGCCGATGACCGCCTCGCCGGGGTTCCGCACCAGCTGCTGGAGGAGCTGCTCGGGCACCGCGCCGTGGCGCTTGCGCTCGTTGTCGAGGACCACCTGCGACAGCGTCACGGCGGTGAGATCCTCGCCGTTGCTGCGGTCGACGACCTGGATGTTCTCGCCAGTCCGCACCAACTCGCCGATCCGCTCCAGGGTTATGTAACGTCGCGAGCTGGTGTCGTAGAGCTTGCGGTTGGAGTATTTCTTGATCAGCCGGGGCGCCGGCTCCGGGGCCGGGACGCTCTTGCTCTTACCTGCGCCCCCGGTCGCCCGCTTCCGGGCTGTGGTCGAGGCCGGCGTCAGTGGGAGCCTCCCCGGTCCTGCCGGCCCACCAGCGCCTCGACTTTTGCGGTGAGGACATCGACGCTGTGGTTGAGGCGCTCGATGTCAGACCGAGAGGGGATGTTGATGCGGTTGAGGACGTCCTCGATGCGGCCCTCGACGAAGCGATCGAGCCGGGCAGACTCCTGCTGGGCGCGACCCTGGGCTTTCTCGCTGGCGGATCGGAGCTCGCCGAGGAGCCGCTCAGCCTCGCGCTGGCCAAGATTCCCGGTTCGGACCAGTTCGCCAACCAGGCGGTCAGCCTGGGTGGTGGCCAGCCCGACCGGCGCCTGGACCAGGGACACCACCAGCTCGACCCACTTGTTGGCATTGCGCGCAATCGGCGCCGGGGGCGTCGCAGCGCGACTCCGCGTGGGTGCCGGGCGACGCTTCGCTGACGTCTTGCGCGGGGCACGACGCGGCCGCCGCGGAGCCGTCTCAGCCATCCTCCAACCTCGTGACGCACTGCATCATCCCCGGATTATATGCCGGGCGCTCAGCAGAAGGACACCCATTTGCGCGATCTGGAGGCGACAAATTGGTCGACGCCGTTTGACAACGCTGATAGCAGGCAGACATCATGGCTTCTATTGCCGCCGCCTTTTCACGCGGCATTGGAGGTGAGCCGAGCATGGCCAAGAAGTCATCCAAGAAGTCCAAGAACCGCGGTGGCGGTGTGCGTGACCTCGTAGAGGGTGGGCAGCAGCTCATCTCGGGGGCCCAGGGCCGGGCCGAGGACGCGGCCAAGCGCCTGCAGAAGACAGTGCAGGAAACTGTCGCCAGCGCTGAGAAGCGCTACAACGTCGAGCTCAAGAACCTCCGGGGTCGCCTCCGCGACCTCAATACCAGCATGGGCGGGTTGGAGCGCAGCTACCGCGCACTGGAGAAGCGGGTGACCAAGCAGATCGAGACAGTGTCGGGTCACGCCGTCAAGGCGTCCGACCTCGACAAGCGCATCCGCACTCTTGAGGCGGAGATCCGTCGCGCCACCGGCCTGGGTTCGTCCACCGCCAAGCGCGCCCGCAAGCGCGTCACCAGGGCGGCGTCAACAGCACGCAAGGCCCCGACCACGGCGCGTCGCTCGGCGACCGCCCGGGCCATAGCCGCCCGCAAGCCGGCGGCGGCGAAGAAGCCGGCAGCCGCAAAGAAGCCCGCAGCTCGCAAGACAGCGACGCGTAAGCCGGCAGCTCGCCGGCGGACCAGCGCCAGGCGCACTCCCGCGCGTCCGGCAGCGGCGGCCACCACGACCCCAACCACTGGCGACAGCGCCAGCTAAACCCCGTCTCTAAGCGGTCGCCGCGGCCTTCGGGTCGCGGCGACCAGAGCCGGCGGGATCAGGCGATCAGCCGCCGGACCATGGCCTCGACGAAGCGATAGGCGGAGTCGACAGTGTCTGGATCGATGGCGTCGTAGGTGTCCGTCTGCAGATGCCAGTTCACCGGCACCCCGTTGCGGGTGGCGATGACGGTGATCGCCTCGAGGCGCCGCAGCAGGACCGGCTCGGTGTCCAGGCTCATGACCCTGAAGGGCCTGCCGGAGACCTTGAGGTCGGGCAGCTTCGAGACCTCCTCCGCCATCTCCGTTAGGGCCTTGCCGGCCTTGTGCTTCAACAGCATGCCCTCGGCGGTGGTGTAGCTGACATCCCCCGCGCCGACGTTGTCGATGTTGATCAGCCAGGCGCGCTCCAGGTCGTCTTTGTGGACGCGAATGAATTTCTGCATCCCCACCAGTCCCGCCTCCTCGCAGCCGGTGGCGACGGCCATCACCTCGGTGTCCGCGGACACGTCGGCGGCCAACGCCTCAGCGAGGCTCAACATCACGCCTACGCCACTGGCGTTGTCGTTGGCGCCGGGGACGTGCTTGTAGAAGACCTCGCGCTGCAGCAGCAGCAGCAGGGCAACGATGATGAACGAGGCGAAAGGGATGGCGAGGTAGCCGAAGAGTCTTTCCTGGGTCACCGCCTGGATGCCCACCAGCACCGGTAGCGCCACCATCGAAAACGCCTGGATGACGAAGGTCCGGCGGAAATCGCGGACCAGGCCGGGGTGCCACATCATGCCGGAGCGCGCGGTGTCGTAGTGCGCCATCAGGATCAGGCGGCGGCGGGGCAGCTCTCTCGCCGCCAGCCGACCGACGACGTTCTGGCTCTTCCCCTTGGGCACCAAGGCGTTGGCGAGGTGCAGGGTGGTGGTGTTCTCGCCGATGAAGGCGACCCCCGCGATGCCGGTCAGGAGCAAGCCCACCGCGCCCCTGTCGAAGGCGGCGGCAAGGACGAAGCCGGCGATCGCGAGGATGAAGATCGGGATGTACGTGTGGCTGAAGCTGCGCACCGAGCGGAAGTTCTCGACCCTGACGGTGAAGCCGAACTTCTCCAGTTGCTGCTGGATGTAGGCCGCCGCCTCCCGCTCCGCCTTGCTGGTGGAGGGCCGGGGACCGATCCCGTCGGCGAGTCTGCGGATGTGGTCTAAGGGGTCGGTCACGGCCCAATTATCGCGACGGCCGGTGTCTTGGCCCGCCGCCGCGTATCTAGTCCTGTGTCCTGGCAGTTAGCAACTGAGCAGGTGGACCAGGCCTCCCTCGCGCCTCCGAGCCCAGCGCCACGCCGTCAGGGCAGCGGGGACGCTGCCGGCGGGCAGGGCGTGCCGCTGGTGACACCCACCGGGGCGCCGCTGTGCCCAACCATCGTGACGTTCTTCGGAAAGGGGCCGGGCAGGCTGGGCGCCTTGTAGATCACCGTCACCGTCACGCATCCTGGGGCGGCAAGGTTTGGCAAGGCGTCGACGATGATGTACGCCTTGGTCTGATCGACCGAGGTCTGCTGCAACCTGGTGGAGCTGGTGGCGCACAGGGCCCCGGCGTTCAACGGCAGGATATTGGCCGATCTCTTGACGGCATTGAGGATGCTGTCGGGCTTGCCCTCTTCGCAAATCGGTGCCGGGCTCACCCCCTTGTACAGGTTGCTCTCGATCGTGGCCATCCGCGAGCCGCCACGCGCGCCGTTACCGACGGCGTCGTTCTGGAAGAAGAGGTAAGAGCCGGCGATCACTCCCAGCAGGAACAGGAGGATCAGAGGAAGGACGAGCGCGAACTCGACCATGGTCTGGCCACTGAGCCGGCCGCGGTTCAGCCAAACGGGCCCGTCAGCCGACAATCGGGGGGTTGCCCGAGCCGAGGACGCCCGGCAGCTGGTAGGTGTTGTTGCGGCCATCAATGACGATGGTGGTTCCACCGTCTGTATTGAAGTCGTCCACGATGGACGGTCCGTTGATCGTCACGCTACCAGTCGATCCAACCGGGAAGGGTGAGCCCTGCCCCAGGCCGGCCTGGAGGATGCCGCCGCTGTGGAAGATGGTGCCGATATCCCAGAAGTCGAAGGGGTTCGGCGTGGGCTTGTTGGCGTTGGTGGTGCAGCTGCCGCTGACCACAGGATATCCGTAGCAGGGCAGCGACGCGTTATACACCACCCCGGTGACCGTGATTTGCGCGGAGTCGTTGGGCTGGGCGTCGAGGCCGAAGTTTCCTTGGGTGGCTCGGTTCTGGAAAAGCGCGATGCCGTGGAATTCGCCGTTCAACGGAGGCGCCAGCGTGATCGTTCCCGCGCCACCAAGGATCAGCGAGAAATTCATGCCTGTGCCGTAGGTCGACGAGTCGAGGCTGAACGGCCCGGGCTGATGGCGGGTGACGACGCCGTAGTACGGCCCGCTTGGCAGCGACGAGGTGCCGCCACACTGGTGGCTGCCGTCGGTCTCGGGATTGCCGCTGTCGTCCTTGACGCCGGCGGGGAAGCAGGGTGCGCCGTTGCCGATTCCACTGGCGCTGAAGACACCACCGTTGGTGCTCCCCGGCACGTTCGCGGGGATGGCGACCGGGGCCGCGGTCGCGATCATCACGTTGTTGCCCTGGACCGTCTTGCCGCTGGCGGGGCTCAACTGCAACCCCTGCTCAAACCTGAAGATGCCGGGATAGGCCGTGTTGCCAGGGGTGGGGTCGTAGACGCCGGTGCAATCCGCGAACTGCACCGAGTTGATAAGGGCCACCTTGAAGGTGTAATCGCCGGGTTGCAGCAGCGTCACCCCGCCCGTCGTCCAGGAGGCCGGGATTGAGTTGTAGACGGGTGGTGTTGATTGGCTGGGGCAGAGACCGAGGCTGTAGCCTCCCCCGCTGGTCTTGTCGAATGGGTCGACAACCCCGCCAGTCCCACCCACGGGCAAGAGTGGGTCAGAGATCTGGGAGGCGCCATTCAGCACCTGGTCGTACTTCACCGACACGTTACCGATCGAGTTGCCGTTACTGTCCTTGCAGAGGGCGGTGTTGAACGGGTCGGGAACCGGAGGGTTGGAGGTGGGTGTGTTGTTGAACATGCTATTGCTGGTGCCAAAGCACCAATCAAGCGGCCAGTCGCTGCCCACCGACTGCATGTCGCCGTGGAGGATCAGCCCGCTGGCTCCCTTGGCGTCGACCACGTCGGTGTAGTTGAGGTTGTGCTCCATCGCCGACCAGGGGCCATACGGCACGGTGGAATTGGCGAAGATGGTGCCGAAGACATTGAAGCTGCCGTGACCCCCGCCGAGCACCTCATGAGGGCTGACTTCGTCAATCGCCACGATCCCAACCGAGTTGCCGGAGGTGGGCCTGTACACCGATTTCGCGTTGGCCGTGGTCGCCAGCGAGTTTGTGCCGATGACGCGCGCGAAGTAGGGCGTCCAATTCGGATTGAGGGTCACCTTGACGCCGCAGGCCGTGTTCGGCGGGAACCCCGGCGATGTGTCCTGCACGGTGTAGGGGTTGTTGTTGTTGCCGGGGTTGAGTATCGGGTTATATGTGGCGTCCAGGTAGATCCCGGTCCAGTGCGAGCCCACGTCGGGAGCGTTCTTGTCGATGACGTCCTGCATGACGGCCTGGACGGTGGTGTTGCTGGGGGCGTTGCCTTGCTGGCAGAGGCCCGCCAGCATCCGGGCCCCGGCCACGCTGGCGAAGTCGGCGCCATTCTGAGCGCGTCGCTGCTGAACCTGGCCGAATCCGCCATCAATCGCGATCGAGACCATGCCCATGATCACAAGCAGGGCCAGCGCGAAGAGAACCAGCGCCTGGCCTCGCTGGGCCCCGCGGCTGTCGAATCGGCCGGCTCGAGCCAGGTTCTTGATGCGGCTCACGGCTCGAGCCCGGCCTGGGCGGTGACGGTGTGGTCGCCCAGCAGTGGGAGGTATGACGCGACGAACTTGGCCACGTGGATGACCTCGATCTTGTGGCCCTGGCGCGTGCCGGCGTCCTCAGTGACCCAGACGCAGTTGTGGCCGCTGGTGCAGTGGGCCTGGTCGGCAACGCACACGAAGCTATTGCTGGGCGTTCCGGACGAGCAACCCCTGGCGTCTATCGGCAAACCCTCCTCGTTGTTCACGGCGGCGGTAGCGTCAGTGAGCTGTATGGCCGGTGAGGGGGGTTGCTTGTTGATGACGTCGCCATCGCCGTCGGAATCCACCGTCTCGTCATGCTCGGACACGTAGGCGATCACGCCGGCGCGGGCGGCGCCGTCAAGGCTGATCACCGCGGAGAGCATTTGGGACCCTGTGAAGCAGGCCCCGAGGATGAGGAGGAAGACCGGCGTTATCAGCGCCGTCTCGGCCATCGCCTGGCCGGCCAAGCGGCCGCCTCGAGTCCTCAACGCACACGACCTGAGGCTCCACACCACATCAGCGGTGACAACGCGATGGCGGTTGCCAACTGTACGCCGCCTGCCTGGTTCTCAGCATTTCAGCCCCAGTGTCTCAAGCAAACATGTACGGTTCCTGAACGCCGCCGTGCCATCCGTGTGCCAGTTCGCTGCCCTGCCCAGCGATAATCGCTGCCATGACGACGGCCGAGCGTGCCTGAAGTCCACCTCACCTTCCTCGACGGCGAGATGGTGCCGGTCGAGACCGAGCTGATCGACTTCGGGCACCCGGTGATCAAGGCTCAGGCGATCCAGCCCGGGAGCAACAACGAGGAGCTGACGGTCCCGCTGAGCAGCCTCAAGTACATCGTCATGAGCGCCATCGAAAACGAACCCGGGGCGGACGCCGTCGAGTTGGGCCAGGTGGTGATCCACTTCTCCGACCACGAGGTCCTGCGCGCCTACACCGGTCGGGAGACGCTGGGAGGTCCGTACGGCGTCATCTACAACCTGATGGAAGCGGGCGGCGTCTCGCAGCGACGTATCGGAGTCCCCTACACCGCGGTCAAGTCCATCTTCAAGGTCAAGCACTGGGACGGGCGCGGCAAGGCCAGCCCCAAGCGAGCAAAGGCCAAGTTGGCTCCCGGGAAGCCAGCCGCGACGAAGCCAGTTGCCAAGAAGGCGGCGGTCAATATAGGGCGCGCTAGGAAGACCACGGCCAGATGAAGGTGCTAGTCACCGGCGGCGCCGGTTTCATCGGTTCCAACCTCGCCGACCGCCTGGTCGAGGAAGGCCACCACTTGGTCGTGCTCGACGACCTTTCCAGCGGCAAGCGGGACCAGGTCCCGGCGGCGGCGAACTTCTACCAAATGGAGTTGGACAGCCGTTGGTTGGACCGCGTCATCGAGCGCGAAAAACCGGAGGCCGTCTGCCACCTGGCAGCTCAGATCAGCGTCCGGCAGTCGGTCGAGGACCCCGTCTTCGACGCGCGGGTCAACATCCTGGCCAGCATCGGCCTGATCGAGGCGTGTCGCACCCACGGCGTCAGTCGCTTCGTCTTCACCTCCACCGGCGGCGCGATTTACGGCGACGCTGACGAGGTACCTACGCCCGAGACATACGTGGCGGCGCCGGTGTCTCCGTACGGGACTTCGAAGCTGTGCGTCGAGCACTACCTCTACTGCTTCCGTGAGCTCTACGGCTTCAGCAGCGCGGCGCTGCGGCTGTCCAACGTGTACGGCCCCCGGCAGGACCCCCACGGCGAGGCGGGTGTGGTCGCGATCTTCAGCCGGGCGCTGCTGGAGGGGCGGCCGGCGACTATCAACGGCGACGGCCTACAGACGCGGGACTATGTCTACGTCGGCGACGTCGTCGAGGCCTTCGTGCTGGCGCTGCGCAGCGACGCGCAGGACAGCTTCAACGTCGGCACCGCCACCGAGACCAACGTCAACGAGCTCTACGGACAGGTCGCCCGTGCCACCGGGTCCAACGCGCCAGCGCTGTACGGGCCGCCGCGACCAGGTGAGCAGAAGCGGAGCAGCATCGACCCGTCACTGATCCGCCGCGAACTGGGATGGGAACCCAGGGTGCAACTGCCGGAGGGGATCGGGCTCACTGTCGACTATTTCAGGCACGAGGTAGGCGCGGCTGCCGGTTAGGGCGGCTGGTCCCGCGGGTCCATCCCCCGGGTAGGCTAGCGACATGCGTGTCCTGCTGGTCGAGGACGACCGCCGGCTCGCCGACGCAGTGGCACGCGGCCTGGTGGAGGCGGGCCTGGCCGTGGTGCGCGCGTCGGACGGCGACGGGGCCGTGGGGGCGGCCCTGAGCGGTTCCTTCGATGTGATCGTCCTCGACGTCATGCTCCCCGGCCTCATGGACGGCTTCGAGGTTGCGGCCCGGCTACGTCAGCGCCAGGTTGGCACGCCGATCCTGATGCTGACCGGACGTGACGCCGTGGGCGACCGCGTTCGTGGCCTGGAATCCGGGGCGGACGACTATCTCCTGAAACCGTTCGCCTTCCAGGAGCTGCTGGCTCGCCTGCGCGCGTTGGCGCGGCGCCACCTGCCCTCTCGGAGCGCAGTGCTCCGGATGGGAGCGGTCAGCCTGGACAGCTCGAGAAGGACGGTCGACGTCGGCCAGCGGACGGTGCCCATGACCGGCCAGGAGTTCGCGGTCCTGGAGTACTTCATGCTCCATCCCGGCCAGGTCCTGAGCCGCGCGCAGGTCCTCGAGCACGCCTGGCCGGACGGAGTCTATGAGTTGGGCGAATCCAACCTGGTCGAGGTCTACGTCGGACGGGTGCGGCGCAAGCTGATCGCGGCCGGTAGCCCGGATCCCTTCACGACCGTCCGGGGCGCCGGGTACCGCATGGAGCTGCCCGAGGGGTGAGGGCGCTGTTCCGGCAGACGAGGGTTCGCCTGGCGATGGCCTATGCCGGCATTTTCAGCGTCGTTGCCGTGGTCGCTGCATCCGCCCTGTGGCTGGCCCTGGCGCGCACCGAATACTCGGCCATCGACGACAGCCTCGCCGGCCCGGCGCGATCGGTGGAATCAGCGCTCGTCTCCCGCGGCGGGCCGCCGGCAGCTGGCGACAACACGTTGCCGGCGCAGACGGACGCCGGGGTGCCTGTCGGTGTGCTGCTGTTCGACCGTGCCGGGACCCTGCTGGAGCGCTCCAGCCCGGCGCCCCCGGCGGAGACGCTGGCCTCGACAGTGCACCAGGCCGCCGCCTCGAGCTCGCTGGTACTGGATACGGAGACGATCGACGGGCAGCCGCAGCGAGTCCGCGCCAGCCGCGTGGACCTCCGATCCGGGGACATGCTCGTGGTCGTGGTCACCCGTTCCCTGGCCGAGACTGATCGTCTCCTGTCCAGCACCGCCCTGGTCCTCGGCGTCGGGATGGCGATGCTGGTGGTTGCGGCCGTGGTCGTTGGGTATGGGCTGGCAGGTGCGGCGCTGAGGCCGGTGCGAGAGATCGCGGCGACAGCGCGAAACTTCAGCGAGCGGGACCTTCACCGGCGGATCGAACTGGACCTGCCGCCCGACGAGCTCGGCGAGCTGGCCGACACCTTCAACGGGATGCTGGCAAGGCTGGAGACCGCCTTCGAGAGCCTGCGACGGTTCACCGCCGACGCGGCCCACGAGCTGCGGGCGCCGCTGACGCTGATGCGGACCGAGGCGGAGGTCGCGCTGAGCCGGCCGCGAACCGAGCAGCAGTACCGGGCCAGCCTGGAGACAATCCTCGCGGAAGCCGAGCGTCTCGGCCGCCTCGCGGACCAGCTGGTGATGCTGGCGCGGGCCGACGCCGGGGCCCTGGTCGCAAAGATGACCAAGGTCAACCTGCGCGACCTGGTCGATGAGACGAGCGCCCGATGGCGACCGTTGGCGGCTGGGCGCGAGGTGACCCTGGTCGACCAGGTCCCGGACGAGGGCTACGTCTGGGGCGACCCCGACCTCCTGCGGCGCCTCCTCGACAACCTCATCGACAACGCGCTCCGGCATTCACCCAGCGGCGGCACGATCGCTGTCTCCTGCACTTTGGTGGACTCATCCTGGGACCTCGTCGTCGCCGACTCCGGCCCGGGTGTCGAGCCCGCGATGAAGCCGCTTCTGTTCGAGCGCTTCGCTCGCGCCGACCGGGCCCGGCGGAGAGACACCGGGGGCGCCGGCCTGGGCCTCGCCCTGTGCGCCGTGATCGCCGAGCTTCACAACGGGTCGATCAGCCTCGACGACGGGCCCGGACCGGGGGCCCGCTTCGTGGTGCGACTGCCTGCTACCGAGCGCCCAGCCGGCTAACGCTCGACCGGGGCGGGACCCAGCGCCACCAGCTGAAGACGGCAGTCGAAGCAGAGCTGGTCGCCCGATGCCACCAGCGAATCGAAGGCGCGGCGCAGGCCCTGGTTCTCGAGCAAGTCAGTCGTCTCGGCGATGCGGGCCGCCCACTCGTAGTTCTCCATCGCCTGGCGCAGCTTCAGTCGCAGGTCGGTGAGGAGCTCGCGCTCCGCCTCGGAGACCCTGTCGGGAAATCCGAGCCGATCGAGATTGGAGATGTTCACGTGGATCCGCGACCGGGCCGCCGCGGCGGCGCGCGACAGCGGCTGCTCATCGCCTTCCCGGAGCGCCTCGCGAAGCTCCTCGAGGGCGGGCTCTGAGGTCTCCAGCACGGTGCGAAAGTCGGCGCCATAGTCAACCGGGTGCTCGTGATAGGCGACCTGGTTGCGGCGGGCGGTGAGCAGCGTTAGCGACAGGATCACAAACCCGATGACGAAGTAGCCCCAGACCGGCATTATTGCGGCGGGAAAATCTGCAGGCTGGTGTGGCGGGCAATGGCCGCAAAGTCGCTGTCGGAGTGGAGCAGCGCGACGCCTGAGCGGATCGCCACGTTCGCGATCAGGCAGTCGGTCAAAGCGCGCACCGTTTCACCCCTCGACCGGCACAGGCGATAGATCGCCGCCGCGGCCTCGAAGTCAGCCAAGCCCTCGACCGGCATGAGCCGGCAGCGCAGCAGCAGTCTCCGCAGCGACTGCAGGTGACCCGGGTCCGTTGCCCCTGCCAGGGTTTCCATCACAACCACCTCAGTGGTGGCGATCTCCTCCTCCTTGATGAGCCCGGTCAGACGGAGATGAACCGGGCTACCGGTGCCGCGCAGGAATTCGACCCAGGCGGAGGTGTCGACTAGGACCAGGCTGTGTCGCCCGCGCGCAGGCTCTCGAGGTCAACGTCCCACCCCGATCCTTCCAGCGCGAGCGCCTCCTCCAGTGTGAGGGGGTTGCCCACCAACTGACGCAGCGCCAGGTCCACGGCCTCGCGCTTGGTCTTCACGCGGTACCTGCGCATTGCGGCGACGATGAGTTCATCGTCAAGTTCAATATTTGTGCGACCCATTTACACCACTATACACGGCGATACACCACTTGCCGCGGCAGGGAAGCGCAATGCTCCGACGCGGGACGCGATTCGCGCGGCGGACGAGCTGGCCGGGCTCCTCTGGAGATTCCTTGAGGCGGAGCACATCGGTAGCGGCGTGCACGGTGCACCCACATCGCCGGCTGCGCTGCAAGGTGGGAGAATCACCCCATGTCGACCAAGCACAATTTCGATGTCATTCTGGAAGCCCAGGAGGAAGGCGGGTATGTCGCTTCTGTGCCCGACCTTCCGGGCCTGTGGACCCAAGGTGAAACCCGCGACGAAGCGATCGCCCACGTCAAAGAGGCCATCTCCGGCTACCTCGGAACTCTCCAAGACCTTGGCCGGCCCATCCCACACCCGACGCGAGAGCACCTCACCGTAGAAGCTTGACCCAAAGACTGCCAGCGGTCACCGCCCGGCAGTTCGCTCGTGCCCTCCAGAAGAAGGGCTGGCAGCTCCACCGCACCAAGGGCAGTCACCAGCACTACTTCCACCCCGATCGGTCGGCGCTCATTACCGTGCCAGTCCACACGGGCAGCCTCAAACGCGGCCTGCTCGCCGGCATCCTGAAAGATGCCGGCATCGCACGAGAGGAGTTCCTCGAGCTGCTCTGCCCGCGCGAGCCACGGCGGGCGGCGGCAGGGGATCGGCGCGCCTTAGCGAGAAAGTCTCCAAGTTTGGCGCCGCGAAGGGCCAACCGCCATTCAGCGGCCTTGAAACCGCGGCTTGCGCCGCTCGAAGAACGCGGTCAGGCCCTCGCGGACGTCTTCGGAGCCGTGGGCCTCAGCCGACAGGACCTCAAGCTGCGCCCGGCTGGTTTCATCCAGCTCCGCACCGGCTGCGTCCAGCTCCAGCAGCCGGTTGATCATCCGCTTGGAGTTGCGCACCGTGATCGGCGCCCCCGCGATGATGTCGTCGCAGAGGGCGTCGACGCCGGCATCGAGTTCTTGGCGCGAGAAGCAGTAGTCGACCAGCCCGCGTCGGACCGCCTCCTCACCTGTGAAGGATCGACCGGTCAGCATCAGCTCACGGGTGACCTGGGGGCCTAGCTGTTGGATCATCCGCCGGTGGTGCACGGGGCCCGGCAGCAGGCCGAACCGGCTGGCGGGGACGCCGAGACGAGCGGTGTCGACGGCGACGCGCAGGTCGCAGGCCAGCGCCAGCTGGTACCCGGCACCCAGCGAATGCCCCTGGATCCGTGCCACCACCGGCGCCGCGCAGGCCTCGATGGCGGCCTGGGCAGACTCCATCGCCTCGCCAAATCCCCCGCCCAGCCCCTCACCCTCCGGTTGGCCCAGCTCGCTCAGGTCCGCGCCCGAGGCGAAGACCTGGTCGCCGGCGCCCGTAAGCACCACCACTCGCACATCGTCTTCAAGGCCCTGGATCTCGGCCTCGAGGGTGCGGAAAAGTGACGTGGAGATGGGGTTGCGCCGCTCCGGGTTGTTGATCGTGAGGCGCAGGATGCCCGGCCGCGGTCGCTCGGACAATAGCGGGGCTGAATTTGACATCGAGGGCGGCTTAGGGTCGCGGCGGCCGGGGCGGCGGAGACCCCCGCACCCAGTCGTCCGGGTTGATCTGGGGCGTCGATGGATCGGCTGGCAGTGGCGATGCGTCGGCTGAGTCGAGCGCTTCCAGGCCTTCGAGCCGTCGCAGGGTCTGCTGATCCTTTGGGCGGTTGGTGGCCCGCTTCATCGCCGCAAGGTGGGCGGCAGAGACCAGGCGGACGCGGGCATCCCCGACCTTCACTTCGATTGCAGAGGGCTTGAGATCCTCGAAGGTAAACCCTCCTGTGGCTTCAAAAACGACGTCCAGCTCGCCGGCGTCGGTGGAGAAGGTGACGATCCGCTCCTGCAGAAGCGCTGAGCTTAAGGGCGGGGCGGTCTCGACCGCGCCCTTGAGGCGAGCGCCCAGGGAGGACAGGGCTCGGAGCAGGAGGCGGTCATTGGCGGCACCCCGCGGACAAAGGATGTCCAGGTCCGGAGTCTCGTTGGGGATGCCGTGCATGGCAGCCGCGATACCGCCAACGATGACGAACTGCACCTCGGCCGCAGCTAGCACCTCGATCAAGGCTCGCGGCCGCAGGACCGTCACGGCTGAGCGCGGGGGTTCAGGGCCAGCCGGGCCTCCTCTCGAAGGATCGCCATGTCCGCAAGGAATTCCTCGAGGTGCTGTAGTCGCTCGTCGACGCTCCACGATCGCCAGAGGCGCAGCTGGGCGATATCGACACCTTCAGATTCCAGTTCCGCAAGACGGCGGTTGGCGTCTTCACGGTCGCGTGGGTTCATGCCACGAACCATCGTACCGTCGGCGGCCAGGACCACGCTGACCCCGAAGGGGCGAAGCCGCCGACACACGCATCAGCCATCAAGGCGCCCGAGCTACTCGATGATGCAGACGGTCTGGCCCTCTTGCACCACGTCGCCTTCCTTGACGAGGAACTCCTTGATCGTGCCCGCCAAGGGAGCGAGGACCGGGATCTCCATCTTCATGGACTCCAGGATCATGATCGTGTCGTCTTCCTCGACCTGCTGGCCGACCTCGGTCGTGATCTTCCAGAGGTTGCCAACCAGCTCGGCTTTGACTTCGGCCACAGAGTCCTCCTTTCTTTGGCTTTGGAAGCGGCTCGGTCGAGAAGCCTAGTGGAACTTAGCCGCTCAGCGCAGAGAAATCGGGGGTGAAGGCACCCTCGTTCTCGTCGGGCACGTAGTCGCTGGGCACCTGGCGCGGCGAGGCGCTGATGCCCAGCGCCTCGCGCGCCTCGGCCACCGAAGCGATCTCGCGGCCGACATCCGCGCACATCCTCGCGGCCCGCTCGACTAGATAGGACGAGCCGTGGGCCATCTCGCCGTCGGGGAAGTAGAAGTTGTCCTCCAATCCGACGCGGACGTTGCCGCCCAGCGTCAGGGTTGCCGCCAGCAGCGGCCACTGGTCCCGGCTGATGCCCACCAGCTTCCATGTCGAGCCCGGTGGCAGCGACTCGGCCTGGAACTGCAGCGCCCGGGTGGTCGAGGGGATGCCCCCCAGCACGCCCATCACCAGCGAGAAGTCGAGCGGGGTCTTGAGAATGCCCTGATCGAGCAGCGGCCGAGTATTGCCGATGTGGCCGTTGTCGAAGCACTCCAGCTCCGGCTTCACGTCGCCCTCGTTCATGCGCTCAAGCAGGTAGCTGATGTCCTTGAAGGGGTTGGAGAAAACGAAGTCGAAGTAGAACTCCTTCTTCTTCTCGGAGTAGATGGCGTAGTTCATCGAGCCCATGTTGAGGGCGCCAATCTCGGGCTTGAGCCGGGCGATGTGGCCCACGCGGTGCTCCATGGGGATGCCGACGGCGCCGGTGGAGAAATTGATGATGATGTCGCTGCGCTTGCGGATCTCGTCCATGATCTGGCGGTATTTCTCGACCTTGAAGCTGGGCAGGCCGTCATCCTCGCGGGCATGGATATGAACCACCGCGGCGCCGGCGTCGGCGCAGCGAGCGGCCTCCTCCGCGATCTCCACCGGTGTGTAGGGGATGTACTCGCACTGCGTGCGGGTGGTCAGCGCCCCGGTGAGGGCAGCGGTGATCACGACCTTCTTTTTGGTGAACGTTTCCATCCCTCTCCTCCTACTTGGCGGGCGCGGGGCGCGTCCCCACCGCCCCACCCTGCGGACCTTCAATGATGGCGGCGGCGACGCGGTCGGGTGCCTCGAGCTGGGGATAGTGTCCGACATCCGCCAGCTCGATAATGTCGGCGCCGGGCCAGCGTTCCTTGATGACCTCGGCCATGTGGGCGCCCGAAACGGGGTCGGCCATACCCCAGACGAACCGAATCGGCGTCTTCGACTGCTCCACCGCAGCCTCCCAGCGGGCTGCGTTGGCTCGTCGCTCGGGGATGTACTTGATCAGGCGGTGGTAGTTCTTGGAGCCGTTGCGCCGCGCCACCGACTCCCAGTGCTGATGGAGCTCTTCGGCGGTCGGCTGATGCCCGGGGCCGAAGATCTCGGCGAAGGCCGGGCCAAACCGTCCCTCTGACAGCAGCTGCGCGATAAGCGCCCCGATGACTGGTCGCTGCAGCCAGACCTGGATCGGGCGCGGTCTGTGGAAACCTGTGTACACACCGCCGTTGAGCAGCGTGTAGTCGGTCATGCGCGGGGCCAGCTTGCCGCCCTCCTGCCGGGCCAGGAGCTCGAGGGCGACGGTCATTCCGACGTCGTGGGCAACGACCCGTGTTTGGTTGACGCCGAAGTGGCGCCACAACGCCTCCACGATGTCGGCCTGCTCGAAGGCACTCCAGTCGTGGCCCGACGGCTTGTCCGAATCACCGAAGCCGAGCAGGTCGAAGGTCAGCAGGCGATACCGCTTCGCCAGGGTCGGCGCGATTGGGGCCCAGTCCCAGGACGAGGTGGGGAAGCCGTGGATGAGGGTCATCCATGGCCCCTCGCCGAGGACGCGGGTGAAGATGGCGTACTTGGCGCCGCTGGCGAGCTCCACCTCGACGCGCTCGCCGCCGGCCCACCAGGTCTGCAGGTCCTCGACCCTTCCGGGTGCTGGAGCCGGGGCGATCGGTGCCGGCGCCGCCGCCGCGGGCCCTCCAACCGGCGCGGGCGCGGGAGCTGAGGGCGCGGGCTCCAGTGCCAGCTCCGGCTCCGGCTCGAGCGCTAGCTCCGGCTCCGGCGCGGGT
>OCZT010000249.1_pt1 | contig 51903 bp, 40 predicted proteins | sample 1539031 | NCBI WGS metagenome assembly OCZT01 (sample SAMEA3539308, study PRJEB22396) | soil metagenome | biome: tundra; feature: field; material: soil | place: USA | collected 2010-05 | depth 0.15 m
GCGAGGCTCCTGCGGGCGAGGCTCCTGCGGGCGAGGCTCCTGCGGGCGAGGCCGGCCAGGGAGCCGGCTAGTGGCTCGCGAGCGGATCCAGAAGGCGATCGCCAACGCCGGCATCGCGTCGCGGCGTGGCGGGGAAGACCTCATCAGGGCCGGGCGCGTCACTGTCGACGGCCGGCCGGCCATCATCGGCGAGCAGGTGGACCCGAGCATGCAGCGCGTGGAGGTGGACGGCCGGGCCCTCCCCGGTGTCCTGGGCCCGCGCTCCTACTGGGTTCTGAACAAGCCGGCCGGCGTCGTGTCGACCGTCCGGGATCGGCACGCCGAGCGGACGGTGATGGACTTTCTCCCGCCCGAGGTTCGCCGCTCGTCGCGCCTCTACCCGGTCGGTCGACTGGACGAAGAATCCGAGGGCTTGCTCCTCTTCACCGATGACGGCGCCTGGGCCGAGCTGCTCCTGCACCCGCGATTCGGTGTCGAGCGTGAGTACATGGTCGGCCTCGAGCGCTCGGTCTCCAAGCAGCAAAAGATCGCCCTCCGAATAGGCATCGAACTGGAGGAGGGACTCGCCAAACTGGACCATCTGGACGACCTTACGCCGGCCCAGATCCACAACCTGAGCTTGCTGCTGGAGCCACCGCATCCGGAATACCGCTGGTACAGGGTCGTGCTGGCCCAGGGCTGGAAGCGCCAGATCCGGCGCATGTTCGACGGCGTGGGTATGCCGGTACAGCGGCTGGTCAGGATTCGTGTCGGCAGTCTGAAGCTGACGGATCTTGCGCCCGGACAGGTTCGGCGGCTGACGCATCAGGAAGTCACGCAGTTGGCCTTGTGCGCCCGTGCCTCCACGACCACACGGCCGGAGAAGCCCGCTGCTGCCGGTGCCGCGACCGCCGGGGCGGCCACGAGCCCTGCCAAGCAGTTCACCAAGCGTCGGCTGCCGCCCGTAATCGCCATCGACGGCCCCGGTTCCAGCGGCAAGAGCACCGTCGGGGCCGAGGCCGCCCGCCAGTTGGGCTACCGCTTCTGCGATACAGGCTTGCTGTATCGGGCCTTCGCCTGGCTCGCTCTGGAGCGCGGCGTTCCGCCGACGGACGTGGAAGCCCTTGTACCGCTCGCCGATCAGATCAGCCTCGTGGCGGACGGTCGTGGTCGCCTGCGCCATGTTCACGCCGACGGCCGTGACGTCACATCGGAAGTTGCCGGCGCGGAAGTGGATCGCGCCGTCTCGGATTACGCCAAGGTGCCGGAACTGCGCGAGGCGCTTGTCCCGCGGCAGCGAGCCCTGGCCAAGAGTGGCGGCATCATCATCGCCGGCCGCGATATCGGCACCGTCATCCTGCCGGACGCGGACGTGAAGATATACCTCAATGCCTCCGCCGAGGAGCGGGCCCGCCGCCGCGCCGACCAGCGCGCAACGACGGACTCGGGCGAGGCCGAGCAGATCCTTGCGGAGCTGAGGCGCCGCGACTCCATCGACACCAACCGGGAGACGGCGCCGCTCAAGACCGCCACAGACGCGGTGATCATCAACACGGACGGAAACACGTTTGAGCAGACGGTGAGTGCGGTCGTGGAAGCGATCCGCGCGACTGCGGGCGCGACTGCGGGCATGACTGCGGGCACGGCGGCGGGCACGGCGGCCAAATCGACTGGCGGAGCGGGCAAGTCAACAGGGGCAACCGGTGGCCGCTAAGAGACTGCCATTTTTCGCCCGACTGAGCGGCGGCGTCCTGCGCCTCGCGGCGCGCCTAACCACGCGCGTGACGCTGGAAGGGATGGAGAACATCCCCAAGTCCGGCCCGGTCCTGTTCATCTGCAACCACTGCTCCAACGCGGACGGGATGCTGTTCATCGCCTACCTCATTCCGGAGATGGGCCGGCCTATGGTCTGGCTGGGCAAGGAAGAGGCAACCCGCTGGCCGCTGCTCGGCTGGTGCGTCCGGCACAACGGCGTAGTTGGTATCCGACGCGGCGCCGGCGATCTCGAGGCCTTCAAACTTGCCAAGTCCGTGCTGGACGGCGGGCGCCCACTCACCATATTCCCCGAAGGCACGCGTTCGCCGAACGGAGCTCTGCAGCCCGCCAAAGAAGGTGCCACGGTGCTGGCAGTTCGTAGCGGCGCGCCGATACTCCCGATCGCGATCATCGGGTCGCAGCGGTATTGGCCCAAGGGCAAGTTCCTGCCCCGGCCGGGTCGCCGCATCACGATCAGAGTGGGGGAGACCTTCACGCTGACAATGCCGAAGGGCGCCGACCGCCACGAGTCACTCCGCCTAGCCACCGTGGGGATGATGTCGCACGTAGCGGCTTTGTTGCCGCCGGAGCAGCGTGGCGTCTATGGCGAGACGGGTGAGGCCGCCGCCACGGCACCTTCCGCCGAAGTGCGATAGTTATCCGCGATGGGTAACGTTCGAGAGGTCCGAATCGCGCAGCGCACCGGATTCTGCTACGGAGTGCGCGAAGCAATCGATAAGGCCAAGGAGTCTGCGGCTGCCGGGAAGCGGACTCATACGCTCGGCCAGGTCGTCCACAACGAGGGCGTCATCGCTCAACTTCAGGCCCAGGGGATCGAGACCGTGGACACACTCGACGACGTCCTCGATGGGACTGCCGTCGTCATTCGAGCTCATGGCGTCCGGCCTGAAGTGATTGAGCGCGCCGAAGAGCGCCAGTTGGATGTGATCGACGGAACGTGCACCTGGGTGATCCAGGAGCAGCGCGCGATCACCAAGTGCGTGGAAGAGGGCTACTCGATCGTCCTGCTCGGCACGCCGCGCCATCCTGAGGTCGTGGGGTTGCTCGGCTTCGCCCCGGACGCGCTAGTCGTGGACGAGGAAGCGGACTGGGAGAAGATTCCGCGCCGCAAGAAGATGGCCCTGCTCAGCCAGAGTACGCAGCCACCCTGGAAGTTCGAGAAGCTGGCCGCGTTCATGGTGGGCCGCTGCCACGAGCTCAAGATCGTGAACACCGTCTGCCCGGTCACGATCCGGCGCCAGGAAGACACGATCGACGCCGCCCGAGGCGTGGACCTCATGGTCGTAGTGGGCGGCCGGTCGAGCGCCAACACCAAGGAACTGACCCGGCTCTGCGGGATCGTCGGGACGCCTGCGCTTCAGATCGAATCGGAAGAAGACCTCACTGATCCTGCCGTCTTCGGGGAATACGAGGTCATCGGCGTCACCGGTGGCACCTCCACTCCGATAGAAGACTTGCGCTGTGTGGCCGAGCGAATCCTTCGCGTCGCGGGCACGCCGGAAGCTTCGACGCAAGCAGAGGAGCTTGCCAAGGCCGCCCTTGCGGCGGCGGCAACGCCTGCCGGCCGGACCACTTCCTTGCCGTCGATCATCGTCGCCGCAGGCCCGCTGCGAAGGTAGTTCGGGGTTCGGCTCGCCATACCGCATAATCCCCAGGTGATTTCACTTCCAATCGTTGCCATCGTCGGTCGCCCGAACGTCGGCAAGAGCACCCTGTTCAACCGAATCGTTGGCCGGCGAACGGCCATCGTCGAGGATCGCGCTCGAACTACCCGCGACCGAATCTACGGCGATGCCGACTGGAACGGCCGCCGCTTCGTGATCGTAGACACGGGCGGACTCGAGATTCACCCGGGCGATCCCATCGAAGAGAAGGTCCAGGAGCAGGCGCGTCTTGCCATCGGCGAAGCAGACCTGATCCTCTTCATCGTCGACTCCATCACCGGGCTGACGCCCGCAGACCTCGAGGCGGCGGACCTGCTGCGAACGGCCAAGGCGTCGGTTCTCGTCGTCGCGAACAAGTCGGACAACGACAAGCGGGAGCTCGAGGCGGCCGAATTCTTCACCCTCGGCTGGGACGAGACGTACCCCATCAGCGCCGCCCACGGGCGCGGCGTCGCGGACTTGCTCGATGCCGTCGTGTGGGCCCTTCCGCCGGAGAGCGAAAAAGAGATTGCCCGCAAGGCCAGAATCGCCGAGGCGGACCTGTGGGCCAAGGAAATGGCCGACGGCCGGCTCTCCCAGATTCTTGACGGCGACGATCAAGCGATCGAGGACGCGGCCGAAGGCGATTTGGACCTGCCTCTCGCCTTCGAAGAAGACGAACTGGAGGTTTCGATTGCCCTGGTTGGGCGTCCGAACGTCGGCAAGTCCAGCCTTCTGAACGCCCTGCTGGGCGAAGACCGGGCGATCGTCAGCGATATCCCCGGAACGACGCGTGACGCCATCGACACTCACTTGACGTGGGGCCGAAGCGAGATCGTGATCATCGACACCGCCGGTATCCGCCGACCGGGAAAGGTGGCGAGCGGCGCGCCCGCGGAACGCTACTCCACACTGCGGGCTCTGAAGGCCGTGGAGCGGGCCGATGTCGCCGTGCTGGTCATCGACGCGTTCGAGGGTCTTACGGCCCAGGATGCCCATGTAGCGGGCTTCGTGGCGGAAGAGGGCAGGGGTCTCGTCATCGCCCTGAACAAGTGGGACCTCCTCGCCGAGAAGACGGACCGCACTTTCGACGAATACGCCACCGCGATGCGGGCCCAGGTCCCGTTCCTGGACTTCGCCCCGTTCGTCTCCATCAGCGCCAAGAGTGGCCAGCGCGTCGGGCGTGTCCTGGAACTGGCCGTGGATGTCTGGGGAGAGCGCCGCAAGCGCGTCAAGACCCCGGAACTCAACAAAGTGATCCGCGCGGCAAGCCTGCGCCAGCAACCGCCAACCGGCAAGCTCGGCCCGCCCAAGATCTTCTACGCCACGCAGGTTGCCGTGGCCCCGCCGACGTTCATCTTCTTTGCCCGCCACGCTTCCCAGGTGCATTTCAGCTATAAGCGCTACCTGGAGAACCAGATCCGGGCCGAGTTCGGCTTCGACGGCACGCCGATCCGCCTCTTCTTCCGAGAGCGGGCGAGCGGCCGGTCGTCGCAGGGCGAGCCGCGCCAAAAGATCCGTCGCGATCCGCGTGTGAAGCTGAACGGATCCGGCAAGCCGGGCCTCTCCTCCGGCGGGAAGGCTGTCCGCAAGGGCACCAGTGGCCCAAAGCGCAGCGCCGGCGGAAGTCGGAAGCAGCAGGGGACTTAGCTTCGGGCGGGGCCGGCACCCGAGGCCGAATGTCGCGTTGAGACGGTTTCCGGCGCCGGCCGAGAGCGGATCTTCGCGACGGTGGTCCCCGACGGATCGGGCGAATTTGCACGTATCGTGAATGTGATCCGAGAAGGTTGGGATCCGAGGCTGTGCTGGGCGCTATGACGGGGCTCAGACGATGATTGAAGCGTGCCAATCCGCAAAATTCGTCTCATTTCGGGCGATTTCGTGGGCCGCGAGTGCGGCACCTCTCCGATTTCGCCTTGTGATGGCGAATGGCGCCTAAACACTAGCGAAGACATTCACGGCTCGTGCAATTCCGCGGGATAGCGACCCCATCACCAAGTTCCTATGGCTCGGGTCGACGCGTCTGGTATCCTTCGCAGCGATCGGGGCGTGGCGCAGCCTGGTAGCGCACCTGAATGGGGTTCAGGAGGCCGAGCGTTCGAATCGCTCCGCCCCGACCATCTCCACACCTTTGCTTGGTGGTTGCGTGCCTGCGAGGTGACGGGCGACGGAGGATCCATTCGATGACGACCCAGTGCCCTCGCTGCGGAACGCAGCGCGTCGCCGACTTCTGCCACATCTGCGGGCTGGATTTCCGGACGCTTGACGCGCCGGTACCGCCGGTACCGCCCGTTGCCCCGGCGCCTCCGCAGCCGCAGGACTACCAGTCGGCCGCGCCGGCCTATCCGCCGCCGTTCGTTCCGGTCGCTCCCGTTGCCCCGGCGCCTCCGCAGCCGCAGGACTACCAGTCGGCCGCGCCGGCCTATCCGCCGCCGTTCTCCCCGGTCGCTCCAGTGGCTCCGCAGCCGCAGCCCGTGGCCCCAACCACCTGCGCCCGCTGCTCCGCCCCGCTCTATTTCGGGCAGATGCAGTGCGCGAACTGCGGCCTGGACTTGCGCGGGTCGTGGGCGACCCCCATACCGCCGTCCCGAGCCCGAAGCTCCACCTTGCCGATCGCCGTTGGGCTTCTGGGCGCCGCCCTCCTGGTCGCCGCGGCGGCCCTGTTCGTAATCACGCAGAACCGCGGCAGCTCCACGGCGCCGACCGCGAGCCCTAGCCACGTTGCGATGGCCACGCCGACGCCGACGACCTCCTTCACGCCCACGCCAACGGTCGAGCCATCCCCGAGCGCCTCGCCTTCCGCTGCCGACCCGAACGCAACCGCCGAGCCGACTCCGATCGGCGCGTGGAAGTCGTTCACCGCCCCCGACGGCACGTGGACAGAACAATTCCCGGGCACAAGCACCCCATCCAAGACAACCAACCCAGTAGGCAGCGGCTCAAACGCCACGACCGAGACGATCTACGCCGTGTCGGTTGGGGGCGCCGGATACGCCGTAGCGTTAATGGACGTCACTCCCTCGGTGGTGGACGGCCAGGACCCAGACGCGCTCCTTAGCGAGATGCAGATCTCCATGGCGGCGGGCCTCAAGGGCACCAACGTGTCCTCGACCTCCACCACTGAAGGCACCTATCCTGCGCGGGACGTGACGATGGACGCCGTGGGCTTGAAGGTTAACTTGCGGATCTGGTTCGTGGGGACCCGGTTCTACATGCTCCTGGTGACCCACGCGCCGGCTATGGCGGCTTACCCGCAGCATTTCTTCGCCGCGTTCACCCTGAAGTAGCCTTCCGGCGACTCCGGCTTTCCAGCGTTACACTCGATAAGGCCCCTCGGCCTGCATCTGCGGCCGAGTTCACGCGCCCGTGACGAGTGATTGATGACGCCAGAACTGGACCCGCAACAGAACTTCGGCCTCAACGATATGGCCCCGGAGACCTTCCGGGCGGCGGCGCACCAGGCCGTGGACATCATGGCGGACTATCTCGAGGGCGTTCGCGATCGCGATGTGATGCCGAACGTCGAGCCGGGCACGCTGCGGCCACTCTTCCCCGTTTCACCACCGGATGCGCCGGAGTCGATGGACATCATCCTGGATGACTACCGCCGTCTCTTCGAACCCAACGTGACTCACTGGCAGCATCCTCGCTTCCTGGCCTACTTCGCCAGTTCGGCGTCCGGTCCGGGGATCATCGGCGAGATGCTGACGTCGGTTCTCAACTCCAACCCGATGCTTTGGCGCACGAGCCCGGTCGGGACGGAGTTGGAAGAAGTCGTCATCGACTGGATTCGCCAGGCGCTGGACCTGCCGGTCGGTTTCGACGGCCTGATCACCGACACGGCCTCCACCTCGAGCATGCTGGCTCTAGCGGCCGCCCGCCAGGCTGCGGGCATCGATGCCGCAGCCAAGGGCCTGCCCGGCCGAGACGAAGTACCGCAGATGCGGATCTATTGCTCCGCCGAGGCGCATTCATCGATCGAAAAGGCGGCGATGACGCTCGGCCTGGGCCGGGCCGGGGTCATGAAGATCCCGGTGAACGACGCTTTCGAGCTGCGGATCGACAAGCTGGAGGAAGCGATCTCGGCCGACCGCGCCGCCGGCGTAATGCCGATCGCAATGGTCTGCACGATCGGCACCACGTCAACTACATCGCGTGATCCGGTCGCCGAGATGGCGAAGATCGCCCAGCGCGAGGGCATCTGGCTGCACGTCGATGCCGCCTATGCCGGCGTGGTGGCCATTATCCCGGAGCTGCGCGATCAGTTCGCCGGCTGGGAGCAGGCCGACTCGATCGTCACGAACGCCCACAAGTGGTGGTTCGCCCCGGTCGACGCGTCGATCCTGCTGACGCGGCGCATGCCGGACCTGCGCAACGCCTTCAGCCTGGTGCCGGAGTACCTGCGGACGCTGGACCGCAACGGCCCGATCCGCGACTACAACGAATACACGCCCACCCTCGGCCGACGGCTCCGCGCGCTCAAGCTCTGGATGCACCTGCGCTACTTCGGCCTTGACGGATTGAGACGGCGCGTGCGCAATCAGATCGCCATGGCCAACCGCTTCGCCGGCTGGGTGGACGCCGATCCGGACTTTGAGCAAATGGCGCCGGTGCCGTTCTCCACTGTCTGCTTCCGCTACCGGCCCGCGGCGCTCGCTGCGAGCCAGGACGAACAAGCTGTCGGCGACCAGATCGACGCCCTGAACGTCCGCTTGCTGGACGCGGTGAACCGAACCGGCAAAGTCTTCATCTCCCACACAAAGATCCACGGCCGCATCACCCTGCGCGTGGCCATCTCCAATCTGCGAACCGAGGACGCGGACCTGGAGGTTGTCTGGGACGTGGTGCGGGCCCAGGCAGAGGCGCTCAGCACAGGCGCCTGATCGAGCCATCGATCGAGGAGTCCGGGCTCCGGGCGCCCGAGGCGGTACGATGGCGAGGTGAACAGCAACCTCGCCGAAAGATTTGCCGCCGCAGTCGCCGCCGGTGCCACGCCCTTTGTGATCGTGGCCGTCGCCGTGCTTCTGTTCCTCAACCCCGTCTGGGTTGGCTTCGATCAGGACCGCAGCGACGTGACCGGCCTTACCGGTTACACCCACGCCCAAGTTCAGACCGTCACCGGCAGCATCCTGTCTGATCTTGTATTTGGGCCGCCGAGCTTCGACGTGGCACCGGACGGTACCCGCAACGGCACGCCGGTTCTGGATGAGCGGGCACGCAACCACATGAAGGATGTCCGCACCGTGCTGATGGAACTGGGTCTCCTGGCGTTCATCGCGGGCGTGCTGCTCGCGGGCGTAGCCGTGTATTCACGCGGCCGGCGCTGGTTCTGGCGAGGAGTTCAGCTCGGGGCGAAGGTGCTGATAGTCGGCGTTATCGTCGTGGGCGGGGCGTTTGCGCTTTTCTTCGACCAGGCCTTTGAGCTATTCCACGCGATCTTCTTCCCGCCGGGCACCTACATGTTCGACTCGGCGACGGACAAGCTGGTGCAGCTCTTCCCCGATCAGTTTTGGTCCGAGACTAGTGTGGCCATCGCCGCGGCAGTGCTCGCGCTCGGCATTCTCGTGGCAGTGTTCGCCGGTAGATTGGGCCGGGAGCCGGACGCCGTGACGGGCGGGGCGACGGGCGCATCGACTCCTTCGGCGACAGCGGCGGCCTCCTGATGGGCCTCACCCTTGGCCGAGTCTTCGGCACAGACATCCGTGCTCACTGGAGTTGGATCCTGGTGCTGGCCTTCATCTCGGTCATGTTCGGGCTGGACCTGAGCGATGGCACTGCGGCTACGTGGCCGACTGCCCTCGCCTGGGGCTCCTCGATTGCGACGGCACTGTTCGTCTTCGCCTCGGTCACGGCTCATGAGATTGGCCATGTGAAGGTGGCTCGGAGTAATGGCCAGGTTGTTCCGGTGGCCGTGGTTCAGCTGCTCGGCGGCCCGTACATCATGGAAGTCCGGCCCAAGACCGCGGGCGAGGAATTGCGCATCGCGCTGGCCGGATCTGCTGTCAGCATCGTCATCGCCATCCCGTTCGGGATCGTCGCCGCGATCCTGTGGTTCGGGCCGTTCGACAGCGCGCCGGACGGAGTTCAGGCCGTCGGGTTTGTCACGGCGATGATCGCCGGCTTCAATGCCTTTCTGGCCCTGCTCAATCTCATTCCGGGGTATCCACTCGACGGGGCTCGCGTGGTTCACGCCGTCGTATGGATGCGGACGCAGAATGAATCCGTCGCCATGGCGTGGTCGATCCGTGTCGCCCGCTATGTCGGCCTAGCGTTGATCGGCACCGGTGCCGTCACTATGGCCATATCCGACCCAATCGCCGGGCTCTGCCTGGTCGTAGCCGGCTGGCTCGTAGTGAGCTCCAGCCGGTTGCTGGATCGGCGGAGCGTCGTTCAGGATCTGGTGGATGGGCTCTTCGTCAAGGATGCGGAGGACACCGAGCCCGGGTCCGTGCCGCCGCAGCTCACTCTCGACGTGTTCGCTGGCGAGTATTTGGCGGACCGCCTCGGCGCCGCCGCGCTTGTCCGGCGCGGAACTGAGCTTCTAGGCCTGATCGGGACCGCGCAGATCCGGAAGGTGCCCAAGGGCAAGTGGATGTCGACCCGTACCGAGCAGGCGATGGCCGCCATTTCTTCTATCCCGGTGGTAAGCCCGGGACTGGATCTCTGGTCTGCACTGGAGATTCTGGAGCGGACCGGCCTGGACGCCTTGCTCGTCTCCGTCGGCGGCGAGGGGACGACTCTTGTGACTCGCCGGTCGGCCGCCAAACTCGTCCACGATCGGGCCGAGGTCCGTCACAAGGCACTGGATCTGGGGCTTCCACGCAAGAAGGGTTGGTTCCGTGGCCGGTGACGGAGAGGGCAGGGGAGGAACTTTCGATGAAGGCAGCAGAGCGGAACGCCGCAGACAGAGCCACTTCGCCAGGACAAGGAGACCACGCATGCCCGACGTGACCGGAAGGCCCGAGTCCTCTCACCACGCCATCGCTGAGGCGGACGTGGAGATGAGCCAGGAGACGCTGAGCGCCATTGTCGACGGCACCGTTGCAAAGGGCGACGTCCTCAGCGTCGCCGAACTTGCGGGTGTGGTGGCCGGCAAGCGGGCCGCGGACCTGATCCCGCTCGTTCACCAGACTCCGTTGACTCAGCTCCTCGTCAGCGCCACGCCGGATCGAGCCGCGGGCGCAGTCAAAGTGCGGGCAGAAACCGCCGCCTATGGGCCGAACAGCGTCGAGATGGCCGCCATGACGGCCGCGTCGGTTGCGGCGCTCACGGTCTACGACATGATCCGGCACATGGAGCCGGGCGCATTGGTGCGATCGGTCCGGCTGATATCGACGTCGGACGGCATCGAGGACGAATGGCGTCGACCCGGCGCCCCCGCCGAGCCGGTCCGCCTCCAGAAGGGCTTCCGCGTGGCCGGCCGTATCGCCCCGTCGCCGCAGCGGTCGGGTGGGACCTTTGGCCCGCCGCAGCGCAAACGAACGCCCTAGTCGGGACCATCTCGCCTGCCGCGTGTCCAACCGCTAGAGTTGAAGAGTCCCGCGACTGCTGAGGTTGTTGGTTTGTCCCCCGACGTCCTGCTGCCAATCGTCGTCTTCTTCGCCCTCGGCGTGCCCATCGTCGTGCTGCTCTGGCGCATCTTCGTGATCGGTGGCCGAATCCGGCGCGAAGCCCAGCACGGTCGTACGGCGCTGGATATCGCCCGCCGCAGTGACATCTGCATCTCGGAGCTGGCCGGCGCGGTCGATGAGTTGCGCCGCCGCAAGACCGGCCCCGACGCCAGTGCCGCCAGCCTACAGACAACCGCGGACGCCCTGAACCGTTACGCCCAAGAGGCCGAGGCCGTCGACAAGCGACTTCCCGACGGCGATACGGCCGGGCTCAAGGTGGAGATCGAGCGAGCTCAGCGCGCCGTCGAGCTGATCAGCCACGGCACCACACTCATGGCCGAAGCATCCGGAGAGCACTTTTTCGAAGGCGAGACTTCCGTCAAGCGCGGCTACTTGAACCTCCTGCACGCCCGCGAGGCGATCAAGGAGCGGGCTCAAGCGATTGCCGATGCGGCGACTGCGCCGCGCTCGGAGGCCCAGAAGGGGCGGTAGCGGGGGGCGCGTCCCGGGCGTCCGAACCAGCTCTGGTTTCCACTCAACGACAGCCCTGGAAGCAGACAGCGGCTTCTCCGGGCCGAATCGGGCTCGGATCGGGCGGGATCGCGACTCGGGACTGCCGACGAGCGTGGTTTCGGCTGCTTTGTCAGCCGTCCGCGTCAAACATCAACGTTGTCGGACCGAAGTCGGCCGCCAACTTCTGGTCCGCGTTCGTGGAGTTGTCATTGAGCAGATTCGACGGCTCGGCAGGCGACACCCCACACGAACATGCCAAATGCCAACCGGAGTAGCGCGCGGCAACCAATCGACCCGCCCTGGAGCGCTTGAACTCGTGCCCGAGACACGTTCATGCCAAATGCCAATGGCGCACGCTGAGTATTCGGGCGTCGATCGCCCGTCTGCCCCGTCCGCACCTGGCCGAAGCTCCAGTGGCGATCTCTACCTGGCCTCGCGTCGCCCCCATTGGCATTTGTCATGATCGCCCCGCGCAGACCCGGCCCGGCGGACCCCGGAGAACCAACCGGCCGCGGGGATGGCCGCGGAGGCCGCATGTTCGAGTTCTTTCGGCTGTGGATCCTTGTCGTGGCCGCGGGGATGGCCGTCGTCGGCGCGGTGGCCGTCCTGATCGTCGGCACGCCGCTGTTCGCCGCAACGACACGATTTCGTGGCGGGAACCCGCCCGGTGATATCCTCGCGCCAGCCGATCTGGCGATTGATGGAGGCCCCCGATGCGTTGTCCGCGATGTGGCGAGCGAGAGACTCGCGTCGTGGATTCGCGCGACCTGGATGAGGCCAGCATTCGGCGCCGCCGCGAGTGCGAGACGTGCGGCACGCGGTTCACCACTTACGAGCGGATCGAGGCGCCGCGACTGATGGTGGTCAAGCGCGACGGCGCCCGCCAAGAGTTCGACCGCGAGAAGCTGGTGTCGGGATTCCGCAAGGCTTTGACGCGCCGACCCTTGCCGGAAGAGTCCGCCGAGCAGGCGGCCGATCAGATCGAAGCCCAGTTGCGCGCCGCCGGAAGCACGGAAGTGGACTCGTCGGTCATCGGCAAGATGGCGATGGACAAGCTGCGGTCGCTGGATCAGATCGCCTACATCCGCTTCGCCAGCGTCTACTCGAGCTTCGAGGATATCGAGACGCTCAAGCGCGAGGTGGACAACCTCTACGCCCAGCGCGAGAGCGGAGCGTCGATCAAATGAGCGTCCTCTCCGATCGAGATATCGCCACGGCGCTGACGGCCGGGCGCGTGAAGGTCGAGCCATATGACCCGGCGGACCTGCAGCCCTCCTCGATCGATCTCCACCTGGATCGCAGCTTCCGCGTCTTCCGGAACAACCGCTATCCGTTCATCGACGTCCGCGCGCCGCAGCCGGATCTAACCGAGATGCTCAACGTCGCCGACGACGAGCCGTTTGTGCTTCATCCCGGCGAGTTCGTGCTCGGCCAGACGATCGAATGGGTCGAGTTGCCGGACGATCTGGTCGCCCGACTGGAAGGCAAATCCTCACTCGGTCGGCTCGGCCTTCTGATTCATTCGACCGCCGGCTATGTCGATCCCGGCTGGAAGGGCAAGCTGACGCTCGAACTGTCGAACGTCGCCAACCTGCCGATCGCGCTGTACTTCGGCATGAGAATCGGGCAGATCAGCTTCTTCGAGATGTCCAGTCCGGTGGATCGCCCTTATGGCTCGGCGGGGTTAGGCTCCAAGTATCAGGGCCAGTCTGAGCCGACGGCGTCGGCGTTCTTTCGGGACTTCCACGGGAAAGCCAAATGACCACGATGAACGAGGCGGTCCATTGGTCGGCGGAGCTGGGTGGCGGCACGCGTGTCGCGCTGATCCAGGCCGGCCGTTTCCGCTCCGACGCAGGCGCGCTCCTAGGTGTCGTGCCAAGAATGATGTGGGGCAAGCTGGTCGCCGATGAGATCGATCACGACCACCGGCTGCTCCAGGCGCTGAACTGTCTGCTGGTTGAGACGCCGTCCGGGCGCGTGCTCGTCGAAACCGGCATAGGCGACAGGATCTCGGACAAGGGCCGCCAGATGCGCCGCTACGAAGGCGCCTGGATCCTTCCGTCGCTGGAAGCGGCCGGTTTCGAAGCGGACACGGTTGACGCCGTTGTCGTGAGCCACCTCCACTATGACCACGCCGGCGGCGTCCTCAAGTCGGACGGCTCGCTGGCATTCCCGCGGGCCAAGTTCGTGGCTCAGCGAGCGGAATGGGAGATGGCTCTGGGCATGAACCCGCGCCTCATCGCGAGCTACGACCAACCGGAGTTGCGGCTGATCCGCGACCTAGGGTTGCAGAGCGCTTCCGACGGTGATGCTGAGATCCTACCGGGTGTCTCCGTCTTCGCCACGGGCGGTCATTCGGCCGGACACCAGGGCGTAATCGTGCAGGGCACAGACCGAACCCTGGCCTTCTTCGGCGACCTGTGTATGCGGCCGTGGAGCGCCAACCCCAAGTGGGTCACCGCATTCGACGACTTCCCGCTGGACTCGGTGGCCGTCAAGGAGGACCTCTTCTCCCGGGCCGCCGCTGAGAATTGGATCGTGGCACTCTCACACGAGCCGCTGCGCCCGATCGGGCGGATCACGCGCGACCGCGATCGCTTCAGCTTTGAGGCTGGGTCCTAGCCTCGCCCGTCGCAGTGCGGCCGATACGCGGTAACATCCCCGCGAGCCCCCGTAGCTCAGTGGAATAGAGCGCCGCCGTCCTAAGGCGGGCGTCGTCGGTTCGAGTCCGGCCGGGGGCGCCATAACAGCGCAGTTGAACTCGACGAGCGCCACGATGGGGAGACCGAATTGGCTCAGCGGTTCTTCGGGCGCGGTGCGGCAAGCGGAACCTCCGCAATCACGCCCGCGGTGCGTAACTCGGCCGCTCAGCTGGCGCAAGTCGCACTGGCTCGGGTGCAAGAGAAGTCCGGGGGAGTCCGAGTCGAAGACTTCGTGACGGTTCTCGCGGCCCTCACGGGCGAGGCCGCTCTAGTGGCCGCCGGCGTTCTTGAGATCGAGACGAGCGCCATCCCGCCAGGTGCTCCCGTCTTCGGCCCTGCGATCAACGCCATTCTTACCGGCGATCAGCCTGATGTGACCAAGGTCCCAGCCGACAGTGTGGTTGGTGTATTGGTCGGCGAGTTGGTGCCCGGCACTGCGTCGCTCGACCTGTTCCTCCCGCTCGACGTGTTCTACGGAAATGTGGCCGCCAGTGTCGGCAAGAACCCGTGGGGCAATGTTGCGATCTCCGTGGCAGTGGCCAATAAGCCTCGGGTCGTGCCGCTCCAGGTCGCGTTCGAGTTGCGTGCTGCAGTTGACGCGGCCCAGGCTGGGTCCGGTTTGCCTCGGAACCTTCGACATGTGGTTTGCGCGGTGGCACTGGCCGACGGCCTCAAAGACGTGAAATCGGCCTGCGACATCGACATGGCCGTGACCCTCGCGATGGAAGTTGTGTTCGGGATGTCGAAGATGGCTCCAATGTCCAAAGCGGCGTTCGAACAAGTGCGCAATCAGCGGGGAGACTCGGCGCCCGCTTAGGAGATGGCCTCCGGCGCGGAATTTCCGCTCGCAGCGGCGTAGTATTCGAGCGAGTCGTCCTGCGCCGTTGCCGAGCCCTTGGTTCCGGCCGGGGGCGCCACGCTCTGCGCGCCACCGCGCACCACCTCTTCCTAACGACCACCGCGCCCCCAACCGATTCCCCCTGTGAGTCGGAAACGACGAGTCACGGTCCCGCGACCGGCCTCACGATCACAGGACAGACGATGCAACCTGCCATCCGGTACGACTTCGACGAGCTCGTTCAGCCGCTCCTTGGGCTGGCCGAAAGGATGCTCGAGAACGAGGGCGAGTTCCGCCCGTTTGGGGCGCGGCTTGCCGCCGGCGGCCAGCTCGCTCTGGTCGATGTCGCCCCGACACTCCAGGAGCCGTCCAATCCGCTGATCGTCGATGTGCTCTATGCCAAGTTCCGGCTGGAAGCCAGAGCGGGAGCTATCCGCGCCTGCGCCGTGTGCTGGGACGCGCTCGTCCCGCGGCAGGAGGGCGGCGGCATGATGGACGCCATAGCGATCGGGCTTGAGCATCGGGACGGCGAACCGACGATGGTGCTCTGCGGCTACGAACGCGAGCCCACCGGCGACATCAGATTCGAAGATCCGGTCACGGCCGTGGGCCGTCGGCATGTCTTTGGACACGTCCTCTTTGCCTGAGGGAGGTCGGAGCTCGCGGCCCCTTTCCGCGCTCTTTCCGTCCGCGCGGGGTATCTTTCCGGACGCGGCACCCCACTGCGGCGGAGCCCGAATTCCGGAGGACTAGCCAGCCAATGACTCGGTCGAAGGGACGCAAGAACCAGCATTTACTGGCGTTTGCGTATGCCGGGTTGTGCTGCGTGGTTATGGCCGTCTCCTTCATGGCGGTGCTGGTCATCGCGCCGGTCGACGGCGCAGCTGCAGCCGGATCGACCGCCCGAACGCCGGCGCTGGTCGCAGGCGCGACAAATCGGACCGATGCGACCGCCCCGAACGGCGCGTCCTCGGCGAGCCCAACCTCAAACGATCCCGGGCCGCTGACGCCCTCGGGTAATCCAAATGCCAGCCCGACCAGGGCCACTTTCCAGATCGATGTGTACAAGCCCGGCTCATTCGTCTCGCAGATGAACAAGGACTACTGCATGGCCGGCGCGATCCAGAACATGCTCAACATTATGAAGCCGACGATCGACCTGTCGGGCGCCGGTCAACAGCAGATCGGCGACTTGCTTGTGTCGCTCACGACGTACGACGACAGCCGCAACGGTGGCTTCGGTCCGGCGGGCTGGGCTCTCACGCTGAACAAGCTCGGTGTGGGTCCGTACAAGCTCGTGATCGACACGACGTTCGACAAGGCGATGCGCGATGCGGCAATTGCCCTGGCCCAGACCGGGCGTCCCGTTGGACTGCTGACGTGGTGGGGCGCGCACTCCTGGGTCATGACCGGCTTCCGATCCGATGCGGACCCTGCCATCTTCCCGAACACCTTCAAGCTCAAGGGCGCCTATATCGTCGACCCGTTCTACCCGCGGGTCAGCTCCATCTGGGGTCAGACACTTGGCCCGGACAGCCTGCGCGACATGACCGCCATGGCCCACAACTACATCGGCTGGAGGCGCCCGGAAGGGTCTTATCCGGCGCGCGACGGCAAGTGGCTGCTGGTCATCCCCGTGGATGCGCCGGCGACTGCGGCATCCGCAAGCCCTTAGTCGTGGCAGCTCTGGCAGCGCCCGGAAATCGTGACGTGCGATAGATCCACGGCAAAGCCGAGGTCCGCGGCCAGCGCATCCACGATCACGGCGCCGGTCTCAGGCTTGATCTCCCAGCTGGCGCCGCAACCGACGCAATACAGGTGGCCGTGCTCCTGGTGCGGCAGGACGTGGTATTCCTCGCGGCCTTCCGGACCGTGGCCGTGCTTGACCAGCCCGAACTCCTCCAGCACATCGAGGGTTCGGTAGACGGTTGAGGGAGTAGTGGTCCGGTCCAGCTCGCGGCAGCGGGAGATCAATTCCGTGGCCGTGACGTGGCCATGATGCTCCCGCAACACCTCGACGAGAGTGCGGCGTTGCGGCGTCCAGCGCAGGCCGCCGGCCCGCATCCGATCCGCCACGCCATCCCATGGAGTGGCTTCGGCTGTGGTCGCGGCGTGGTCGGCAGAAACGGGTGGCGCCTGGCGGTCCTTCATGTGATCTCGATTGTGCCGCATGAAAAGTCGCGCGTACACTTGGCCCAGACGCAAGGCATTGCAATAGCGAATTGTATCGACAGGCGGTACGCGGGAGGACTTGGGTGCACATTCCCGATGGCTATCTGGCGCCCGCAGTGGCGCTGGCCCTGGCCATCCCGACCATCCCGATTTGGGCTGTGGCGACCCAGAAGGTCAAGAAGGTCCTCAACAACAGGACTGTGCCGCTTCTGTCGATCTTCTCGGCGCTGAGCTTCACCGTGATGATGTTTAACATTCCCGTGCCCGGAGGAACGACCGCCCACGCGGTAGGCGGAACACTGATCGCCGTGGTCTTGGGGCCGTGGGCTGCGGCCATCGCCGTTAGTACGGCGCTCATCCTTCAGGCGCTCTTCTTTGGGGACGGCGGCGTCCTGGCGATCTTTGCCAACTGCCTGAATATGGCAATCCTCCTGCCGTTCGTCGGGTACGGGGCATACCGCGTCCTGGCGGCCGGATCGCCGATGCTATCCACGCGGCGAGCCGTCGCCGCGGGCATCGGCGCATACGCGGGCATTACCGTGGCGGCCCTGGCCGTGGGCGTTGAGCTCGGCGTGGAGCCGCTGCTGTTCTCGCAGAACGGGCACGCGCTCTATAGCCCATACGGATTGCGCGAAGCTATCCCGGCCATGATCGCGGCCCACGCTCTTGGTGCCTCCGTTGTCGAGGGTCTGGTGACTGGACTCGGCGTGGCATACCTGCAGCGCCGACATCCTGAGTACCTGACAAGTCTCAGCCGGGTATTTGCCCCGGACGCCACCACCGAGGGAACGGCCGGGCGCCGGCCACTCTGGCAACTCGCCGGTGTTGCCCTGGCCGCCTGCACCACAGCACTGGCGGTCGTCGGTCTCCTGGAGGGCGGCGGAAATCCGGGTCGCATGTTCGGGGCGGATTGGTCGCGTGTGGACTGGCCTTCTGTGGCGACGATGTTGTTGGTTACGGCGGCGGTGGGTGCCGTCCTGGTTCCGTTGGCGTACCTGATCCTCCCAAGCAACATGAAGCGCGTCGGCGCCGCCTTCTCGGCAATGGCAGTGCTCGCACCTCTCGGCCTCATTGCGCCCGGTTTCGCGTACGGCGAGGGCAAAGCGGCAGACGTGAAGTCGGCGTTCGGCTACGTCCCAACGGGACTCCAGGGCCTCTCCGGTGTCTTCAGCGCACCACTCTCCGGCTATAACCTGCCGCTGCCGTTCTTCGACCAGGCCAACGCGCCTCTGTGGCACGCCGCGATCGGTTACGAGATCTCCGACCTGCTGGGGGTGCTGGCTGTCGGCTTAATCGTCTATGCCACAGCCCGGCTTCTTCGTCGGTCGCAGGCGGAGACGCCCGCTGGCGAGGCGCCGCTCAAGGCGCACAGCGTCAAGGCCGGGCGCCGCGACGGCCGTATCGGCTGGCTCGAGCAGACGGTCGGCGGCATTACCGGCAACATCGAACTGGCGGTCTTCACGGAGCGCCACGCCAGGTCTGATGGTTGGCTCCAACGTCGCGATCCGCGAGCCAAGATGATCGGGACGTTGATCGCGATCGTCGCGGCAAGCCTGACTCTCTCCGTTGCCGGCCTGGTGGTCCTCTATGCCGCAACTCTCCTGGCGGCCCGCGCCAGCCGGGTTCCGTTCGGATTCTTCGTAAAGCGCGTCTGGCTCGGCATTCCGTTCTTCGCCGGGATAGTCGTGATACCGGCCATCTTCTTCGTGCCGGGCCCGAGACTCTTCGATCTGGCGCTCGGGCCGGCGCACATCGCCCCGTCTATCAACGGCCTCGCGGGCGCCGCCCTCTTCATCAGCCGCGTCGGCGTGTCTGTCTCGCTGGCGGTTCTGTTGGTGGTCACAACCCCATGGGCGGATGTGCTCAAGAGCCTGCGCGCGCTGAAGGTTCCACAAGTATTCGTGCTGGTTCTGTCGATGACCTATCGCTATCTGTTCTTGTTCCTGCACACCGCCAACGGGATCCTCCTGGCGCGAAAGAGCCGCGTGGTGGGTCGCACGTCCGGTGGGGAGCAGCGGCGCTGGATCACCGGCACCATGGGCAGCCTCATGAGCCGAGCATTCAAGATGAGCAACGACGTCTATGCCGCGATGCTTGCTCGCGGCTTCGATGGCGAGGTCAGAAGCTTCGCCAGGTACAAACTTGCGCTCATGGACGTGCTGGCGCTGGCCGGCGTGGCCTCTGTCTCGGTTATTGCAGTTCTCGCCGGAAGGGTGTTGTCATGACGGTCGTCGGCGCGAATCCGGAGTTGAACGTGACCGCAGTCGGCCCGGGCGAGCCTCTCTTCGACCTGCGCGATGTCGCCTACGTGTACCCGAGCAAGCAGGTCGCGCTGGACGGCGTGACGCTGCGTATCTGGCCGGGCGAGAGAGTGGTGCTGCTGGGCGCCAACGGCAGCGGCAAGTCAACGCTGCTCAAGCTCCTGGACGGAATTGTGGCCCCAACGAAGGGCAGCATCAGCGCTATGGGCCTGGACATCGCGGCGGTGGCTGCGGGGGCGGACGGTTTCCGTTTCCACCGTGAAGTTGGGTTGGTCTTTCAGGATCCGGACATTCAGCTCTTCAGTGCCACGGTCATGGACGACGTGGCTTTTGGGCCGTTGCAACTGGGCCTGAGCAGCGATGAGGTCATCGCTCGCTGCGATGAAGCCATGGCGGAGATGGGGATTGCCCATCTTGCCGACCGGGCGCCCTTCGAGTTGTCGGGCGGGGAGAAGAAGCGAGCGGCTATCGCATCCGTGCTGTCACTTCGGCCGGACGTCGTGCTGCTCGATGAGCCCACGGCCTCGCTGGACCCCAGAACCAAGTGGGTTCTGGTGGATCTGATCCAGCGCCTTGCCGCCGCCGGCCGGACGTTGGTCGTGGCCACGCATGAGCTGGACATCGTTCCGCTCATCGCGGACAGAGTCGTGGTTCTAGACGAGCAGGGGAGGGTAGTGGCCGACGGCGCACCGGCGATCATCCTCGCCGACACAAAATTGCTGGTCGCTGCCAACCTCATCCACGAACATCTGCATGCGCACGGGGCGCTGGCCCACTCGCATCCGCATGAGCGCGCGGACGGCCATCACAAGGAGCCGATTGCTCCGGCAACTGGTGAAACTCGCCCACCCGTTCGTTAGGCCCTGGTGCAGCGCCCGGCCCCCCACGCAAGGGGGCGATGTCACCGAGCGCGCAAGACGCCAGAATGTCATCTCATGGACAGCCGTCACTCTCGGCAGGACTCGGTTCAATCGACGACGGCTGAGGCCGAAGGGGCCACAAGCGGCAGCGTGGGCACCGCGCGGACCCAGGCGGACGAACTCTTGGACAGCGACGCTGAGCGTTCCGCTCGCTCGCGTCTCCTGGAGGAAGTCCTGGCCTCGGTGGAACTGGTGCTTGTGGCGGACGGTTCCGCTTTTTGGCGCGAGGAACCGGACCACTCCCTCGTCCTGACCGCCAGCCGCTCCCTGTCCCAGGACGTGCTGGACACGCTTGACCGCTACGCCACGACGCCGCTCCAGTCGATCATGCAGCGCTGGCCCGAGAGTCCGCTCGTGGCAGTCCCGCTCAACGACCCCGCCAACACCATCGCCGAGGAGATTCGGCAGGTCACGGAGCGCGAGGGCATCGTCGGTCTGGCCGGCGTGCCGTGCCGCATTCCCGGCGAGATGATGGGTGTCCTCGTGGTCGTGCACTGCCGGCCACACCCTTGGACGGTCCGCGATCTCGGTCTGGCTACCGGCCTGGCCGGCCAGCTGGCCACCGCCATACAAAATGCTCGGCTGTATTCGTCGGTTCGAGCGCTGGTGAACCGCTTGGCCGCCATCCACGAACTGAGCTTGCGGCTGAACCGGCTGCGAGACGTGGCGGCCATCGGCAACGCAATCGTGACCGAGGTTGGTCGGCTTGTGGACTGTGACACCGTCCGAGTCTATCGGCTGGACCCGGAGGGCGTCTTCCGGCCGGTGGCTGCTTCGGGGACATTCGTCGGCATCGAGTCTCCGCCCCTTGAAGCGCTCTCTACAGGCCACGGCGAGACGCTGCCGGGTTGGGTAGCCAAACGTAACGAGCCGCTGATCATTCCGGACGCGTCGGTGGAGCGCCGCTCAATCTTCCGGTCCACCTTTGGGCCGGAGTCGCTCCTGCTTGTGCCCATGTCCTACGGCGACGCGGTTCAAGGAGTTCTGGTCGTCTCGAAGCAGGGCATCAACAAGTACGGCCCGGACGACGAGCAGGCGCTCTCGATCTTCGGCCGGTACGCCGCCCAGGCGATAGTCAACGCGAACAACATCGAGGAACTGGAGCGCCAGCACGCCCAACTGGGGCAGCAGGTTGCCGCGGAACGACGCCTCCTGGATCTGAGCGAGAAGCTGGTTTCCACTCTGGACCCCCGGCGCGTTCTGGATCAGATCGCCGAGACCATCGGCACTGTCGTTCACTACGACCGCCTGACGATTTACAGCTACGACGTAGCCACCGCCGGCATCGAGCCGGTCCTGACGCGGCCCATACCCGGGGCGGATGAGCCAGTGCCGACCGTTCAGTCGCTAGACGAGGGCTTGACGAGCTGGGCTATCGGCCGCGGCGAGCCGGTTTGCGCCAACGATGTCGGCGACGAAGTGCTCGCGGCCGGACCCGAAGGAACCGATGGCCTCGCCCTCGAGCCAACCTCAATCCGCCGCGGCGACAAGGATGAGCGCGTTTCGCAGAGCATCATCGTTGTGCCGCTCCGGGTCCACGGCGAAGTGGTCGGCAGCCTGAACCTGACCCGGGTCGGCGGGCCCGAGGCGCACTTCAGCGAGCACGAATTCGAGCTGAGCCAGCTATTCGCCGGCCAGGCTTCCATCGCCCTCCAGAACGCGGAAGCGCACGTAACCGTGTCCAGCCGCGCCGATCTGGATGCCCTCACCAGCCTTCGCAACCACGGCACATTCCAGCGGGACCTGGCGGAGATGGTCGGGACGGGCAAGCCTTTCTCGCTGCTGATGATGGACCTGGACTTCTTCAAGACATTCAACGACACGTACGGCCATCCTGCCGGGGACACGTTGCTCCAGACGGTGGCGGGCGCGATGGTCAGCGCCACTCGCCAGAACGACCGTGCCTACCGTTACGGCGGCGACGAATTCGCCTTGCTGCTGTTCGGGGCCTCGCCCGCACACGCAGGTGAAGTTTCCGGCCGAGTCCGTTCCGCGATTACCGAGAGCGTAGGGGCCTCCGCCGTGGGGGAACTCGGAGTTCATGTAAGTGCATCCGTTGGGGCTGCCCACTGGCCTGCGGACGGTGAGTCCGCCGCGGCACTTGTGGAAGCCGCCGACGCCGCGCTGTACCGTGCCAAACGGCAACGGCCCGAGGGCGCCGGACCCGGCCTTGGAGTCGGCCCGAGCAGGGCTCCACAGGTCGCGCCCACAAGGTGGGTCAACGCCGGTCGCGAACTGATTAGCGCGAGTTCCGTATCCGGCGCCTCGGCCGCCATGGCCTCCCTGGCCCTAGCGTTGTGCAGCGCGACGGACGTCTTCGTGGCCCTGAATGACGGCGTAACGCTCTTGCCCGAGCCTGCGCTGGTATTGGTCTCCGCGGCAGTCGGAGTCGTTGCGGGCGCCGCGCCCGGCCGTAAGCCCGGCATGGTCCAGGTGGCGGCAGACGGCGCATTCGCAGCCAAGCCCAAGCCAATCCGACCCGGTGTCGGCCTGTGGGGCCGCGTCTGGCAGAGCGGCAAGGCGGAACGCGAGCAAGACGAAGTCGTGGCGCGGACGGGCGCCCCTTTGATCGTTCACGGCGGAGTAGTCGGCGTCATCGGAATCTCGACCCCGTCGGTTTCCGGGCCGGTCCAGGATCGGTCCGAAGAGTTGGCCTTCGTCGCGGACCTCGGGTCGGCGACGCTCGAGCGGCTGCTGGACCGGTCTGCGGACTGAGCCAACACCCCTCGCGAGGGGCGACAGTAATCCGACGCTCCTATACTCCCGGAATGCTGCAGCCAAACGCGAACCGCGAATACCTCGTGCCATTCACCGAAGTTGCCCGCAGACAGCGGCCTCGTCGCCTGATGATCGTCGGGCTCGCCGCCTTCCTGGCCGTGGCCATGGGGGCGGGATCCGCCTGGCAGCCGATGAAGACTTCGGCCGCCCGCGACAGCGTGACCATCCTAGGCGCGTCGGCCGACAGCCTCGACCCTGCGGTGCAAGCGGACGCAGGCAGCGCCCAGGTCGTGTCGCAGCTGTTCGAGTCCCTGACAGCCGTTGACTCCGCTCAGAACGTGCAGCCGGCGCTGGCCGGCTCGTGGGAAACGCAGGACGGCGGCAAACGCATCGTCTTCCACCTTCGGCCGAGCCTCGAATTCTCAGATGGCTCCGCTCTTACGGCAGATTCGGTCGTCAAGAGCTGGATGCGCGTTCTGGCGCCCGCGAAGCCGAGTCAGCTTGCACCGCTGCTGGATGGCGTCGTCGGAGCGCGAGCGTATCGCGAAGGCAGCGGGCCACAATCGGCGGTTGGGATTCATGCCGTTGGCGCGGGTGACGTCCAGGTGGATCTCACAATCCCGTCGGCGGAGTTCCCGGCAATCGTCTCGAGCCCGTCGTTGGCCGTAGTCCCCGCCAACATCGACTCGGATCCGGGGGTTCTGAAGCCGGGAACGTTCGTTGGTAGCGGTGGGTACATCCTCACCGCTCTGACGCAAACCGAGACGACCATAACCGCGAACCCACACTACTGGGCCGGCAAACCGGCCATCACCACGATTCATCTGATGAGCAGTGCCGGGGCAAACGGCGCGGTCGCCGCGTTCGAGGCCGGGGGGCTGGACTACACCCCGATCTACGCCCAGGATGCAACTTGGATTCAGTACGACAAGCGACTGGGCCCGTCGTTGCGCGCCGAGCCTTCTCCGTCGGTTGAGTACTACGGCTTCAATACGACCAAGGCGCCGTTCAACAACGTTCACGTGCGGCTGGCCTTCGAATACGGCATCGACTGGCGCCGGCTGGTGACCCTGGAGGCAATTCCGGGCATGGTCCCGGCAACCGGAATGGTTCCAACCGGTATTCCGGGCCACAGCAAGAAGGACCTCGGCCCGCAGTTCGATCTCGCGCAGGCCAAGTCGCAACTCGCCCTGGCCGGCTTCCCGAACGGCACGGGCTTCCCCAAGGTCACTCTCGTGACAACCGGCGGGGACGGCCAGACCCTCGAAGGCGCGATCATCCGCCAACTGCATGACAACCTCGGGATTGACATGTCGTTCCGGCAGATCGACGGAGCCACATACAACGATCAACTACTAGCCGACTCGCCCGCGATGTGGCAGATGGGCTGGGTCGCCGACTATCCGGGCGCCAACGACTTCCTCGGCCTCCTGCTCGGCTCCGGACAGCTAAACAACTTCAGCAAGTGGACCAGTGCCCCGTTCGACGCGGCCCTGACGCGAGCGCTATCGGCTACGGATGCTGCTTCCATGCAGGACGGCTTCGACGCAGCGCAGACAATCGTCCGCGACGAGGCGCCGGTGATCCCGGTGGACTACGGGGTGGGCTACTCGCTGGCGGCCAAGGGCCTGCTGGGTGCAATACCCAACAGCCAGGGCATCGTCCGGTATGCCGGTCTGGCGTGGGCCGCGTGATGAGGATCCTGGTGCAGAGCCACCCCGCGCTGCGTCGCCTGTTTGGCGCCGGCCTCTCCGCCGCATTCGCCGTCATGTACCTGGCCGGAACGGCTTCAGCCGCATCGGTCACTTTCGGCGCGGGGTCCGGGGCGTCCAAGTTCGGTACCAGCATGACTTTCACTCAGGCGTACACCGGCAGCATCACGTCCGCGAGCCTCCTGGTTCGTCTCCCATACGACTCGGCCGGTCCACAGGTCATTCCGGTCAAGACTCCCGGGTCCGGAACACTCACCGCGACGGTGGACACCAGCGGCGGCTCCCCGTTCCCGTTCGCGCCGGTCGTCGCCAACTTCGAGGTTGTGAAATCCGACGGGACGACTCAAGTCGGTCCGGACATCACCCTGACCTACGCGGACGACCGGTTTACCTGGAAGACCATCACGGGGAACGTCGTCAGGGTTCACTACCTCGACGCTTCGGCCTCCTTCGCCCAGAGCCTTGTCACTCTCGCCGACAGCGGAGCGACCAAGGCAAGCGCGATGTTCGGGGTGACCGAGACTAAGCCGATCGACTACTACGTCTATCCGAGCCAGAGCGTCTTCCAGCAGGGCCTGGGCCAGCCGGATACCGTCGGTGGGGTTGCCGAGACGCAGTACCGCATCTGTTTCAGCGTGGTCGCCAACGGCGACAACGCCTATGCGGCCCAGGTCATGCCGCACGAAGTCACCCACGTTGTCTTCTGGGACGCGGTGAACAATCCGTACCACGGAACTCCACGATGGCTGGATGAAGGCTTCGCCCAGTACATCTCCCAGGGATACGACTCGAGCAGCCGGCAGCAAGTCACCGCAGCCGTCAAGAGCGGCACTTTGTCGTCCTTGCTCGCTCTGACGGACTTCTTCCCGATGGACTCGTCGCGCATCTACCTCGCCTACGCCGAGGCGGTATCAGCCGTCGACTTCATGGTCCGCAAGTACGGCCAGCCGGCAATTCTGAAGCTGGTCCAGGCCTATGCAGGCGGGGTGTCGGATGACGAGGCGTTCACCGCCGCGCTGGGAGTGGACGTGAAGGGCTTCAACACGGCCTGGGAAACCGATTTGGGCGTGACACCTACCAAGTACGGCCCCCAGCCCGCGCCGACCGGTCCGGTTCCTCCGGGCTGGAGTTCGGGCGGCGCCGGATCGACCATCGGGCCGGACGCCACGGAAGGTCCGTCTGCAAGCACGTCGTCGGCACCGTCGCAGTCGTCGGGCAGCCGACCGGGGAACACCGGTGTCATGGTTCTCGCCGGCCTTCTGGCGGCTATAGGCGCGGTTATGGTCGTCGTTGCTGTTTTCCTGATCATCTCGGAGCGCTCGAACCCGGACGCAAACCGCCAGCTCTGATAGATTGAGCGACCGCTATGGATGACGCGCTCGCATGCTCCCAACTCAGGTCGTCGAGATGAGCGCCCAAGAGTCGCGAGTCGTCGAGTTCTTTCTCGGCGATGTTGTGACCCTTAAACGGACGCACCCTTGCGGGGGGCAGGAGTGGCTGATCGACCGGCTCGGTGCCGATATCGGTCTGCGCTGCCGGAGGTGCGAACGACATGTCCTGCTGGACCGTAGAACATTGGAGCGACGTCTGACCGGATTCGTAGAGCGAGGCAGCGTGGCCATGAGCCGGGCCGTTTCGCCGCAACCACGTGGTGCCGATGCGGGTCCGGGCGGGCAGGATATATGAACTCCCCGGTCGGGAATGGCGTGCCGATGCCGGACGAGGTCAAGGCCGCTGCCGTCCTGAGAAATCGGCCGTTTCTGCTCCTATGGCTGTCGCAGCTGGCCACTCAGGTTGGCGGCAATATGGTCCTGTACAGCCTGACGATCAGCATTAACGCCTCCTACGGGTCCGCGGCCGTCAGCGGCCTGTTTGTGAGCTTCCTTGTTCCGGCCATCGTCTTCTCCGCCATCGCCGGCGTTTTTGTCGATCGAGCCGATAAGCGGCACATTCTGCTGATCACGAACATCCTGCGGGGCATCGCCTGCCTGGCCCTCGTACTGGTAGGCAACAACCTTCTCTTGATCTACGTGCTGATGGCGTTCGTGGCAACCGTAACCACGTTCTTTGCTCCGGCCGAAGCGTCGATGATCCCGTTGCTGGTTTCAAAGAACCAGTTGCTCTCTGCCAACGGGTTCTTCACGTTGACGATGAATATCGCCTTCGTGGCGGGCTTTGCCCTGTTTGGGCCGATCTTGCTGGCCGTAGCCAATACACAGGTACTGATCGTCGTCGTCGCAGCGCTCTACCTCACCGCGGCGGTGTTTTGTTGGACATTGCCCCCCGCGCCTCGCTCGCAGGCCGTCGAGGCGACTGCGGGTCAGACCGTGCTGGACGCAGAGCGCGCCGTCTCCGCCATGTTCAGCCAATTCCTCGAAGGCATCTCCTACATCCGGAGCAACCGCAGTATCGGCTGGTCTCTTTCGTACCTCGTCTTTTCCGGAGCTCTAGTTGGCATCCTGGGGGTCATCGGCCCCAATTTCGCGAAGTTCACCTTGGCCTTGGGGGAAAAGGACTTCGCCCTTATCGTGATGCCTATGGGTCTCGGCATCATGATGGGGATCCTGGTCCTCAACTCCTACGGCCGCTACCTGCCGCGTCGTCGGACGATCGAATCTGGGATGATTCTTGTCGGCATCTTGCTGGCCGTGCTGGCCTGGGTCGGACCGATATCCCACTTCCTGGAGGCGCACGCGAGCTCAGTGGGCCTGGCGGAGGCCAGCCGGGTCGTCTCGCTGTTGTCGATGGTCATGGGCCTGGCGTTCTTCATCGGGGCCGCCTACGTCATCGTGGCGATATCGGCCCAGACCCAACTGCAAGAGGAATTGCATGAAGATGTCCGAGGGCGGGTCTTCGGCATCCTGAACATGCTTGTGTCCATCGGCAGCCTTGTTCCGCTCATCATCGTCGGGCCTGTGGCAGATCTCGTCGGGCGCGAACCGGTGATCTTCGGCGTGGGCATCATTGTGTGCTTGTGGGGTCTCACGAGCGCCTTCAGTCGGGGCTCTCGCGCTTCCGACGACTCCGCCCGTGCGCCCTCGACCCCGAGCGGGGCCCCAGTCGACCTCCTCACCGTCGCTATTTCTCCGTCCGACCTCGGAGCGGAAGCGGGTCCGGCTGCTGCTGCCGCGCAGCACCGCGTCGGGCCAGGGCACGTCGTCAAAGACGGTAAGACGCCGTGATGGCGCCTCACGACGAGGCGGTTACAACCCCGGAGTCGTGGCGAAGGGCCGCACTCGGGATCCTGGTCGGCGGGTTCGCCGTGGGGCTCCTAGCCGGCCACAAGAAGCTCGGCAAGGCCGTGCCGCTGATCACGGCCGGCGTCGCGATCGGTTGTGCCGTGCCGGTTGCACTCGCGTCGCGCAGGCCACCGATCGAGCCCGATGAAGCAGCCGACGCACTCGAGGACATCGAGATTCGCCCCACCTTCAGCATCGTTGTCGGGGCACGAGATGAGGCCACGGTCCTGCGGCAGCTGGTCGCCGACGTCAGCCGTCAGGATTACGGCTCCCGCGACGGGGCGCCGCTCTTCGAGTTGATCATCGTGGACGATAGGTCCACCGACGGAACGGCAGAAACCGTCAAGGCGGCCGCTGTGGACTTCGGGATCGCGGACGTGACGCGGGTTGTGTTCCGCCGCGGCGAAGGGCTGCCGGACGGCAAGGGAGCCGCGCTGACCGCAGCCCAGCCGGACATCTGCAACGGTGACGTCATCCTCGTCCTGGATGCCGATGCGCGGCTCGAGCCCTGGTTCCTGCGCCGAGCCGCCGGATACTTCGCCGCCGGGGCAAAGGCCGTCACCGCTCGCCGGCGTATCCTCGATGCGGAGAGCAGCTGGCTGGCCGGGGCACAGGCGGACGAACAGACGCTCGACGGTGAGCTCAATCGTGGTCGGTGGGCCATGGGCGGCTGCTCCGAATTCCGCGGTAACGGGATCATGATCAGGCGCGATCTGCTGGCTTCGGTAGGCGGCTGGCGCGCCTCTGCGCTCACCGAGGACATCGATCTTTCGAGCCGGATCGCAGCGGCGGCGGGGGAGCGGGTTGCCTGGGCACTGGACGCGGAGATCTGGGAGGAGCCCGTTCGTTCGGCCGGGCAGCTGTGGGGCCAGAGGCTGAGGTGGGCCGAGGGTGCCTTCCGTCGCGCCTTTGAGCACGGGCCGGCAGTAATGTCGAGCGAGAAGCTGCCTATCGTGGCGCGCCTGGACTTCCTCACGTATGTCGGTCAACTGGCCGTCCCGCCGATCGTGTTGGGCGCGGCGACGGCCTCACTCGTGACGGGCCGAAGGCGCAGCCTGATCTCAATCGTGGTCGGCTACTTGGGCATCAGCGCGTTTCTCGGCTGGGACGCTTTGCGCTGGGAGCTAAGGGCCGATGGAACGCCGCTTGGCCGTTCCGAGCGCCTCACGCGAGCCCTGCGTGTTTCGCTCTTCAACGGATTGTGGCTGCTCGTGGTCCCGCGCGCCCTTGCGAACCTGGCGATCCGCCTTGGCCCGATCGAGTACGTGAAGATGGACCACGACGGTGCTGGGGATCCGGGCGCTTCCGCCAACTCCGGCTCGCGCTGAGCGCTTCCATTCGTTGGGGCATGTTCCTGTTGATCGGTGGATAAGCGGCAGATAAGCGCGCATCCCTAGGGTTCCCGTCGTCGGCAATCCGTTTTGCCGGCCGCGGCTACGGCCGTTGTCGCCGGAAGGAAGGGAGGGATGACGCCGCCAACTCTGGGTTACGCGCATCACCATGCCCGCCGCGAGTCCAATTTCCCGCCTTTAAGGAGGTCTCATGAAACGAGCCCAGATGTTGCTCGTTTCCATTCTGCTTGCGGTGTCGGCGCTAGGCGCGTCCACGCAGGGCGCGTTCGCCTACTACGGCGATGTCTGGTCGAACTCCGATGCGTTCAGCTATCGGTGTCTCGGCTTCACAGACACGTATCCGCAGCAGCTCTACTCACAGGCGCAAACGCAAATGGCGGCCCTCGGGTACAGCCCCGTCGGCGGGGCGCTCGGGTCCGGCTTCACGACTTCCGCGTTCCTAGGAAATGTCCTTCCGGATTGGGGCGTCTATGTGCATTCGCACGGCGACAACTACTGGGCTTCGTCCGGATACCCGAACGTGGACTCGGCATTTCTCCAGGATCCAGGCACCAGTCGCTGCGGCAGCTACTCGACCGACGCAATCCGCTCCAGTGCGATCAAGTCGGCGACTCGAGGCAGCCAATACAACCTGGTGATCATGTCGACCTGCTACCTGGGCAACAACTCGAGCACGATGCCGGGCGCGTTCCAGATCCAGAAGGTCAAGACCAGCACACGGCGGGAGTTCTACCTTGGGTACGTCTACACGACGTACGACAGCGCCGCACTGCGGTTCGAGAGCGCCTTCTGGAGCTACGTCAACGGTTACCCGCAGTTCTCGAGGAGAGCGCTTTCGTCGGCGTTCACGTACGCCTCGAGCATCGGCGGATACGAGTACCCGAATTCGTCCAATCCATTCCAGGCCAACTGGTGGGGCAACCCCAACTACAACGGGACTCCAGGATGAGCAAGAAATTCTCAATGAAGTCGCTCGGAATGGTCCGGAGCGCGGTTGTCGCCGGGGCAGTGGTCCTCGGCCTGGGTCTTTCTACCAGTCAGATGACCGCGGCCACCATGAACGGTGGCGGCACTCCGACATCTGGCTATGCATCGATAGCCCGCCAGCCCGGGATTACCGAAACCGCTATATACGCCGATAACAGGCCGGACGTCTTTGCCCGCGCCGGCAAGGCGAGGGATGCCTTCGGCTTCCCGGCGGGGCCGAAGCGTAGCGGTCGCCAGGTCCACGACAGATACCAGAACTCGGATTATGACGAGGTCTCCGAGCTGGACGCCGCCGGTAACACGCTGTCGCTAACCCAATTCGATGCAGACGGCGGGCTCGTGTCTGCAATGCGGTTTGACGCCGCGCCGATGCAGGCGGCCAACAGCTCCGGCGACGCCGCCACCAAGGCAGCGCAGCGCGGTCTGGCGGCACAAGGTATGCGGACTCTCGGGCAGGCTCGCCCGCAGGAGAATACCGTGGCCGGTGGCTGGGACGTGCATTGGGATCGCGTCGAGGCCGGCTTCGCCGTCCGCGGCGACGAGACCAGTGTGCATGTCTGGCAGGACGGTCGGATCCAGAGCGTAGCAAGAGTGGAACACAAGCTGGCAGCCGCGCCTACCCAGAACCTGGGCAAGGCCGAGGCACACCAGGCAGTGGACCGTCAGATGAACGCTTGGTTCCCCGGCACCGCAGCTGGGTATACCACTGAGGACATCGGCCTTCAGTGGGTTGGCCCGAACGCCGCCTTCGATCCCAGCAAGGTTGGAGCGGATCAGCAGTCATATCGGATGGCGTGGGTAATCAACGCCAAGCCATCGGGTCCGGCCGCGGACTCCGTGCGCCTGATCACCCTCTATGTCGATGCCGGCGACGGCACGATCATCGGCGGCGACGTAGTCGAGTAGGTCGACCAGTCGCAGTTCTAGCAACCCGGCAGGTGGCCGCCGCTTCGGCGGTCGCCTGCCTACAACTCAAGGGGACACAGATGCCCAGAACGTGGTCCGGGTTTGGCGTCGGCGTGGCGGTTGCGACGGCGGTCGTGCTGGTCGCGGGTTGTGCCGGCGCCCCGTCTGTGGGCGTATCGCCAACGGACTCCTCCAAGGCAGGGGAGCCTTCGTACTCGCCCGCCGCAGCATCGATCTCTGCACTCGCCGGCGGCCAGATGATCGTTCTGGCGGAGGGCTCGGACGGCATAGCCGGGCTTTGGGCACTGGACGCGAACTCTGTGTGGACGCAACTGGGAACTACGCCGGGCGCGACGGCTCTCGGTCCCACGCCTGACGGCATCGCTCTTGCAAGTGGCTCCTCGGTTGAGGTTCGACCGACTTCGGCCCTCGGGATCGCCGGCCAGACCAAGACGCTCAACTGGCCCGGGGCCGTTCCAACCGCACCCATCGTGGCACTGGACTCGTCCCCAGGCGGCAAGATGGCGATAGTGACTGCAGACGCGCAGAACCTCGCCTACGCGGTGGCAGCACCCGACGGAACGGTGACCGCCATGAGCCCCGCTCCGGATCAGTCGTTCACCCCAAGCGCCGCCTGGCTGGACGACTCGCGATTGCTTGTTCTGTCCACAGACAAGGCCCAGGTGTCCCGCCTGGCCGTCGCCGACACCGGCGCCAGGACCCTGTTGTCGGCGGGATCAGTCTTGGGCGTTCGCATCATGGGGGTTTCCGGGGATCACCAGACCGTGTGCCTGGCGACGGAATCGGCCGTCTACGTCGGGTCCGTGGACTCGCTTTTCGGCTCCCAACCGGCAAGCCCCGCCCTGACCCTTGCTGAGAGCCAGATCGTCTGGGGACTCGCCCTGGATTCGAACGGCTCGCACCTGTTCATGTTCTCGGGAGTCTCGGACTCCGACGGCAAAGTCACGGCCGTCAAGGAACTCGGCTATGCCAGGCAGGGATCGGCCTGGGTCCAGGTTGTCAATACCGCCGTACCGTTCGGTAGAACGATTGGCCAGGTCTTCTTGGGGTAGGGAACTGGTCCGGCCGTGGCGGTCGCGCCGGAAGGGGCGGAGGGCAAGATCATGAGCCGGCTGCCCTCAGGCGGGCGCCACTCGACAGGCGGGTTTGGAGGCCCGAGACTGCCTCGAGCCGGCCGCCCTCCTCTTGTTTAGCCGTCATACAAGTGGCATCGAAGCTGTAGGCCGCGCGAGGCGGCTTCAAGACCTCGCGGCGGGCTAATCCTCGCTCAGGACCCGTCGTGACGACTGTCGGTCCAGGCCGGGAGATACCGCGGGGCTGAGTACTAGTCGGGTGACGAATATCTGAGATTTCGCCCAAGCCCAACGACACCTCATTCGCCGACAGCCGGACGCCGATCGATAGTCGGGCGCCCCTCGCCGCTCGCCTGTGCTACGATGCGCGCCGCCCGGGCGGTTAGCTCAGTTGGTTAGAGCGCATGCTTGACATGCATGAGGCCAGAGGTTCAAGTCCTCTACCGCCCACCACACAGCGCAGAGGAAACTCGGCGTCGGGCACATCGGGGCCGTGCAAGTACACGGCGCCGGCCAACTCCAAATTCAAAGCGATGAGCGGGACGCATCCCGCCGGAATGACCCAAGAGAGCCGTCGTCGCGCATCGCGCGGCTGAGAACGATGGCAAATCCGTCCGGCGCAGACACCACCCGTGAGCGGCCGACAACCGGCCCGGGATCCGCCCGTTACCGCGGTCAGAGCGCGCGGCGGAGCAGTCAGCAAACTGACTCGCCGGCGGATGCAACGCGAGGCGGAACCAAGCATGCGAGCGAGCGCACCTGGACGTGCGTGAGCGAACAAGCGGAGGCTCCAACGAAGCGATGGGCCGCCCGCAAGGCAGCTAATCGGCAAGCAACGGCGCGAAGGCGGGTGGAACCGCGAGAGATACCTCTCGTCCTGTCGGACGGGAGGTTTTGCGTTTTTCGGAGCATCTGCCGCCGTGATGAGCGGCCAGTCGGCCGGGCGGCCGTACATCAGGACGGGAGACGATATGGGCGCACAGGACGAGAGCAAAGTACCGGCAGCAGCGGCCCCAGCCGTAGCCGCCGCCCCAGCCGAGTCGGAGGATTTCTTCGAAGCTGTCGTTCGCGGCTCCGTCGAGGAACTCCTGGACGCTGGCGCCCACACCGAGATCGACGCCATGCGCCACTCAGCCGCCCACGTCATGGCTGAATCCGTTCTCGGCATCTTCCCCGACGCCAAGCTCGGGATCGGCCCGTCCATCGACGACGGCTTCTACTACGACTTCCTTCTGCCGCGCCCGTTGACGCCGGACGATCTCGCCGCCATCGAGGATGGCATGCGGGCCTCAATCAAGGCAGACCATCCGTTCGTCCGCAAGGAATTCGAGTTCTCGGAAGGTCGCGCCTTCTTTGCCTCGCTCGGACAGGACTTCAAAGTGGAGATCCTGGACGACCTGGCCGCCAAGGCCAAGGAGTCGGGTTCGCCGCTGCCGCCCACCAGCACCTTCGAGCACGGCCCGTTCGTGGACCTGTGTAAGGGCCCTCACGTCGCCAGCACCGGCAAGATTGGCCCGTTCAAGCTGATGTCCGTGGCCGGCGCCTACTGGCGTGGCTCCGAGAAGCGCCCGATGCTCCAGCGCATCTACGGCACCGTCTGGTCGACCCAGGAAGAGCTGGACACCTACCTCGCCCGGCGCGAGGAAGCCAAGAAGCGTGACCACCGCCGCCTCGGAGTTCAGCTGGATCTTTTCAGCTTCCACGACGTGAGCCCGGGTTCGGCCTTCTGGCACCCCAAGGGCCAGCGTCTCTGGCGGACGCTCGAGACTGCGATCCGCGAAGTCCAGGATCGCCGTGGCTACCAGGAAGTCTCAACCCCGATGCTCGTCCATAAGAAGTTGTGGGAGCAGTCCGGACACTGGGCCAACTACCAGGACAACATGTTCGTGCTTGAGTCCGAAGGCCAGACCTTCAGCCTTAAGCCGATGAACTGCCCCGAGAGCACCCTTATCTATAAGAGCCGGCTTCGCTCGTACCGCGATCTGCCGCTGCGCCTCTCCGAGTTCGGCCGGTTGCACCGTAACGAGCGGTCGGGGACACTCTCGGGCCTGACCCGTGTCCGGCACTTTGTTCAGGATGACGCTCACATCTACCTTCGCCCGGACCAACTCCAAGACGAGATCAAGGAACTACTGGGAGAGGTCAACGAGGTCTACGGGTGGTTTGGGCTGGAGCCAAAGTTCACCTTCGGAACCAGGCCGGACAAGGCCCTCGGCGACCTCGAGCTGTGGGAGAAGGCCGAAAGCCAGATCAAGGCCGCGCTCGATTCGATCGGTAAGCCCTACCGCATCAAGCCCAAGGACGGCGCCTTCTACGCCCCCAAGATCGATATCCAGATCGAGGACGCCCTCGGGCGCGAATGGCAGACGGCCACCATCCAGGTGGACTTGGTCATGCTGCCGGAGCGCTTCGACTGCAGCTACATCGATGAGAACGGCCAGGCCGTTCGTCCGATGACAATCCACCGGGCCATTTACGGATCTCTGGAGCGATTCATCGGAATCCTGGTGGAGCATTTCGCCGGGGCCTTCCCGGTCTGGTGCGCGCCGGTCCAGGTCATGGTCATCCCGATCGCCGATCGCCACATAGCCGCCGCGGAGGAATTGGCGGACCTCATCCAGGGCCGCAAGCTGCGCGTGGAAGTGGACCGTTCGGACAACCGGATGCAGAACAAGATCCGCCTCGCCCAGGAGCAGAAGATCCCCTACATGCTCGTTCTCGGAGACCGCGAGGTCGAAGGGCATACGGTTGCGATCCGTAATCGGGCAGGGGAGCAGGAGAACGGCGTGAGCTGGACGGACTTCATCGATCGTCTGGCCGAGGAGACCGCAGCCCGGCGGCCGTGAGGGGCGTCGGCGACGGCCGCAGGACCGTGCCGGGGAATAGTCCGCGAGCGTTTGCCGCTCCCGGAATCCCTGTGCTATAGTCCCGCGGGCGACCGCCCGGTGCTGTCGTGTGCCGGGTTTTGGGCCGCTCGTCTACGTTCGGGGAGAAACACTCCGGTTGTAGGCAACAGGAACACGCTTAGAAGGGGTTCGCTATTAGCCGAGACCTGCGCATCAATCAGATGATCCGTGTTTTCGAAGTTCGGGTCGTCGACGAAGACGGTGGCCAGCTTGGAGTCATGAGAACGCTTGACGCCATGCGGCTCGCGCAGGAGCGGGGGCTTGACCTGGTAGAGGTCGCACCGCTTGCCAGTCCACCCGTTGCTAGGCTTCTCGACTTCGGCCAGTACAAGTACGAACTGACCAAGCGCGAGAAGGAAGCCAAGCGAAAGCAGCGATCGATCACCTTCAAGGAAGTCCGTTTGAAGCCGAAGATCGGCATCGGCGACTTCGACACGAAGGTTAGGCGGGCAGTCGAGTTCCTGGAAGACGGCGATCGAGTCAAGATCTCCGTACAATTCAGGGGCCGCGAGCTTACCCATCCTGGGATCGGGCGTGACTTGCTGGACAAGTTCGCGGAACAGATCAAGGAACATGGCGTGGTCGAGCGGCCTCCGCTGCTCGAAGGGAAGTCGATGCACATCAGCGTCGCCTCCACCCACAAGCCGAAGGTGCACGAGCCCACTCCAACGGGCGGCGCCAAGGCTCACAACAGGACAACCGACGAGGCTCTCGAGGACGACGATGTCGAAGTCGAAGCCACGCAGGAAGTAACTAGCGAGACGCCCCCGGCTTCGCCGGTGGCGCCGACACCCGAGCCGCAACCCGGCGCGGCGTCGACTGGAGAGTGAAACCGTGCCGAAGATGAAGAGCCACAAGGGGTCCGCGAAACGAATCGGGGTCACCGGCAGTGGCAAGGCGATGCGCGTCAAGTCGTGGCGCGGCCATCACCTGGAACTGAAGTCCTCGCGTCGTACTCGTCGATATGACGGCAAAGCCATCATCACGGGCGGGACGCTCAAGCAGGTTCGGCGCCTTCTGCCGTACCTGGGAGTCTGACGCTAAATGCCACGAGTCAAGCGGGGCGTAACCGCCCATGCACGCCACAAGAGACTTCTCAATGACGCCGAAGGCCGTAGTGGTACGAACTCAAGGCTCATCCGACGAGCCCACGAGTCCGCCCTCCACGCCATGGCGTACGCAACGCGCGACCGCAAGGTCCGCAAGCGCGACATGCGCGAGCTGTGGATCATCCGCATCAACGCTGCCGCGCGCCTGAACGGCGTCACCTACGGTCATTTCATCGCGGCCCTCAAGGACGCGAAGATCGACCTCGATCGCAAGATCCTGGCCGACATCGCAATCCGGGACGCGGCGACTTTCTCCGCGATCGTCGCAGTCGCTCAGAAGGCTTAGGTCTTCGGGACATCCCGAGAATTCGCTTCTGCGAGCCCTCGACTCGTTCCCATCCGCAAGGGTGGCGGAGCGTCCCAAACGGGACGGTCTGAGTCGAGGGTTCTAGATTCTCCGGAGCAAGCATCCAGGCGGGTCCGGCCCGCCAACTGAGTGAGGAAGGGCAGCGTGGACTTCGATAGCCTGAGTGCCGATCTGCGAAGCCTGCAGCAACGTTCCCTCAAGGAGATCTCCGAGGCGTCAGACCCGAGCGCGCTCGAGGCAATCTCCATCCAATACCTCGGCAAGAAGGGCGACATCACCGCCGTCTTGCGCGGCATCGGCGCCCTGCCGGCCGAGGACCGTCCCCGCGTAGGGGCCGTGGCCAACGAAGTGGGGGAGGCCGTCAAGGGTTCCCTGGCCGCTCGCGAGTCGGTGCTGCACGCTCAGGTCCAGACGCAGCGCCTCGCCTCCGAAAGGCTGGACGTCACGATGCCCGGCCGCCCCATCGCGCGCGGCACGCTGCATCCCATCCCGGAGACGATCGAGGCCATCGCCGAGGTTTTCGGCCAGTTCGGCTTCGTGACCTACGAAGGTCCGGAAGTCGAGGACGACCTAACCAACTTCCAGATGCTCAACATCGCCCCGGATCATCCGGCGCGCGACCTGTGGGACACGCTGTACGTGGACATCCCGGGGCATCTGCTCCGGACCCACACGAGTCCCGGCCAGATCCGCGTCATGCAGTCCACCAAACCTCCTATCCGCGCACTCCTGCCCGGACGTTGTTTCCGATATGAGGCAGTAGACGCCAGCCACGGCTTCGAGTTCTTCCAGGTAGAAGGCTTGATGGTGGACGAGGGAACGTCCATGGCGGACCTGAAGGGCCTCCTAGACGAGTTCGCCCACGCGCTCTTCGGTCCGCGCAAGACGCGCTTTCGGCCCGGCTACTACCCGTTTACGGAGCCGTCGGTAGCCTTCGACGTGGAGTGCATCGTCTGCGGCGGCATCGGCTGCCCGGCCTGCTCCAAGTCCGGCTGGATGACGATCCTGGGTGCCGGCATGGTCCATCCCGTTGTCCTGCAATACGGCGACATAGATCCCGAGAAGTACCAAGGCTTCGCCTTCGGTATGGGCGTCGAGCGCATCTCCAACCTGCGCCACGCCGTCCCGGATCTTCGCTATTACCTGGAGAACGACCTGCGATTTCTGGAGCAGTTCCGATGAGAGTCCCGCTGAGCTGGTTGCGCGAGTACGTCGACGTCCAGCAGACACCAGAACAACTCGCCGAGCGCCTGACCCTGCTCGGAATGGAAGTCAAGGGCATCGAGAAGTACGGCTCGGACTGGCGATCCGTGGTAGTCGGCGAGATCCTGACCGTTGAGAAGCACCCGTTCGCGGACCGGCTTCATCTCACAACCATCGATATCGGATCCGGCGAGCCGCTCCACATTGTCTGCGGCGCGCACAACATCGCCCCCGGTCAGCGCGTGCCCGTGGCTCTGCCCGGCGCCGTCCTGCCCGGCGACCGCCACATCGAGCGGACCGAGAAGATGGGCATCGCCTCTGAGGGCATGCTCTGCTCCGGCGACGAACTGAAGATCACCACCGACGCCGAGGGGATCCTGATTCTCCCGGCCGGTACCAAGCTCGGCGTGCAGCTTTCGGACATGTACGGCGACGTCGTCCTCGACGTTGACGTCAAGCCAAACCGGGGCGACGCGCTTTGCCTCATCGGCCTGGCCCGAGAAGTGGCGGCCGCCACCGGCGTCACGATCCGCTGGCCGGAGATCAAGGTTGAGGAGACCGGCGGGCCCGTTGCAGATCGCCTCAAAGTGGAGATTCGCAACCCGGAACTCTGCAGCCGTTTCGTCGGCCGCTGGATCAGCGGAGCGAAGATCGGTTCCTCGCCGGACCAGATCCAGATGCGGCTTCAGGCTGCCGGCATGCGGCCCGTCAGCAACGTCGTCGACGCCGCCAACTACGTGATGCTCGAGCTGGGCAAACCCACTCACACCTTCAACGGCGCCGCGGTCAAGGACGGCACGATCATTGTCCGCCTGGCCCGGCCCGGTGAGAAGCTGGAGACCCTGGACCACGTCCAGCGCGACCTGACGCCGGACACGCTGATCATCGCGGACCCATCTGGCCCAATCGGCATCGCCGGCGTCATGGGCGGCGCGGACAGCGAGATCACGGATCAGACCACCGAGATCGCGATCGAGTCGGCCATCTTCGACCCTGTCAGCATTCGACGGACCGGCCATCGGTATGCGCTCCGATCCGAGGCCAGTCTGCGCTTCGAGAAGGGCCAGGAGAATCGCCTCGCCCGTATCGGCGCAGACCGCGTGGCTCAGCTAACACTGGCCTGGGCCGGCGGCTCATGCGCCAAGGGTGTTGTCGATACTGCGCCCGTGGAACCCACGCAGGCCCGTCTCGCCTTCCGGCCCTCCCGGGTTGCCCGGCTGCTCGGCGATGCCGTCCCGACTGCCGATCAGCGCAAGCTCCTCGAGCGCGTCGGCATCATGACCGAATCTGCGGCCGCCGGCTCCACGATCACCCTCGCGGTGGAGCCGAAGCCACTCACTGTGGCGGCCGGCGACGAGGAAGTCCTCGTGGCCCTGGTGCCGTCCTGGCGCCGAGATCTCGCGATCGAGGCGGACTTGGCCGAGGAAGTCGCTCGGATCCGTGGCTACGAGACCACCCCGGCTCATTTGCCGGACACGCTCATGCCCGCTTACCGACCGTCGCCGCTCAAGGTTCGGAACGCCATCCGCGAACTTCTCGCCGGAGCCGGCCTGAGCGAGGTTGTGACCCACGCTCTAGTTTCGCCGGAGCATGAGTCGCGGCTCCAGTGGCCCGTCGACGCCCCGGATCGCGCAATTCCGGACCCCGAGGCCGGAGACACGATTACCGTTACCAACCCGCTTTCCTCGCAGCACTCAGTCCTGCGCCGTCACGTCGTCGCCAGCCTGCTGGACGTCCTTTCCGTGAACGAGCGGCAGGGCCGCTCCGACGTTGCCATCTTCGAGATCGGCAACGGCTACGGCCGGGTAGGGGATAGGCCCACGCAGTGGACCCGCCTCGCCTTCCTGCTGACCGGCGCCGCGACCCAGCCCGGTTGGAATAGCGTCGCCCGCAACTATGACCTCGACGATGCCAAGGGCCTAGTGGAGATGCTCTGCAAGCGCCTCGCGCTGCCGCAGCCGACATACAAGCCGGACGAGCGGGGCTACCCATTCCATCCCGGCCGCGCCCTCTCCGTGGCCGAGAAGTCGGCAGATCAGATCCTGGGCGGCTCCGTGGCGGAACTCCACCCGGATGTGATTGCCACATGGGACCTGCGCAATCAGCGCGTCATCGTCGGCGAACTCGCGATCACGGGCTTGACCCAGGGTGTGCTACCGCGACTCCACGTCACCCCGATCGGCCGCTTCCCGGAAGTCGAGCGCGATCTGGCGGTCATCGTGACCGAGAGCCACACCGCGGCCGAGGTCGAGAGCGTCATCCGCCGCAATGGGGGCGAGCTTCTGCGAGGGGTCCGGATCTTCGATCTCTACCGCGGCACGCCGCTGGCGGCAGATGAGAAGAGCGTGGCCTTCCGCATGATCTTTGGATCGAGTGAACGGACCCTGACCGAAGGTGAGATCGAGATAGCCGTGACGGCCGTGCGAGATGGCCTGCAGTCGAATCTGGGCGCCCGTATTCGCAGCTGAGACGCCGGCTGCAACTTGAATTGATCGCCGGCCTTCGGCACTGCTAACCTAGTTCAGCAAACCGACTCACGTGTCGCAACCACCGCTTGGGCGGAGGAGATTCCGTGGACTTTGGCTCGGCAATAAGGGGCGCACCGGTCGCCGACGTGGCGGTGCTGATAGGTTTCGGCATCTACCTATTCTTCGGCGTGGTGCAGGGATCGATCCGTCGGCTGCTCGGAATAGGTGCTGCCACCTGCGCGTTCGTCATCTCGGCGAATCTCCGCGAGCCCGTGGGCGGCTTCTTTGCGGACAATTGGAAGCAGTTCGACCTTGGCTACAACCAGCTGATTGCCTTCGCCTTGTTCTTTGTCCTCATATACGTTGTCGCCCAGGTCGTGATCGAGGTCACGTACAAGAGAGTCGTATTCTCGGCTCGTCACCCCGTCGTGGATGAATTTGCTGGTGGCATGATCGGCCTCGTCGAGGCGTTCATGGTGCTCCTCTTCGTGGTGATCATCTTCAATTCCTACCAGTTGCCGTATGCGCAGCCGGGCGACTTGGGGCAGCTCCGTGACTTTCAGAACGCGATTGTCAGCCAATCGCACGTGGCTCATTGGGTCCGAGAGGCCATTGCTCCGACCTTCGTCCGTCTGATCGGCATCCTGCTGCCGGCCACACTGGTCTCGCACTTCTCCTGAGCGCCGGCGGCGGCATAAGACCCTTTCCTCGCGCCCTCCTGACCGGCGATACCCCGGTTGCGGCCGAAGCCTTGATCGGTGCACGTTTGACACGCGGAAGTGGTCAGGAAGCGCGATCGGGACGAATTGTTGAAGTGGAGGCATATAGCGGGCGAGAGGATCTGGCTTCTCACGCCCGAGTCGGCCGCACGACCCGCAACGTCGTTATGTTCGGACCTCCCGGAGTCGCCTACGTGTACCTTGTCTATGGCATGCACAACTGTCTCAACGTCGTCACCGAGGCCGAAGGCCGGCCCGCGGCGCTGCTGATTCGCGCTGTGGAGCCGGTCGCCGGGGTCAATTGGATGCGAGCCGCGCGTCGGGCCGGCTCCCGCGCCGCGGCCCAGGACCGCAGCAGACTCGACGCCCTCCCGTCGTCTCGCCTCGCCGCCGGCCCGGGTCTCGTCTGCGCGGCGTTTTCGATCGACCGAAACCAGAACGGCCTCGATCTGTGCGACCCGGCCTCCGACCTTCGGCTCGAACTTGCGGCAGATGACGATCAGCTACCGATCGCCACCGGCCCACGAGTTGGGATTGCCTACGCGCCGGAACCCTGGCTGAGCCTGCCGTGGCGGTTCTTCGTGCCCGGTAGCCCGGCCCTTTCGGTGGCCCGATGACGACCCGAGAGACGCGACCGTGGGCCGGACGCGGTAAGGCCCCGTCACCGGTAGTGGCCCCATCGCAGCCGCCCGCCGGCAGCACCACGCCCGCGCCCGCGGCCATGGACCCGCGCTCCCTCGTGATCCTCGAGTACGAACTGGTCAAGGCGCGCCTTGCCGCCGCAGCGGGCTTCGGGCCGAGCCGGCGCCTGGCCGAGAGTCTGGTGCCGTCCACGGATCCGGTCATTGTTGCCCGCGGCCTGGAGGAAACAACTCAGACACGGGCTTTCGTGGCCAGCCATCCCGGCGCAGGCATCGGCGGCAGCAAGGACATCGGGCCGTGGCTGGAACGCGCCGCGCGTGGTGGCCGCCTGGATCCGGGCCACTTCCTGGAGATCTCCGACACACTCGAGGCAGCCTCGCGCCTGGCCGAGGCCTTGAGCGGCGAGCGCCGCCCGTTGCTCCACGAACTGTCCCACGAAATCCACTCACTGCCGGGCTTGCGTAACACGCTGGCGCGCAGCTTCGATCCAACCGGCGAACTGCTGGACACGGCATCGCCCAAGCTGGGCGGCCTGCGCCGCGCCGTGCGGATCGCATACGAGCGCCTGCGGACACGCCTGGAGCAATTCATCCATTCCGGCGAGCTGTCCGGGTCGCTGCAGGAACCTATCGTCACCCTGCGCAGCGGCCGCTACGTAATTCCAATCCGCGCCGACGCCCGCAGCAAGGTCAAGGGCATCGTCCACGACGCATCGGGCAGCGGCCAGACACTGTTCGTGGAGCCGCTGATCGCCGTCGAGATGGGCAACGCCTGGCGCGAGGCCCAACTGGCAGAAGCTGCAGAGATCGAACGCATCCTAGACGAGCTGTCGGCCGTGGTTGCCTCGCAAGTGGAGCCGCTTCGCGAGACGCTGGACGCTCTGGCCCGCTTCGACTTCTGGGCCGCCAAAGCCCAGCTCGCAGCCGAAATGGATGCCCTCCCTGCCGAAATCTCAAAACGCCCCAAGATCGTTCTGTTGGGAGCGCGCCACCCGGGCTTGACCGGCCGGGTCGTTCCCGTGGACATCCGCCTGGGCGACGAATACACCGCTCTGCTGATCACCGGCCCCAACACCGGCGGCAAAACCGTTGCCCTGCGCACCCTGGGGCTCCTGAGCCTGATGCATCAGTCCGGTCTGCACGTTCCCGCAGAAGCCGGAACCAGTCTGCCCGTACTGGCGGACATCTATGCCGACATCGGCGACGAGCAATCGGTGGCCCAGTCGCTCTCCACGTTCAGCGGCCACATGCGTTCCATCGTCCGGATTGTGGAAGCTGCCGGGCCGAACAAGCTGATCCTTCTGGACGAGCTCGGCGCCGGCACGGATCCAACCGAAGGCTCCGCCCTGGCTCAGGCGCTGCTCGACTACTTCATCCGCTCCGGCGCCCTGATTGCCGCAACCACGCACTACGCCGAATTAAAGCTTTATGCGCACACCACCCCGCAGGCGCGGAACGCCAACGTCGAGTTCGATGTGGAGACACTGCGGCCCACCTACAAGCTCACGATCGGGCTGCCGGGCCAGAGCCAGGCTTTCGCCATCGCCGAACGGTTGGGGTTGCCGGTGGCGATCGTGACGGATGCACGCTCCAGGCTGACGGAAGAGCAGCAGGCATTCGAGGAAACGCTGGCCTCGATCAAGGCCACTCAGCTCCAGACGACCGACGCGCTGGCCGAGGCCAGGGTAGCCGAGGAACGCGCTCGGGCCGCCCTCGCTTCAGCCGAGGATGAGCGTCACCGGGCCAGGAAGGAACGCGACGAGGCGGTCGCCGCGGCCCGCGACGAGGCCGAGCAACTGATTGCTGAAGTCCGCGCCGAGGTCCGGGGCATTCGGCACAAGCTGGAGCGCGAGACCGTCACGCAGCGTGGCCTGGACGAGGATCTCGAACGTGTGAATGCCCGCCTGGAAGAACTACCCGAAGTCGAGGCGGAGCGTGAGCCGGTCCGTCCGGCAAGCGTCGAACCGATCGTCTGGCGCGTCGGGATGCGCGCACGAACCCGCAACGGCGGGGCCGAAGGCCGAATCGCCTCGCTCGAAAAGGGCGGCCGGCGAGCCACGCTGGAGGCCGGCGGGATGCGGATCACGGTGTCTGTAGACGAGCTCGATCTGGCGGTGGCGGGCAATCCGGGCGGAGGCGATTCCGTGTCCGGCGTTCGCACCACGCTCGGGCGGGGCAACTTCACGCCGGCCGCGTCGCACGAGTTCGCCTCAGCCTCGACGGCTCGCCTGCAGTTCGATCGGGCCAGGACGGTGGCCACCTCGCTGGATCTGCGTGGCGCAAGGGTAGAAGAGGCGTTGGAAGTACTCGATCGCTACGTGGACGATGCGTCATTGGCGGGCTTAGGCCAGGCCACGATCATCCACGGCATGGGCACCGGAGCGCTGCGCGACGCAGTCCGAGACCATGCCGGGGCGCATCCGCTCGTGAAATCATGGCGCCCGGGAGAGCGCGGCGAGGGCGGCGACGGGGCAACGATCGTCGTCTTCTAGCCGGGTCCGGCCAGACGATTGGCCGCCGTCGGGCAAGGCCGCGCCCCGGGATGCGACAATCGCTTTGGAGAGCGCTGCCGCGAAGGAGCGCTCCGGCAGGAGGAGTGGTTGAGTTTGGCCGATAGTCCACATGCTGGGAAGGATCACGTCCGGCAGATTCGCGTCGTGGACGCGACCGATTGGACGCCCTCGGCCTGGGATGACCTCACGGTCCGGACCCCCCTCGGCGATGCCTTTCAGTCGCATGCCTGGGGCGAACTCAAGAGCGGTCTCGGCTGGAAGCCGCTCCGGTTCGTCGTCGAAGCCGATGGCAAGCAGATTGCGGCCGTATTCATCCAGGAACGGCCTCTCTCCAGGCGGCTGCCTGGGCCGCTTGGCAGCGTGAACATCCACTACGCGCCCCGAGGCCCAATCCTGCTGGACTCAAGCCCACAGGCCGCTCAGGCGGCTCTACACGGCCTCCGACTCATCGCCCGAGAGCGCCACGCTCTCACCTTGACCATCGATCCAACCTGGACCGACGGCGGGGATCTGGCCGCAACGTTGGCCGGCGCGGGTTTCCGCTCAGCTCGCCGCGAGGTTCAGGTCTCGCGAACAGCGATGATCATCCCGCTGCAGCCCACGGACGAAGCTCAACACGCCCTCCTCGGCGACAGCACCGCCCGCAACATCAACAAGGCCAAGCGCGCCGGCGTAACCACGGAACGCGTTGACCTGACCGATCCCGCCGCCCGTGGCACCGCGCTCGAGGAGTTCTTCGAGATGCACGCAGCTACCGGCCGGCGCGAGGATTTTCTGGTCCGGGACCGCGACTACGCTCTCAAGCAGTGGCGTCTGCTCGGAGAGTCCGGGGTTGCCAGCCTCTGGTTCGGTGTCGTAGAAGGCCGCCGCCGAATCGGGGTTCTGTTGCTCCACTGCGGCCGGAACCTCGTTTCGTATGCGGCCGGCGCGCCGGACGATGCCGACCTGCACAAGACCCGCGCCAATCACTTGCTTCAGTGGGACATCATGCGCTGGGCGGCCGGCGCCGGATTTGCAGGCTACGACTTGGGCGGCGTGGACACCCAGACGATGCCCGGCCTGCCCCGGGACGAGTCGCATCCGCTTTGGAACCTCTTCCAGTTCAAGAAGAGCTTTGGGGCGGTCCCGGAGCTGCGAATTCGGGCTCATGAATTCGCGCCGAACGCTACGCTGGGCGCGATCTGGCGCACGGCCCGGCGCTTCCGATGACAGACGACATGCCCCCGCCGGAATCGAAGGATCTCGGCAAATCCTCGAACCCGGCCCCGGAAGGCCCGGCTTCGCCGCGCCTATCCGGCTGGCAGCCGCGCGACGCGAGCCTCAGTGGGCTACGAGGCGGTGGCGCGTCCGATTCCACTGCGGAAGCAACTCCGGATGCCCCGGAGGCGGCCGCTCGCGCCCCGCGACCAGCCGCCACCACGCCACCGCCATATCGGCCGTATGTCGGGCGGCTCCAGCGCACCCCCGCGGCGGCCGTTGCCGGTGACGTGGTCCTGAGCGCGGACGTCGCCACATCGGATCTGTCCGTCTCTTCCTCGGCCCGACTCGGCGGCCGGGCGATCGCGCTGGCCGGCGTGGTGGTGGTCGGCGGTGTCGTGCTGTCCAGACTCATCGGCTGGGTCCGGACGGCGGTCTTCCTGGCCGAATTCGGGCAGGGCAAGAACCTGGACGCTTTCATTGCGGCATTCCGCATCCCGGACACGCTGTTCCAGCTTGTGGCGGCAGGGGCAGTTGGTTCCGCGCTTGTGCCCGTTGCATCGACGCTGCTCGCCGATGGAGAAGGGGACCGCGCTCGCCGCCTCATATCGACGATTGGCAACCTCATGGTCCTGGCGCTTATCCCGCTGGCGATCCTGGTTTGGATCGCGGCGCCGGCCATCGTGCCGATCATCGCGCCGACGCTGGACCCAGCCAAGCTAGACCTCGAGATCGGGATGACGCGGCTGATGCTTCTTTCCCCGATGCTCCTGGGCGTAGGCGCAGTCATGACCGCCGGTCTCAACTCACTCGGCATCTTCGGCGCGCCGGCCATGGCGCCCAACGTGTACAACATCGGGATCGTCGTCTGCGCCATCGCGCTCACGCCGTTTCTGGGTGTGTACGCCCTGGCCATCGGCGTCGTGGTGGGTGCGGCCGGTCTTGTACTCGTGCAGGTCGGACCCGTCCGCCAGGCCCGCTTGTGGAGCCCGCAGATTCACCTGAACGACCCTGCGGTGCGCGAGACACTCAAACTGATGGCGCCCCGCGCCCTGGGACTAGGCGCGACTCAACTCGTCTTCCTGGTGACCACGTTTTTCGCCGCGACCCTCGGCGAAGGAGCGCAGTCGGCCTACTTCGCAACGTTTACCGCACTGCAGATCCCCGTGGGGCTGATCGGCGTGCCGCTCGGCATCGTCCTGCTCCCGCCCCTGTCGAGGGCCGTGGCTCAACGCGACGATGTGCGTTTCCGCAGCCTTGTCGATCAGTCTCTGCGGCTGCTGCTCTTCGTGGTCATTCCGCTGACCGGCTTCATGCTCGTTCTGGCGACACCAACGATCGCTTTGCTATACCAGCGAGGCAAGATCTCGGCCGTCGACACGGCGCTCGACGTGCCGATCTACGAAGTCTTCCTTCTGGGCCTAGTGGCGCACGTCTTGATCGCGCTTCTGGCGCCGATCTTCTACGCCGGCAAGGACACTCGAACGCCGGTGACGGCCGCCCTGCTCGCCGTGGTCGTGGACATAGCGGCCGCCGTTGCGCTTTTCCCGTTCTTCCACTTGGAGGGCCTGGCTCTCGCAATTGGGCTCGGGGCATGGGCGGAGGTCATCCTGCTCGTGATCCTGATGGAGAGGCGCATCGGCTTCGACCTGAGGCCGATGGCGCGTCATGCCGTTGCCTTCGTCGGCGGCGCTATCGTCGCCTCAGCCGCGGCCCTTCTGACGTACCGGTACATCGAAGGCGCCACGAGCGGCGGCCCTCAGATCCTGGCTCAGCTACTCGAACTGGCTGTGGGCGGCCTCGTCGGTCTGGGCGCGTATCTGGCCTGGGCCTGGGTCTTCCGTCTGCCGGAGTTGTGGGCGGCGCTGGCTCTGGCCAAGACGCTGCGAGGCGGCCGCAAGCCCGCGACGAACGCCGACGACCTGGACGACTGAGTCAGGCCGGCGGATCCGGAGCCGTATCTAACGGCGGTGGCGTCGCTTCCGCAGCCGTAGCAAGAGAGACAGCGGCAGGGGGAACAGCGGCAGCGCTAGGGGGCTGGGTGCAGGCGTGGGCGCCGCGGTAGGTGCAGGCGTACCCGTCGGCGCCGCTGTTGGCGGTGCGGTAGGAGCCGGTGCCGACGTTGCCGTTGGCGCCGCAGTAGGAGCGGGCGTGGCCGTATCGCTCGCCGACGGAGCCGGGCTCGCCGACGGCGGGGGAGTGCCGGTGTTGCTCGTGCAGGTCTTGGTCGGCGGGAAATCCGCGCCCCACGTCTTGCCGTACGGATACCAGAACGGGACTTGATAGAAGTACATCGTGGCCCCGTTCGAGGGTCCGCCCTTGACGTTAATTCCCTGGCGCGCCCGCGTTGCCCAGATATCGTCGAAAGTCTGCCAGTTGGTGCGGCCCTGACTCGCATCGACCTGGCTGAAATCCAGGTAACCCTTCGTGTCTTTGATTCCGGGGCAGTCGTAGGTCCACAGACTGTTGCTGACCGTGTCCACATCGACGGAGGTCTTGGTGTTGTCCACCTGGGTGGGGACGTGCCCGTTTACATAGACTTCGCGGATCATCGTGGTGGTGTAGGGCCCCGGAAGCATGCCGCTGTAGGCATCCACGGATGTCCAGGTCACGCCGTCGGGCTGCTTGAAGTCGGTTATCGGCGTGCCGGCCGTCACGTCCTGCATGAAAGCGTGCCAGATCGGCGCAGCCATCTCGAGCGACATCGTGCTGTGACCGGCCGCTCTGTCGCTATTACCAGCCCAAACGCCCGCAACAATCGCCGGAGCTTTGGGATCCGCAGGGGGAGCGACATAGCCCATCGCAAACAAATCTTCGGTTTGGTCGCTGGTTCCGGTCTTGAGAGTGGCGGGTCGACGAGAGTTGCCATCCATGACCTTGTACTGGCTCCACCAGTTGTTTTGAGCAGGATCCGTGTTGCCGGCCAGGATGTTGGTCATGACATAGCTGGCGGCAGGAGTGGATGGATGAGTGACCTTTGGAGCTTGCTGCGCCACGGTCCAGGCGGTGTTGCCCTTTGCGTCCTGGATGGACAGGATCATGTTTCGCTGCACCAGCGTGCCGCCGTCCGCGATTGCTCCGTAGGCGGAAACGAGGTCCGCCGGATGGACCTCCACCGTCCCGATCCCAATAGAAACCCCCGGATTCGCGTTGGGCGGGAACACCAGACCGAAGTCCTGGGCGCGCTGCATCACGTGGTCGACGCCGTTGATCGCGGCAGCCTTAACCGCCGGGATGTTCAGCGAGTACTGGAGCGCCTCGCGGAGGCGGACGGGGCCGCGCTCGTAGCCATCCGCGTCATGGGGTATGTAGCCGCCGCCAAAGTCCGTGGCAACGTCCATGAGCATGGTTGAGGCCGTGAGCGTGCCGTCCTGAATGCCGATGAGATAGTTAATCGGCTTGAATGAAGAACCGGGCTGGCGGCCCATGCCCGACGACAGGACGTCGTACTCGGGATCGAAATAGTCCTGCCCGGCCCGGGCCGGATCCTTGATCAGCTTCGCGTAGTAATCGGCGCTCCCGGCGTAAGCAAGCACCTGGCCAGTCCGGTAGTCCACTGCGACGAGGGCTCCGTTATGAAGGTTGTCATTTCGCAGTCCTACGGAGCTGGTTGAGCTGGGGCCGATGATGCGAAGGTAGTTGTAGGGATCGCCTTTGGCGGTGATCCCAAGCGCCGCAAGATAGGCGATGTCGTCCGCCAGGCTGGCCTGGTTCGGGCCGAAGACATACGCCTTGAGCCATTTCTCAGCCGAGGCCTGCATCTTGGCGTCGATCGAGGTGATGACCTTGTAGCCGCCCGTGTCCACGGCTGCGCAATCGTCGGCGGCCGTGCCGGCGCCGCAGAGAAGCCCGGCGAGTTGCTCTCGGACCATCAGGTCGAACTGGGGTGCAATCATCTTGGCATGAGGAGGCGGGTTGAGCACGACCGGATCGGACTCGGCAGCGAGAATGGCCGCGTCGTCGTAGGTGCCCTTCAGGAGACCCTGACGGTTTGACTTGCGCATCTCCTCCAGCAGCAGATTGCGCCGCAGAACAATTGGCTGGTCCGATTCGACGACCAGCGTGCCGTCCTCCAGTTCCGTGGAGTTGGCGATGAGGTCGTAGTAGGACGGCGCCTGCAACATTGCCGCGAGAATTGCGGCCTGGGCGAGGGTGAGCTTGCTGAGATCATCCACGCCGAAGTAACTCTTGGCTGCTGCGGCGATTCCGTAGCTCTGGTTGCCGTAGAAGTTGAGGTTCAGGTAGGCGGTGATGATCGCCTGCTTGCCGTCTTCGCCCGGGTATTCCTGCGTCAACTTGACCGACTGGATGATTTCCTTGATTTTGCGGTCCAGGGTGCTGGTCGTTGGCGGAAGCAGCTTCTGGCGGACCAGCTGCTGGGTAATCGTGGAGGCGCCGCGTGGGCTGCCGGATACGGCGTCGCGGAAGGCAGACAGGATGGCCGCGGGATCGAATCCGGTATTGGTCCAGAACGTCCGATCCTCAGTGTTCGTGGTGGTGTCCAGCACGACGTTGGGGATCTCAGAGAACTTCAGGACTCGCCTGTTCTCTGTGCCGAAGGCTGCCAGCTGGATCTTGCCGGTGCGGTCGTACACGATGGTCTGCTGGCTATAGTCGATGTTCTCGAGAGCCTGGCGCGGATCCGTCAGATCGTGGCCGTAGGCGGAATACTCCTGAACCGCACCCACGAAGGCTACAAGACTCATCACAACAAAAGCCCCGAGCAGGAGCATCGGCAGGGCTACGGCTGCGCGGCCACCGGCTCCCATGCCGGGTCGGTGCGAGCCCGTGTTGTTGCGGCGACGCCGTTCGCGGCGGGCTAGGCTGGTCTTCATACTTGCTCGCAAGATAGCATAGGAACACTGGTGGGCAATTTCGAACGGGCCGGCGCCGCCGGGCGTGACGAACCAGAGCGGAGGATTGCGATGACGCTGGCTGGCGAAACCGACGGAGGCGCTCGTGCCACCGACGCGGCCGGGCTGCCGGGCCTATTGGATGAACTGCGCTGGCGGGGCCTGCTCCATTCATCGAGTGGCGGCCTGGAAGAGCGCCTGGCAACCGGCCGAACCATCAAGGGCTACAGCGGTTTCGATCCAACCGGCCCGTCGCTCCATATCGGCAGCCTTGTGCCGATCTTCGGGCTGATCCATCTGCAGCGGGCCGGCGGTACGCCTGTGGTTCTCGTGGGCGGCGGGACCGCGATGATCGGCGACCCATCCGGGCGATCGGCCGAACGGCTGCTCCTGAGCCGCGCGACCGTCGAAGAGAACATCGTCGGGATCCAGGCCCAACTGACGCGCTTTCTGGACTTCGACGGTCCCAACGGCGCCGAGCTCGTGGACAACTACGAGTGGCTCAGCTCCTACTCGCTGCTGCGCTTCCTCCGCGACATCGGCAAGCACCTGACCGTGCCCTACATGCTGGCCAAGGACTCGGTCCAGATCCGGCTGGAGTCCGGTCTGAGTTTCACCGAGTTCAGCTACATGCTTCTCCAGGCCGCGGACTTCCTGCACCTGTACCGTACCGGCGGCGTGGAGATGCAGATGGGCGGCGCGGACCAGTGGGGCAATATCACGGCCGGCCTGGAATTGATCCGCAAGGAGTTCAGTGCCGGGGACGGACAGGATCTGGCCTACGGTTTGAGCTACCCGCTCCTGACCAACGAGGGCGGGGCCAAGTACGGCAAGACGGCCGCCGGCACGAGCGTCTGGCTGGACGCCGAGAAGACGAGCCCGTTTCAGTTCTACCAGTACTGGCTGGACGCGGACGACCGAGACGTGGGTAAGTACCTGCGCACTTTCACGCTGTTCGACCCCGCCAAGGTTGAGGACCTGGAGGCCCAGCAGGCCGCCCATCCGGAGACTCGCGTCGCCCAGAAGGCAATCGGCTTTGACCTGACCGCGCGCGTCCACGGAGAGGAAGCCGCCCGCAATGCCGTCCGCCTGAGCGAGGCAGCTTTCTCAAAGGATCCGATTCGGGACCTCGACGTGCTTGACGGCCTCTTCAAGGAGATCGACCACTTCGAGTTCACCTCGGAGGATGTGGCCGGCGGTGCACTCCGAATTGCCATCGCAAGCGGCATATACACGTCTAACGGGGAAGCGCGTCGAGCCATGGCTCAGGGCGGTCTCTCGATGAACGACGAGCGTGTCAAGGCGCCTGAAGACGCAGTGCCGCAGCTGATCGGAGATCGCTATCTGGTGCTGCGGGCGGGCAAGAAGAGCGTGAGGATCGGGAGGCTGAAGGGCTAGCGCACCGCGGAGCCGGTCTCGGCCGCGCCGGAGTCGCGGAAATTGCGGAATGCAACTGGAACTTGCGCCGTGCGAGGATCTAGACGCACTCGGACGGTCGGCCCTTGTGGACTGAGCGTGGTTCAGGTCGCCCGGAGCGTTCCGAAGGTCGATTTGCCGCTCAGCGG
>OCZT010000250.1_pt1 | contig 51641 bp, 45 predicted proteins | sample 1539031 | NCBI WGS metagenome assembly OCZT01 (sample SAMEA3539308, study PRJEB22396) | soil metagenome | biome: tundra; feature: field; material: soil | place: USA | collected 2010-05 | depth 0.15 m
CTTTCATCCTCAAAAAAAATAAGCAACTTATCAAAGGTATTCGGATCTAGCTTATTCAAGATCTCATTGAATCCTAATTTCTGAAGTTGCTCGACCATCCGGGTTGTATAGTCCAGATATCATGTGATTGTTATTTTTGCTGCTCCTTCCTTTCGAAGAGCAATTGAAAAATTTTCAATCAATGCTTTGTTTTCTTCTCCGATGTCCGCATCTTCCAGTCTCTTTGCTGCATTTAAATAGCTAGTGTCAATGCGATGAACATCATCAACAGAATTACTCATGTACATAAAATATATGTTTAGGACTATAAACTTTTAGATCATAGACCTAGTGGAAATATCCTTTCTAATTGATGTATTTCTCTGGATTTTTCAAAAAGTCAAGGGAAACAGTATGAAAAATATTTGTACCAATAATCAGGATATCTTCATCTATATCAAACGTGCATGAGTGATTGATTTCGACAATTTTTTTTTGTGGATTTCGTGTGCCTAAAGAAATAAATACCCCAGGCACTATTTGGAGATAACTCGCAAAATCTTCGGATTTGAATGTTTTTTTTATCTCTGAATATATCTTGAGTTCTGGAAGACTCTCCTGAATTTTTGAATGAACTGCACATGTGAAAGTAGGGTCATTTACAAGGACAGGATAACCATGGAGGATTTCAAGATCATAATCTGGGAAACCTATAAATTCTTCTCCAGGTTTTTTATACTCTTCCATTAAGCTATCCAAGCAATCTTTTATAGTTTTGTCAATAGTATCTGTGGTCTCCCTGTTAAAAGTCCTATAGCTTCCCAGGATTCCTACGATATCAGGAGTTCTGTTGAATTGGGCTCCTCCCTGAATCCTCCCTACCCCCATGACATATTTGTCATGTTCGAGCTGATTTTCCAGGGCATCGTATAGGGTATTTATGAAGTATGCTGAAATCCTGATAGGATCAATGCAATTTTCAGGTTCTGATATGTGGCCTCCTTTTCCCTTAATCGTGACCTCGAATCGGTTGGTACTTGCCATGAAGGACCCAGAATGAAGGCCAATGCTACCTGATTCGTGGTTGGTAAAGATATGCATACCCATTATTGCATCTACCCCATCAAGACCTCCTTCTACAATCACTCTTTTCGAACCACCTTGAGGGATTTCTTCTGCAGGTTGAAAGATCAGGCGGACTTCTCCAGGAAAGTTTCTAGTTTTTTGAAAAAGCCTTGCAGCCCCAAAGAGCATTGCCATGTGTCCATCGTGCCCGCAGGCGTGCATTACTCCATTGTTTTTTGAAATATAGTCTCCGTTCCTTTCGGTCAATTTTTCCTGTACTTCCAATCCGTCGGTATCCGATCTAAGGGCGATGCAGGGACCAGGTGCATTACCTCTAATACTCGCAATCACGCCGGTGTCCGCAATTTTCTTTGCTTTTATTCCCAGTTCTCCAAGATTTTTCAGGATTTGTTTCTGGGTTTTATATTCTTCAAAACTAAGTTCTGGGCATCGGTGAAATTCGCGCCTAAGTCGAATTATCCAGGTTTTAAGCGTTTCTGTACTCGTATAATTTCTCAAAAATATTACCTCGGACTTCCTGCACCTAAAATTTTTTCAGTTTACTAGTATATGATATTCTGTATTCTTTATTGGATTTCGAGAAATCTTTGACCTTCAAGAATTATTAATATACAATTAATACGTGATGACAAAATATTTGGATTTATCGAAGCCATCTTCATTTTTTTGGTAGTTACTATCATTGGTTGATTTTAAAACGCAAACTTTCTTTACACTGGAAACTTAATAGGATTCTCGATAAACATCGAATTTTCATGAGCCATTTGTATAACACAACTACTATAATTACTTACACTGTTTACAGTTATCATTTTTTACAACTTGAAAATTAGTAAATATTTCTTTCGTAAATAATGAAATAATATCTCTTCATGATCCTGCAAGATGTCAGCAATTTTAGGAAGGAGCAGATATTATATTTCATATAGTATTGAATCCATTAAATTTGAAAAGGATACAAAAACTGATGTTACCAAATTAGATTGGAGAAACAAAGATGGTGGTACCACGAAAACTGTGGCTCACTTCACTGTTAATATTTATAATTTGGGTAATTGAAGTAGTGGAAGGAGGACTTCTACAGGTCAAGTGGCAGCACACGAAACTTGTTGATTTGGTTAAAAACAAAATAATGTTTGAGATAATGGTCGCAATGGTCTTTTTGACCGGAATTCTTACCTATTTGAAATGATGGCCACGAGTCAGATGGAAAGGCCCTAATAACTTATCGGATTGGCCCTTATTGTGCCTACCAGCCATGTTTTTGCTCTCCATATCACTGCTTGTTTTATTTGCAGGTCTACCATCAATCAGTGTTTTTATGATTGTAATTATCAATACCTTGATGGTAGGAATCAGTTAAGAGTTGATATTTTGGGGAATATTGTTTTATGGGACTTCATCATCATTCGGAATCTGACGTGCAGTGTGGAGCACAACGATTATTTTCGGTGTGGTCCACATACATTCAACAGCTTTATCATCGTAGACTTTAATGCGAGCATACTTTAAGCTTTTTTTGCATTTATGTTTGGTATTTACATAGTAGCTTTGTGAGTCCGCTTCGACACAATTATTCCGGGAATCATTATCCATTGGCTGTTGGATTGTTTGGCATTTCTGCTAATTTTGACAAATTTTCTTTGGGAGCTGACATTGCTTCCCCTTTCCATGATACTTGTCATTCATAGACTCTGGTTATTACAAAAATATAATTGATTAGGTTCCTCGATACGCTTTGCCGAATCAAGCGCATTAAAAAAGATTGGATGAAAATTTGAAAGAGTTGTCTATACTGTCGGAGCAGAGACCGTCATTTAAAATATATGCACCCAGTAGTATATTTAATTCGAAATAAGATCAACATCTTCCACACAATTCGACTCTACCGGTTAGTTCTTAGTCTTTTAAAGTGGTTGTTCTGTGTGTAATAAAATATACAATTATCTGCCGAATTATTTTAATTTAATAACATGAAAACTAGTTTTTAAACGAAAAACAATACCATACAATATTTTTCACAATTCGAACAAAATTAAATATTAATAATGATTTTTCAGTGTTTTCTAAGTCTTCAAAGTTTGAGAAGTAGGTAAATTACCGTTATTCTAGCAGTGATTTTTGCAGCATCTAGTTAAGTCACAGGTTGAAAATTCAACTTTCAATAGATCTTGCCTTTCAAATATGTGGATAAATAATATGAATACATAGCAGGGACATTTTTTGATTCGTTTGTTCGTTGTTCTTACTCGCAAATTTCTTCTTCTATAATGTAGAAATGTATCTTTCCGTCTGGATCGATGTAAAAATCCATTTCGCCATATTTTGTTTCAAGTGAATGCATGCTGAGAGCCTTTTGTATAATTATAACCATATCTTAATTTTGTTCAATTATCTGGTTGGCTACCTGCCATTCGACAATTAGGCTGTCAATTAAGTGTTATAAAAGCTTATCTATTTATTTGAAAATAATTGTCATGTATAACTATAAATTTATAAAGAAATCTCAAAATTAATTCAAATTGATGAACCAAAGTTTCAATTGATGCTGAAATAAGCTAAATACTCAAAATAAAAAAGTTACTTTTAACGAAAAATCATCGAACAAACAGCTACGGCCACATATTCTACGGAAATCATCATGATCTAGGCCCTAGTCTCTATTGTTATCAAGCTCTCTACTGTGATCTCTTCCCACAATCATAAGGCCACCATAACATCTACCAAACTAATAATGAAAATGAAACAAAACTTATCTGCTTGTAAACATAAAAGCAAATTAAACTCGAAAAGAATTTATTTATTTCAAATAAATTAGAATGCGTTTTTCCTTACTTATAAGTTTATGAGTGTCAGGGGACTAGTAAATAAAATATTAATGAAAAGTTTACATTGAGAATATACATAAGTTTTCTCACAAAATTATGTGGAAGAAAGCTTTCGACATTCAAATATTAATTAAAATAACAGAACCTTAGCAATTAGCTTGGATAAAACAATATTAATAGTCATCTTCATTTAGATTCAATTGACAAATTTAGGTGAGCTGATCTTCTTCAACTGTGGGTTACTTATCACATTTATTAATTTACCACTTATTGGGGATCACACTTCTCTGTTATGCAAAAATCAACATCTATTAACCGATTTTTGCAGGCTGAATAGTTACAACAGGAATATACCAAGGTTTTGCCGATATCAACAGTGTAAATCCTAGGAATTACAAAACCAGAATGAGGCATAAAGAGAGAACTTGATAAAATCAATTAGTAGGTCTTAAGCACTTATGATGCAAAATCAAGTATGGTAATTATCACAGTTAAAATTTGAATCTTGGAAAGTTGTATGTTTACAGCTATTAGTTTTGTGTTTCAAGTGCTATAAGTCATAATTGGATTTGTTAATCTCAGAATTTAAATGGATAAAAATACGATGGAACAACTTGAAATTATTCGAGCTACCCTTGAGGACGCAACTGAAATCTTAGCTTTTCAGGAGCTGGTATATCAGAGTGAGGCTCGGATTCACAATGACTGGACAATACCCCTTTACTTCAGACCACTGAAGAGATCCGAGACGAGTTTAGTACACACGTATTTCTCGAGCCATCAGTAAGCATTCAATTATGGGATCTGTAAAGAGTCTCAACGATGGGCATTACTTGCCATATAGACAAGCTGATCGTGTACCCGAAGTAGCAAATCGAAATTTAGATACTCATTTAATGACAGAAATTGAAATCATGTATCGAAATGTGTCCCGTTTTGAACTCTTTATAGGATCACATAGCACCAAAAATTTTCATATATACTATCAATTAGGATATGTGGAATTCAGGAGAGATTTACTGGGCAGCAAACTTAAACTTATTTACCTAGAAAGATTGTAATTAACCAGCAGGTATAGATATGGACTTTTGTCATGGCAATTATTCAGCAATCGCTAATTTTCACTTCCCCATGAATGAGAGAAATCCATCAGTAGTTAATTGATATTATCCCAAAATAATCGAAATACAATTTCCAGCTCCTTTTTAAACCGTAATTTAGCATCGTTGTTGTCAACTTACTGTATGAGCATATAAACGAAACCATAAGCCAGGTTTGAGATTAGGTCATTAAAACATCAATCTGATATTTATGGACACCTAATTTCAAGTGAAATGTAAAGACGTGAGTAGATTTAATATGTAAAATTTAAATTTTACAGGTAAAAATGATAAAAGGCAATGAAAAAATTAAACAAAATCTGGCATTCTCCGAAGTTCTATTGGTTCTTTCGAAAATTTTTCCATACACTTTTTAGTTATACTTGATGATCGCCTGTGTCCTGTGATTGTTATCGAGCATCTGCTCCCAAGTCACTGGAGTCTTTGTATATTATCATATTTAGCTACTTATTGTCATACATCACTAAATATTGTCATAATTATGAAGTTGATAAACAATTCATGGGTGCAGCTGAGTCTGAGGCAAAAGGCAAACAGGCCAGATGTGATTCCGGATATAATTTTTTGCATCTCGCTGTACGTAGGCTGAAATTCATTATCTCATTCGAGGACAAAGATTTGAACTTTCTTGTTATTGCATCAACTAAATTGCGGCGGTAGGCATAATCAAAGGATGCACCTGAAGTGGGGTATATACCGACACTAGATTTAACGATGTAGGTGGTGCCTTTAACCACTCCAATCCCGTCCCTGAAAGTATTGGTTAGGTTAACAGAAACAAAATGATCCCCACGGTATGTATTCCTTATAATCTGAGGCTGCGGGAGACTCGTCTGTAATTCCTCGGAGAATATTGTAGGTCGATTCTGAAAATTCATATTTGAAGGGATCATCTGATCATCGTCATCACCTCTACTATAGAGAATATCCCTACTATAGCTCTGCAAATCGATAAAAAAAGCAGATTCCCAAATATCTGCTTTTTTTATCGATTATTTGGGAAGTTGTCGAAAATCCACTTTGAATTTCTGGTTTCAAGTTAAGAAAAAGCAAACGGCCCATTATATACCTGGTAGTCACACGGATCGTTAAAAGTTTGAACAGGGGCTTTTGGATTGAAATATTTAAGTAAATCCCAAAGAAAATCGCAATTATGGTTTATATCGACATCAACACAGTCGCACAGCTCAAGTATCCTTTATTCAATATATTTTTGCCAAGTACTCTTTACTGCCCACAGGATTGAACATGTGGTAACTTTTTCCTTTAACGAACTTCAAAAAAAAGAAAGGTATCCATTTTTTTGTACACTTCATGTACGATGGACTCTCTTTTGCTCCGTAGATACGTTATGGTCTATGACTGTCAATATTATTAGCATTCAATGAATATTTTCGGCATTATCACACAGAAGTATATTATGGCTTTTCGATATCTTAATATCAGAGATTTTTTTGAAGGGCATCCCGGAGGTTTATTCGGCTAAATGATAAAGACGCACTATACCACCAGGCGAAGTGTTACTTACGATTTTACAATGCTGACCGTTATTCTATGACTCTGTTATCACACTGCCACCCAAGGGTAGCTTCCGCCCTACTAATTTTTATTTCGATATTATCGAATTCTGTAAATTGTGTATTGGGATAATCTGTGAAAGCTTTGATGCCATAGTATTCTAATGTTATATTTGCCCAATGAAGTTCGTTGATATTGTTGATGGTAAGATTTGTAGTTGGATAACCATAGAAAGAAGAAACATAGTTGAAAGTAGTACCTACTGCACTGTCAGAGTCAGGGTACCCTGCACAACGTCCCCTGTATTTACCTGTACCAAGTCGCCATGTAAAGCCGCTACTCCCTGACCGTCTACATACCAGTTAGCCCAGTATTTTCAACCTCCTGCGAAGGAAGGACCCCATTGTAGAACAGGCTCAGTAGTAAGTGCTGGTTGTCCATTAAGATATAATTGTTTATATATTTAGAATAACTGACCCCAAAATTGATTTTCTAATTTCGCATTCTAATAATTAATAGAATGCTGCTGTACAAAAAATGTCGAAGATTGTTATTCCACATCGTGGAAATGGGTAGGGTGATGAGTTGAGTGAAGGCGGTATAAGATGCAGATGTCGCGGTCAAGAGAACCGATTATACTTATTCGACGTTAAGTTAAGGCTTTAAGACTACTCCGAAGATGTAGAATCACGATCATCTGAAATAATCAAATTATACCGATTTCCCTGCCCAACTTCCTTCTGCCGTGCTTTGCTAACTTTATCCATGTCTTCATGGCGTTGAATGTGGTATCTAGCAGCCTCAAGCAATTGAATTTAATTCGGCTGCGCAATGGCATCAATAACATAATTGGTGTCTTCACTGCGAACGGTATTACGAAATATTTGAATTTTGTGTTTACGAACTAAGTCAGCCATGGCCTCTTTCGTTGATCCGGAAATCGCAATGCGATAGTGTGCCATCTGATCTTACCTCGATTTTGTACTGGCTTCATAAATCTGCAAAGAACTTTCGTAATAATAAGCTATGTGATGACAAAAAGACAGATAATATTCCAAGTTAGTTTTATCCCTTAGTTTCCTCCAGTACTTTCTCCAACCAAAGAGAATGATCTGCCTACAGAATTTATACTATCGAAAATTTCGATAAACCAAATATCGTGGTTGATCATCTATCCGTATAATGTAAACTTACACACTTAATTATTTTAATTTAATTATACAAAAAATAGTTTCTAAATAAAATTTATTTCTCCATAAAATATTTTAAAATCGAACAACAATTTAGCATCAAATATGTGGTATAATAGTTTCGAAATGGAACCTACTTATAAATAAAATATAAACATTTATATCTTAATTGACAACCAGCACTTACTACTGAGCCCGTTAATACAGTGACCACTCCTTTTTTAGCCGTTCTTTTTTCCCCGTGTCCCTGCACCAGAACGTTCTTTTGTCTCGAAGTCATAGCTCCCCTTATTTCACCTAAATCCTCAATAGTCTTGCCAATTGCTGTATCAGTTATTTTCAACTTTCTTTTTTTCAGCGTCAACGTGTTGGTTAGGTTCTACATGATGCAAAAACCAGGATGTAATGCTCATTGATCATGAGTTACTGCAATCTCCTGGTAAACCATTAGACAAGGAAATGCGTGCATCTATGGAGCTGCGTTTTGAACACGATTTAAGTCAGGTGAGGATGCATACAGGTTAACAAGCTGCAGAAATGTCAGAGTCTATTAACGCCAGAGAGTTTACAGTGGGTAGTAATATAGTATTTGGTGTAGGGCAATACGCGCCTGAATCGTCCACAGGAAAACGACTTTTGGCTAATGAATTGACATACACAGTTCAGCAAAGCACATCGAAATCATTCGGCTCGGTTCAAAAGTTTGGCTTATCGAAGCTGAGCAGCGGGTTGATACAGCGTGATCCAGAAACTGAGACGCTGATCGGAGAGACCAGTGATTCTCAGACCTCTAATAACAGCATCAGTACATCCAAATTAGATCTAGAATACGAAACAGCTGTGAAAATGGGAGATTGGCAGGCTGCTGCCGAATAGATCAACAGTTTAGCTAATTACGATATAAAAAATCGGCTCATCCAACTGACAGTATCTCAAATCACAAGCATACACCAGAGTGCATTGAACAACTCGCGTGTTGGACCAGGCTCTCAGGTAGCGCAATCGACCACACCCTACAGTACAACAGATACAATTGATGCTGAAAATGTATGTAAGCCGTCAGTCGATTTCAATTCTCAGATACAATGTATTGATCCAAACGCTGGCCAAGCTTCTGTCAATAACTACACTGATACCAATGCTACCCAGACCTCGACCAACACCTCCAATGTGTCCGACTTGGATCTGGAATACAAAATGGCCATAAATGGGGGAGATTAGCAGAATGCTGCGAAAAAGCTCAATGGTTTTAATCGAGAAGATATACAGAGCCGTCTTTCCCAACTGACGGTACAGCAAGTCGCAAGCATACACCAAAGTGCATTGAATAACCCCCTTGTTGGTCAGGATTCCCAGGTGACGCAGTTGACCTTATCGGGAAATCCCTTGTAGCAACTACAAAATTCCAAGATCAATTGACAAAGAATCCTGAGTTAGTTAAGGCCTACACCCCCTATATATATGGTCCTACTGAGCTTCTCATGGAGTATTCGCGTTCATCAGGTGGGTACTCTGAGATTCTTAATACCAAAGGAGAGATCGTTTGGGCCGATGAGATAGCACTGAAACATGGTTTGCCAAAAATAGATCCTACGCTCGATTTTATCGAGAAGGGACTTGAACAACTGGGCTACGCGGCTCTGGGAACAGTGAACACCATATTAGAGAATAACTGGAGAGTCCTGGGCTTACCGGCTGATGATAAGACATCGATAGCTGATCTACTTGGACTACCTCTTGATGCTACGACTTATAATATCGGGCGAGATGTAGGAGGGGGTAATATCCTGCCCCCTCTTACAGGGCGTAGCGGAGCTTCAAGGTGGACTCACATTAATTGCATCAGGGACTGGTGAATTCATGGCTGGTGTTGCGACTACTCCAGAAGGTATTGGTGTAGTCATCGCGCCTGTTGGAATAGTCTCAGTTGCTGGAGGGGAATGGTAATGACTTACGCAGTGGCACTGGGTGAGGCATCCTTCGTCAACGTGAGGGGAGGGCGGGGAATAGGGGGAGGAATCCAGATAGAAAATTTGAACCTCCTTTTCGTGACAGTACTGGTAAAATCCACAATAAACAGAACATGCCGATAACGGAGAAAGAGATTGCAGATGCGCTAAATAATTGGTCGAAAGAAGAAATGAAATTTTCGGCCAAAGAATTGGAACAGAGCATTACCGTTCGCCAAGCTAAACAAATTGAGAAAGGCGAAATTCGTATTGGCTCATCAGGTCAAATGAAAGGTGCTGCTCATCGTGTTCGAATTGGCCAAGAACTAAGACTATTGAGGGCTATTTTGAAAAAACTAAGTGGTAGCTGAAGAGGTTATAGATAAATATGGATCTAACGCAGGAAACCACTAACAAAAACATAAAAAATCCGATTGTGGTGTAAAAATCTCATAATGTAAAAGTAAAAATATAGTCCTAATAGATCAAGATACTTCTACAGTGTTATGTTTTATAACTTTGCAGTAAATACCTACCCACTCACCTATATCCATGCTATCATATCTTTAACTTTTGTTCTTGACACAGCTTTTTTCCATTACTATCCGCCAATGATTTCTATTTACATTTCTTCTATAGGTACTTTAAAGGCCAATTGAGGATAAATTGATAAATTCATTTTTACGAAGGTTAAAAAAAGAAAAGATATGTCGATCTTAAACACATTGTCGCACTCGCGATAGATATATTTTCGAACTTACTCATAATTGATTTAATATGTGCCATTACTCACGACATTTTCCTCTCTAGAAATACTATGTAATTTACAATCTTTATTTGGCTAAAAGCATCAATAAACTTTTTTTCACCCTCGTTTCCCATTAGAATATTACATATTAATTTTGATAAATATGATCAACTAAATATAAAAGGAACACCAAAAGTTTTTAATTAGAATGAAAATTAAAGTAACTAAAAGTAAAGTAACTTGAGTTAGTATCATAATTATATATATATATATATATATTTATATGCTTTAACAAATGATCATTTTCAGTATGAAACATAAGAAATGATCAAAAAGGATCTATATTTGTGATGACACTTTTTGCTTTAAGAGGGTACCATATATAGAAACTAAGAATATATATAAATATAGTTGAATAAAATGCAAACAAACGAGTTGATCATTTTCAGTATGAAACATAAGAAATGATCAAAAAGGATCTATATTTGTGATGACACTTTTTGCTTTAAGAGTGCCATATATAGAAACGAAGTATATATATAAATATAGTTGAATCAAACGCAAACAAACGAGTACATGGAATTAATATACATCTTGATAAATTTCATAATTTTAGCATTTGAGCATTCTAGGTCTAAAATCGAGATCATTAAGCATTTCAATTCAAACATATATTTTAAATAATTAAAGTTTTAATGCAATTAATTTCCCAAGTCAGATATGCAATTGTAAAAACAAATATTATAATATACATCGTAAAAAATATATTATTAATAATCGATTAAATAAAATATATAATTAACTAAATGTATATTTTTCTAGAATAATTTTTTACAAATATACTCTATTATATATAACTATTTATTGTTTATTAAAAACATCTACTTTATTATATATAGTTAAATTAAGATTACATTTTTTGAACTATATATTATTATGTATATTTAAAAATATCATTTTTAGAATATAGTCATGATAATAAATTTTAATAAATTCTATAAACTAAAAAGATCTTCTAAAAAAGACAATTTATAGAATATAGAAGTATATATTTATGATAATAAGAATAGTACATATCTGAATTGTAAAATTCGAATACTAGTCCATAATGCTATATTTATTACCTATTACTTGGCAGACGGAGGGTAACTTCTAACACTAGATTATAAAATATAAATATAGTAGTATAATAGCTAAATATGACCTCTGCATAATTTTAATTAAAAATTAAGAGTTATATATCAATATATAATTTTAATCCTCTTCAAAAAAGAGATTTCTAAGTTTTAGATTTATTTAGAGTGGGTACTATTTTAGATCTCGCGACTCATAAATCATAAATTGAGTGAACAAATCTAACGTATTTTAAAAATGGACGATAGCATTTGTTGTTTGTTTAATTTTTAATTTTTGCATTGCAAATTTTGCTTTTGGAGCAAGTTTTTGATAGGTTAATAATGTCTTTAAAAAACCATTCAACTATACTATGGGAACCAATTTTGCCGTTGATATAACTCTACATCAAACCCTCCATTTTGTGAAGTCAATTATTCCAAAGACTATATGAATTTATAGATTTTCGCCGACAGACCCCCTATTAAATGAAAAAAGCTACCAAGGAAAATTAGTGGATTAATTGGGATCTAATGTACACAAAGACTATAGGCATGAAACGAAAGTAATCACTGGTCAGGAAAAAAAATAACTAACGATTAGACTTCGAAGAGTAATCCAAATTCCTATTTGTTTTTTTAAATAATCCTCCTTTTTGAACTATATGTTTCTATAATGACTTGAATCAAAGAGTCTATACTTCGTCAACAGTATTACCGTGGAAACACATAGTAGTTAAGAGCAAACTGGGATTTAAAAAAGTGTTTTTTAATTAAAATTCGTACTGGAGATATATCTATATATTAATCAACTTCAGTGAGGTAACAAGCTAACCTTCTGTAAAATCACAAACGTTAAAAAATTTTGAGGAAAAAATCAGGCATGTGAACCTAATTACATATAGCACTTCTAATTTGAATTAAAATTTGACCTAAATTTGTGAAGTTTTTAAATTAACTACTAATTTAATAAATTTTTGCTGTTTTAGATATATTCCAAAATTGCAAATTTTATTATTTTACATCACTTAGAATTAAAAAATAATATCAAAGAATAATAAGAAGTCTCAAAAAAATGTACCAATATATAACACTTATATCACAAATTGGTATATCTTTTTAGTAAATTTTTATGTGTTACATTTTAGTAGATATACTTTTTATTCTCACTATTTTGCACCCCTATGTGTAATCAAATAAATTTAATTTTATCTAAATGCAAATTTGATATGTAATAGCATATAGATACGTACCTCAACATTTGATCTTGCATCTAATATAAAATAAAAGTGCATAAATGAAACTGTAGTGAGTCACTAAATTGAGTGACTTTGCTATAATTCTAATCTTGTATCAAATATTTCTTCAAATAATTTGTATTTTTTCCGTGCTCTATACAAATACTGACGAATTGGAGTTTCATTTCTTGTCCTGGCAAAGAGAGCTTCAATTTCCCCTCTGGAAAAAACAGCCTGAAGCTTTTTGATGGATAATTTCTCAAGCTCTTTACGGGTATTGATTACCGGATTACATATTGTGATTGGGATTGGGAGCAAAGATAATGGGACTTCATCTATCCAACTCCACTCTAAATCGTAGACGTTTGCGTAAAAAGCTCGGCATGAAACACATCTTGTCACAACCACATTTGTCTCACTTACAGAGTGATAACTAAGGCTAACAAGCATTGCAGAACAGTTGCTGCAACTTCCGATTTCATTTTCCCCCAGGTCATACGCAGATATTCGGCTTTCTCCAATGCAAAGATAATTATCTGTAAGATCGTACTTATATTCCATTTGATCAGCTCTTGGCAGAGGTTGAGGGTGGAATTTATGTTATTAGCCACTATGCTTTTATTGACTTTTTTCTGCTTCCTTGGTCTAAGGTTATTAACATATTAATATTGATCTATTAAGTTGATGAACCAATCTTCAACAACTTCCCAGTTATTGCATATTATCGTTTTCTTTACTTAAAGCATCGATGTGCGGAAATGAACTCAGAATTCTGTTTAGTAAACTCTTGAAAAGTAGCTTTACATAACACCATTTTTATCGTTATTCTTAAGAAAAAAGTAACAATCTCAAGATTTGAGAAAAACGATATTAAGAGTGGATATTCCTTTTAAAATTATATAATCTCAGATACTTAAATTATTTAGAAACAAAAATTCTACTCAAATATTTATCGAAAACGGGTATATGTTGCTGATTAAGCATAAATGCAGAAACTTTTGATTCTGTAATTGATTTCTGATTTATTGCGGTCTTTAATTCAGTTTTTATTTATTTTGTAAGGAATATCATCGACCACTGTTCCAATGTAACCTCAATAACTCAAAAAGCTCACAACACAGTAACTATTTTTAATCAAAGAGTATTCATCAAATCTTTTTCTTGCTGTGATACTTTTTATGAGTTTACCACTTTGGTTGAAAACACTTTGGTTCATAAGCGATGAAATGATATACAGATTACCATTAGTGTCGATTACATCAAACTTAGAAAGTGTGCCATTTATCATTCTCAAAAAAAGTAAATTTGAAATAATTAATTATATAACTGTCTGGAAAGAATTTCCCAAATCATTCATATAAAGAAAGTTACATCCAGTTTTAAAAGCACAATTACCCGCATTCCGTGTTTCCATATTATATTTCAAAGGCAGCTTCAAATAGAAACCAATCAGTTCATAACATTCTTCAGGGGAATTCAGTTCCTCCAGCAAGCTATGGGTGTCGGCTTAAATCATGCCCGCGTGATAGTCTTGACTAGATGACTTCTTCTATATCGAAAAAACTTATAAATTATCCAATTTTCCTCTAATTTTTTTCATAGAGTGAATCCTGTCCAAATATTTATTTCTAATTTATATATTTGACCGGATATTTACTTTTCTGATTCATTATTCTTTGGTTTTAAAGATAGCTTCCACTATCCTTTAAATACTCTTTTTATCTCCGATGTCATCAAAAGATGGTAATTATACCAAAAAACTGTACATAACATGTTCATATTTAATCTTTGAAAATAGTGGCAAGAACTTTCCTGTTTTGAATATTTTCTTAGTTACTGAATAAATTCATTTCTCTTAATTCTTTTGAGCTGATATCCTGTTTTTAAATATATCACCAGTTTCCAAAGGATATTCCTTAATGCTCTTTTAATTGTTATATCATAACTTTTTGATTTTCTGCCAAAGTAGCTTCGGTCTCTATAAATCACTTCCTTTTTTCGGACAAATCTAACTGAAGATCATTAATTGATGTAGTTGTTGTTTTGAATCTTCTGATCGGCTCATAATTCCTGTTTATTATGCTAGGGAGTTCATATCCTAAATATAATCACCATCTTTTTGTCAAGGTCCTGTCTCTACATCTCCTCGTTCTTGCATCACTTCTGAGGCTTACTCTCTTTTGGATGTCACGAAACTGGATGTATAAAGAATAACTTTCTAAATCACACCATTTTTTATTTTCAAACAAAGTAATCAAGTTGACTTTCATCAGGGAGAATAAATTTACAAATCTATATATAGAACTACAACTGACATAGTTTACTAATGCAGTAAAGGTGGTAATTAATGGTATCCATCCGAGCTAAAATTAATTCCAGATTAGAGAAATTTCTAGAAGTAGATTATAGTGGATATCGAAGAGCTATACTATGCTTTTTCATCCAAGTAAAAAAAACAACTATAGATGAACTGCATGAAATGCTATGTGGTAGGTATAGCGTTTCGAGAAACACAGTTGCATCTATGGTAGGGTACATTCACTCGAAACTTGGAATCTTGAGAGCACACAAAGAATCATATAAAACCCCAATGGTTTACTTCCTGAGAGAAGAATATATGGATCTGCTTATGAAGATTGTAAGTTCATCTAAAACGTCTATTTAGTGAATTATCTGCTTAAGTTATAGCCACCTAGAATCACCTGATTAAAATGTCACTTGTGAAAAACGCACCCAGAACAGCAACCACTATCGTAGTAAGATCAGATGCCAATGCACGCATAAGTCATTCAAGAAACCCTTATTATAGCCTTATGCGACGTATTTTTCAGGAAGAAACTACAGCTGCTAGGGGTCAGAAGTTTTTAATAATTGTTGAAGAGCGGCAAGCTGCAGGAGAAGCAATTAGAACTGAAGAATGGAAGTCCCTCCTTGAAGAACTGCAGATCAGTCGCGCCTCATTTTACGCAATGCGCAACAAGTTACTCGGAGCAGGACTCATCTCTATAAAAAATAAAGAATACAGGCTTTCAGGTCAGTTTTCAAGGGACCTTATAGATATGGCTCGCTGGTGGTGGACTGCAGTTCTTAATCAGCGAGGAGAAATTTTATACTAAGAAAGGATGCTATTTTTCATTGAGATTCAGTTTCAATATCTAGAAACCTCAACAGAAAGCTATATATATAAAATTCTCCCTTAGGAAATGTACTCCAGAGAGAATAAAATTCACTACATAGCGAAAAATCAATGAAGCCCGGTAGTGTAGTGGTCAATCATGCGGGACTCTGGATCCTGCAACCTCGGTTCGAATCCGTGCCGGGCTATCTTATCCTGTAGACAAACGTATTTTTGTTCTTTTTTAAGAAAATATCGAAAAATTTTTTGCCCACGATTTTTAGTAACTTATGAACACGATCAAAATATGTCTTCAAAATTAGGGTTATGCAAAATTAAATAATTTCCTGTAAAGCAGGAAATTGTGTAAGTCCTAGGCAGAATTATCATGTATATTTACATTGATTTCGTTCGTATGTACATGTGCTATCGCAGGGCCAGCTAAATCATGAAAATTGTTGCCATAAACTTCTGTATTTGAGACAGTCCCCTCTAATTCTAAACCCGCATATCCACCGCCAGATGTAGTGCATTCATTATTCGCAAACACGCCATTGGTAACCTGATAGAATCTACAGGATGAATTAGTCCTATTGACAAATCTACTGTTTGTAATTTTAATGCCAGTGACATCATAAGCACTTACGCCATCATGTCCACATTTGTTAATAGCTACTTTATCTATTTTCACATCGTTACATTTATTAATAAGAACCGCATCATTACACCCATTCTGGAATGTAACATCATGAATTGCTAAATTATTACAACCTATCAAAGTTGCCATGTTGTAGCAAGAGGTTCCAAGCTTTATATTTGAATAATAGTCGGATTGACTACCATCAATAATTAAATTTTTAATAATAATATTTGTTGCATAATTATCTTTGATCATAATCATGGCTTTTTCGTCTGTAATTTTACTACTGCGTCCACCCCATACGGATAAACCTGGAGCAAGTTTAATTTTTACACCCGAATCTCCTTCAAGGACTGTATCACTGCTTATTTTAAGAGTATCGCTTATGTAGTACGTGAACTGGCCTTTAAGGTGGACAGTTGTACCTGGGTTATTAGCTGCATAATCAAGTGCTTTGTTAATCTGGACTTGATCGTCTTTTCCATCACAAATAAAATTTCCGCTTCCATCTCCTGAAACCGTTATAGTTCGAGTGTTGTGGCCGCCTAGTGCAGCTGGTACGGTTGTTAAAATAAGGCACGTTACTAGGATTGAAGTTCCTAGCTGTCTTTTTAGCATCGTATCACCTTTGGGTTGGGTTTTTAGGGCTTGAGTAAACTACAAAAATTCAGAGTTTTTGCACTTTTTTTACAAAAACTGATGAATTTATTAAAATAAGGTATTTTTAGGAACAGAATTCCTAGTTTCCCTTTCAGCATCATTTAGCTTTGGGTTCTATGTTAAAGGGATTCAAGCGTAATCAAAACTTCATAGCCACGTTCCGCAGATGTACACAAGAATAGCTTATATTTTCTCAATATGGCAATGGCTTAAAAAATAAGCGAAATTTCAACGAATAAATAGTGAGCTAATAGACAAACAGATTCCAAATTTGTGCACATATACAGAATGTAGGTTATGGGAAATTTACATCTTTTTTTCCCAGATCTTTCTCAAAATTCCATATTACGTACTCGTAATAGTTTCGTTTCCGAATGATCCAATTAGATAGATCTGTACTAAATATCTAATTGGTTCGGATCTATACGGTTATTCAACAATCTTACGTCTGCGTAATATTCTTTTAAACCTATCCAATTCTGGTCTCTGAGACACATATAGGCGGAAATATTGTACACATAGCTTACGTTCTCCAATTACTTTCTAGAAACTCGTTATTGGAGATGACTGTGTATGAGACTTTTGACTTCCTACTTCTCAAAATCTGTTATTAACCATAGGAAATTACTCCTTCTGGTCAATCCCACCTCTTTTAGTAATCACGGCTTTTAGCCAAGTCAATTCATAAATTCAACAATAGATGGATTGATATATTCCAGACAAAGAATTGACATCCAGGTTTATGTAGTCATATTATAAAGTATTTTTGGTTTTTTGTCAATAAATGTGCACGATTTATTGTTTTTTTCGTTTGCTGCGGACTTTTGAGCGTATTAAAAAGCAAAAATTTGGAGTAATTATTGTATCAGGTGCAAACATAAAATCATTCTGTTGCTTAAAGAAAGATGGATACCAAAGGAGAACACTAATTTCTTAAAAGAATTAATTCTGGAAGTAAAATATGATCTTTTCGCCACTATCATACTTTCCAAGAAGACCATAAGAATGGTATCTATTTACCAATATGGCCATACCATAGAATATGGATGATTTCGATAAAATCCGAAATTTCATTCCATGATATAGATGAGAGATAAGGTAACTCGTGAGAATCATAAGTTTATCAAATTCCGTTATAAATTAGATGATATCGATTAACCTCTATTTTAACAAATTTCGTAATTTGCATTATAGTCAACATGCCAAAAATTTGATTCATCGAAATCCTCATAGATTAGTTAATAAATATTTCGGATAAGTTTCCATCACCACAGGAAACTGAAGTACAGTTGGTTAAAATGAAACCCATTTCAGTTTTGCAGCAGCTCTGAATCCATTTAGCTCTAAAAGTCATCTTATACAATCTAAATGCTAAAGATTGAAGAAGATTAATGAACAATGCTAAAAATATTAAGAATTATTTAGAATTAGATTAATGAAACAAAAAATTAAATCGCTTATAATCGATATTACAGCGGAGAATTTAGGTCACTGGCAGATACATTCCTTAAACGAGTTACTCCATCAATTTTATTGATAGCTTCTACTATCGATCTTGGAACTAGGTGTTCCCATTTTTCTCCTGCGATCATTCGTCTCCGAATTTCTGTACCTGAGTAGCTTTCCCGAATATAAAGAGGAGATACCTTTACGCAAAAACTGGCTTCTCGAAAAAGTTGAATAACCAAAGGGTTATTTGAGTATACGACTTCAAAATTTGGCGTCCGTGATGCTACGTGGTGAACCCATATCGAATTATATCTAACATCTTCGATAGGAACAACGTAATGGCGGATCGGTAAGTTCTCAAGCACATTGTAAACCATCAGCACCCGTTCACCAGCCGTAAAGGGGTCATTAGCCTCATGACTTTTTTGAGCGCTTCCGATACCTATGACCAGTTCATCAACCTCTTCAGATATCCGCGTAATTACCGCATGGTGACCTAGATGATATGGCTGGAAACGTCCAATATAGAAAGCTCGCACCATCCGAATTCTAACCTCTAATTTGTAATTATGTTATTTGAGATGATTTATGTTTCACATCGATCTTATTTTATATCCTTTTATTAAGAATTCCTTTTGAAAAGCTAAATTTTTTTACATACTTGCAGGAGATGTTAAGCATTATTCTTGCGTTTAATTTCAATAAGCTTTCCACAAGTCTGAGACCTGGATTTGGATCTTCTATGATTTCCATAAAGTCTTGAACCATATTGAAGTACTTATCAACGATCTCTTTTTGTATAAAGAATAAAAATCACATCTTTGCAATGATCTCTTTACCTATAAGTTTTATTGCTTTTTCTTTATCAGGACCTATCGGAGATCCGACTACGATTTGTGTGACTCCAATTGCTTCGAGATCATTAATGCTCTTCATGCAGTCCTCTGGAGTTCCACAAATAGCAAAAGCTTCAATCATCTGAGAGGTAACAAGCCCACACATTAGGGCTCCAAAATCTGCCTTGGCGATGGCTGCACTTATTTGACTCTTGGCTTCAATTGGAATTTTATGACGTTCGAGGACAACGTCAGAAGAACCTGCAACTATGAAAGCGACAATCACTTTTGCAGCATTAGCTGCCTTCACCGGATCGGGGTCAACTGAGAAACAAGTGTATGCAGTAATATCGATTTCACTTAGATCATGGCCAACTTTATCCACCCCTTTCCTTATCTGTGCCACAGCTACCTCAAAGTCTTTTGGATGAGAAGCATTGACAAGGACGCCATCTGCAATTTCACCAGCAAGTTCGAGCATCTTAGGACCCTGGGCACCTAAGTAAATGGGGATTTTCCCACCATTGAAAGCAAGTCTTGCACCTGCTAATTTGATTGTTTCTCCGTCCATATAGACCTTTTTGCCTTCATGTAAACTTCTGATTGCTTGTATTGCTTCTTTGGTAGTAACCAGAGGCTTTCCCCATTTAATACCCATGACATCGAATGTTGACTTATCGCCGGGCCCGAGGCCTAGAATTGCCCTGCCACCTGAAATTTCGGCAATAGAAGCAATGCTGGATGCAGTAATAGCAGGGTTCCTGGTATAGGAGTTTGTAACACCGGAACCTATTTTGATACTGTTAGTGTTCAGAGCAATGACTGTCAAATTCGAATATACATCACGGTTATTGTAATGATCAGTGATCCATACATATTCAAATCCCCGTTGTTCTGCGAGCTTTGCATAATATGCGATCTTCAAGGGAGGATCGCTCGGCACAAATTCAATTCCGAATTTCATCTTAATGATACTCCTAGTGACTTTTTTTGGCGAAATGATTTCTTTTCTATACTCTCTTTCCAAAATTCGCATCTAATGCATAGGGAATTTCGATAAAATTCCAAGTTAAGCAAATTGTTTATATACCCTTTATCAACAATCAGCCAAAAATTGGAGTTTCTCGAAATTCACTGTAATTAATACTCATTATACAACACTAGCAGATGCGCACAGATATATGTTTTGTCTTCCGAGTTGTTTTCTATTGATTCATAGAAAGTTGGATTAAATTTTAAGATGCTGTAATACTAACAAATAGATAGCATTTGTGTGTACATATGTGGAAAGTTAACATAATAAATACCAATTATTGATCTGTCACAAGGTTCCAATAAAGGGAATACTCCGATTTGATGCGAAAGCTGTTGAAACTCTGAATATTAAAGGCATAATTAAGAACCACCATTTATACAGGCTATCAGTGATTTGACGTGGAGTAGTTTTGTAAGAAAATTAGATATAAATCAGAGTGATCAAGAAAAACTATTCTTTTGAAAGGCAAATTTGAACCACCGTCCAAGATTTGTCATGTTTGTGGACACCATAACTCTGAGCTAAAACTCAAAGGTAAAGAATGGAAATGTCTCGATAATAAAACAAAACATGATCACGACATTAATGCTGTAATTAAAATCAAAAAATTCTCTATAATGATCAAAATCTAATTGGAATCTGACACTCATGGAATATGGGGGATGGACCTTGGAACTTGTTCTCAGAAGAGAATGAATGAACCAAGAAGCCACTTAGTCTTCAGCTTAGTGCTAGTTCACTCTCGAACTATAAAATCATTGAAATCAAGTTCAAACCCTACAACTGCATACCCGAGAGCAAAGTTGTTTATGACTTCAGTGTGTAATTCTCCAAAAACTCCGATCTTTTTTCCTTTTGCATATACATCAGCCCGCCTACCCTCGAGGAAAGCCATGTCTTTTGACTCTTTTACCTCATAGGGAAGCATCATCTCCCTCATGAGAGCATCTACAACTTCATAAATCTCGGTGAAGTTTGCCTGTGGGTGAATCGAAACCGCAGCTACATTCTGGAAGGTCTTTTCACTTCTTAAAACCTCCCCGAACTCGAAGATCCTCTGGGGGAGTACCCTGTGCCGGTTTAAGGCAAGGATTTCAATCAGTGTAGGAAGTAATGTTGTCCTGAGAATGGTCTGCTCTTCACTTATCGGGTGAAGTACATAAGTAACGTCTTCCGTCCGCTGTCTGCGCATATTCTCAAAGTTGATCTTTTCGCTTGTAAGCATAAAAGGCATTACCTCGTAGTACCCTAATCCCACCATAATTTCGTTTACATTAGAACGCAATAAAGAAATTGGATGAGATTTTCCTGCCGTATAGGTCTCAGGAGTCCTCACTTTGATGTTTTCATATCCATAACTCTTAGCAATATCCTCGATCATGTCATAGTTGTGCAGTATGTCAGCTCTGTAGGCAGGCACTTTTACCTCAACTGTTTCCTCGTTAAGGGCCTGTGCTCCAAAACGCATCCTTGAAAGGTGCTTAACGATGTCTCCTATGGAAAATTCCATTCCGAGTAAGGATTTAACCTCACTCTTTGTAAGAAATCTGGTATTTGGCTCCAGGTCAGGCAATACAAATGTTTTGCCATCGTGAGTGAGGACCCTTACGAATTCTATCTGGCCACCACGTTCAGCAAGAGCTGTGACAACAATGTTTAAAGTAGTGTATACAGTTTTCCCAAGCCCCGTAACATCGATAAAAATATCGGTTGTGTTTTCGGTTACACTCGTAATTGTCCCGTTAATGATAGGTGGGAAAGATAGTACATTGTCATTTGCATCCAGTAAGATCGGGTACTTTTTAAAATCCTTCAATAAATGGGCAAAAGTTTTGCCTTTAGGGTGGTTTTCCAGAATTTCGTTCACGCTCATCTTTTCGGTGTAATCAAGAGGCACGAACTTTAAACTTGGATCAGCTGCCATGTAGCGAAAAGGAGGCTTCAAATTTGAAAGATCATGTACTCCAATAGAAACTTTTTTTCTGTTTCTCCCAGGACCCCAGTGAAGATCTTCCTGCAGATCCATAAGGGACTTTATCGAAGAAGATGTAAATTTTATACCCCTTATGACCGCACACCCCAGAAAAGGTCTGATTTTTAGGATGTCCTCACTGATAGATATCGAAATCTTGTAAGGCTTTACCTTATATTCAGGAAGTCCTGTCTCAAGATCCAGGAAACCCCGCATTGCTCGAGCTATTCCTTCAACACTATAAAGGTCAGGTCTGTCCGGAAAGAATTCGATATCTATGTATTCATCTTCAATCCTTTCAATATCTGCCCCTATCATTGGCACTCTTTTTATGATGTTTTCTCTATCCATTCCTGTGAGCTTTTCGAGGTCTTCATACTGCAAGGTGATTACTGGCATTGTAAATCCATCTCATATGTTGCTGGCTAACTTAATCACAAAAATACTCAACTTCAGATTTAATGTTTTTGTTCCAGGAGTCGTTTGAAATGTTCTGGAAAATTAAATTATTTGGAAAAAATAGCATGTTTTAATCAAAGTTACGGTAGCAAGAATATACCACTGCAAGCAGGAAAGTATGTTCTCGTTACCACTCTGGATATAAAAGAATTAGTTAATGTCAAATATTTTCATTTACTTATAATGTTTTCCCTACCAGTTTCTGTGATTATTCGTATAGTTTTTAATTAAATTAGAAGTAATACCGTCACCAAAGATTCCGATCCAATCTGCATCACCACACAGTTCACTAAACAATAACTGTTTTTAATCTCATAATATTTTTGAAAGATTTTTCTTGCTGTGATGCCTTATATATCGTATCACTCTTGAAAGAGAATATTTTGGTTAAGGACCAACGAAAAGAAGTACATGATGAACATCAGTCTTGATCAAATCAAACTCAAAGCAGTGCCTTTTACCAATTTCAAAGAATATATATCTCAAATAGTTGATGATAGCATTGTATAAAAAAAAATTACGCTACTTCATACGAAGAAACATGTGATATCTCATTTTATGGACACAACAGTTTGATTGACATAGTTCCATTTTTGTAGTAAAAGGGTGGCTTAAAAATAGAGTTATAGACCAGAATTCATTTGGGAGATACTTTTAAAAAAACCACTGCCAAATTAGATCAGGAATTTTCAAGAGCTAATTTGAGAATCTTACTAAAATATAGGAATTAAACCTGGGTTATTTCCTGTAATATACTCTCCACCCTTGGAAGTGACTATAAATGTATTTTCAATTCCTACCATTCCTATATTTTTAATTCCTTTTTTAGGTTCTAGAGCAAATACCATATCTTCTTGAAGAGGTTCATCAAAGCCTTCTGCAATTACAGGCAGTTCATCGATTTGTAATCCAACGCCATGACCGAGGAATTTTACTTTTCTGTTCCCGAAACCCATGAAATTTTCCAAAAATTCCTTATCGAGATTATGCATTATGATATTGTATATTTTAGAAAGGATGGCTCCAGGTCTTAACATTGTTGCAGCTTCATTTTAGATCTCCACGCATTTATCGTGAATATCTCTAACATAACTGGGAATAGAAGAACCGAACATGTATGTCGTTGTTTTATCCGTGTTGTAGCCTTCAACTGCGCATCCAATGTCAATAAAGACTAGATCATCTTTTTGTAGTTTTCTGTACCGGCTTCCTATCAGTGGCACTGCCGGACTCATCCCATAATTTCCTCCCGGGCCATTAAAATAAGATGGATAAATTGAGCTTTCGCCAAAGCAGACATTTCCTAGGAACATCTCTGTATCAAACATCCCAAAACGGCATAATCCATCATGTCCTTTCTCAACCATAACTGAAAAGAGTTCTGTTGACAAATCTACTTCAGACATTCCTGTATATAGTAAATCTGGCAAAATGTCTTCCAGCATGTGTTGATGAATTCTGCCAGCTTCTCTCATCCGAGATAGCTCATATTTGCTTTTTACCGCTCTGACAGCGAAAATTTGAGTATCAATAGATTTAACATTCTTAAAAGGAAAATATTTTTGAAATCTATGATATAAAGCTAGGGAAACTACTTCAGTTTCCAGATATACAGTATCTGGAAGCCCACTTATGTTATTTGAAGCATCACGAAAACTGTTCATAGGCTCTATATCAGGAAATAATGATTCTTCCAGAACTCTTTCATAGCTTCGCCGCACTCAGAATGTTGCCTCTCCATTTTTCGGAATGAGGAGCATTCCATCCTGCATCGTGCCAGTAAAATAGTAGAGGTTATCTTGCTGAATATAACGACTCTTTCCCAGTCAAGATTTGAGAGATCCATTCGTTTTTTGAAACATCTCATTTTATCTGTTTTCAGTTATAGAAATATAACCCATTAATGTCTTTTTCACCAAAACCTGACTATTCCAGGTGGTGTGTCGATTTTTCGTAAAACCATAAATCTTAAGAAGTTTAGAGAAGTACTTAGAACAAGAAAGTCCGTAATCAGTCAAGGACATAAAATTTAAAAAAATGGTGCATAACATAAACAAAAAAGGTTTAGAAATATTGCATCAAAGTAAGGATTTCTACAAAGCTGTTAATAAGTTTGCTTTTATTAATTGCAATATATAAAAAAAATAATTGGTTTAATTACCAAAGAATTTTGTAACCTAATATTTTACCCTGTGTATAGTCTCTAACATATGGAGGGTATAATGAATGGGGGTGATAGATTATACTTACTTGAACAGTTACTATATCATCACAGTTTGGCATATTTTTAGTTACTGGAGTAGGATCATCTGTGCAATCGATAAATACAAGACCTTTGTCAGTTGTGTTGAAGCAGTTAAGATGTTGATCGTCTTCGCCGGCTAACCAAGCATCTACAATTCCACATCTAATTCCTGCCCTCGATGCATTATTGTAAACATCTCTTGCCATGGAATTACACTCGTATTTGCCAGCTACATATAATTTTTCATCTGTTTGATCCGCTTTAATGAAGGCTATCATTTGAGCAAATGTCGGATCTTTTGGATTTGGCACTAGACCTCCTGGAAACCAATACTGATGAGAATAGTTTTTATTGTATGCGCACACCTCTGATAATGTTAAATTGTACACATTATTCTTTACAGAACTGACACTCAAATTTTGATCTGGATGTCTGCTCTGGTTCAAATTATTTCCCGCGCTTGCTAGGATGACATTTAATAATATTATTATAATTATTAATATTGGGGTTTTCAGTTTAATTTATAATCGCCGTATGACGTTTAATATTAATGTAATAAGTATTATTCTAACAACCGAAAAGTGTTCGTATTTTAGATCTTTCTTTTCTTTCAAAGAGGACGATTGATATTTCAAATCAGATCAAAACTGTTTTACACATTCATTTATACCAATTACAAGACTTGCAACATACTTTCGACAAACGTGTAAGTTCCTGTCCTTGGGTAAAGATAAAATATTGGTTTTTGGTAAATAGAAAGCGGACTTTTTTGTACTTCATGTCTGTGATGTCGAAAGAAAATTATTTATTCTTGATATCGTAGTAATCACTCTGAAAAAAAATGTAACATTAAAAAAACAGAGAAAAAAATATTCTTTTTGAAGAAAGAAATTTATAAAAAAGCATTTTTGTAAATATGTTACACATTGTGCAAAAATTTCTTCTGTTGTAAACAAAACAATGAAAAATAAAAGTTATTTTTGATAAAAAAACTTTAAAGACTGACTTAAGAAACTACATAAGGGAATAAATAAAACTCGGAAGTAACCCTAAGCAAAGGAAAAAAAGCAAGGAGGAGCGAGAGCAGGCAAAAATATAATCTACAAATCAATGTGCGAGGGTTGCTCTACTAGGTCAAAGGCAACAGATTCAAGATCGGGTTTCGAAAGAATTAGAAGGTTGAATTCCATCATCGTCTTTGTTATGTTATAAATATCTAGAATTGTTGTACGCGACTATTTATATAAGCATAAATTTTTTTTCCAAAAATTGTCCTGACTAAAGACCAAATTCTACAAATTTTATTTAATTAAATTATAATTTTGGATCGTGCACCATTAGCGATCAATATTTTATCTTGAAATGCATTTTGCACAACTGCGCTCTTTTTTAAGCTTACTTACGAGAGAGAACCAAAACTTTACTTCATGAGAAATTCGATCTAGAGTGCAAGTACGTGATTTTCTGGGGAAAGGATGTCACTAAGAATGACACAAAATATTAGCTTTCTGTTCATGTAGGAATATATATCGGAAAGTGGCAATTTATACACACATCCTATGACACTAAAAAAGTTGCCGTAGATAGTATCAATGGTCCATATCAAGAAGGAATGCCATACTTCGCAAGATTGTCACATACTTAGCAGTTTCCTATTTACTTTTTTTCTTTGAAGGGATCTAATCCAAGTCTTTCCAGCAAATTTTTGCATTTGACCTCATTTTTCTCGTCTCGTTCGAAATTCATTTATTTCAAAGATTTTTCCACTATCTTGTACTAGATGTGTTATATGGGACGTTTTAAGCGTCAAAAAACCAATGAGGTATAACCATATTATGATATTAAATATAATATTCTAATTAGAAAGCGTCTTTCTATAAATTTGAATAAGATACTACTTAAGAAAAGTATCAAATTTTATCTTAAAACCAGATAGTAGTATAGTATATACTCAATTAAAAAATTATGTCTGTCTATATTCTCAAGTTACCAAGTTTTAATAGGTTAATATTAACAATATACACTATATAAAACATTATTTTAAATACTAAGTATTTAGAAAGTGATATTGATAAGCTGTTGCTGTGATGTGACATTAATATAGAAGAAAGTAAACAATGTATCAAAACAGTTAATGATCAAATAATTTATTGTTAGATTCTAAAATTAGTCTAGTTTGTATTCTAAATGTGAGGGTATTGTGAAAAAATTTGTAGAATTGGATGAGGCTTTAATATTCGGCAGAACAAATTAACGAATTAGAACAGGGAAAATAATGGTCAAAAAAAGGAATAAAAGCAATTTGGTGAGTACTAGAACAAAACTTATAATTCCATGCAAAAATGGAGGGGTCTGTATCAAAAACCCTAAAAACACAGCAAATATAATTTGCAAAGGATGTGAAAGAGAAACAATATGTTAAAACATTGCTGTTATGGCGTGAGCTTTTAGGCTTGTTTTAAATTCAGTGCAAAGACATTTCTTCAAAAATTATTGTTTCCTCATATTCTGCACTTAGTAACACAAAAGCATGATTTATATAATACTCAAAAGATACTAAAATAAAGTTCCAATATATCATTTAAACTGCATGAAGCTCCATCACAAATACAATTATTTAAATTTTGGTCTAGTGTGCCAGCAAACTTAAGTACTGCAAATCTCATACGATTAGATTTTTTTGCTTCTGTTGATAGGCTAGTGTAGCGCAAAAAATGATGAAAATTAAGGAATTTCGATAAACTTCCGATTTCAACAAATTATTTATATGGACTTTATAAACAATCAGTCAAAAAATAAGGTATATCGAAATCCTCTAATTAACTAAATTTTGTGCACGCTCCTCTTTGAAAGATTACTATCATTCTAGATCCTCGAGATTCTGCAGCTCTTTGATCTCGAAGAGATATCATGGATATCTGAAATCTCAATCCTTGGTCATAACAACAACAGTGAATAGCTGATGTATTAGAGTCATTGCTTATCTTTTTATGGTTAACCTTAGATAAGCTAATCTTTCTATGGCTAACATTGAAGGAGATAACATTGGATAAACTAATTTCAAACCAACCTATTTGATAAAAGCTAATCCCCTAGACTTTGGCATGATATGAATAAAGAGATGTAATACTGTGATATAATCAGAATTATCACGTTATCTACTTCTAAATTTTTATTCCAAAATAACAGGGTGATTTTAATGGAGTCAAAGAATAGCCCTTCTAGAGAAGATATTCAAACGATAATCAAAGAGATTATGGCTCTCTCCATACCCGAAGACATGCAAAGAAAAATCATGTTGTTTCAGCATGCATTATCCTCAGTCAGATGCCAGTTAGATCCAGAATTGTGGGCTATTTTGCAGGGGGAGTTAGGTTTCAGTCTACTTGATAATAATCAAGGAAATCTAAGCGATAACATTGAAAAGGCCATAGAACACTACAACAACGCCTTTGAGGTGAGGATGCAAAAGGATTTTCCGATGGACTAGGCTATGACTCAGGACAACTTAGCAACTCCCTACATTTGCCATATCAGGGTAGACAGATCTGAAAATGTCGAGCAGGCCATCGAACACTGCAACCAGGCCCTTGAGGTTTACAATCAAAAAGACTTTCATGTGTATTGGGCCTTGACTTTGAACAACCTGACGCTTGCTTATTGAAATCGCATTCTGGTCGTAGAGTCGACAATATCGAGAAAGCCATCAGTCATTTCCATAATGCCTTTGATATCTATAAACCTGGATCAATGCCAAGTGATTTTCGTAATACCTGTAGACTTTTGGCCGATCTCTACTTTGGTATGAATCAATGGAAGGATACATCAAAAAGTTACAAAAAACCATAAATGCAGATGACCTTTTGTATCGGTCCGGTTTATTCTCAAAAAGTAAGGCAGTTGAAGTAGGAAAGAACGCCTACATCTACCAAAATGCTAGTTTTGCAGCTTATAATTAAGGTTCAGCCAGTAAGGCACTTCTAATCCTAGAAAGAGGAAAAACCCGCTTACTCAGCGAAGCGTTGTGATTGAAGATGAAAAAGTCATAGAACGTTCCAGATAATAAATGGACGAACTATGAAGTGGCTGCTGAAAAGTACCGTACTGCTACAAAATCCTCTGGCCATGAGAAAGATTATGCTCAGTGAGAGAAGGAGGTTTAAAAGATCTTGGAGGAGCTAGATACTGCAATAAAGATTGTACAGAGATCGAATCCTAAGTTTCAGAAAGAACTTGATGTTTCAGATATCCTATCAATGCTAGATAGTGAGACAGCATTGTTGACATTCTGCATAACCGATAAAGGTAGTATAGGGTTCGTAGTTAGCAGACCAAGCGGTATACAGTCAGTGGACATACCTTGCTTCAAAAAAGAAGGTTTAAACAATCTGCTTTTCAAGCCTGATGGACAAAAATAAATAACAGGCGGTTGGGTAGGTGATTACATTAATTACCTCAATGCCTTATCCAACTATAATTATTAGAATTATGAGCATAAAAATAAGGGAAATCCTGAAGTGGAAAGGCAGCTTTTTGTAGCTGATATACGCCGTGGATATGACTTCCAATCTTGGCAAAAGACTTTGAATGATGTCTTGTTTAACATTGGTAACAAGCTTATCTACCCACTCCTGGAAAAACTTTCATCATAAACTAAAAGAATAATTCTCCTACCCTCTGACAGCTTATTTCTGTTGCCATTACATGCAATACGTCTACCCAATTGGCCAGCCTCTCTGCCAACGTTACTGTATAAGCTACACTCCTTCCATTCAGCTGCTTAGGGAAATGCAAAATAAAGCTAGGGTAGTTAAAGGAAAAAACCCCTATACAGTTATCAATCCTAAGGAAGACCCTGCTCTGGTTTTTACAACAGGTGAAGGCCAGGTCATATCCAAATTTTTCAATTCTAATCAAGTGGACAGTGGTGAAATTGGTACTAGAGCAACGGTCTTAAATAGAGTACCTAAAAAAACATATCTTCATTTCTCCTGCCATGGCAACTACAACTGGAATGATCCACCCCAATCAAGGTTGTCTCTGTTTGGAGGGAAAAAACTTAGCTCAGAAGATCTCCAGAATGACGTAGTAGACATGTCTTCAGCAAGATTAGTAACACTTTCTGCCTGTAAGACTGGAATCACTGATATTGTAAAAGGTAGTGCCGATTAGTTCGTTGGCCTACCTACAGGTTTTATGCTTACTGGTGTTCCATGCGTAGTAAGCAGTCTCTGGTCGGTTTCAGATATCTCCACAGCCATACTGATGCAACGTTTCTACTCCAATCATATTGCTGAGAGAATGGATATTCCATTGGCATTACAGGAAACTCAACTCTTAGTCAGAGACCTTACTTCTAGCCAAGTGGTTGATTACATAGATAAATGCTGCCGTTCAGATAAATGGGAAGGCAGAAGCAAGGAATTCATAGAACAATATCGGGAACGTTATGTCAAAATGGCCAAAGAATCTCCAGAAGATAAGCCTTTGTAACATCCATATTATTGGGCAGCTTTCACAGTTAACGGAGTATAAAAATTAGAGTTGTGTTTGATAGTGTACACATTTTGAAGCTAGATTTATTATCCTTAGGATATATTTATATCACCTAGTAACTATCAAAAGTTTCACCTATTATCTGAAGCATCATTTGTATTAAGTTAAATCACTTTTATATCAAAAACTATATTTTGCTCCAACTAACAAATTGTGACTAAATATTAGCAGTGGCTTGAAATAAATAATTAATTAGGACTATTAATAATATTCCTATAGACTCATACGAAATAAAAACGTCGTTGATCTATAACTCGTGGAGCTCATGTCACTTATTGGATTCATAGAGTATATTAAGCACATACCGTAAGTAGGATAATCTATAAACGATATTTAATTATAAATAGAAGATTATAGTATTTAAATTAATTTTAAAGAGGGATTGGATGATTAAGGTAAACGTGATATTTCACAGTATTTATGGCCATATATACAGGATGGCAGAGGCTATAGCTGAAGGGGCAAGAGAAGTAGAAGGAGCAAAGGTAGAAATTTATCAGGTCCCTGAGACTCTACCTACTGATGTTCTGGAGAAAATGAAAGCGATCGAAACAAAAAAACTTTTTGCACATATACCTGTGCTGACAAGGGACAAGTATGAGGATGTACTGGCTGGAGCAGATGCATTAATATTTGGAACACCTACACGATATGGAATGATGACTGCTGAGATGCGCACAGTCCTTGATGGTTTAGGAGAGCTATGGAGTAGAGATGCTTTTGTAGGGAAAGTAGGAAGCGTCTTCACTTCCAGTGGAACGCAGCATGGAGGCCAAGAATCCACAATACTAACATTTCATGTTAGCCTGCTTCATCTTGGGATGATTATTGTCGGGCTTCCTTATGCCGAAAAGCGACAGACTAGAATGGATGAAATTACAGGCGGTAGCCCATATGGAGTTTCAACGATCGCAGGTGGAGATGGAAGCCGCCAGCCTTCCAAAAACGAGCTTGCAATGGCCCGTTATCAAGGTAGACATGTAGCCCAAGTTGCAAAAAAAATCGCTGGAAAGTAAAAATGAGATATTTGTGTATTAATTTCATTGGTATATAGTTAAGATTAGAAACAACAAAAAGCGTTATTTACTCCAAGTATCACTATTTCAAGTTGAAAAATTTATTCATTGTGTTCCAAGTTGTGTATATTTTTGATATTTTAATTATTTCGTGAAGTTTTAAATTTATCAACTTGTTTTTCATCATTTTTGTTCTCTAGACAATGAAATAATGATTTTCAATATGATGTATATGTACATAATTGCCACCATTACTCTGGCAAGCAAAACAACCCAGACAATAATTGACGTTCTCATCTCTTAAGAAAATTTTCTCCGCTTGAAGGCTTGCTTCTTTTGCTCCAAGCATAAACTGGTTGCACAACAGGTTGAAGTCTCCGTTTTTCCTTAGGCTGGTGACAGCAACAATATTTTTTACTCACTTGTATAATTCTCTATATCCTTAATAGTGTTTTGATTGTCAACAAACTTTTATCCTATCATTTCAAGTTCATGCAGCCACTTGGATACCTTATTCTGCGCATTTGTTACATCGCTGCCTCTTATCGCCAGCTTTTAAGAACACTGGAGTTTAGACAAAGTTTCTTTATGTCCCTTTTACTTTGATCCAATCCGCTACTTTCGTGCGTGCAAAAAGATAAAATGGTTTTTCCGGAAAAATCACACCTTTCAAAAAATGTAAATACTTCCATTGGTATTGTGCCAAACCAATTAGGATAGCCAATGAATATTACATCGTAAGAGTTCATATTCTGAACTTTTGTCCCCAATTTTAGTCTGTAATCAGCATTTTGTTCCTTTCTCGCCTTATCTACTACTGCATTATAGTCAGCCGGACAAAGTTATACTGTCTCGATTTGAAAAAAATCTCCACCTACATTTTCTTTAATATTTTTTGCAACTACTTTCGTATTTTCGGAATGTTAAAAAAATGCAGCAAGAATTTTTCTCATTTTAAAATACTCCTTTTCATCGTTTTATTTCTTTTATTGAAAAAGAGATACGCTTTTCATCTAGTACCTTATTACTTGGAGTGAACTCCATATCATTAGGTTTCTGCAAGTTTTATATTGTGAGACAGAACTAATAATATTTCAAATATCCATGATACTCTCAGTTACATAATTATTTTCATTAGTGCCAATTGGAGTTATTTTAATTAAAGAAGTTTATTGCATCATTGAATTTTCATAATTGCTGCGCGTCAATTTTTTGAGACATACATTATTTCAGACAAGTTATACAGTAGTAAAATAAATGGCGGTAAATAATGCCACCAGATTTCATGCAATCTGATGGCATTTTCATTGTTTAATACAGACACTTTTAAATTTTTCCGAATTATTATTCCTATGTATCATCATATTTACTCTGTTATTATTTCATTTAAGCATCTTATTACATTTAATATTCTCGGATACCCTACATCCGGCAATAACTGTGTAACTTAAGCAATATTTCTTTATCGTTTCCAACATTTAATTTGTTTTGTATATGTCCTTTTAACTGCGGCTCACATCCGCAAAAGATAAAATCATAGAAAAAGAAAGGGTGTCTTGTTTTTACATCTAGCGTCTTTCTAGTATAACAATCACCAAAACAATTCGCAAATAAATATTTTTGAATATGAATTTGATTTGCTGGTGATTCCTCGTACATTTTATCAATCATTTCTCCAAATGTTGATTTTTGTAATTCTAATACTTTTTCATATCATGTTTCTGGTGAAGTTGCAGATTGACCTTCTAAGGATAATTTTATTCCTCTGTTTTCCAATATTTCATTTGTGGCATGTATAAAATCAAATGCTTTCGCAATTCCACCATATGGTACAGATTGATATACGATTTCCTTAACCTCAATCGTAGTTACACCGACATTAAGTGTACCACCAAGCACTGCTTTATATTCACTTAAGGTCTGACTTGTGATCAATGATGCTAAAATAACCATTAACCTTGTTCTTGTATCCAACTTCCCATAACGAATTACTTTATCAAAAGTAAAATTGTCAAAAATTTCTACAAATTTCGGATACGTTCTTTTTAGCGTTGATTGCAGTCCTTTGCGTTTTTGCTTAATCTGATGTAATTGTCTTTTGCGATTTCGTCGCCCAGTTTTGCCAGATCCATGTATTTGTTTGCGGGACATATATAGTTTCCAGACGGACATGGCTGATAGCAGTTGCAGTGAATATAGGCACCCTATATTTATCGGTGCAATAAGCTGCCGATAAAGGAATCTGTTAAAAAATGAAAATTTCCAACGACACCGCAAGATAAAATTCATGTCATTTTAAATTTTTATATTCTTCATCCGTTACGGGTTCCAGCCATTCGGCGTCTCCTTTTTGAAGATTAGTACTTATCACGATATGTACAAACCAGCTATCCTGTGCAGCACCATGCCAATATTTCACATTCGAATGGATTTTTACTACATCCCCTTTCTGAATTACCTGTGCCTTCTTGCCTCCTTCCTGGAAATATCCGTTGCCGCCGGTAATGAGCAGAATCTGCCCACCCGGATGTTTATGCCACTTATTTCTTGTGCCTGGTTCAAAAGTTACATTACCTATCGGGCAATTAAAGGTGCTGTCATTAGAAACCAGCATTTAAGTCATGCTGTCCCTATGAAATAGTCATTCGTAATTTTTCGCCTTTCAGGAAGATTACACTTTCACTTAAATTGTTTGATTTATTTATATTTTATTCTCATTTTAATTTTTTAGTGACACTGCTTACCTCATTTTATCAAGGGTTCTAAAACTATTTTACTCACTGGAAAGAGTATCATCAATTACAGCAATTGATGCCACCGGATTTACGAATTTTTACGCAAGTTATTATTATCCCACAGAACAGGGAAACTCTTTTGGAGCTCTCTGAAAGTTGCGATATCCACAGTATAGTAACCGAAAACTCAAAATTCATCGATTTTTACTTAACTTAAGTCTTTTGAGAATTTCAGAAAAAATGCCTTCTTGCAGCTTCCTCTACTTTTCTCATAACCTCTTTTATAGGAACTCTGCTTGCTTTTGCGATTTTTTTGCAATCCTCAAACTCGACAGAAATATTGAGCAGGATAACCTTCAGAATCCTTTGCGATCTTGACCGCAGCTTCATATATTTGTCCTTCGACTTCAAAATTAACCAATTATATTCGCCTGGAAGCCATTGACCTGTGCCAAGCAGGGATAACCCTTACTCCCAAGGATCCTGTCTCGATAATTATTTTTCGGGCGAGCATCACAGTATCCTCGGGTTTTGCAATAACCTTGATAACATGAGCTTGACGACCCTTTTTCATTGTTGTCGGGAGAAATACAACATCTCTTGCCCCCATGAAAAGCAGTTCCTAAAACAGGTTACCAAGGACTTCTCCGCTCACGTCATAGACGTTTGTTTCAAGTACCTCGATAATGTCCGAGATCAGACAGGAATCAAGTTCGCAAAGCACTCCCTGAAGCACATTTGGTCCGGCAAGCTCAAAATCCCCTGCCCCATACCCAGTTGAAATTGCTCTACCTTGAGGAAAAGTCTCCATTGACCTTGCAAAATGAGCCAGAATAGCAGCCCCTGTTGGAGTAAGAAGTTCTTTGTTCTCAGCACCTCCCCTGAAACAGAGCTTTCCTCTCTTAAGGAGTTCAAGGGTAGCCGGGGCTGGGACAGGTAAAGTCCCATGTGCGCATTCGATTGTTCCACTGCCCACATTGATAGGCATGCAATAAACAGAATCACAGTTGAGAGCATGAATAGCTGCCGAAGACCCGATTACGTCGGCAAGAGCGTCATTCTGTCCTACCTCATGGAAATGAATGTTTTCAAGGTCATGCTGCCCATGTACCGTTGCTTCAGCTTCTGCCATTTTTAAAAAAATATCAAGGGCACTTTCCTCCACCTTCGTGGGCAATTTTGCACCCTTTATGATGTCCACAAGTTCAGAGTAAGTGCGAGCCGGCTCCTTGTCAGGAACCTTGATCCGAACATCCAGAGCCCTAATTCCTTTTTTTAAAACTTCTTTTACATCTACAGATACTGGGACAGAGATTTCTATCATTTCCTTAATTGCGTTCCTGTCAGCCCCGAGATCTAGAGCACATCCAAGGATCATATCTCCTGCTGCACCTGAAAATGGATTGAATATAAGTGCTTTCATGAAGTCATCTCCCTACATTGCGTTTTTAATTAATTTTTGTTCTCTTCTCATCTTCTTCTCTTTGTTACCCCTCTCTCGGCTCTATTTCGTCTTCAATGTCCAGTTTTCCGGTTGTTGCGATCATATTTGCGATCCGAGCTGCATGAGCATCAAGTACGAAACCTGCATCTATATTTACTACCGCAATGGGAGAGTAGGACTGCAGCATTGCCAGCAGGGTAGCCTTTCCTCCGGCCCCATAGCCTGTGAATTCCTGCGACCCCTACATCAATACGGCAATAGTTTTGCTACGGTGCGAGCTCGACTATTCAGTCAAGTTTATCTCCGCCAAACGTTGCCCTAAGACCTCAATGTGCTTTTTGGAAATACGGTAATGAGGGCTCTTTTGTTCTCCGCGACCATCACTCTAACAAGTTCCACCACATCGTCCGACTCCTTGCAGTCTGCAAGGATAGCCTCAATTACTCCTGTCCTGACTTGCCTCTGGGGATCAAGTTTTGCAATGCCTGAGTAGGAAACAAAACCCAGACCAAGGGCCTGCCGTTCCGCAGTATTAAGATCCATTTTTCCATCTTTAATAGCCTTTAATATATCAGTAAGATCCATGTGCACCCTTCACCTAGAAGAATTAAATACTTTAGCAATAAACAGTTTAAATCCTCAGTTCTTCGATAACAATTTATTAGTTTGGAGGCCCCTTAGGATCTCGCACTATGCCTAATATAAGCTTGATTTTCAGAATTACTTGGTTGTTGCTTTGTAATTTGAGATAAGATTTCAAAATTCTGAAGCTGAATGAGTATAATTAACTAAACATGAAGATAAACGATGGAAAATGGAAATATTGTTTAATCTTTCAATAAACTTGGCTTAAAAAATATCTTCATTTCGTCTTTTTCAGCAATTCGAATTTCTCACTTTTAAGTCTGCTTGAATACCTGTTTTGCTCTGGCAACTCTCTCCTCCAGATCATGTCCTTCAAGTTTTTCTACAACGGATTCGAGAATAGTAGGTATATCAATGTGCTGGGGACATTTTTCAAAGCACTCTCCACATTTTACGCACTGAGATGCAAATTCGGCACCTGCTACAGATAAGACGCCACCCAACCTCGCAGCATAGAGAAACTTTGTCTCGTCTGCATTGTCGGACATGTACAAGTCATTGTACGTTTCGAAACATAATGGAATATTCACCCCCGCTAGACAGGGCATACAGTATCTGCACCCTGTACAGCTTACTTTCATCAATTCACGGTACTTCCACCCTACTTTCTTTACAATCTGCAGTTCAGCTTCAGTCAGAGAATTTGGGTATGCTTTGTCTGCCACTGCAAGATTCTCTTCAATATTTGATTCCTCATTCATCCCAGAGAGGACAACCGTGACTTCTGGATGATTCCATACCCAGTGAAGAGCCCATTCTGCAGCGGTTCTCTTTGTCAGAGCCTCATCCCATATTTTTTTCACAGCAGCAGGCACTGAGCTTGCGAGGTTCCCCCCACGAAGGGGCTCCATAATGATTATTCCAAGGTCTTTTGAAGCTGCATATTCCAAACCCTCGGTACCTGCCTGGTTCCTTTCGTCCAGGAAGTTGTACTGGATCTGACAAAAGTCCCAGTCATAAGCTTCCACTATCCTTTTGAAATCTTCAGCTGCTCCGTGGAAGGAAAAGCCTGCGTTGACGATCCGCCCGTCAGCTTTGGCTTTGTCAAGGAAATCAGCTACCCCCAGCTTTTCAACATTATCCCACAATTCACCAACGAGGGCATGGATGAGATAATAGTCGATGTGATCTGTTTTGAGTTTCTCCAGTTGAGCATTCAAGAACTTATCCATTTCCTCTCGGCTTCTCACCATCCAGCTGGGAAGTTTTGTTGCGAGTTTAACTTTCTCGCGGTATCCGTCAACAAGAGCACGACCTAAAAAAGGCTCGCTTTGTCCTATGTGATAGGGCCAGGCCGTATCAACATAGTTTACCCCGTGGTCGATTGCATAGCGTATCTGCTTAGTGGCTCTTTCTTCATCTATAGTACCATCTTCTTTCGCGGGAAGACGCATACATCCAAATCCAAGTATAGAAAGTTCGTCTCCGCTCTTATGAATTTTTCTGTACAACATTTTTCATTCACCTAGTTTCTTCAAACTATTTTTGAGTATCTCGGGTTAATTTTCTGTTTGATTGGATATTTGAGGTAAGTCAGTCAATTAATTTCCATATATGAGTGACTGATCACTCCCAAGTGGGATGAAAAAAAATTAATACTCAGCTAAACCTTTCCAGATAATCTGAAATCCATCCTCTGTAAACTTATTTTTATTTTGTGATGAATCTGAATCAAGGATCAGATTCATTACTACCCTGCTAGCCTGATAAAATATTGCAATGGTCAGCTTTGCGGAAAAGTCACTGATCACTCCTGTTTTTATTTCTTGATTCACAAGATCATGGAGAAAAACATACTCGTTCATCACTTCTTCACGCGTAAATCTTGTTATATAAGGAGAAGAGCAGAACTGGCCGCCAAAAAAAAATTCTTTATGATTGTCTGCTCCCCATTTGATTAAATTTGACCATATTTTTCTTAATTTATCCTGAAAAGTATTATGTGCTTCAATTTCGTCCCCCATACTTTGACTCAATTGCCCTTTTACTTCGAAATATAGCCTGTTTATGAGGTATTCCTTTGGAGGAAAGTAATTGAAAAGGATACCGTAGCTATACCTGCTTCTTTCGAGATCTGAGCAGTGGATGTACCGTGGAAGCCTTTTTCAGTTAAAAGCTTCAGGGCTGATTCCATAATGGCTGTTTTTTTTGTCTATTAACCTGTTCTTTCATGCATTATCTCTATAATTGACTGATTAGTCAGTTACACTGTAATTTTATGTTGTTAGATAAAATACTTTATGGTGCTTTTTTCTTTTCACTGGGTTCAAGTAAACATATTTTTTAGTCCAATATGTTATTCTTTCAGTAACTGCCATATTGACCAACATACATAATTTTCTATAAAACTATAAATCCCAAAAAAGTATTTGATACAAAATTCACATCTCGAGAATCAAATTAAGCATAGTATTCAAAAATTTGACTTCGAATTCACAGCAAATTTGCAATACAATCTACCCTTTTTATGGGCATGATTAATTTGCACGCTTACTATATAGTAAACTTTAATAAATATTTTCTTTTAAAGAGCCATTTAAACACTATTTACTATTTATAAGTACATGACTAGATTTAGTTGGTTATCGGAAATTATTCAGTCATGTGAATTGCTTCTTATTAAGAGAAAACCATAGGTCTACTGGTGTTAGCAGGATTGAATGCCCCATATGGACTTTCTCCCCCGAAAGTCAACTCGACTATCACAAACACCAGCAAGTTGATTAATATTTCGTAGGCTTAGAATTTTTCAAAATTTTAGCAGCTTTTTTAATATGTTCATTGTAGGACTTAACACATTCAATTGCTTGCTTCACGTCAGAGTTTAAGGCTCCAAAATTTCCATTATTATATTCTCCGACTCCAGAATTAGCATAAACTGCTACCTTGTTAGCCTGTATCATTGCCAACCGATATTCGGCCTTTGTATCTTGTAAATCAGTCGATACATTGCACAAATCACTATTCTCTATAGCTTTCCGGCTATCTGTATACAAAATACCTGCATAAGTAGAAAGTGATGCAGTATCGCAGTTCTTTCCAGCAGTAGTTAGATACTTCATATCATTATCCACTTGTTTCGTATCTAATACACACGTTGTCGACCATTTAGAATCTTGATATTTAGTTGTTTCATGTATCGGTATAGGAGTGGGCTTTGTAGCTTCGATTGGTGTTGCTGTCGGAGTGGGTGTGGAAGCTGGAGTTGGTGTAAATTTAGATGGTACTGCTATTGTACTATCATTAACGTCTGACAGAAGTGCTGTTATTACCGTGGCATTATTTGTATTATTATTTATTGCAATAGGGGTCGCAGGTAGTGCGACAATTGCTACAATCACTAGACAGAACAAAAGAAAAAATATTATTAATCCAGGAATTGAAGTATTCATTCTCTTTTTCAATTGATTCGTAGCTAGAGGAATTGTTACAATCGCTGCTAGAATAAAAAGCAGGCCTTCCAAATAGCCATGTAAAATCATTGAGAATAAACTCATGACAGATAAGAAGGCTACGAAAGCATAAAGAATAATACCAATAAATGGGGTGTTTTTCAACTCTTTTAAAGCTCCATCCACTTTTCCACCTTCTAGTTACTTTGAGTATTTATCAATTCAAACTCAAACTTGTAATTTATATTGATTTATCAAGAATAGGTAAAATATATCATAATTTAATATATATATATATGAAAGAATCAATAGTAATTATCTGTTGTTTTGCTCGATGCATCTTCCTTATTTTTTAAGAACTTGATCGCTCCATAGCTTATAGGAATGTACAATTTTTTTACCTCTTACATGCACAGAAAACGCAAAAAAGTATTAAACTTTCTGTGATAGCCATTATAGTAGCCCAGTTTAACTCAATTTACCATAACAATTCTTATTTTTCATAAAACCAAAAAAAATAGAGACGTTATAAAGATATTTTTCAATAGTTCTAAGCAAATATAATTTCACAGCCGCTGTTTTTTCAGTCGAAATTAGAGGATATTTTTAACTTACTGTTCAGGAAATGCATGCTTTTTATTAAAACATGTTTTAAGGTCAAACCAGAAAGCTGCTGTATTCATCTCACGAAGGATAAAAATAAATGAAAAATAAGTAACTATTTCATTTACGACTATAATTTATTTAATCTATTTAGATAAAGTTTCTTTGTCTTTTATGGCTGCATTGTACTTGTCTAATTTGACCAAAGCGTCGCTTTTGCCGTCCCTAGCTATGGAATTATGGAAATTAATTTTAATTGCTCTGTCATATGCTCTTAATGCTTCATCATATTTATTTAGATCCTATAGAGCAAGTCCTTTGTTGTACCAAGCATCCGAATCCTGCGTAGCGCCCGCGAGAATTCATTAGAAGCAATAATACCAGCACAGTGATTCCAAAAAATGCTATAAATGTATGCCTTTTACTTGCTGTATCATATCCAGCTTTTTTCATTTTCAGCTTCCAAATATTTGTTAAGATCAAAGATGAAAAAACTACAACTTACTATATACAACTTCCATAAACTATGATTTTCACGAGTTAGTTATATAGTATCCATGGGCACATGACCAAATTTATAGATTTATCAAATTTCATATACAGATATAGAATACAATTCTAAAATTTTTTTGTGCTATACTTCTCAAACTCTATGAGTTAGTTGCAACTGCTCTAATATCTGTAACCTACATATATTCTACCTTTATGGACTATATTAAGTACAGATAAAAATCAAATATTGAATTTTGCTTTCATACCGAATGATACTGCAAACTACACTATAAAATTAACAAATATTATATACTGACTACTGCACAGAACATCATCGAATCCACATAAATAATCATTATCTATGTCATGGTTTCTATCACAATATCTAATATAGTCACAAAAATTGTCAAAACCATATACCAGATATGTTGTTCAAAACCCCTTATTCCAAAAGGAGTTACTCTACGTCATTTAAATAAATTCGATGAAGCGATAAAAGACTATGACAAAGCAATTGAAATTAATCCGCAGTATTATGAAGATTGGGGTAATTAAAGCGCGGTGAAATCCCTATATAGACTAATGAGAACATTACCCTGAACCTATCAGTCGCGTATTCCTCACGATATTTATAATTGTAATATCGAATTTTGATCCGAAATAAATCAACGATTGAGAAGCTAACAGATTTTGTGATTATAATTAATTAACTATATAAATTTAACTGGAAGTTTAATATGTCACAATGCTCAAAAGCAGGTAGATGGATATTACACATCTTGCGAAATAATAGTTGAATTTTACTAACTAATGACGTAGGAAAGGAATTAAAATACAGGATAAATAAACAGGAGTTGACTAAAAAAGCCTTAGTTTTAGCTGCTATAATTTTGATGCTTACAAGCATAGCAGACTCTGCACCATTCGCATATATAACGAACTACGAGAGCAACAATGTCTCTGTAGTTGACATATCTGCAAACAAAGTTACGGCCACAGTGAATGCAGATCGGAGCCTCATGGAGTCGCAACCCGATAGAAAAAAAGTTTGTGTAGCAAACCAAGGAAGCGGCACTGTCTCTGTAATTGACACAGCAATAGATCAGGTTTATATAGCCACGGTGCCTATAAAATTGGAGCCTGGAGCCCGTCACCCCCGATGGAGCGAAAGTCTATGTAGCGGAGAAGTGACAGTTACGATGCTCCAAATACTGTCTATGTGATTAACACGACCACAAAACAAAGTTATAACTAATATCAGTAGGATCCTGCCCTGTTGCCTTAGGACAGTTTATAGATGGTGATATTCAAAAGGATAAATTGAATGTTTCCAGAGCTAAAGCTTCTTTGAGTAAACATAAACAAAAAATTACTCCGAACACCATAAAACAGAAAAAAATCATCAAGTGTAAAGTAGATGAAAATAATTGGATCTCTATTTCCTTTAAACAGAAGTGACTGCAACGACAAGCTTAGAGTCTGGTATCCAGAGATAATGATTTCAAAGATGAATATGAGTTAGTAATGGTTAATCTTAAATAGACGATATGGAAATTTTGGATGACTCTGACTATTCTCAGAGAACTAAATCAAAAAACCACATATATGCTATACGCGAGAATGTATCAGAATTAATCGGTGAAGTGGATTTCATGTTATCAAAAAAGTAAAATCCACATTATGATAAATTTTTGAACAGATATGTACCATGCATATTAGCATGAATATTTCTTTGGCTTATACTTCTAGGAGCAATTTCATGCAACCGAATTTTGAAGAAACTAAGCAATTCAGCATGAACTATGAAAAGCTTTTTATGACATATCTAGAAGCGCTTAAAGCCTTTGAACTTGAGCGGATTGCATATGGATGAAGAATATGGATTCTATACAGCCAAGACATCTAGTAGCCTAGAATCACTTGGTGAAGATATCCAGATTCAGGTTGATAGCGATGGCAATATCTATGCCCGAAGTGAAAGTGCGTGTGTATTTATTGACTGGAGTAAAAACGAGACGAATATAACAAAATTCTGGGAAAACTTCTACGCTATATTAGAAGATGTTGAAGAAAATGCTTAAATTAGCTCTGTTGATGGTCAATTTAGCTCGAGATTAGAACAGCTAACTGTTATAAACATATTACCATTACGGGAATCAAACTTTGTTATTAGCAGAAATTTATCATTTAATGCATAAGATTTGAGTATTTTTTTAAATTAGATCTAAATGTAAATTTAAAACAATTTAAAAATTAGTAATTTATTACCAATCCGATACTTTTTCTGCAAGTTTCCCAAGTTAAACTGTGCCCACGGCAACAGTTGCTCCTACAACAATTAGTACAATAATAGGACTTGCAAGTTACGCAGTCTCGGCAATATTCACGAGAATTAAAAACGCCAGCAGAGTGATTCCTAGAATATCAGAAACGTGTACTTTTTACTTCTTTTATTGTATGCCACTCTTTTCATGATTAGTCCCTTTTGTTTATTCAAATATTACTGATTAAATTTTGGAATTTATCAAAATCTTCAATATTTAAATATAAAAAATTATACGATCTTTTGCATATTATTTTTTAAATTATGTATCACAATTACAACTTTGAGTTTAATATACAATTACTAAAGATAATTAAAAAATTTAAAAGTGACTGAATATTTAAAAGTTAAAAAATATCCCATTTTTTAAAGGATAAAAAATAAATGAAAATTAAGTAACTACTCAATCTACAAATTAGATTCATTTAATCTATTTAGATAAATTACTTTTATTGTGCCAAACTTTTGATTTGCGGATTAATTTCGATTGCCTTGTCATAAACTTTTATTGCTTCATCGGATTTATTTAATTTATATAGTACACGTCCTTTATTGTACCAAGCTGCTGAATACTGTGAGTTAAGTTCAATTGCTTTGTCAAATGCTTTTATTGCTTCGTCGGATTTATTTAAATTCGATACATTGTTGTTGCCAGAGTTCGGAATATATGCAAATGGTACCACACCTGTAATATTCACTAGAACTAAAAGCATCACCATAGTAATATGCCAAAGTCATTATGATGACATGCCTTTTACTACATTATCATATGTTACTTTGTTCATAGTAAATCTTCCAATGTTATTTTCCACACTGATGATGGAAAATAAATAAACAAATATACAAGAATTAACACCACACTATTGAAATAAAATTAACCTGCTTAAATATTACATTTTTTAATTTATTAAACAAAACTTAATATTATTTTTAAATCCATTTAAACCTTCAAAGCTCCAGAGGTGCGATAACATCTTAAATTAAAAAAGCTATTCTGAAAAAACTTTTAATCTGAATTAAGATACAAATCAAAAAAAGGTTACATTGTAAGGTCGAACATAATTATCAAAAAAATGATGATAATTAATACAATCAAAGTCCTTGGTCCTGCAATAAACTATATAGAATTGAAATCGATATCAGATGATGCGAATCAATTATGAGCTATATAACACGCCAAGCTTGACGATTCTGAGACACTCTAGTTAACTAAGAATGTTTTGAGGGCTGTAAAAGGTACATTCAGGAAACTGATATGGATTTCGTAGGGAACTGCCAAAAAAATTTATATCAAGACTGAATGAAGTCATTTATTGATTGTCGGGAAACGACTTCCATCTATTAGAATTCGTAATATAAAGACCACATAATGCAATATTAATTAGTTTAAGTTCGTAAAATATATACATAAAAGTGTGTAACAAATTAAATTTAATTGTAATTAATAAATTTCCCCGTATTTTAAAGATACATGCAATCGAGCTGTAGGTATCCCTTCTCCTGCAGCTCACAGGATTACCTTTTTGACATCAAATATCAGTAGGATCACTTCAACTTTACCAAATAATTTTTATTGGTAAATCGATATCATTCTTTTTTGCAATATGACCGATTGTATCAATTGATAAGAATCAATATTTCAAAAGCCTATTAATCTAAAGACATTCTTTTTCCCTTTTGAAAGTTGCTGAAAGAACTGGAAAATGAGAGATCTTAGGCTTTACGATCGTTTGTTAATATATTTCTTATTACAAGTACATCTTCAGTTATTTATATTCCCAAGAGTTCTCAATTATTTCCGTTATTTTCCCATTATTTCTGGTAGATACACAAATATTAAATATAAATTTATGAGCTCATTGAGCCCATAAGGCAATTATTTTATCGATAGCTACATGTGTAAATTTTCCTTCGTCATTGAGAGTAAGAACATTATCAGCGCAAGCTTCAATGATTCCCCTGAAAACATCCGACCCACCACAGTAAACATCTACAGCCTTGTTGAGATAATATTCTACTATAAAGGATTACATCAAGTTCCTGACCTCCGTTTCTTTATTGCCTGGTTATTAACATATTTGTTTTGCGGACACACCAGCTTAAGATATGTAGGTTTCGTCTAATTGTAACTATTCACTCTTTTCTTATAAATATATTTAAGAATTAAACCTAATTTTCATGATGCTATTTAGAAGATGCATTAAAAAAAAATTTAACATTTCTTAAATTTTCACTTCCTTCTAACCAAAGCTACCCTATACAGTTATACTTAATGTGAAGATCGAAATGTATTGTTTTCATCATATGATTTTAGATGTAATCACAAAATTGAATTAAAACAAACATAGTTTATTAATGCTGTTTTAGAACCTCTAAGAGATTGTGCAAATATGAAAATCAAGGGTCCACTTACAGTGAGGATATTTTTTATACAGTTGGGAGATTGTCAGAACACAAGAATTAAGTTCACTTCGTCGCAAAAGACTTATACTCATAATATCTAGTGCACATAATATCTAGTGCACAAAATACCCATGCGCAACAAGCTTAAAAAAACTGAACATTTTAAACATTGAAAAAATTATCCAATCGAATGAAAATTCTTATTCAAAACAAATAATAATTCGAAAAATAAAGAAGAGCTATGATTTATCTGTTGATTAATCCAATAATCCTATTGCGGAAAAAAGATCAATTTTATGCAAAATACGCAATACTTGGTCAGGCTAAAAAATGACACGTTTTTCAGTCATACTTCTCCCTTTATACCATTAGCGAAAGCTAAAGGTATAATACATCTCTATTCCGGTAGAAAAACGGGAATAGAAGTTTAATATCTATATTTTATCACTTAATTGAAGCATCAGCTTCGAAAATAAGCGAATCTCGATAAAACTCTGATCACCAAAAGTAATTTATACATAATTCAGATGTACATAAAGAAATTCAGGAGTCTGTCGGAATTCTCTATAATTTTACTATTTTCCTTTAAATACTATATTACCATAAGAATATTATGGAATAATATCGTTACAGACCTCCAAAATCTTTCTCGCAACACTATTCCAACTGTGATTCTCAACGACATACTTGCGACCTTTTTCTCCCAAGATAGCCCGAGTGCTCTCATCGGAAATTAATCCTGATATGGCAGCTGCAAGTTCCCCAGGATTTTCTGGATTCACAGTCATTCCTCCTCCTGAAAACTCAATTAAATCTTTAACACCTGGAATACTACTTGCTACCATCGGCTTTCCGCAGGCAAGATATTCATATGTTTTCAAAGCTGAAAGCCCTATTTTCGAGTTTCTTCTTTTAATAAAAGGAGCAACACAGATCTCAGACGCATTTATGTATAGAGGAACACTTTCGTAAGGAACCCTCCCAGTGAAGATGAACTTATCAGAAAGCCGTAATTCGGAAGTTATTTTGAGCAATTTATTTTTCATAACTCCATCCCCAACAACTAGAAAACGAACTTCAGGGTGCTTTTCTAGAATTAAAGGGGATGCATAAATCAGGAATTCAACACCCTGCCAAACTGCAAGGTGTCCGACAAAGCATATGTATTTTTTTGAATTTTCTAACCCAAGTTCTTTCTTTGCTTGTTCTTGGTCCATAGGCTTGAATAAATCGGTATTTGCACCATTATTGATAACAAAGATCTTATCCTGAGGTATAGAATACAATCTAACAATTTCATCTCGGAGTTTATCTGTAACAGAAACGATTCTGTTACAGTACTTGTAATTGAGTTTTTCAGAATGGAGTGCAAGATAAGAAAAAACCTTGTATGCAAATGATTTGGAATTCGTATTTACTTCTAACTCATCTAGAACTAGTCCGTTAACTTCCACAACTAAAGGAATTTTCAAAATTTTACATATGAACAGCGGCAAGAAAGGGAAAGAATTCTGGCGGAGATAAAGTATATCAGGCCTATTTTTGATACACGAATAAAGAAGATAAAATGAGAGCATAATTTCATAAGATGGCTGTATGAAATACATATTGTTTATTACAGGCACGTACCTTATTCCGGAAATAGCACGATTTTTATCCTTTGGATCAGGAGCGAAAAGGACTATATTAGTATATATTTTTAAATTCTTGAGGAGCTCAAGTATATGTATATTTGAACCTGATTTACTATTGAAGGATCCGTAAAAAACCAAAAAAATATTATTCACTTTTTTGAACATAGTTTCCATTACCAGAATGGCAAAAGTAGTTAATTAATTTTATCCCATCATTTTGTGGGGTATTTTAATAATTCTTTGGATTCATGGGACACTTATATACTCAAAATAAACATATAACGAAATATAGAAGTTTATCAAAATCCATCATATGTCATTTATCTTAAATTAGGAAAGTGATTTAATATCGATCTTGAAAACGATAAATTAATTCACTTTTAGGAGATGTATTATATAGAATGAACTCTCTAGTATTTCTGTTTTTTGGTGGTCCGGAGCGAAAAAAGGTAAAAAGCTATGAAAATACTGGAAGTATGTCAGGAATTTCCTAACAGGTATTATCCTCAACTTGGTACATTCATAAAAGAAAGTATTGATTCAATTGCAAACCAGGAAGTAAACGTTACTGTTGTTTCCCCAAAACCTATTGTAATCCCTTTTTCTGCATTTCCATATCATAATTTTTCCAAACTACCGCAGATCGAACACACTGAAAAATACGATTTACATTATCCGCGATATTTATACATAGTTCCTAAAAAGTATTTTTACTCCCTAACAGGAATCTCATATGCTTATTTCATATCCAGATACGCAATTAAAAACATAAAACCAAAACCTGATCTTCTCCATGCACACTTTTCATACCCTGATGGGTTTGGGATGATAGGGCTTGCAAAGAAATGGAAGGTTCCTTTTGTAATAAGCGCACTAGGCACGTTAGAAAGAAAAATTGCATATGAGGGATCCTACACCTCAAGGCAAATAATTGAAGCTATGAATTGTGCGGATAAGGTTCTTTCTGTCAGTGAAGACCTAAAAAATCATATCGTAAATCTTGGAATAAGCGAAGATAAGGTCAGTGTGGTTCCAAACGGCGTTGATATAGAGAAGTTCAAGCCCGCAGGAAAAGAGTATGCAAGAAATATGTTAAATTTACCTCAAGATAAAAAAATAATTCTGTTCGTGGGAGCTTTGAAAAAAATTAAAGGTGTAGATTACCTTATTGAGGCTGCGAAAAGTTTTCTGGACATCAATATTAGCCTTTATATGGTTGGTAGGGACGATGGCATGAAAAAAAGCCTGGAAAAAAGAGCACATGAGCTCAAAATTGACAATCACATTAAATTTATCGGGCCCGTAAACCATGAGGACATTCCTCTTTGGCTCTCAGCTTCGGACATACTGGTGCTACCATCCCTTTCCGAGGGTAGACCAAATGTAATACTTGAAGCCTTTGCCTGTGAAGTTCCAGTAGTAGCAACAAATGTAGGTGGGGTTCCTGAATTAATGATCAATGGGGAAACAGGATATATAGTACCTGCAAAGAATTCGATGGAATTGTCTGAAAAAGTTAATAATCTGCTTATGAATAGAGACCTTAGAATAAAAATGGGTAAATTCGGACGAATTACCATAATCCAGCGTGGGCTTACCTGGGAAACCCACGCAAAAAAGACTATTAAAATATACTCGAAGCTTCTAAAAATTATCTAAAGTGAAGTTTAAAGTTTTTGTACTTCTAATGTAACTATTTGCACTTGGTTAAAGGCACTTCCTTAAGCAACACTAGAATGTACTCTAAAACAGACAAAACTATTTTTCCCAAATAGTAGGAATATGGGCTCTAATTATGCAAGCGGCTTCAGTTTTGTGTGTAGTTATGAGGGTACTCTATATTTTTCTTGCGTATTTTTCAGCATTTTTATATCCTTTTCTGTTTAGTTATCTTCAAAATGGGAGCCAAAGATATGTAGAAATCTCAGAATATTTTTTGACAGATGGCCCTTCCAAAAAATTCCTTGCTCTCAATGCCATTTTAATTTATCCTCACTGTAGTAATATTAAATTTTTCATTTTTTTTATATGTTTTTTACTCGATAATTTATGCAATAGGACATATAATTCCGATCTGGAAGCTCTTCAAATAAAAGTATTAATCAGATTAAAAAAGCTTCGCAAAATTTCCGTAAGAAAAGTTCCAGATAATGATAGATCCTGATCAGAGAAATATATATCACAGTGCTGTAGTTAGACTTTAAAACTTGCGAGATCTCATAAAACATCTTGACTATAAAATCGAAACTTTAGAGAGATAATTTTTCAATTAAGCTTATGAAAAACATAACAGCAAAATAGAAATTTCAATGTAGATTCCGGGGATTAGAGTAATTTATACAGCTACGATATGCTGAAAAACACTCTCAAACATTTCCTTTAGAAAATAAATTTGCTTAACTGGTTGGAATTTTCCTGATGCGTACCAATTTGCGGATAAATTTTATAAGTGAAAATTACAAAAGACAAACTCAAAGGTATACAGATGGACTCGGAAACAGATTGATTAAGCAGCAGCAGGGAAAAATATCAAATAAAAAACGATTTTTACCCGAACGGAAAACTCAATTTGGCATACAAAGCCAATTATTGCTCTTGTTATTGAACGAACACTTAGATGATTTAACTATTTCAATTCTTAGTTTGATATACAACTTCTATCTGGACTAAAATCTCATTTATTTGTCAAATATTATTTACCAGCCTCCCAAAATTCTATCAAAATTATTTGGATTTGTAAGTTTCCAAATAAATCTTGGGAAAAGGAGACTGAGTATAGATTTTCTCACATTTTAGCATTTTTGCACTTTATTCCTTCGTAAACTTTTTGATGTTTTTAGTTTATCCACATAATTTTTCATATTCAATGTTTAAAATTAGAACAAAAATTGAAAAATAAAGATTGTGACAAAGAATTATCGCTTAAATTGAATTATACAAAATGAATCAAAAATTTGTTGACTATGTTACGTCTTCATTTATATATATTATAAAAAATCGATTTTCAATTACGTCCTTGATTCATTGATCAAATTTGAAAAATTAGCATACCTTCCATTAGTTAAGAAAATATTGGGATAAGATTAAGTTAACTATTTTCAGTAATTCATGCACAAAATAAGATTTTTCCGATGAGGAAGTAGTGGGCTTTCATTAAACATTTTTGAACCTATGAGGGTTTATATAAACCTCTATTTTTTCATGACTATTATATAGAGTACTTATAAGCCCACTACAAAAAATTTGATTTATAGAAATCATCTATACCCTTACCTTGATGAATGGATTACTCTTATATAAACAATGATACTCAAACTTTGAAAAAAGCTTAGGAATCAGCTTTTAGAGACTAAAAATGGAACATTTTTGTAAAGGACATCAAGAGATGAAACTAAAAAAGTATACTTAAATTTGAGTAATCAAACACTATTTCGTGATAGTACTGCTGTAGGGGAGGCATCCACGACACTTAAGTCGAATACCGAATATTTCTAATAAAAGTTTATGGAGTTTATCGGCCGCATAAGAATAGAAAAATGTTTAACAGTTTTTTGATCCTTGTTCACGCTGGAAATGATTCAAAGAAAAACTCAGATATTCTTAATTTAATTCAATTTATGTAGATGTATCCAAGAATGCTATCTATTCTATCAATATGATAACAACTTAAAAATTAATGTAACTTTTAATGATGGGTAAATGGAAAAATAAATTATAGGTATGTGTGTATCTGTGGAATTCATTATAGAGCATAGTACAGAGGATTTCGATAAACTCCAATATTCTGTTATCTGCTTAACAGAAATATAGATGATTCATCAACGCAATGTTTATCGAAATCAGCTCTATTTTACTCTAGCTGTTCTAGATTGGAACGTATAAGAATATTATTGGAACATGGGAAAAATATTAACTTTGAGAAAATTATTTAAAAATGTCAAAAAATTTTAAGAAAGAAAATGACAAATAGGTAGTAAAATTTGTAAAATATATATAAATATATTGTTATTTAATTACTAACTTTAGTTGAACCTCTTCCTCTACCAGCCTTTTCTATACTTCTTTGGAAGCTTTTGTTCTCTATCTGTATCTTTTCTTACTATTTCCGATCTTTTAGTCTTTTTTGTTTCAGGAGTGATGATTTTCGAAATAGTTGGACTTTCGAATCCTTGTTTTGATTTTGGATTCATTTTGCTTATCGATGTTGAAAAAGAAGA